>Ga0074199_1000356_pt1 | contig 80987 bp, 56 predicted proteins | sample EPASupsiteSAE347_FD_64528 | JGI IMG/M metagenome (GOLD analysis project Ga0074199, IMG submission 64528) | Bioremediated contaminated groundwater from EPA Superfund site, New Mexico - Sample SAE3-47 | ecosystem: Environmental > Aquatic > Deep subsurface > Groundwater > Contaminated ... | reverse complement strand
ACGATAAAACCGTGCCCACCCTACCAGGCGGCTGGCACTGTAGGGTGGGCACGCCTTCTTGTGCCCACCGGAACTGGTCAGGGACTTCCGCCGTCCTGTACTAGAATCATCAATTAGATAGGCAATGTTCAGGTGAACGCCGGAATCCAGAGGGAGCACCTGGATTCCGGCGTTTGTCCGTATGATGCCGAACTGGCGGAATTATTTGGGCGAGGCCTGATTGAAGTGCGCTCCCGTATAGTGAAGAGTAAACTCTCCCATTTCATCAAAAGCAAGGAAACGATAGATGGTCTCCTGCTCTGGGATCAACTTCTCGCGAACGATCGAAAAATAGTCTTCCACCGTGGGCAAAACCCCCTTCAGTGCGCCAATCGCAGCCAACTCGGGCGACCCCAGATAAACTCTCGTCCCATCGCCAAGGCGGTTGTCGAAATTGCGGGTCGAGGTGGAGAGGACTGTTGTCCCCGGCCGGACTCGCGCCTGGTTGCCCATACAGAGTGAACAACCCGGGAGTTCAATGCGGGCTCCCACTTTGTTGTAGATGGCATAGTAGCCTTCCTTCATCAACTGGGCGGCATCCATTTTGGTCGGGGGTGTCAGCCAAAGACGCGGCGCGAGATAGGGCGCACCTTGAAGGATCTTGCCAACGGCTCGGAATTGCCCGATGTTCGTCATGCAGGAGCCGATGAAAACCTCATCGAGTTTGTCGCCTGCCACTTCAGACAAGAGCTTCACGTCGTCAGGATCGTTGGGACACGCCAGTATGGGCTCCTTGATTTCAGAAAGGTCAATTTCAAGTTCGGCAGCGTATTGAGCTCCCGGGTCCCGTTTCAAGAGCGTGGGTTTTGCCAGCCACTCTTCGCAGGCCCCGATGCGTTGCCATAGAACCCCGGCATCTTGATATCCCTCCTCGATCATTTGTTTCATCAGCGCGATATCGCTTTTCAAGAATCTCGCGATCTGTTCCTCGCCGAGGGCGATAACGGCTCCTGCCGCCGAGCGCTCGGCAGAGGCGTCGGTAAGCTGATAGGCTTCGTCGACGCTCAATCTTTCGAGGCCTTCTATCTCGATAATGCGGCCGTTGAAAACATTCTTCTTCCCCTTTTTGGCGACGGTGAGCAGTCCGGCTTTGATCGCAAAATATGGAATCGAATTCACGACATCGCGCAGGGTCAGGCCCAAAGGCAATTTGCCGTGAAATCTGACCAGCACTGATTCGGGCATATCCAGGGGCATGAATCCCAGAGCTGCGGCGAAGGCTACCAGACCTGAGCCTGCCGCAAAGCTCAACCCGATCGGGAAGCGCGTATGCGAGTCGGCGCCCGTGCCCAGAGTATCGGGAAGGGCGAACCGGTTGATCCAGGAGTGGATGATGCCGTCGCCCGGTTTGAGGACTACGCCCTTGCGAGGAATGAAGAACTTCGGCAAGTTCTCATGCACCTTCACCTCAGCCGGGTTCGGGTACGCTGCAGTGTGGCAGAATGACTGCATGAAGAGGTCTGTTTGAAATTCCAGACACGCCAGTTCTTTGAGTTCATCGGCATTCATCGGGCCGGTGGTATCCTGGGAGCCGACGGTGGACATCCTGGGCTCACAGGCGGTTCCCGGCAGAATACCGGGGACTCCGCAGGCTTTTCCGACAATCTTCTGCGCCTGGGAGTATTCCTGACCCGCCTTCGGCTTCGGGTTGTCAGGCATCGCAAAGAAGTCGGCTTCGTCCATATCCAATAGTTTGCGCGCCGCAACGGTAAGGTTGCGCCCGATGATGAGGTTCAAACGGCCACCGGCCCGGTACTCATCGCGCAGGGTCGAGGGCTTGTATTCAAAATGGGCGATGATATCGCCGCCTTTGTCTGCGATATCTCCCGTCACTGTGCCGACAGTGATTATATCCCCGGTCTTCATCCTGCTGACGTCGGCCACGAGCGGGAGGCCCCCGGAATCCTCAAGGGTGTTCAGAAAAATCGGCGCAATGAGACCGCCGATGACAACACCCCCCCGTCGTTTGTTGGGGACAAATGGGATGTCATCACCGATATGCCACATCAATGAGTTGACGGAGGACTTGCGTGATGACCCGGTGCCCATCACATCGCCGGCAAATGCAACTCGATAGCCTCCCTCCCGGAAATTCTCAATGGTTTTGATCCCACCCGGAAAACGGACCTCACCCATGGATAGGGCGTGAAGGGGAATATCGGCGCGGTTCGAGGTGTATTTCCCCGGGGATAGATCATCGGTGTTGATCTCCCCCTCCACCTTGTAGACTTTGAAGGCGAGCGACTCGGGAAGAGCTGGCCGCATGAGAAACCATTCCCCCATGGCCCAGGAATGAAGGACCTCCCTGGCGTGAACGTTTTGCTTCGCTTTATCTACAATTTTGTCAAACGCCCCATAGACGAGGATGGTGTGTTTGAGGGCCTGAGCCGCATCGGACGCCATTTCTTCATCGTTCAGAAGGTCGACCAACGGATCGACGTTGTAGCCGCCGGACATAGTTCCAAGGAAGAAAACGGCGTCCTTTTTCGAGATTACGGGTGAGCGGCTTTGTCCTGTAGCAACTTTCGCCAACCAATGGGCCTTGACCTCAGATGCGGGGTCGACGCCCGGCAAAACCCGATTCTTGATGAGATGAAGCAGGAGGGCTTCTTTCCCCGCCGGCGGGTTTTCGAGCTGTTGGCAGACTTCCCTGGTCTCCTCTGCACTCAGAGGCAGCGGTGGAATTCCCGACTTCCGCCTTTCGGCTTCGTGACTGAAATAGGAATGTAACATAGACGAACTCCCTTGTATTACAGGTTTATGGATGGAAGCCTTTACCAGCCCTTCGTCTATGGCGAATGGGCCCACGGCCGACGAAATGTTTCCACAGTTCCCTTTGAACTCAACCAGCGGCCGGTCGATGCTGACCTGGCCGAAGTTGTATTCCACGTCATAGGCGGGGTCTTGCGAGGGACTGATCACAGCGACCTTGCTTGCTGTGGCGATGCCGCCGCCCAATCCGTCCGTCTGACGTCCGTAGGGGTCCGGGCTGCCATAGGCGCTGAGGATCACAGTGTTTCTGGCATCTGGATCGGCAGGCAGGTGGTTATCGTGAAAGAACAGCCCTCTGCTGGTGCCCCCCCTCATCAAAATCGCTGGAATTCTTTCTTGCACGGCGAAACCCTCCAGTCGCTGATGCATTTGAAACTTCAGAACAGCACCAGCCAATCAAAGAGCAAGAAGAATGCCATGAATAAGCGTTGTCGCATAGGGGATGGGGGTCTGTTTCAGAGGGGCTGTGAATTCTTGTTTCGAAATCGGAGGAGTTTTTTGCAGAAGCATCACAAAGCCGCCACGGGCTGCAGCCGGAATGCCGGTTGCGGTTGGGTCTTACAGGAACCTCCGAGAGCTGAAAATTACCCTGCGGGCTTCCGTCAACCGGCCTGGGCCGCGGCTGGCCCGAGTTCCGGGACTCGGAAGGGGCATCTAATCCAAATGGAATTCTTTCATCTTTCTCCACAGGGTAGTGCGGCCGATTCCCAGCATTTCTGAGGCTCGCGTCTTATTGTAGCGGCTTCCTTCCAGAGCGGCCAGGAGGGTTTCACGTCCCAGACGCTTCGTCATCTGTATCTCTTTGCCGGCAGGAATGTTTTCGGTTTGCGCAACAGGGGGTTCCTGTTTCCTGTCGACAATCAGGCTCAACTCGTCAAAGAGAGTGTCCAGGATCTCCTCATCGTATTGGAAGCTACAGTTGAGCAACAACTGCTCGGCAAAGTGCCTGAGTTGTCTGACGTTTCCAGGCCACGAATAGCTCATAAGCTTTTGAATATACACGCCTGGTATCGCAATCGGGTCAAGCTTATATTTTTGCCCGAAATAGCGCAAGAAATGATCGAGCAGTCGAGGAATGTCCATATTTCTGGCTCGCAGGGGAGGAATCGAAATGCGAAGCACATTGAGACGAAAGAAGAGGTCTTTTCGGAAATCACCTTCTTGAACTGAATTCCACAGGTCTTTTCCGGCTGCAGCAATGACGCGGACATCTATGGGAATGGTATGGTCCGCTCCCACCCGCATCACTTCCCTTTCCTGTAAGACTCTGAGGAGGCGCATCTGGACGCTGGGCGAGGTGGAATCGATTTCATCCAGAAACATCGTGCCCTGATGAGCGAGTTCAAAAAGACCCGGTTTGCCCCCTTTTTTGGAGCCGGTAAAGGCGCCTTCTTCATATCCGAATAGTTCGCTTTCGAGCAGTTGTTCGGGTAAAGCGCCGCAATGGACTGAAACGAAAGGCCGGGTCTTGCGGCGGCTCAAATTATGAATGCTTTGCGCAATGATCTCCTTGCCGGTCCCTGTTTCGCCCGAAATAAGAATGGAAGAGTCCGTTTTGGAAAACTCGCGGCACAAACGAACGACCTTTTCCATGGATGGATGTTGGTAAATGAGATCGTCAATGAGATATTTGGCGACGAATCCTTTCGCCAGGGTACGCCGGAGCGAGTTTTCAGCCCGCATGACGTGCGAGATTTCCTGGAATGATGAAACCACTCCGATGGCTTGTCCATCCAGTATTACGGGAATATGGTTGAAAATGAACATTTGATCGTTGACTCTCTCAACCTTGTCGCGTTCCTCCTTCTTGCCCTGCAAGACGCGATTCACCACCGATTGTGGCAAGAAGTGAGCGATAGACGCCCCGACTGCATTCTGCCCCCGAATGTTTAGAAGACGCTCGGCGGTTCTGTTAATCGTTGTGAGAATCCCAGCCGCATCATTTGCAATGATCCCATCGGAAGTTGCATCCATGATCGCCTGGTAGCGCCGGGCCATCCCTTTTTGTTGCCGTTGGGATCGAGCGACCGATTTGGCGCTTTCAATCGTGTCGCGAACCTCTTCCGTGGATGTCAACAGTTCATGGAATTTCATGCCGAATTCCGTCGCACAACTCATCGACGCGAGGCCTCCAATGACTACCTCAAATCCTTTCTGGGCGGCTCCGGCGATGATCTGGCGCAAGCTGGCCAAATCCGTATAGATGCCCTGGGCGAATTCAACGTCGAAAAGGTCTTCAATGATTTCCAGCCCGCTGTGCTTATTGCGAAAGCAAGGAAGGAAGATCTTCCGCCCCTTCTTTCTCGCTTCTCGGATGCTGGCAAGGAGACTCATCGAGTTCTGGGGGAGCGATAGTACTGGGATATGAAGATTTTCCCGCAGGAGATGGGCTGTTCCCCGGCGACTCACAAGAACTTCCACCCCTTCCTGTTCCATTTTCTTCCCGGGGAGGATGGCGTCTGTTAGATTGTCGTAACTGATTTTTATGATGCTGTCTCTTTGCGTGGCGATTCTTTTTATGCGATCGCCCACCGAAGGACTGGAAACAAAAACACCTATAACAAAGGGTTTGTCCTCCATAGCTCCAACTTTCCTGTAGTGTTTCAAGAAAAACAATACATTTCGCTCCGAAACAAAGTGTTCACCTTTTCGATCCTCCTGTCAAGGCATAAAACGCTTCCCCTGAGCCCTCCTCCCGATCTTTCCGCAAGCGCTTTGCCAGCATGGTGTCGCTTGCCCCGGGAAATCCCTGGCATACTTCTTGAGAGAGTTGCCTTACGGAACATCGAAAACCCCATGTAAAGGCTTTGACTGATGCAGCGCGCAGGGACGACGGCCCGGGGTTTGTCGTATGGATCGCTGATGGCTGAGTTCCGAAACGGCATCCTGTCCACTGCCGTCCGTCAGCCTGGATTTTTTCAAATACAACTTTGCATCGATCAAATGGAGACAACCATGGCCTGCGGTAATTTCAATCGAGTCGATCTATCGCATACCTTCGATGTCCTGGTCGTAGGTGGGGGCAACGCCGCGCTGTGTGCTGCAATCACCGCTCAGGAGTCTGGTGCGAAGGTCCTCCTGCTGGAAAGCGCTCCCTTTGAGTTCAGGGGAGGCAACAGCCGACACACGCGCAATTTACGCTACTTGCACGAAAGTGCTAACGACCATTTAACCGGTCCTTACCTGGAAGAGGAGTTCTGGGCTGACCTGCTGGCTGTAACAGGGGGGCAGACCAACGAGCAGCTTGCCCGCCACGCCATCCGTGAGTCAAAAAACCTTGGGGATTGGATGCGAAAGCGTGGAGTCTTCTTTCAACCATCCATGCGGGGTACCCTCCATCTCGCCCGCACCAACGCCTTCTTCCTGGGTGGCGGCAAAGCCATGATGAACGCGTATTACGCCACCGCGGCAAAACTTGGAGTGACGATCATCTACGGCGCTGAGGTTCGCAATCTGGAGATTTGCGACGGCAGGTTTGTGTCGGCGGAGGTTGCGTTATACAACCTTCCCAGTAAGGTCCGGGCGAAGAGCGTGATAGTCGCTTCGGGCGGATTCCAGGCCAATCTCGAATGGCTCAAGGAGTCCTGGGGGGATGCAGCGGACAACTTCCTCGTTCGCGGAACTCCTTATGATCGGGGCGTCATGCTGCGAGCGCTTCTTGATAAGGGGGCAAAGCCCGTGGGCGACCCGAGCCAGGGCCACTGTGTGGCGATCGATGCGCGTGCTCCAAAGTATGATGGCGGGATTGTCACGCGCCTCGACTGTGTTTCTTTCGGCATCGTCGTCAACAAGCATGCCAGACGGTTCTACGATGAGGGAGAGGACTTCTGGCCGAAGCGTTACGCCATCTGGGGAAGGCTCGTTGCCGGACAGCCGGATCAGATCGGCTACTCGATCATCGACGCCAGGTCCATCAATCTGTTCATGCCTTCCGTGTTTCCACCAATCGAAGCCAGTTCTATCGATGAACTGGCTTCCAAATTGGATCTGGATCCGGCCACGCTAAATGAAACCGTCAGCACTTTCAACCAGGCAACCCGACCCGGTACTTTCGATTCGACGGTCATGGACGACTGCGTCACAGAGGGGCTGGAGCCTCGCAAGAGCCACTGGGCACGCCCGCTCGATACCCCGCCGTTCTATGGTTATCCGCTTCGGCCAGGCTTCACATTCACCTATCTCGGAGTCACCGTTGACAAACAAGCCCGGGTAGTCATGCAAGACGACCAACCGGCCGCCAATATTTTCGCCGCGGGTGAAGTCATGTCCGGCAACATTCTCGGCAAAGGCTATATGGCCGGACTGGGATTGACCATTGGTACGGTTTTCGGCCGAATTGCAGGAAAGGAGGCGGCACGGTATGTCAAACAATGATCTGCTCAAAGAGGCTGAGAGGGTAATGACGGTCTGCAACGCCTGTAGATATTGCGAGGGCTTTTGCGCCGTTTTCCCGGCCATGGAACTCAGACGGACGTTCTCAACCGAGGATTTGAAGTACCTGGCCAATCTATGCCACAACTGCCGCGGGTGCTATTACGCCTGTCAGTATGCGCCGCCGCACGAGTTCCTCTTGAATGTCCCGAAGACTCTCGCAGAGTTGAGACTCGAAACATATCGGGAGTCCGCCTGGCCGGGAGCTCTGAAAAGGATATTTGGAATGAATGGATTGGCGGTCGCATTGATCACGGTGTTGAGTGTCGCGGTAGTGCTGCTGCTCACTCTTTCCCTGAGAGGTCCCGCCATATTTTTTGGGTTTCACACCGGCGCCGACTCCTTCTATCAGGTGATTCCCAGCCTGGCCATGATCGTGCCCTTTTCTCTATTGGGCCTGTTCCTTCTGACAAGCCTGGGGATGGGAGTGAACAATCTTTGGCGTGAGACCGGCGGAAAGCCTGAAGAATTGCTTGACTTTCGTGCGCATCTGCAAGCGATCAAGGATGTCTTGCGACTGCGATATCTCGATGGCGGAGGACATGGGTGCAATTACCCCGACGATCGCTTCAGCATGATCAGGCGCTACTTCCACCACTCGATCTTTTACGGTTTCATGCTCTGTCTGGCGTCGACAACGATAGCCGCCGCTTACGATCACGTCCTGAGCCTGCCCGCACCCTATCCGTTCTGGAGTCTGCCGGTTTTGTTGGGAACGGTGGGCGGGATAGCCTTGATGGCCGGAACCGCGGGCATGCTCTATCTCAAGTTGAAGATGGATAGAGAACCCGCTTCAAGCCAGTCCCTGGGCATGGACATCGCATTCACGGTGTTGCTCTTCCTGACGGGTTTCACGGGGATCCTGCTACTCCTCTTGAGGTCTACGCCGTTTATGGGAACCCTGCTCGCTGCTCACCTCGGCGTGGTGCTGAGCCTGTTCATCACCATGCCCTACGGTAAATTCCTCCACGCGGTATATCGCTATGCCGCGCTTGTCCGCAATGCTATCGAACAATCACGGAATTGAGCCGGGGTTCATAGGGGGGAGGGACCCCGGGGGATTCTGCGCTTCATCCGATGGATGACAAGGGGGGGAGAAAGCCAAACACTGACGAAAGATGGAGGTTGTTCTTGATGCTCGGCCCGGCTGCAGACGGGTCGCTTCAAGCTTGAAGGTTCGACGTGCATGTGATCTGTGGCGAGGAATTACACAAAATGCGAGCGAGTGAGAGGAGAGTAAAATGAGCACGAACACGTCCAATGGCAATGGACTTCAGCTCGGGCGTTTCATCGCGACCGTCCTTATCGCCGTCGTTATCTGGCTCCTGCCCGTTCCGACCGGAGTGGAACCAAAAGCATGGCATCTTTTGGCGATTTTTGTGGCCACCATTTTCGGACTGATCCTGCGGCCACTTCCCATGGGGGCAGTCGTCCTTACGGGCATGATAGCGACCAGTCTGACCGGAACCTTGAAAGTGGGCGACGCGCTGAGCGGTTTCAGCAATCCCACGGTATGGCTGATATTTGTTGCATTTCTATTCGCGAGGGCCTTTGCCAAGACCGGACTTGGGAAGCGCATCGCTTTCCTGTTCATCCGCGCCTTCGGGCACAAGACGTTGGGGCTGGGGTATGCGCTGGCTGCGAGCGACCTGGTGTTATCTCCTGGGATTCCCTCGGGGACGGCGCGTTCGGGTGGCATCCTTTTCCCGATCACGCGGTCGCTGGTTTCTGCTTTCGGCTCGGAACCGGGACCTACGGCAAGCAAGATCGGCCGGTTTCTGATGATCAGCACCTTCCAGGCGCACGCCATAACCGCCGCCATATTTATGACTTCAATGGCGGGCAATCCCCTGCTTGCAGAGCTGAGCAAGAAAAGCTGCGGCGTTGAGATCACATGGGGAAGCTGGGCAGCGGCGGGGATCGTGCCCGGGATCATCGCCCTGCTCGTCATGGTCTATCTAATCTACAGGATGGATCGCCCCGAAATCACAGAGACGCCCGAAGCGAGAGAGATGGCAGTCGATGCACTGGCCAAGATGGGACCCATGACAAGGGACGAATGGGTTGTGTTCGGGACCTTCGTGCTCGCCCTTTTGCTGTGGCTTACGGGGTCTTTGACCAACATCGACGCTACCACGGTTGCACTCTTCGGCCTGGCGTTGATGATATTCTGCGGGACCATCACCTGGCAGGATGTCTTGGAAGAACATTCGGGTTGGGAAACCCTCGTCTGGTTCGGAGGGATCGTCGGCATGGCGAGCATGCTTGCGAAGCTTGGCTTCTTCAAGTGGTTCGCCACATACGTGTCGGCGCATGTAACCGGACTCCCCTGGGTGCCCGCGCTGATTATCCTGGCGCTGGTCTACACCTATACCGGCTATTTCTTTGCGAGTCTGACTGCGCATATCGTGGCCATGTTCGTTCCGTTTCTCACGGTGGCGGTTGCCGTAGGGGCGCCTCCGCTCCTGGCGGCCTTGATACTTGCGTTTAGTTCAAGCCTGTGCGTCGGCCTGACGCATTACGGAAGCGGTCCTAATGTCATTTATTTCGGTGCGGGGTACTGTAGTCTGAGTCGATGGTGGGTCATGGGTTTTATTGTAACTACCGTCAATTGCATCGTGTTTCTCTTAGTTGGATCGATTTACTGGAAAATGATCGGCTTGTTCTGAGGGATATCGAACGGTTGGTATGAATTGTCCCAGGAGAGCGGAAACGCCGCGATTGAGCTTCGTGGTTCAGGTCATCAAGATTGCCAGAAGCATTTCGGGTTCATGGAATGTGTGATGAGACGCGACAGTTCGCCTCAATTGCGGCGGGAGTTTCAACTCGATCCAGTGCATCATACTGGTCATATGGCGGAATTTATGAAGAAAAGATCCAATGGTTGGTGAAGTCGGAGGAATGTCGTCACCCCTGGCCACAAGTTTGCAGAGCTGCTCTGTGGGTCTTCTGTAGGGGTGCGTGTATGTCTAGAGTCATCACAAGGAGGTTGAGATGGCAAAACGTAAGCTGAAAGAGCACCGAATCAATCGCGAATGGTGCAAAGGCTGCGGCATCTGTGTTGAGTTTTGCGCGAAGAAGGTGCTGGAGTTGGATATGCATGACAAAGCCATCCCGGTGCGGCCCGGTGATTGCGTCGTTTGCGGACTCTGCGAGATGCGCTGTCCGGATCTTGCTATCGAACTGATCGAGGAAGAAGAGGTTGAGGGAGAATCCGCATGAGTGACAATATCCTGTTTGTGCAAGGCAATGAGGCATGCGTCGAGGGGGCGCTCTACGCGGGACTCAACTTTTTTGCCGGCTACCCGATCACTCCTTCGACGGAGGTTGCGGAGCAGTTGTCTCTGCGTCTGCCGAAGATCGGCGGCAAATTCATTCAGATGGAAGATGAAATCGCCTCAATGTGCGCCATCATCGGGGCTTCGCTCACGGGCCACAAGGTCATGACGGCAACCTCGGGGCCCGGCTTCTCCCTGAAACAAGAGGCCCTCGGCTATGCGATCATGGCGGAAATCCCCTGTGTCATCGTCAATGTACAGCGAGGCGGACCATCAACTGGAATTCCCACGCATGTCAGCCAGGGGGATGTGAACCAGTCGCGATGGGGAACCCATGGGGATCATGCCATAGTGGTCCTGACGGCGTCAAATCACCAGGACGTTTTTGCCATGACCGTCGAAGCCTTCAACATCGCCGAGACCTATCGAACGCCCGTGGTGCTTCTCTTCGACGAGGTGGTGGGACACATGCGCGAACGTCTGGCGCTACCGGAACCGGGAGCGATCCCCATCGTCGATCGCCTGCGGACCTCGGTCAAACAGGGCATCAATTATCATCCCTATTTGCCGCGTGAGGACGGGAGACTTCCCATGTCCGATTTCGGGGGCGTGCATCGGTACAACGTGACCGGACTCTTTCACGATATGTGGGGTTTCCCCTCGGATGATCCGGTCGTCATCAGGGATCTGCTCCGGCACCTGATGGATAAGCTCGAAAGTCGAACCAATCAGTTGACCCACTTCAAAGATTTCCATACTGAAGATGCCGATTGTTTGCTCATCTCCTATGGCTCTTCCGCACGCTCCGCACGCGCAGTGGTGGAAAAACGCCGCATGCGCGGGGAGAGATACGGATTATTGGAACTCCAGACCCTCTGGCCCTTTCCCTATGACCTGGTGAGGCAGAAAGCTGCTGGGGCGAAAACCATTGTGGTCGTGGAGATGAACATGGGCCAGATATGTCAATCGGTCCGGCAGGCGGTGGACAGACCGGAACGAGTCTTTTTGTCAAACCGCTTCGACGGCGTCTTCATCGCCCCGCGCGATATCGAGCAAAGTTTGCGTTTGATCCAGGGAAAGGGGGTCTGAACCATGGCCATAAAAGACTATATACGAGAACGGTTTTTCCCGCACATCTGGTGTGCGGGTTGCGGGCACGGCATCATTTTAAATGGTCTCGTGCGGGCGATCAACGAGCTGCAGATCCCCAAAAGCGACGTCGTCATGGTATCGGGCATCGGCTGTTCCTCGCGCATCGCGGGATATCTCGATTTCCACACTCTGCACACCTTGCATGGCCGCGCGCTGACTTTTGCAACGGGGGTGAAACTGAGCCGGCCCGAGTTGAACGTCATCGTCCCAATGGGGGACGGCGACGCCCTGGCCATCGGAGGCAATCATTTCATCCATGCGGCACGGCGCAATATCAACATTACGGCCATTGTGATGAACAACCGCATCTACGGGATGACCGGCGGCCAGTACTCTCCGCTGTCCGGCCCCGGCATAGTGGCCAGCACCGCCCCTTACACCAACATCGACCAGTCCTTCGACGTGGTCAAATTGGCTGAGGCTGCCGGCGCGACCTTTGTGGCGCGGACTACGGCCTACCATGTGCAGCAGGTGATGGAGATCCTCCAGGAGGCCATTCTCCACAAAGGGTTCTCGGTGGTGGAAATCATGTCCCAGTGCCCGACCTACTTCGGGCGCAGGAACCGCGTGGGCGACGCCGTCGACATGCTCAAGCACATGAAGAAGATCACGACCCCGATCGGTTCCAAAGCGAAGCAGGAGGATCCCGAACTCATCGAGCGGGGCATTTTTGTCCGCAAGGAACTGCCCGAATACTGCGAGGCCTATGACACCGTAATCCAGCGGGCGAAGGAGGGAAACTAATGGTGGACAAGTTTCGGCTCGTATTTACCGGCTCAGGTGGGCAAGGGGTGATTACGGCCGCCATCATTTTGGCGGAAACAGCCGTCTTGCAGGAACATCTGAATGCGGTCCAAACTCAGATCTACGGCGCTGCCGCAAGAGGTGGGGCGACGCGATCGGATGTGATCGTTTCCGAATCGGAAATCTTCTATCCCAAGGTCAATCAGGCCAACGTCCTGGTCTGCCTTACCCAGGAAGCCTATGTGAAATTCGCTCACATCATCCGTCCGGGAGGGATTCTGCTCACCGACCCGCGTTACGTCCACATCGAACGGACGGTGGACGCCATGCATGTAGAGCTTCCCATGTATCAGTCGGTAATAGAGCAAATCGGCAAGGCGATTGTCTTCAACATCTGCATGTTAGGGGCAGTAACCGCCCTGACCCAAATCGTCAGGCCCGAATCGCTCACGAAAATGCTGGAAAAACGCATCCAGCCCGCTTTTCTCGATATGAACCGAAAGGCGTTCGAGCTGGGTCTCGAACTCGGAACTGCGGCGAGGGATCGACAGTTCAGTCGGCAGTAGAGACAAATGGGGAAGGTGTTCGGGGGGCAGCTTAGCGCACCTGAAACACCTTCTCGACGGAAAACCCCCAGGCAGCTTGGATATACGAGGGAGGGAGCATCGAACGAGGGTCGGAACGCTCAATTCGAGCATGTGACCCAAAGGTGCAGAGAGTTCCAGAAACGCGGCCAGGCGGAGAACTCTCACATAATATTCTCGTGCTATGTTGTTTGGCGAAGAATTCTTATCGAGGGGCACCATGGGAACCCGAAGGAAGAAGTGTCAGGTTTCGAACGCTCGCGTGCCGTTTCCGTCATCTTCGGGTTCCTTGCAGGTCATCTGCTCCATCACGGACGCCCGGGGATGGGCGTCAACACCGCCGGACAGAGCCCGATTCCCGTGGCATGAGAGCGCCATTCCTCCCGGTCGGAGCGTGACGGGAGAACGGTCGGAATAGCGACAGGGCCAATATGGCACATAATGTGCTATAGATTAAAGTAGCCGAAATGGAAGTTTGAAAGACCGGCAGTCGCGGCTGTATCCGGAATCCCGAAGATACGAATCTCACTCTCAGCCTGTTTCCTTTTCGCTCGACATGTTCCTTTTCAGCAAAGCCAATCCTGCATGAAACTCCAGCTACGCCGGATTCCGGAAGGCCCGGGCCGTGAACCCACGGCCGTTCGTTTCGGATGAATCTCTATGCAAAGGCAATGCGGCTTTCCTGGCACATGGTCTTTTGCTTTCGCCGCGGGGCGGGGAGTGAAGACAATGAAGACAAACAATTCGAGATGTTTGCAGGACCATCTGGAACAGGTGAGGGACGGCCGGAGGCGGTTCGAAAACGCATTTCAGGCAGTCGCGAGGATGATTCTCGATACTCCGGACGGGATCGAGAAAGTGGTGGTCAATGGAAAGAGTACCTACGATTTCACGATATTCCGGCAAGGCCGGAAACACGCAATCGGAATGTACGATGAAATCAACAGCTTCGTGTCCTACGTGAAGGACGCCGCGGAAGCGGGGTCTTCGAGGGAAATGGCGTTCGTTCTCGTCGGGGAGCCGGGGAACGGGAAGACCTTCTTCGTCGACTTCCTCTGCACCCTCTACCGGCGGTTCATCGCCGGGGAGACGAATCGGCGATACACTTTCAACTTCAAAGGTCTCGACAGACTGAACACCTATGGGAAGATACAGGTCATCCAGTCGCAGACCTTCGAAGACCCCATGATTCTTGCGATGAATCTTCTAGAGTCAGAGGACGAGAACAGGGAATTCCTGGCCAGACGCGGAGGGTTTTCCGAAAAGCAGGTAGAGAAGTTGTACGAAAACTACCGGCCTCTCGGCGCGTGCAGTGACTATATCCTGAATGATATCAGGAATTATACGGACGGCGATCTGGAGGAGATGCTCGGTTTTTTCGAAATCGTGCCGGCGCCTCTCAGCGAAAGCCTGGGCACGGTCACGGGAAAATATTCCGCAAAGGACAAGATCACCTCGTCCGCCGTGGACCTCCTGGGGGAGGAATCCATTCAGCGCATGCTCCACATCGTCGACGCCAACAATCCCTATCGTTTCGATTTGAGAAGGGGAGCGCTCGCTCGCGTTGCCGGAGGCGGAATCCATTTCAGCGACGAAATCTTCAAGAACAAGAAGGACCTGGTGCAGGTCTACCTGGGAGTCATTCAAAACCGGAACATCGAGATCGATGGATTCCGGTGGCCCATCGACACGTTGATCGTTGCAACCAGCAACAACTCGGAATTCAATCGGTTTCTCGCGGAAAAGGAGGAAGCGCCCATTGTGGACCGTTGCAGGGTCTGCTACGTGGCGCACAATACCGATCACAACCTTCAGGAGCAGTTGACCGCCTACGCCATCGGAAACGAGGCGAAGACGACTCTCACCAAAGAGCGGCTCCACCAGGACCCGAACCTCAACTATGCCGCTTCCGTGGCCGTGGTCTTGAGCAGGCTTCCGAAATCGGAAAAACTGACTCCCATCGAAACGATGAAACTTGCCGCGGGGGAGGTTGCCGGGGAGAAAAGCGTCAAAACATTGGCGGAGGTAATCGATTCGCTCAATCACGATCCTGATATCACCAAACGATTCGGCCAGAAGGGACTGGGACAGCGGAACCTCGGCCGGGCGATTCAGTTGCTGATGGAGACTTCCGAAACCAACGAAGGCCAGTGCATGTTTGCTTTTGACGTGTTCAAGGCTTTCGAGCGCATCATTCTCGATTACGTGCCCGAGGGGAACGACAGGGTGAAGTACCTGGAGGACCTGAAGATCGCCAGGGGCCTCTACCGCGAGCGCATCACCACCGAGATGTTCAACGCCTATATGGACGAGCCGCGCGCCATCCGGAAAGACGTGATGAGCTATGTCAACATGATCATAGGGATCGACGCCGATAACCTTGGTCCGGATAGGATGTGGAAGTACAAGAACCCCCAGACGGGTGAACTCAAGGCTCTGAAAATAGATGAGAAATACGTTCAGAGCGTCGAGGAGCGGCTGGGTTTGAAGAGCAGGGAACAGCGCGAATCGTTCAGGACTTCCATCAGAAAAATATACGGGCAGAAAATATCCATCGACCGGGACTACGATTTCATGGACAACCTCGAACTGGTGAAAGCGGTGACGGACGTCAGGCTGAAATCGGACATCGCGGGAGCGGGGAGCCTCGTGGGCGCTCTTGCGAACCGCACCAACGAGGAAAATCAAAAACTGTACGACCGCATCATCCGGACCATGCTGCAAAAGCTCGACTACTGCGTTACGTGCGCCCAGAAGACGATCGAGTACTTTTGCACCAAAAACGACGAGAACTAGAGGCGGCAGCCGCCCGCTGCCGCCGCCTGGCGCACGGCCGGCACGCGATGGACGGGCCGGTGCATGCCGGTGCATGATGGATGGAATGGTGCGCGGGGACAGGGGTGCTGGTGTTTCCGGGCAGGAAGTTCGAGGGCTTGTATATGAACGACAAGAGTGTACCCCAGCGGACAGACGATGCCGGGCAGGACGACGAACGGGCTCCGGCCGCATCGATTGAGCACACGGTGCGTGATTTCGCGCCGCAAGTTCCGGCGCCCGGAACTCGTGCGGGACTCTATGGCCTGAACGACATGGTCATGCTTCAGGCTGCGTCGCTCCCCGGCGTTACGTATATTCACAGCCTGAGTTCCATCGATGAGCTTCTGGAGCGGGACAAACTGCGCGAGCAGGATGGTTTCCCGAGGAAGATACGCATAGGGCGGCTCGTCAAGCCGGGGAAGAGCGAGAAAGGCAAGATCGTCATCGTTCCCACCACGGTGGAGGAAAAATTCATCCATGACTTGTCGCGAGAGGATTCCGGAGAGGGAAAGGGAGGCGGCACGGGCGGCGCGGGCGACGGCGAACCGGGAGAAGTCATCGGCGAGGAGGAGATCCACGGCGCCGAAGGGTCCGGAAGCGGCGGTGCGGGCCAGGGAGAGAGCGGCGACCACGAGATGGAATCGAGCGCTTACGATCTCGGGAGAATACTCACGGAGAAATTCCAACTCCCGAACCTGAAGGAAAAGGGGACCAAACGTTCGCTCACCAGGTATACGTACGATCTTACCGACCGTAACCGGGGCGCGGGGCAGGTTCTCGACAAAAAGGCGACTCTTCGGAGAATACTGGAAACGAATATCGGTTTGGGAAACATACCCGACCCCGAGGACGTCGATCCGTCACGGTTCCTGGTGTATCCGGGCGACAGGGTCTATCGGATACTCTCGAGAGAAAAGGACTACGAATCCCAGGCGATGGTCTTTTTCCTGAGGGATTACTCCGGCTCCATGAGCGGGAAGCCGACCGAAATTGTCGTGGCTCAGCACGTCATGATCTACAGTTGGCTCATGTACCAGTACGCAAAACAAATCGAGACGCGCTTCATTCTCCACGATACCGAAGCAAAGGAAGTCCCCGATTTCTACACGTACTACAATTCGTCCGTTGCCGGCGGAACGCGCGTGAGATCGGCTTATCGGCTGGTGAACGAGCTTGTGGAGACCGGCAACCTTGCGCGGGATTACAATATTTATGTCTTTCATGGAACGGATGGCGATGATTGGGATGCCGACGGCAGCGAGACCATTTCCGAGATCAGGAAAATGATCGCCTACAGCAGCAGGATCGGGATCACCATCGCCGAGCGGGCTTCACAGACGTCGGGATCGACGGCCGTCGAGGTCAACGTGAAGCAATCGGGTTTGCTGAAGGATCATCCCCGGCAGATCCGGCTGGACTCCATTGCCGAGAACGCCGCCGAATCCCGGCTGATCGAAGGCATAAAGACATTGATTTCCTGACCGTCAATCCGACCGGGGGAATTACCGCCATGGAACTGATCGATCAACATACCAAGAATATCATGGAAGGGTGCAAGGAAAGGGCGCGCAGCGCAGGGTTGGCGTTTCATGACGAAACCCTTGAATATATCGTCACGAACAAAGACCTCCTCGAGCTCAGTCCGAAGAACATGATCCCCACCCTCTACGACTATTGGGTTCATGACGTCGAGGTATTGAAGGAAAAGGGGAGATACGAACTCTATCCCAACAATCCCTATGAAACCGTCATCAACACGCGTCCGGCAATATCCTTCTACAACGACAACAACCCGGATTGGCTGAACGTGATGATCTTCTATCACGTTCTCGCCCACATCGATTTCTTTCAGAACAACATGCTGTTCAAACACACATGGGGTGAGGATTTTGCCGGACAGGCCCTCTCCGACAAACGATTCATATCCATGCTGCGATCCGAGAAAGGCCGATGGGTCGACTACGTCATTGAATTCACACGGGGAATCGATAACCTCGTGGGATTCTTCGAAGGACTCTCGAAATTGAACCGTCCGGAGGCGATACAGGCGTCGAAGAAAGTCGATTTCTACTTCGACGTCTTTCTGCAAACCGTCCGCGAGGAGAAGCTCGGCGAATATCTGAAGGAAATCGACAGGTATAACGGATGTATACGTCAATACGGAGACATGGCCGAGGCCGTTTTCTTTTCGGAGGCGGCACGAAAGTACCCGGAATTCGAAGCCCTCTTCGACAAACACAACAGGGAGTGGAAGGATGACGTCACAGATTTGATCGCGTACTTGCAGGAACATTCGCCTTTCTTACAAAAGAGCGAGAACCGGTGGATGAAATCCGTCATGGGGATTGTCAGGAGAACGTCCCTGTTTTTCCAGCCTCAGATCAGGACCAAGATTCTCAATGAAGGGTGGGCGAGTTACTGGCATGAAAAACTGTTCCTGGAGGATGACCGAATCAGGGGCAACGAGGTGGCGTTCGCGCGGGTGAACGCCATGGTGACGGCGATGCCGCGCGTGGGGCTCAACCCCTACGCCCTTGGAATGAGGCTCTTTGCTTTCATCGAGGAACTCGCGGACAAGGGGAAACTCTCCTATGATTTTCAAAAAATCCGCAACGTGAAGGAGCGGCGGGATTTTGACAGGAAGAGCGGCGAGGGTCGGGATTTCCCATTCAAGGTCCGGGAAGACTTCAGCGACTTTACGTTCATCAATACGTTTGTCGATCAGGATTTCATGAATCGCCACAGGCTCTTTGTCGTGGGGAAAAGGTTGAACCGTTCCAAAGGAGTGTGGGAATACTTCGTCAAAAGCAGGGACGCCTCGGAATACAGGCAGATGCTTCTCGACTCCCTCTACCATCCGCCCCACATAGAAGTGGATGAAGCCAGGAGCCGGGAAAACAGCCTCTACCTGAACCACAGCTTCGAGGGAAAGCCGCTGGTGAAGGAGTTCATATACGGCGTCATGATGGGGATCGCGTACTTGTGGGGAGGCCCGGTGAAGCTCGAAACGTCGGAGCGGGACCGAACCGCGGTGGAGTTGAAGTCCTATGAGGAGGCGGAACCGGCCTCCGACGGAGACGGCGAGGGCTCGTTCAGGCGGGTCGTATACACGTTCCAGGGACGCGATCTCACGATGTCTGTCCCGTGACGCCCGCGAGGGGAGGAGTGTGGCCATGACAACGATTGAAACCACATTGGCGCAGATCTGCCGGAAGATCGAGGAGGAGGAAGAGCAGCACAGGCCGCTTTCGTTCCGGGAGTTCGTGCAGCTTTCATCGGAACAGCCCAACCGGGTATTTCGGAATACCTTTCAGACATTTTACGATATGGTCTACTCCCACGTCGGCGTCGGCCCCGATGAGTACCCCGACGATCCCGAGTCCATAAGCTATGTGCCCCTGGATTCCGCCAGCCTTTTCGTGGATGGAGCGGATCACCCCTTTTTTGCCGACAGGCCCTTTGCAAACCGTTTCATCAACCTGATTGCTTCATTCAAACGGGGTGTGCCGCAAAACCGGATCTATATCTTCGAGGGGCCGCATGGATGCGGGAAAAGCACGTTTCTGAACAACCTGCTGAGGAAGTTCGAGAAATATACCAGGACCGAAGAGGGCGCAAGCTATGAAACCTTGTGGCGTCTGGACAGGAAAGCGCTGGGAAGCGTAAGCGAACGGGAGACCCACTCGATCCTGCAGCAACTGCGCGGCCTCCTGGATGATTCCAGGCTGAATCCACAGGCGGGTCCACAGGCCGGGCTTCCGGCTCAGTTGAACGCACACCTGGATTATCTCGAAGTCCCCTGTCCGAGTCACGATCATCCGTTCCTGATGATTCCCAAGACCTACAGGAAGGAACTGGTCGATTCGTTGATCGAGGATGAACAATTGAAACGGAAACTCTTCTTCAAAAAATCATATGAATGGCTTTTCAAGCAGCAGCCATGTACCATATGTATGTCATTGTATCAAACGCTAATGGATATGTTAGGATCTCCACTCAGTATACTCGATGCAATCTATGTAAGACGATATCAATTCAACAGGAGACTTGGAAATGGGATCAGTGTATTCAATTCCGGGGATGGATTTGCCAAGACGAATGTAATAACCAACCAAATTCTTCAGAATCAGTTAAATATTCTACTGAGAGATAGCAACAAAGTACAGTATATTTATTCACAATATGCAAAAACCAATAATGGCATATATGCTCTGATGGATATCAAATCTCATAACAAAGACCGTTTCACCAACTTGCATGGAATTATCAGTGAAGGAATACATAAGGTTGAGAATATAGAAGAAAATGTCAATTCACTCTTTCTGGCTTTGATGAATCCGGAGGATAAAGTAGATATCAGCGAAATGCAGTCCTTTAGAGATCGTATCACTTACATAAAAGTGACTTATGTCCTTGATTACAATACTGAAGTCAAAATATACAAAGATGCTTTCGGGGAGCAGGTCGAGCCGCACTTCCTTCCGAAGGTTCTCGAAAACATGGCCAAGATCATCATATCTTCGAGGCTGAAGACCAGGTCGGAGGCTCTGGCGGAGTGGATAGGAGATCCTCAAAAATATGCCATGTATTGTGACCGGAATCTCCAATTGCTCAAGATGGACATTTATGCGGGCGTCATTCCGGCGTGGCTCACGGAAGAGGACCGCAAGAACTTTACCGCCAAACGGCGGCGGAGGATCATTGCGGAATCCGAAAACGAAGGGGACAAGGGGTTTTCCGGGAGAGACTCCTTGAAGATCTTCAGCGAGTTCTATTCCACCTATGCAAAAAAGGACAAGCCCATCACCATGGGCATGGTATACAATTTCTTCAAACAGTACAGCGTGGCGCCGACGTGGACCGTTCCGGAGGGTTTCCTCGATTCATTAGTAAACCTCTACAATTACACCGTGCTGCAGGAGGTCAAGGAATCGCTCTACTGCTACAATGAAGAACGGATATCGAAGGAGATTCAAAACTATCTTTTTGCCATCAACTTCGACATCGGCAGGACGGAGAGGTGCGTCTATACCGGGGAGGAAATCGAGATTTCGGAAAACTACTTCGATGGTTTCGAGCGTCGCATTCTTGGCGAACATTCCAGTCACGAACAGCGCCGCTCCTTTCGGATGGACATCCAGAAGCAGTATACTTCCAATACACTTACGGAAGAAATGCTTGTTAAAGGCAAACCTCTAACTGAAACAAAGCTATATCAGTCATTGAGCCAACGGTATGCCTATAATCTAAAAGAAAGAGTCATGGATCCATTGTTGAAAAACGATAATTTCAGAAACGCCATAAAGGATTATGCGACCGAGTCATTCAAATCATATGACAAGCGCATAAGATCGGATGTATCTCTTTTGATCAAGAACCTCAAAAACAAGTTCAAATATACGGAAGCCGGAGCCAGGGAAGTATGTATTTATGTTATCGATAACGATATTGCCGCCAGGTTTTCCCGCTGAAAGGAGGCGAATCCAACTTCAAACCCTTGCGACATTTTCTGCAAAGATCGGGTCCAGCAGCAGTCTCCTGGCGAACTTGGTGTACTTGGAGACGATGGCTCGAACGGCGAATTGGAGCGCATGGGAACGGATCGGTTTTTCCAGGAGATAGGTGATGTCGGATACCAGGCACATGTTCACGATGTCATTGCTCGCGTTTCCGGTGATGATGATAGTATCCTGGAAAGCCATCGGGAACCTGTTTTCGATCGCGTCGAGGAAATCGAAACCCGTCGTGGTTTCGAGAAAGACGTCCAGAATGAAGATGGCGACGCCCGTTGCCTGGTTCAGGCAGTAAGATGTCGCCTGGTCGACGTCGGTAAAGGCGAGAACGTCGCCCCAGGTATAGAATGTCTTGACGATCTCCGTGAGAACCTCGCACGTTACCGGATCATCGTCCACGATGATCACGTCCAGCCCATCAGCCATGACCTTTCCCCCCTGAAGATGTTCCCTGCATCTCTCCGCGCAGTTTTCCGACACCAGGGCCGGAGGCTTCCAAACAAGTGGATTTCGCTCGTTCCATTCTTAGAGTTTCAAAATAAGCAATGCAACAGATAATGAAACGCAAGAAGCTCTCCCTGGAAGCGCCCGGACAACGCTGTCCATCAAAATCGAAAAAAGATGCTTCGCGGGAGCGCCTTTCCGGCAGCAGCCCTTTCCCGTCATAGCGGATCCGCACTGAACGCACCGATCCGAGTTCCGGGGGAGAGGGCGAAAATACATATACTTCTTGTATTGATAGTCATTCTCGAAGCAGTTGTCACCGGCATGAGAGGAATCGCACGTGCAGTCCTGATAAAAGGGATTCTGGACGATTCGGCCAACGTCCACCGGGCGCAGCGTGCGCTGCGCGGGCGGCGGACGCAATGGTCACGTGGAAGATCCTTCGAAAGAGATCCCGCCTGGCGTGTTAAATGGAGTCCCCATCAAATAGGGACTCAGCCGTCAAAGAATATCTGAAATAGTTCTAGAGGTACCGAATGACATCTCCGGATTATGGTCACTTTATTTTGTGACGCTGTACTTGGATTGAATGTCCCCTCAACAACCGCTATCCTCTCGAACCGAGATAGGAGTTGATTTCTCCAAAAAAATCACGAAACATGCCGGGATATGACTTCATGCGACCCTCATAGGAAGCCTTCACCGCAAGCTTTCCCTTGTGGACATCCCAACAGTTCAGTTCGAGATAGAGCGTGGAACCACTCACTTCGTAGACTCCTGTTATGACCAGGCGAGCACCGGCAGCCTTCAGCTTCTGAAGATCGATATTCGAGACGGAATGGCCGGGGCTGTTCCTGTTCCTCAAGAAACCATCGTCGATGGTGATTTTGTAATCGCCCAATTCCTGCAACGTAGCCTCCAGAGTCTGTGACAGCTCGGCTGCAAGTTCCGCCGTGCAATCCGCACAGGTCCGGTCCCTGAACTCGGTGAGTCCCACCGTAAGCTGACGTTTCACCGGTGCGGGCGGCGTGGCAGGCGCAGGCCGCCTGGGCGGTTGGACCAGTCCGGCATCCGGTTTCCCCTTGCGGGTGATGGTCGTCAACAGAGATTCCAGAGTGTCGGCACACCGCCGCTCATCATGTTGCCTCAGATCTTCTATAACGGGATTGACCAGATCTTCCAGCTCCGACGCGCTCTCTCCTTTTACCCACCCTTCCTTCGCTTTGCTTTTGAGAGAGCGTAGCTGACCGCACAATGTTTCCGCCGTTCCAGTGCAATCGCTGCAACCTGCAGCGAAGCACGGGAGATTTGATACGAGCAGGAATACGCCGAGCAGTCCTGTCAGAGCGAAACGAATGAGCATGGTCGGCCTCCATGGTAACGGAAAGTCTCAATTGTGCGTTCCTGAATCATCCACCTCCCCACCACGCCATGTTTCAAGAACGGGGTCCATGAAACCATGTCCCTGCGGGCATCTCTGGTTCGTACCGTCTTCCGGAACAGCTCTTCATGCCGAAACCGAGGTTCAAGGGCACAAGGGGGACTGTTCCATTCAAGAAAACCGGAGATGAGAAGCATCATGAACGGAATGCCATGCCGGAGACATGTAATAAAACCTCGCAACACTGAGGGATTCGCTCCCGACCGCCGCCGATAAGGACCGGAGGTTCCGATATCGGATCAGATGGCTAAGCTCAAAGCGTACACGTGGATGCGCGCCCACGTTCGTGCCCAACAATTTACCGCCCTCGATTCTGAACTCCAGGAGGCCGTCCGCACGGGTGGAGACTCTCAGGTAGACGACGCCATCCCTTTTCTTGAAACGCACCTTGAGTTTCCAACGGCCGGGAGGCGATTTGTCCCTGGGACCGATTTCATAGATAGCGGAATAGCTCCCGCCGTCATCGACGACCGTAATTTTCACATCTCTTCGGATGGGGTTCCGCGGGTCGGCATTGTCTTCTGCAATGCCTTGCCATTTCCGTATGAATCTCCCGATCTCCGCGTCGGTGGGATCGTCAGGAGCATTCTCCACCCCGGACCCTTTCGCTTGTTTCGGAAGCGATCCACGGGCTGTGTCCGGCGTAGTTGCCGGCGTGCGGGAAGCTGAGGCTGAGACCTGCGGAGGCGATTGACCGGCAGCCGGACTCCTCATGCTGTTGGCGAGAGATCCCGATGGCGCCTCGACCCGATAAAAACCTCGATACTGTTGGATTTCGAGCATCACCGCCCATTGGAGTTGGAAGAAATCTGCGGGGCGGTGTTATCCCGGTCGCGGCAGTTGCAACGCGAGGCGCCTTACACGTTTACCATATACCACCTGTTGCGGCGTTTGGCCGTCTCGCGCATGTCCGAGCGCCGCGCCCCGTAGATCAAAGGAACCAGGCGAAGGATGAAACCCGTTCGTGACACCGTAAGCCAGAACAAAGCCTACCGCCCGATCATCCAGTGCAATACCAGTACGTAGACAGCCGAGGAAGTCAACTGGCAAAGGGTTATCGGGACCCCGTAGCGGGCAAATGCAGCGAAAGATATCGGTTTGCCGTGCGCGGCTGCAATGCCCGCACTCACCACGTTTGCCGATGCACCGATGAGGGTTGCATTCCCACCGAGAGTGCCTCCGAACATCATGGCGACGAAAACGGGCAGCGTTGCAGCGGGCCAATCGGCAAAGGCAGTCCCCAGCGCCATTTCCGGCACCAACTCTGCCGCTACCAGGAATCCCTTGACCAATAAGATCATGGCAGCGACCACCGGAATGTTGGCAAGCATGCTGGATACCGTCGCGACTCCCGCAAGCATCACCATCGCCACCAGGAGAAGGTTCGTGCCGAACCAGGCGTGCATGCTCTTCGAGAGGCTGTGCAGGATGCCCGTTCGCGTAAACGCTTCAACCATGAGAAACATGCAGGTGAGGAAGAGGAGTGTCTTCCAATCGACGTCCCGCAACACCTTGTCCACTGGCTCCACCCTGGCGCCGTAGGCAATCAATAGTGCCAGGGATGCCCCGATGATCGCGACCGACGGCGGAACAAGTTGAAAGGGCAGAAATTCGCCAAAAAGAAAGAGCAGGATCATCACAGCCAGAACAAGAAGCGAAAGCACACAAAAGAGAGGGCGCTCCAGGCGCCGTTGCGGATGATCGTCGGGAAGTGTCCGCTCCACCCGCCAAACATCCTGCATGACCAGGGGGAGGAGCGGAACCAGCACCAGAACCGAAAGCAGCCCCCCGAGGCTCATCTTCCTGAGATACTCACCGAAGGTCATTCCAATCGAGCTGCCGACCAGAAACGTGGCCGGATCGCCGACCAGGGTGAGCAAACCGGCGGAATTGCTGATGATGGCAGTCAGGACAAGTGGGCCGATGATGTCCACCTTGAGCGCCGTGGCAACGCGGATGATGATGGGCGCAAGCAGGATTACGGTGGTCGCATTGGGAAGAAACGCACACAGAGGGGCCACCAGAATCACCAGGCCGAGTAGAAATCGTTTGCCGCTTCCTCTTGTTGCCCGAAGAAAGCTGGTGCCCACGATTTCAAAAACTCCGGTCGGCACCAGGGTGCGTGCCACGACCATCCCGCCGAAGAGCAAGGCAATGGGCCCGCTGGCGGTCTGTGTTGCGTTCAAGAATTCCTGCCGCGTGAAGACCCCGAATAGAAGCATGATGCTTACTCCCAACAGGGCAGCCACTGCCATATCGATCGCGTTGAGCGCAATCGTCAGAATGACTGCGGCAAACACCAGCAGGGTAACGGTAATCTGAAGGTCGCTCATAATCCCTCGATATGAAAGAGTGCCGGTTCCTCAGATCGATCTGCCCGGTTCAAGCAGGCCGGAGTGAGAGCATCGGGGTTGCAGGCTGCCACCCCGCGGGATCAACGGAAGGGCGGGGAGTACATGAGTCCGCCCTGGGTATAGAGGCGATTGAGGCCACGATCGAGATTCACGCCGCTCTGAGCGCCAAGGTTGCGCTCGAACATCTCCCCGTAGTTGCCGACACTCTCTACCGCGTGTACGGCCCAGCCACGCGGTATGGGCAACGTCTTGGACACGATCCCGTCCAGTTCGATCCACTGCTGCGCCATCGAATCCGAAGTGGCCTCCAGCATGGTCCGCACGTTGGATCGGGTGAGCCCGATTTCTTCGGCTCTGATGAGCACAAAGAGAACCCATCTCACTATGGTGAACCACTCATCGTCGCCGCGTCGCACGACAGGCCCCATGGGCTCCTTGGAGATCCGATCGGGCAAAATGAGATACTCTCCGGTTCCGCCCGGCGCGCGTAGTTGCGCGGATCTCAACTGAGGACCTTCCGAGGTGTAGGCCTGGCATTGACCGGCAAACAGGGCTTCAACCGCTTTGGTATGCGATTCGACGACCAAAGGCTGGCAGCTCCAGTTCCGAGCACGAAACTGATCTGAAAGGTTCGTCTCGTGGGTGGTTCCTTTGACGACGCAAATTGTAGTCCCGTTCAAGCGGGACAAGTCCTTCACATCGCTCCTGGCGGGAACGAGGAAGCTTTGCCCGTCATAGTAGAGCACTCCTGTGAACATCACCTCCAGCGTTGCCTCCCGAGCCAGAGTCCACGTGGTGTTTCGAGCCAGAACATCGATCTCCCCGGCTTTCAAGGATTGAAATCGGGCGGAGGCGGGCAGGGAGATGTAATCAACCTTTCCCGCGTCCCCCAGAACGGCGCTCGCCAGCGCCCTGCAGAAGTCCGCATCCATCCCGGCCCATCGCTCGTCAGGTCCTTTGAAGGAGAAGCCCGGGATTCCGTCACTGACACCGCAGCGCACCTTGTCCCTGTCCTTGATGCGAGTGAGAGTGTCGCCGGCGTCCACCGGTGTATAAGAAAGCAGCACGGCCAACGGAATGAAGAATGGAAGTACAATCATTCGAGTCTTATTCGGAAAATGCATGACGCTAACCTCGTAAGATAGACCAGCCTTCCAAAGGTCAACTTGTCCATAGAGAAGGCGCATTGGCTTCCACTCGACAGGAGAGCGGCAAATCACATGGCCGTGGCGCCCTGCTCTCCTTCTCGACCCGATCGATGCACCAATTCGAGCGATGAGTCTGTGAACCCGGTCGGGGCAGCGCTGTTCCCTCCCCGAGAATTGAAGAGGAAGCCCCTCCGCATGGTGAAGCGCACAAGGAAAACCTCTTCGGCTATAGTGATCTCCTCGCCATGCCGGCATGCCGTTAGCCGGAATGCAGAGAAACTGCCTGGACGCCGGCTTTCGCAGACATGACGGGCAACGACTGGGCACCCAATTCCGTGGCGCTGCACTTACAGCCATTCCAGAAAATGGAAGCCCCAGGCCGGAAGATCCACATACAGCCCCGAACCGCACATCTCATCTCCATTGCGGTCGTAGATTGCAGCCGTGAAAACGTCCTTCAACCTTGAAACCCCACCCTTGAGATCGTCCCACGGGACCAGCACCAGGCCCTGTGAGGGCGCATCGGAGAGGTTCACCACCACGAGACAGCGTGAGTCCCCCTTGCGCCAGCACCAGGAAACCAGGTTCAGATAGCCGGCATTGTCCGGCCAGCCGGTTTGCTCGCAAAGCTGCCAAAATCCCTGGAGGAAATCTCCCCTCCGCAACGCATCGAGCAGGTACCGGTAGAACGCATGCAGTTCGGCGTCGGGCGGCTCTTTCGGGCGCCTGGCCAGGAAAACGGGCAAACGGACCCGTCGCCCATCCATTTGACCTTCATGGATCAAACGGGCCCCGGGAAGCGTCAGGGCCGTCACCGCAACGGCCCGGTGCTTTTTCGGCGTGAAGGTGGCAGCCGCCCGGGGTTCGTCATGATTTTCGATGAAGCGGACCAGCTTTTCCTGGTAGTCGAGACCCGCACACAGGTGCAGCCGGACGGTCTCCGCCGGAGCATGTTCCATGCGGTCGTAGAGTTGCTTGTCGTAGCAGAAGTCGAAGCCCTGCTGCTGGAGCGCCCACTCCAGGTCCCAGTAAGCCTCGGCCATAAACCGGAACTCCGGATAGCGCGAGCGCACCGCCGCGATGAGGGTGGGCCAGTAGTCCTCGGCGGGCCGCGCCCCGGCCCTCGATCCCCAGGTCCGCTCGAAGACATCGCTCATCATGAGCATGGCCATGTCGCAGCGCACGCCGTCGCACTGAGCGGCGATCCGTTGCACCGTCTCGACGGCGGCGCTCCGAAGCCCCGGGTCGAAGGCATTGAGCTGGAGCACGTCGGGCCAGGCCGGAAAGTACGGGTCCCGGCCGCAGGCCAGCACCTTTCCCCCGGCTGCGATAAATGAGGCGGGGGCCCGGCGCAGGTCCTCGTCGTCTCCCTGGATGAAATACTCGGGATGCGTGGATACCCAACGGTGGTCGGGGGCCACGTGGTTGGGCACAAAATCGAGGAGGAGTCGGATGCCGCGCTCAGCGAGCTTTTCACGCGCGGCGGCAAGTCCCGGGGGCCCCCCGAGGTTGTCGTCCACAACGTAGCGGCGCACGCAATAAGGCGAGCCGGCATTGTCCGCAGGCGCGAAATCAGGGAGGGCGCGGCGAAAATCCTCCAGGAGCCCCTGGTTTCGCATGGAGATTTCGATTCCGGCCGGGCTTCGCTGCCAGACGCCCATGAACCACACGGCATCGAAGCCATGGGAGGCGATGGAATCCCACTCCTGCTCCGAGACGGTGGCGAGGTTCATGGGCCGTTTATACGTCCGGCTCAACTCCCCGAGCCACACCCGGGTGTTGATCTCATAAATCAAGGGATGCCTGGGCCACGTTCTCATTTCTTCTCCCTCCCGGCGCCCTTCAGAAACGCGGCCCCCTTGCCAACCTCGAGGGTTCGTTCGGGATCCAGCAAGCCGTAGAGCTGGATGAGTTTGGCCACGAGCCCGGTCCAGCCGGTCTGGTGGCTTGCTCCAAGCCCTGCGCCATTGTCGCCGTGAAAGTATTCGTAGAAGAGGAGATGGTCGCGCCAGTGGGGATCGGTTTGGAACTTCTCCGTTCCGCCGTAGACGGGTCGTCGGCCCTGCTCGTCGCGGGTGAAGATCCGGGTGAGCCTGTCGGAGATCTCCTTGCTCACTTCGAAGAGGTTCATCATCTTGCCGGACCCCGTGGGGCATTCAATTTTGAAATTGTCGCCATAGTAGAGGTAGAAGTTCTGGAGCGCCCGGATGATCATCGCGTTCACCGGCATCCAGACCGGCCCCCTCCAGTTGGAGTTGCCGCCGAACATGCCGGTGTTGGACTCGGCCGGCAGGTAGTCCACCCGGTACTCCTGGCCGTGCACGCGGAAGACGTAGGGGTGCCGCTCGTGGTACCTGGAGAGCGAACGGATGCCGTACGGACTAAGGAACTCGTTCTCGTCGAGCATCTTGGAGAGAATCCGGCGCAGCCGCTCCGGGTTGACCAGAGCGATGATTCCACGCTCGGCCACGCCGAAATGCCCCGGGCCGGTAGGGTGGATGGTCTCAAGGAGTTCGGGCATGCGGCTCAGACGCTCCCGCATCTGAGCCAACGCCCGCGGAATGCGCTCCCGCTGCCATGCCTCGACCACCGTAGTGGCGCACAGGGGCAGGAGCCCCACCATCGAGCGAACCTTGAGCCTCTGGGCGCTGCCGTCGGGGAGCCGCAGCAGGTCGTAGTAGAAGCCGTCCTCCTCATCCCACATGCCGTCCTGACCGGACCGGTTCATGGCGGCGGCGATATAACAGAAATGCTCGATGAATTTTGTGACCATGTCCTCGTACGAACGGTCGTGAGCGGCAAGCTCCACCGCGAGTTCCGCCATGTTCTGGGTGAAAAGGGCCATCCACGCCGTGCCGTCCGCCTGCTCGAGACAACCGCCGGTGGGCAGCGGGGCGCTACGGTCGAAGACGCCGATGTTGTCGAGCCCGAGGAAGCCTCCCTCGAAGACGTTCTTGCCGAACCGGTCCTTGCGGTTGACCCACCAGGTGAAGTTCAGCAAAAGTTTGTTGAACGTCGACTTGAGGAAGTCCAGATCGACTTCGCCGCGCAGGGCCTGCTCGGTGCGGTGGAGGAAGAGTGTCGCGAAGGCGTGCACCGGGGGGTTCACATCGCTGAAGTTCCACTCATAGGCGGGGATCTGGCCGCTTGGGTGCAGGTAGACCCCGCGGAGCATCAGTTCCATCTGCTCCTTGGCGAAGTCGGGATCCACGATGGAGATGGGCAACGTGTGAAAAGCGAGGTCCCAGGCCGCGTACCACGGGTATTCCCATTTATCGGGCATCGAGATGATGTCCTCGTTCATCATGTGGAACCACTCCCGGTTCCTGAACTCGCGGCTCCCGGGATTGAGGGGGTTGGCGCGGTGCTCCTCCAGCCACCGGTCAGCGTCGAGGTAGTAATGCTGCTTGGACCAGAGCATGCCGGCGATGGCCTGACGCATCACGTTGGCCGCATCCGCAGAGACCGAAGGCGGAGTCACGGAACGGTAGAACTGGTCCGCTTCACGCAGCCGGGCGGCCAATGTCTCGTCAAACTCCGTCCCGAAGGGGGATACAGTGCCTGCGGCTTTCCGGCCTTCTACGGCAGGGGCCTGCCCGGTGAGGCGCAGCCGCACTGTCGCCGACTCGCCGGGGGCGACCTTCAGACGGTAGTGCGCCGCGACCCTGGTGCCTTGCGGATCGGGATTCACTGCCTCCTGCTCGCCCAGCACGATGTAGTTGTTGATGCCGTCCTTAACGTACGGAGCGGCGTTGGGGTATTCGGGAAAGAGGCGATGGTTGTTGGTTTCATTCTCGGTAAAAAGTAGCGTTGCCCCGCCTTCACAATGCAACACGAAATCCCCCAGCACCGGGTGCGCCGCCGCAACCGCGCTGGTGCCCGCCGGTCCCTCGATCTGCATGAGGATCGGTTTCTCGGACGGTCCGGCAATCCACGATGCCCAGTCGTTGCGAAACCACAGGGTCGGCAGCAGGTGCAGTTCAGCCTCTTCCGGCCCCCGGTTGAAAGCGGTGATTTGCACCAGGATGTCTTCCGCACCGCCTTTGGCGTACTCAACGAAGACGTCGAAATAACGGTCGCCGTCGAAGACGCCGGTGTCGAGGAGCTCATACTCCATCTCGTCCCGGGTGCGCCTGCGATTCGTCTCCACCAGGTCGGCGTAGGGGTAAGCGGCCTGAGGGTACTTGTAGAGGTACTTCATATAGGAGTGTGTCGGCGTGCTGTCGAGGTAGAAATAGTACTCCTTGACGTCCTCACCGTGGTTCCCCTCGCTGTTGGTCAGGCCGAAGAGGCGTTCCTTGAGAATGGGATCCTTGCCGTTCCACAGGGCCAGGGCGAAGCAGAGCCGCTGTTTGTCGTCGGAAAGCCCGGCGATGCCGTCCTCGCCCCAGCGGTAGGTTCGCGAGCGGGCCTGATCGTGGGTGAAGTAGTTCCAGGCGTCGCCCCCCTCGCTGTAATCTTCGCGGACCGTTCCCCACTGCCGCTCGCTCAGGTAGGGGCCCCATTTCTTCCACTCCGTCTTCCCAGCACGTTCTTCCTCTAGCCGTAACGCTTCTGCCGTCATCTGTCACCCCACGATTTTCGTTCTTCAGGTTGTTTGTTTTCCTCAGAAACTCATTCCATGGACGGTATCCGCAGTGAACCGGCAGACTCTCCCTTCAGTGAATCCATGCTGCGCTATTCTTCCCTCGGGCCAGGGGGAGCCGGACCCTATTCACTAACATAAGAGGATAATCACGACGCCATGACTGCGCTGTGATTGGTTGTGGCAAAGTTACCCGACCGTGCCGAAACATTCGGTGCAACATTATTTCGCAAACGGGTCGTCCAAGGCAGGGACTCGCCCCGGCATGTCAGCCGGCGCGAGAATGGGCGTCATGTTCCACGGCTTTCCGGCCCGGTTCCCGTTCGTGGCATCTATGAATCCTTGCCACTGCGGCCATTTCGGGCTGCCGGACCGGCTTTGCAACTGCGGCTTGCACCAGGTGCAGCGATACAGCGGGCCAGTTTCCAGGCCGATCCTGGACCGGATCGGCATCCAGGAAGAGGTTGGAGCTTAGCCACATCCCATTCTGGGACCAACCCTCGTCGAACTGCCTGCCCAGACCACTGTTGAATGAGAAGGCAATCTCCATATATGAAATCGGAAACATGCGAAGTTCAACGGTTACGATTTGGAAGTGGAAGGAGATCTGTATGAACTTTTTGGGGATTGCTCATTGGCCCGAACGTTGGCAATAACCAGCGCGCGCCGCAGCACCCAGTACTCTCGCAAAAGCAAGGCGGGCCGCGTGTCCAGTTCTTTGCTTCGCTGGGCTATGTGCGCTTCCTTTGACGGACAGACCCTCTGTGCCAATTTCCACATGGAATTCAAGAGATATCCGGCCAACTACCTGCTGTCGGAAGTCTTTAAGAAACGGGCAAAACCCTTCAAATTGAGCTCATACCTGGTAATGGCGTCAGGCGAATCGGAGAATTTCCTCGTGAACTCTATAGTCCAAGGCGGATCAGAAAAAAGATCGAGTATTTCCGCTTTCTCCGGAGGGTTTCCTCGATTCATTAGTAAACCTCTACAATTACATCGTGCTACAGGAGGTCAAGGAATCGCTCTACTGCTACAATGAAGAACGGATATCGAAGGAGATTCAAAACTATCTTTTTGCCATCAACTTCGACATCGGCAGGACGGAGAGGTGCGTCTATACCTAGTACAGCACGGCGGAAGTCCCTGACCAGTTCCGGTGGCCACAAGAAGGCGTGCCCACCCTACAGTGCCAGCCGCTTGGTAGGGTAGGCACGGTTTTATCGTGCCCACCAAAACGAGTGCCGAATTTCCGCCCGCGTGTACTAGAGATACCGAATGACATCTCCGGATTATGGTCACTTTATTTTGTGACGCTGTACTTGGATTGAATGTCCCCTCAACAACCGCTATCCTCTCGAACCGAGATAGGAATTGATTTCTCCAAAAAAATCACGAAACATGCCGGGATATGACTTCATGCGACCCTCATAGGAAGCCTTCACCGCCAGCTTTCCCTTGTGGACATCCCAACAGTTCAGTTCGATATAGAGCGTGGAACCACTCACTTCGTAGACCCCTGTTATGACCAGGCGAGCACCGGCAGCCTTTAGCTTCTGAAGATCGATATTCGAGACGGAATGGCCGGGGCTGTTCCTGTTCCTCAAGAAACCATCGTCGATGGTGATTTTGTAATCGCCCAATTCCTGCAACGTAGCCTCCAGAGTCTGTGACAGCTCGGCTGCAAGTTCCGCCGTGCAATCCGCACAGGTCCGGTCCCTGAACTCGGTGAGTCCCACCGTAAGCTGACGTTTCACCGGTGCGGGCGGCGTGGCAGGCGCAGGCCGCCTGGGCGGTTGGACCAGTCCGGCATCCGGTTTCCCCTTGCGGGTGATGGTCGTCAACAGAGATTCCAGAGTGTCGGCACACCGCCGCTCATCATGTTGCCTCAGATCTTCTATAACGGGATTGACCAGATCTTCCAGCTCCGACGCGCTCTCTCCTTTTACCCACCCTTCCTTCGCTTTGCTTTTGAGAGAGCGTAGCTGACCGCACAATGTTTCCGCCGTTCCAGTGCAATCGCTGCAACCTGCAGCGAAGCACGGGAGATTTGATACGAGCAGGAATACGCCGAGCAGTCCTGTCAGAGCGAAACGAATGAGCATGGTCGGCCTCCATGGTAACGGAAAGTCTCAATTGTGCGTTCCTGAATCATCCACCTCCCCACCACGCCATGTTTCAAGAACGGGGTCCATGAAACCATGTCCCTGCGGGCATCTCTGGTTCGTACCGTCTTCCGGAACAGCTCTTCATGCCGAAACCGAGGTTCAAGGGCACAAGGGGGACTGTTCCATTCAAGAAAACCGGAGATGAGAAGCATCATGAACGGAATGCCATGCCGGAGACATGTAATAAAACCTCGCAACACTGAGGGATTCGCTCCCGACCGCCGCCGATAAGGACCGGAGGTTCCGATATCGGATCAGATGGCTAAGCTCAAAGCGTACACGTGGATGCGCGCCCACGTTCGTGCCCAACAATTTACCGCCCTCGATTCTGAACTCCAGGAGGCCGTCCGCACGGGTGGAGACTCTCAGGTAGACGACGCCATCCCTTTTCTTGAAACGCACCTTGAGTTTCCAACGGCCGGGAGGCGATTTGTCCCTGGGACCGATTTCATAGATAGCGGAATAGCTCCCGCCGTCATCGACGACCGTAATTTTCACATCTCTTCGGATGGGGTTCCGCGAGTCGCCATTGTCTTCCGCAATGCCTTGCCATTTCCGTATGAATCTCCCGATCTCCGCGTCGGTGGGATCGTCAGGAGCATTCTCCACCCAGGACCCTTTCGCTTGTTTCGGAAGCGATCCACGGGCTGTGTCCGGCGTAGTTGCCGGCGTGCGGGAAGCTGAGGCTGAGACCTGCGGAGGCGATTGACCGGCAGCCGGGCTCCTCATGCTGTTGGCGAGAGATCCCGATGGCGCCTCGCCAATCGTTCCGGCCTGTTTCCTATAGGCGTCCGCAGTCTCTCTTATCCCTTTCAGATGATCCCCGGTTGACTCCCTTTTGTACGCGTCCACCGTTTTCTTGATGTCCAGCAGGGAAGATGTCTCGCGGAGTTCGAAACTCACCTCCGCGGGTTTCGCTTCCGATAACAGAATCCACTTGCGTTGTGTCTGGTAACCTCGCTTCGACGCTTCGATCTGATAGCGGCCGGGGTCGAGTTGCATACCTGGCTCATAAGGGGCTTTGAGGTTCACGATCCGTATCTCCGCATCGGTCGGCAGAACGCTCACCGTGAGTCTCGCCCGGCTCAGCCTGCGATCGGCCCACGGCGGGACGGCCGGGAGATTCACGCTGTCTGCCGCGGGCTGAAGTTTCTTCTCAGTTTGCATTGATGCAGAGAGTTCCGTCGGCGTCGGCCGTACATTGATTTCACCCGTGGAGGCCTGGAGTTGCTTCCCGGTTTGCGTTTGTTCCGGTCGATCTTGAATCGGCGCCGGCTCTTTCGGGGACTCCACCTTCTGCGAGTCAGCCTCTTCTCCCGGCGTCGCGGATGCAATCTGCGGCACGGCGATATCCGGTTTTTCCACCGGCCTCTCTTCCTGCGGTGCGACTTTGAGAGGATCGTCTGCAACCATCGGCGGTCCCACCTTGCGGAGGACGAGGTTCAAATCGTAATTGCGATCGTCAAGGACGAGCAGTCTTTCAGTGAGTTTCTCATAGCCTTCCCGCCATGCAGTTATCGCATAGGAGCCGGCGGAAACCCGCATTTCACCCTTCTCGAAAGGAATCTCAACGGGTTCGAGTTCGGATTTCGCTCTCATGACGATCATGACGTTGGCATCCCAGGGGTCGATATTGATGTGGAGCATCGCGCCGGGTTCCTGCGAAGCGACCACACCAGGCGACCCGGCCATCTCCCCGCCCCCCGGGGTCATCACCTTCTCACTTTCGGACGTCAATCCAGGGACGTTCACGGCCGGAGCCTCCAGAACGAAGCTTGCCAGCGCAGTTTCACCCGCTCTGATCTCGATCTCTTTCGATTGGTGGGCCAGATGATCCGCCCACTCCACGAGCACGCTCACCTTGCCCTCCGCAAGTCCCGGCGCGGTAACAGGCGCTTCGCCTTTGCGTTCGCCATTGAGATACACAATGGCTCCGGCCGGGGTCGTATCCACTATGAGCGAGCCGGCCGGAGCAGGAGCGGGAATTGGAGCCTCCGCCACGCTCGAAGAAGAAGGACGGGGTGCAGCAACCGGAGCGGTGGCTGGCGGCACGCTGGAAGTCCGTGTAGCGGCCGGCCCGGTCACATCAGCGCGCCACACACTATTCAAAGCGAGAAACGCAACGCCTCCCGCTGCCAGCAATGCCAGAAGGCCAATCAGCACCGACGGCTTCAACCCCCGCTTCTCCAGATCCCCCGGGGTTTGTTTCTCCGGACGCAAGCCAGGAGGGGAAGGACGCCGACTCTCCGCCAAATCCGGACGGACGCGCGACTCGCGCTTTTCTTCTCCTTCCCTGTCCTTTCCTCGAACGGGCTTCTCCGGCCCCGGCCCGCCTGCCACTTCGGATCGCTTTTCCGGAAGAGCAGGCTGCGAAGACAGCGGCGGGACTGCTTTGAGGGTGGATATTTCGCTCTCGGACCTTCCCCGCAACGTGGATTCCTGGAACGTCAGAGCCCACTGATCCACCGCGGTGCCAATATCGCTCTCCCCGGGAGCGGTTTTCTGCATTGCGGCGCGGAGGTCTGCAAGCATCTCCCCGGGGGTCTGGTATCGTTTCGCCGGATCCTTTGCAAGCGCTTTCAAAATGACCCGCACCGTTGCCGGAGAAATATTCGTATTCACCATGTCCGGCGGCGTCGGGTCGACCAGCATGATCTGGTAGCTGATAGTGGCCGTGTTTGCCCCTTCAAATGGCCTCGCCCCCGTCAATGCCTGATAGAAAACTGCCCCAACGGAGAAGATGTCGGATCGGATGTCGACTTTTTTCGCTGAAATTTGTTCGGGGGACATATAGTAAGGCGTGCCGAGAACCATCCCGGTGACGGTCAGGGAAAGGGAGGGAAGCTTGGCAATGCCAAAGTCCATCACCTTGACTCTGTTGTCGTCTGCGATCATGACATTTGCCGGTTTTATATCCCTGTGGACGATGTGTTCCTTGTTGGCCGCATCCAGTGCAGAAAGGATCTGTTCGAAAATGGGGAAAGCCTCGCTTTCCGAAAGGGTTTTTTCCTGTATGAGCCGGTCGAGGGTTTCCCCGCTGACATACTCCATACAGATGTATTTGAAATCGTCCGTTTCCCCGTAAGAATAGATGGTGACTATGTTGGGGTGCGCCAGCTTCCCGGCGGCCTTGGCTTCTTGTATGAGTCTCTTGAGGGCTTCTTCACGGGAAAAAACCTCCGTTTCGGACATGTCGGCATCAAAGCTTTTCGGGATCAGTTTCAGGGCGACAGTTCTCGAAAGAATCATGTCGTGCGCCCTGTAGATCATGCCCATCGCACCCTTGGCGATGAACCCATCCACCCTGAATTGATGGATTTCCCGTCCGATAAGGCTCTTCACATCAAACATGGTTGATCTCCCTGGTTGAAACCGAGGAAACCGCAGAGACGCAAAGCCCTGATTTAGATGATATCTCGATCTGTTATCTATTCTATCCCAAGCGGGTCGAATGCTGAAGTCCGTGATGCCCGAAACGGGCGGCAGATTCAGAAGATAGAGCGATAATAATAATTATGGGATATTACACAGTCAATTTTAGAGCGCTGTCAAACTTCAGCGTGACCGCCCGCACTGCCGCTCCGTGGGCGTGGGACCGAGCAATGCAGGTCTATCCCAAACCCGGTTCCGCCAATGGGCCCACCTGAGATGAGTCTGCATCGGGGTTCTGCCTGATGGACAGTGCAATCCTGGACAGCGACCATACGGTCCGCTCCCAAAGTCCCGTTATGTTGAGGAGGTTCATGCGGTCGTCCGCGCTCAGATCCCGTTCCTTGTTCAAATAAACCCTGCGCATTCTGGACATGACTTCACTCCGGTCTTGAGTGAGCTCGATCAGAACGTTGATTTCATCCCGGTCCCCCGTCTCCAGCGCTTCGCTTGCTGTCACCATCAGTACATCTATGCTCTCCAGAAATGAACTGAAGAGCGTGCTGCCGAACTCGGACTGCGACCAGTTTGCCAGAGCCCGGGTCAGTTCATGGAGCAGTTCTTCGAGATTGTCCAGGAATTTCTGCCGGTTGCAGAGAGTGATGATCTGTTCGGAAGTTTCGTGGGAAAGATCCCTGGCGAGCAGGTCCGAAGCGAAGGCTGAAATTTCACGCGAGACATTGCAGAAAGCCGAATGGATCGCATCGAAGGCCGGCTCTCGCTCATCCACGCCCAACCGCCTCAGTTCTTCGACAAAAAGGCTCAGTTGCCTCACCTGCCGGTTCTGCTCTCCGGCGAGCATGGCTACTGCAATTTCAGGGTCCTTCGCAACTTGATCGCGTAGGAACACCACCTGAGACCATTCTTCCTCTTTGGTCGGAGGCCAGAAGATGGAAAGCATTCGCGCATAGGGTTTGAATGCAAAGGATAACAGAACTGCCCCGTTGAGATTGTAGAGAGCATATGCAAGAGTCATCTGCTGCTCGAGATTGTCCGAAATATGAAGCAGGCAGTATGTCACCATCGGGATATCGATCCACAGTTCAATGAAGAAAAGGGCCACCAAAGGAGCAACTCCTACGACGTTGAAAAGGACCTGCGCCATGATGAGTTGCTTGGGTGTGCCCTTTATGTGATACGACAACAGCCAGGTGATGGCGCTCGAACCGATGCCGGTCCCGTAGATGACCATGATCGTCTGTTCGGGTGTGAATATCCCCGTTTGCGCCATCGTGATCGCCAAGATGGCCACAGCGGAAGAGGACTGAACGATCGCCGTCAACAATCCTCCGACAAGGAAGGCGAGAAGGTAGGACTCCTTTCCGGAGAGAAGAACGGACCTTACCCAATCGGTCTGCGAGAGGCTCGACGCGCCGGTCTTGATAAGCGAAAGCCCATAGAAGAGGAATCCGAGGCCGAAGAGGATGTAGGCCAGATAGCGCTGTCTGGCTGCCCTGGCGAAGGCGATCAAACCGCCCGCAATTCCAAAAAGCAGCAGGACGAAGATCTTGATGTTTATCGTCGAGAGGAAAACGAGAATCGTTGGACCCGGATTGGCCCAGCAGATGATGGGCAATGCCTGCCGGACAGCGATCAGCCCCACGGATACCAGGCCGGCTATGATGAAGGAAAGAGTCGCCATCGACTGAGTGACGGCGCCGCAAAAAAGTCCGATGAAACCTCCGTACAGCGGGTTTTGGGTCCAATGGGCGAGAAGCATTCTCGAACGGCGGTTCGTCATCGGCCGGAGTCCGCTGTTGAGTATGTGCAGCCCGAAGAAGAAGATACCCAGGCCACCAAGCACACTAGCCAGGTTCTCGATCATCTTTCATCCTGTGCTCTTCAAGAAAATCCTCCACCGAGTGGTGGGAATTACTGACGGTCATGGAAAGAACGAGAATTCTTCGGTACGATCAAGGCAACGCATTTCACCCGGCAATGCCGCAAAGGCGCGAAGCCATCCTCCATCTCCTCGCCCGGCTGCGGGGCGCTCAAATTTGGATTCTGCGCTCATTCCGGTCGGGGTAAGGATGTTCCATGTGTTTGGCCGTGGCTCGTGCAACGGTCTCCCCGCAATAGCGGGCAACCACCCTGAGGGCCATGTCAATTCCGGCCGAAATGCCCGCGGACGACAGGAGGAAACCATCCTCCACGACGTGCTGGTCGTACTCCACCGTAACAGACGGAAACGATTCACGCATCCAATCGAGCGATTGCCAGTGAGTTGTGGCGTGACGCCCATCGAGCAAGCCGGCAAAGCCAACGAGCATGGACCCGGTACAGACCGTCGTCAACGTTTCGACCTCCCGGCCGCGAGCGCGCAACCATTCGAGCATCACCGGATTCTTCAGTTCCCTGCGGGTACCCCACCCGCCTGGAACGCAGAGGATATCCAGCCTGGGACAACTCCCGAAGGTGTAGCCGGGGAGAACCTTCATATTTCCAGCCGTAACGATGGGCTCGTTTTTCTCCGCAACCAGAAGCACGTCGAAGGGAGGCGGCCCTTCCTTTCGATGTGCTTCGTCGAGACGAGCGGCGGAAAAGACTTCAAAAGGACCGCAAAAATCGAGAACTTCAACATTGTCGAACAACACGATGCCAACGCGTTTTCTATCCATAATTTGCCCTCGCGGCCCAGATTCGGGTTTGCCCTTCTGCTCCCCCATTCACTTTACACCCATCGTGAGGATCGAACAAGATTTTCCTCTTTCCCCGAGCACACTGCACGACCTGCGGCCGCGGAAAAACGAGAACAATTCGGACGCAACGCTTGCCACGAGCGGGATCATGGCGGATAATGCTTCCAGTTTTCCGAGAGGCGTACATGTAAGAGAGGAGCGGACAGGGATCACCTGCAGAACGTGAGAGAAGGGAGTCGGAGCCTTGCAGTACTTCCCGGCAGCTTCATGGCCGACATCATTGAAGGCGATCTCCGCGCTTGGCGCCGTCGTGCTTCTGGGGTCGGGATTCGGCGTCTGGATGGCGATTCCGCCATACGGCTTCGAACATGTGCTGGTTTCCTGGGCCGCATGCTTGCCCCCCGCCATCGGGGTCGTGGCCGCCCTCTTCATGGTGACGGGCTACGAGGTCGACAGCCACAAGCTCTATATCCGCCGCCTGCTCTGGGCCACACCCATCGACCTGGAGGGTTTGGTACGGGTTGGGCACGACCCGGATGCAACGAAGGGCTCTGTCAGGCTCTTCGGAAACGGAGGCATGTTCGCGTTCACGGGCCTCTATCAGAACGAGAGGCTGGGCCGGTATCGGCTCTTCGCCACCGATGCGAAACGCTCGGTAACGCTCGTCTTGCCGAAGCGCATGGTCGTTGTGACCCCTGCTGACCCTCATGCATTCGTCCAGCACCTGCAGTCGCTTTTCCCGCATTAGTCCACTTACAGGAAAAAAGAAGCAGCGGAGAGGTTTCCCCCGGCTGGACGGGCGGGTCCGAAACGGCGCGAAAACGCTCCCCCGCCCTAGAAGACGGAGGTGAGGAGCGCATTTGCAGAATACGTGAAATATTTGAAACAGCAGAAACTCTTCTCGTCAAGTTCCCTTCGGCTGACTGTGCGATCGGCGCAAATGATGCCCAGGACGTTGCCTTTTATCATGATCGGAGCGATGAAAAAGCACCTCCCCGACATGGAGTTCTTCACCTCTTCGGTGACGAGCAATCCCACACGAGTGGCATTTCCGTTCGCCCACAAAGCTTCCTTTTCCGAGAGCACCGCTGTGATTATGTTGGGTATTACGGATTTCGCCGGGAACTGAAACTTCTCCATTCGCGACTGTTCCCAGCCCAATCCATACCGGCCGCTAACGGATTTTTTGTCCGGGGACATGATGGCAAAAATAACCCGATCCATGCCCACGCCGCGATAAATGCCTTCAATCAGGGCGGAGAGGAACAGGTTGAGATTGACCTGCTTTTCTTTGGCAAGCGCGCCGAGTTCGTTCAGGACATCGAGTTGCAGGAGCGTATCGAGTTGGTGGTAAACCACGGGTTCGGGGGCTATCGCCTGCGCTTCCCGCTTTTCATCGGTCGGCATGGGAATGAGCCGGGTGTACTGTCCAAGGCCATAATCTTTGGCGGCTCGAAGGGTCTCTTCGGCGCTCTCCCGCATGAGTCTATCGGCGTCTTCGCGGCTGAGGTTCAAGAATTGAGAAACGGCGGTGGTCGCGTTCTTGATGCGCACGGAATCCCAACCTTCCTCAGCGCCCAGGGCTATTGCATGGCCGATCTGCACGTCCTTCACCCGTTTGTCGCCCTCACTGCCGCTCAGGCTCATCTGGGTCAGGCCGCCGAGGTCCCATTCCTTCGTCAATCCCGAACTGAGGTTCTTCAAGCTGAAGCCGAGGACTTCCCTCTCCAGGTTTTCCAGGGGCACGCCCGGACTCATCCTCATGGCCTCTTCGAGTTCGTCCGCGGCGTTGCCCCCGAAGATCCAGAACGCGACATGACCGATCCGATGAAGCAATGCGGCAATGAACACTTCCTCCGAGCCCGATTCGCCTTTGGCGATCGCCAGGTTCCTGGCCTGGACGGCAGCATGGAGAGATCTGACCATCTCACTCGATACGCGATCTCGTCTCTTTCCTTTGAGCATTTGCTCGACGATCATCGAAAAAACGCACACGCTCTTGACGGTGTTGAATCCAAGTTGAAGCACAGCACGGCTGACAGTGCTCACTTTTCTAAAATCTCGATTGAAAAATTGGCTGTTCGCCAGTCTGAGCACTCGAGACGTCAGAGAGGAGTCCTTCAATATGGCCCAGGTCAGCTCATTCATCGACGTATTGTCGTATGAAGATATGGATAGTATGAGCTTGGAGGTTCCGGCAAAAACGGGCATGCCTTCCTTGCTCAATTTGGAAATCATCGAATCCAGTGAAGTTTTCCCTTGAGTTGCCATTGGCGTCTTGCTATCTCCAGCAATCAAAACCATCAGCCACACAATCCATAGGAATGTACCGATCGAGAATCACAGGCGGTGGGGGGATCCTGCTTTTTCAAAAGAAATACAATCACTTCCGGGACTAAATCTGGAAACCGGCAGCCTTGCAGGCCCTTTGCTGTCATGCGCCGCAGCCGCCGCATCGTTCCACACGGTGACAAAGACATTGGATGGGAATCTGCCGCACCGGTCCCCCCCCGCCGGTTCACGGTCTTCCTGCTTCCGATATGCCTCCACGATACGATTGCGCCCGCCATCTCCCAAGATCCGCTAAGGAACGAGAGCGGCTGCTACAGGTTTTCACTTTAAAGACTATATGAGGAGAAGGCAATTGTAAAGATGGAAACCGGTCTCCGATCTCACTCCATCATGAAAATCGGCGATGTATCCGGAATACTTTAGCGAATTCTTACCAACTAATCTCGATGGAATAGGTGCCTCCTCAAAGGGTTTATGAAGTTTTCGCAACCATCACAATCAGGTCTAAACTATCCAGGATTCATAGCGATATCAAGCAGCCGTCACTATCGCAGCGCCATTGCCAGCGTGGACGGCATCCCTCTCGAAACGAAGCACCCGGCTCGGGATTGGCCGTTCAGTCCGCCGGGCGGCATCTCCGGGGGAGGGAACGAAGAGGAGGATTTTCTTGACACCCGTCTCAGAACACTCCTTGTTGAGCGTCTCGAGGCCATCTTCACGATTGGGAATATTTTGCTTTGGCAACGAGCCATGGCAGTTTATACTACATGGACCTGTCGATGGGCGGAAAACATACCGAAGCAACGGAACGGCGCCGATCATAATATCCAGTTATTCAATGGCTTGAATTTCCCCTATTATTATTGAACGTGAGGGAAAGGGTGCGTCTCGAACCGGAGGCGAGCGATCTTCCGCGTCCTGGATCGGGTGTTGGTCCGCATCTCTCAATATGTTGCGCCCGGTTCCATCGGGCTGAGCACAGCCTATCGAAAGCGGGTGGAAGCACGAGGGGTCGGTTGCATCCAACCGGACACCTCCGCACGACGCCGCTACAAGCATGAATCGGCGCGGATCCGTGGACGGATCGTCTGTCCGGGACGCGGTCAAATCCAGAAAATATGGCTGAAGGTGAAAAATATGAGAAAGCCCCTTTGGATTCCTTCGGAAAAGTGGAAAAATCAGGCCAACATCACTCGATTCATCGGGATGGCAGCCGAGAGGCACGGCTTGAAAATCAACACGTATGCGGACCTGTACAACTGGTCCGTCGAGAGGATACCGGAATTCTGGGCTGCGGTCTGGGACTTCGTCGAAATGAAAGCTTCCCGGGGCTACGATGAGGTCGTCCGAGATCTTGGCCGGTATCCGGGCGCGGAGTGGTTTCCCGGCGCCAGGTTGAACTTTGCCGAGAATCTGCTGAGGCACCGGGACGATCGCCCGGCTTTTGTATTTCGGGGTGAAGCCGGGAGGCAGGCGACGATGACCTACGCCGAACTCTACGATTCCGTGGCTCGTCTGGCGAAAGCATTGCGCGGGTGCGGCATCGCTCCCGGGGACCGCATTGCCGCCTACATGCCCAACCTGATGGAAACCGCAGTAGCCATGCTTGCGGCCACGAGCATCGGAGCGATATGGTCATCCTGCGGCACGGAGCTCGGCGCAGGAGCCGTCCCCGACCGCCTGGGGCAGATCGGTCCAAAGATACTGTTCACCGTGGACGGTCAAGTCTACAAGGGGAAAACCGTCAACGTCTTGCAGAATGTCGAGAAGATCGCGAGAGAGATTCCTACGCTGGAGAAGATCGTGGTCGTGCCCACCACCATCGAGGAGCGTCCGGAAATCGGAAGCATCAGGAACGCCGTATGGTTGAGTGATTTCGCTTCAGAGGAGGCGGGAGAGATCGAATTCGAGCAGTTGCCCTTCGACCATCCCGTCTGTGCCATGTTTTCCTCCGGGACCACGGGTAAGCCCAAGTGCATGGTCCAGGGTCCGGGCGTCCTGATCAACCACCTGAAGGAGCTGGTGATCCACACGGACCTCAAACGCGAGGACAGAATCTTCTATATTACTTCTCCGAGTTGGATGATGTGGAACTGGCTGCTCGGTTCCCTCGCCACGGGGGCGACCATCGTGCTCTACGATGGCAACCCCAACCATCCGGGCTGGGACGCCATGTGGAAGCTCGCCCAGGACGTGAAAATCACCATTTTCGGCTGCAGTGCGAGCTACCTCAATTACCTCCGGAGCGTCGGAGCCAGGCCCGGAAAGACTCACGATCTTTCCTCCCTGAGGGCGATGTCTCAAACCGGTTCTCCGCTTTCGGCCGACGGCTTTGAATATGTCTACCGGGAAATCAAAGGCGACATGCATTTCAATTCCATCGCCGGAGGCACGGACATCAACGGATGTTTTGCGATCGGGAGCCCGATCCAGCCGGTGTACGCCGGGGAATTGCAGAGCGCTGGGCTGGGCATGAAAGTCAAGGCCTACAACGAGAAGGCCAATCACATCCTGGACGTGGAAGCGGAACTGGTGTGTGAAGCCCCGGCCCCTTCGATGCCCCTCTACTTCTGGAATGATCCCGACGGGGAAAAGTACAGGAACGCCTACTTCAACGTGTACCCCCGAGCCTGGCGGCATGGAGACTGGATACTTTTCCACGGCGACACGGGTGGGATAACCTTTCTCGGCCGTTCCGATTTTACCTTGAAACCGTCCGGAGTTCGAATCGGGCCGGCGGAAATCTACAACGTGGTGGAGAATATCGAAGGGATAGCCGACAGCATGGCGGTGGGCCAGGACTGGAAGGGAGACCAGAGGATCATTCTTTTCGTCAGGTTGACGCCGGGATACCAGTTGAACGACGAGCTTCGGAACTCCATCAACGCTGCCCTGCGCAGGCAGGCGTCTCCCCGTCATGTTCCCCACCTGCTCGTCGAGGCGCCGGACATCCCCTATACCTTCAACATGAAAAAAGTCGAGAGTTCGGTGGCGAACATACTGAACGGCAGGCCCCTCACCAACAGGGACGTCCTCACGAACCCCGAGGCGCTGGACTTCTACGAAAGAATCGCACAGGAGCTTCGGAAAGAAAAGCACGCAGAATCGAGGCTATCTTCCCGCGCCGATTCCTCACACAACTGATACCAGATGTCCCTCCAGTGAAATAGCGTCCGAAAGGGGAGCCGCCCGCGGCTGCGGCGCCCCTTTTCCCCGAAAACCCGGCAGGCGATGGCTGATTTTCCTTGACTCTTCGTTCTCAGAGATCTCTGCTGTGAACCGTTCGTCGTTTGTCTTTCGCGCCATTCCTCATACGGGAGTTCCAGGAACTCGCCCGAATCGGTTGCTTTTTGCCCTGCTCCTTGCTACCCTGGAAATGCCTGTTCGTCTTTGGGACCGGCTCATGATGAATATCCACGGTTCGCCGGTGAATGACGCCAGCTTTGCTTTTGCTTATGGCGGAGCAGGCCGGGCAGCCCAAAGCCGGATAGCTTCGCTCGGCGCTCTTACGCCGTATGCATAAAGGGGTCTTTTTCGTACGATGGATGCTACTCTCTTGGTTTGCCTGCCCTTTCCCTTGCTTCTTCTCCTCATTGCGGCGCTGCCCCTCGCTTTCCCTCATTTCTGGGAGCGCAACCTCAACAAAGCGATTGTCTCCGCCCTGGTCAGCACGCCGGTGTTCTTTGTCACTCTGATGACGTCTCCCCACGAATTGCTCGCCACGCTTGAGGAGTACATATCATTCATACTCATGCTCGCGTCGCTGTTTGTCATCTCGGGGGGGATTCTGGTCAAAGGAGATTTGCGGGCCACTCCAACCGTGAATACGATATTCCTGGCGATCGGCGCCGTCATGGCGAACGCAATCGGGACAACCGGCGCGAGCATGGTGTTGATCCGTCCGCTTCTCCAAACGATCGGGGAGCGGAAGCATGTTTTTCATATCCCGGTATTCTTTATTTTTGTCGTATCCAATATTGGCGGCAGCCTGACCCCTCTCGGGGACCCGCCGCTTTTCCTCGGCTACCTTCGCGGCGTTCCTTTCACATGGACCCTCTGTTTGCTCCCCCAGTGGCTGATGGTGGTCGGACTGCTGCTTCTCATATTCTACATCTGGGATACCTTGAGCTACCGGCGGGAGACAAAGACCGACATCGAACGGGATATTGCGGAACGGACGCCGATAAGAGTGACGGGGAAAATCAACCTGCTGTTCCTCATCATGGTTGTGCTCGCGATTTTTTTCCAGACTCCGGCGCCGTACCGGGAATTGGCGATGGTGGGGGCGAGCCTGCTCTCGTTGATCTGTACCGGGAAGGATATCCGGACCGAGAACAAGTTTACGTTCTATCCCATCAATGAAGTGGCGATCCTTTTTGCCGGCATATTCATCACCATGGTCCCGCTACTGGCGCTTCTTCGCGCCAAAGGAGCCTCCATGGGAATTACCGAGCCCTGGCACTTCTTCTGGGTCACCGGGGCGCTCAGCTCTTTTTTGGATAACGCGCCTACTTATATCACTCTCACCAGTCTGGCCGAGAGCGTTACCAGATCGACGAGCCATGCAGGCGCCATTGTCGCCGGCATCGGAGTCAGAGCGGACCTGCTGGCCGCGATAAGCTGCGGGGCGGTGTTTATGGGAGCGAACACTTATATCGGCAATGGACCGAATCTGATGGTCAAATCCATTGTGGAAGAACAAGGGATCAGGGTTCCCCATTTTTTTGGGTACATGCTTTATTCCGGATTGATCCTAATCCCCATCTTCACCATCGTCACATTTGTTTTCTTTTAGCTCCGTCCCCCCGATACGTTGGCCATCCGCAGGCGGATTGGATTGCCCGTTCCATTCAAGTGATTTCATCCCCGGATCAAGCACGTCGGCGGCCGTAAGTCCCGAATTCGTTACGATGCGCCTGGCCGAAGGCCGTTTTCAGCAGCCATCCCCGGTGACGACTCTGTGCAGAACCTCGCTCAGTTCGTTCAACCTGTATGGCTTCTCAAGAACGCCCAGAAAACCGGATTCTCCATAGACCGACATGATCGGATCGTTGGAATATCCACTCGAAACGATCGCCTTCACCTTCGGATCTATGCGGAGAAGCACCTTGATGGTTTCCTTTCCTCCCATTCCGCCCGGGACGGTGAGATCCAGGATTACGGCATCGAAGGAGCCGCCCGATTCCGCGGCATCCATGTACAACCGTATCGCCTCATCGCCGTCGGCGGCAAAGACGGTCTGGTATCCCAGGCAGGCCAGCATCTCCCCCACCACCTTTCTCACCTGTTCCTCATCATCCATCACGAGGATGTTTCCCCGTCCCTCGTGGATCTGCTCCTCATTCGCTTCCGCCCACGGACTCTCTTTCTCCGTCGCCGGGAGGAAGATGCGAAAGATGGTTCCACGGCCTTTTTCGGATTCTGCGGTGATGCACCCCTTGTGCTTATGGACGATGGAGTATGCGGACGCAAGGCCAAGGCCCTTCCCCGTTTCTTTTGTGGTGAAGTACGGGTCGAATATTCTCCCCAGGTGCTCTTCCGGTATTCCATCCCCCGAGTCCCGGATGGAAATCCTTACGTACCGCCCGGGTGTCAGAGGCGCCGTTCCTTCTTCTGTGACGGTGACATTTTCGGCGGACAGCTCGATTTTCCCGTCCGTCGGAGTAGCCTGGAGGGCATTGACCGTCAGGTTGCTGACAACCTGACGGATCTGGAGCAAATCCGCCTCTACTGGCCACAAATCATCCTGGATCGAGACGTCACATCCAACCAGGGAGCCTTCGACAACGGCAAGGCATGTTTTCCTGACGGTTGTCTCGATGGACACGACCTTTCGCACAGGCGCCCCTCCAGGTGAAAAAGGAAGGAGTTGGTGCGTAAGGTCCCGCGCCCTGAACACACCCCGTTCCGCTTCCGTCAGTTTTTCGTACGACCTGTCGCCCGGGTTGATGTGCAGCCTGGCCAGGGATATGTTTCCGAGAATTGCGGTCAGTACGTTGTTGAAATCGTGGGCGATGCCGCCTGCAAGAAGGCCGATGGCCTCCATCTTCTCCGCGTATCGGATTTGAGCCTCCATCCTCAGGCGTTCGCTGACGTCCGTAATCATGACGATGAGTTCGCCGGAACTATTTCTGACCGGCAGGATCTTCACCACGAACTGTCTTCCTCGCAGAGTCAACGGCCTGTCTTCGGGAATGGATCGCACCCCGGTGCTCGCGCTTATGAGATCCCGTATGATCTCCCGGTCCTGTCCGAAAAAGAGTTCCGTCAGCCTCGCGGAAAGCAGCCGCTCTTCGGGCAAGCCGAACAGGGCCAGGGCCGCCGGGTTGGCGCCGACGATGATCCCGTCCCGGGTCAGCTCCAGGATGCCGTCCGCCATGCTCTCCAAGATGGTCTCCAACCGGTGCTTGATGGAAAGCAATTCCCTCGTGATCTGTCGCGGTTGGAGATGATCCAGACCCAGCGGCGCACCCTGAAGCGAGCGGGAGTTGTTCTGCTCGATCTGCTCCAGGACAGCGCGTATGTTCCGAGCCATCTGGTCGAACGGTCCTTTGGCAATGCATGCATCCGCCCCGAATTCGAGGTAGTCGACCTCCTGGTCCGCGGCTATGGCGGAGAGGATGATCAGGCAGACGTCCCTCAAAGCCGGCATTTTCCGCACGATGCGGCAGAGTTTTTCACCGTCGATGTGCGGCATGATCAAATCCACGAACATGACGTCCGGTGTATAGCTCTTGAGGATTTCCATGGCCGAGATGCCACCGTCCGCAGTCAAGACCTCGTGCCCTTTCCTGCCGAGGAAATCGCTCATGAACTTCAGCATAACCGGATTGTTGTCTACCACAAGGATTTTAATCTTCATAATCAGCCACCTGATGTAGTATCTGAAGTTCTACAGTGGGAGCAATCCCCCGCCACATGGCCTTCGATTCCAAAACATCCGCCACGGCCTGTCCGCCACTCGGACCGAACGCGTCTCCGCTCACCCATCCGATGCCCGTGCGTCCAGTTTCTCGACGATAAGCCGCAACTCCTCCTCCAGGAGCCTTGCGCCATCGACCGCACCATCCAAAATGCCCCGCCTCGCGTTCATCTCAATTTCTTTCGCCCGATCCCGCAACCTGTCGAATCCAAAATTGATAGCGCTGCCCTTGATCGAATGCGCCGCCTCGATGACCTCGCCGACGGCGCCACCCTCAACGGCCGCTTTCAGCCTGTCCAGATCCGAGGTAGTAGCGTCGACGAACACTCTCACTATGTCGACAAATTCCTCTTCCGCCAACCCCGCATTTTCTGCCAGTTCCTTGAAATTCATGCCCGATCCTCTATTGCCGCCCATTTCTCCACGATCTTGGAGACGGCTTCCCTCCTGATGGGCTTGGGAAAGTAATCATTCATGCCCGCCTCCAGGCATTTTTCCCTGTCGCCTTTCATGGCGTTGGCGGTCATGGCTACTATTGGAATCCTGCCGAACCCTTTGGCCCTGATGGCTTTCGTAGCAGCCATCCCATCCATTTCAGGCATCTGAACGTCCATGAGTATCACCTGGTACCGATCCGGTTGGGACGTGAACATCTTCACCGCTTCCAATCCGTTGGACGCCACATCCACCTCATACCCTTCCTTAAGCAGTATGAGTTTGGCCAGTCTCTGGTTTGCGGGGTTGTCCTCGGCCAGAAGAATCCGCACCTCCCGTTTTGTCCGCTCAACCTCACCCGGGTCCGCACCCACGTTCCTCTCCTCTCGAGGCGCCGTAATGCCGCCCCGTCTCCCGGCGACCAGTTCACTTGCAGCTTCCACAAGGTTTTTCCGACGGGCGGGCTTGGGCAGGAAACCACTGAAGCCCGCTTCCATACTCCTCCTGTATCCCGGTTCCACGGCGCACGAACAGGCGAGCAACGGGAGGGAAGAGACGGGCGAATCATCGTCTCGAACGAGTCTTGCGACTTCATACCCGCACGCTCCGGGCATTGAAACGTTCACGATGCAGAAATGGAAAGGATCCCCCACATGGACCGCTGCCTTCATAACCGACAGAGCATCGGCGTCCAAACGGGACTCAACGACTCGCGCCCCGGCGGAACGCAGGATTCCGGCGCAAATGTCCAGGCTCGCCGAATTGGCGTCGATGAGGAGCGCCTTCTTGCCGGCAAGGGGTTTGGAGATCCCCGCATCCGCTTCTCCGATTTTCCCGAACCAGCCGGTGAAGTGGAACACGCTCCCCTCCCCCGGTTTGCTCTGCACGCGGACCGTACCTCCCATGAGGCTCGACAGTTGCCTGCAGATGGTCAATCCCAGACCTGAACCGCCGTACTTTCGCGTAATAAAGCTGTCCGACTGCTGAAAGGCTTCAAAAATCCTTCCGAGCTTGCCCTCCGGCATCCCGATGCCCGTGTCCCTCACTGCCGCATGGAGCAGCATTCGCCCGTCTTTCTCCTCCTCGATGTCGAGCGACAGCTCGATCTCGCCCGATTCCGTGAATTTCACGGCATTCCCCATGAGGTTCACCAGAACCTGGCGAAAGCGGTTGGGATCCCCTTTGATGAGACAAGGAACCGTCCCACCGATCCGGCACAGGATTTCCAGGGGTTTGCCCTTAACCCTCGGGAGCATCAGTTCACAAACATCGCATGCAACCGCTTCCGGATCGAAGTCAACGGATTCGAGAACCAATTGCCCGGCTTCGATCCGCGAAAGATCGAGGATATCGTTGATCAAGCCGAGCAATGTTTCACCGCTTCTCTTGATGGTGTCCACGTATTCCCGCTGTTCGTCCATGAGACGAGTGTCCATGAGCAAGTCAGTGAACCCGATGACCGCGTTCATGGGCGTTCGAATCTCGTGGCTCATTCTGGCCAGGAAATCACTCTTGGACATGCTCGCCATCTGAGCCCTGATGGCGAGTTTCTGGGCATGCTCGATCGTCCGCTCCAGTTCGTGATTCAATTCTTCTAACTCGCGATTCGCCGCCTCCAGTTTCTCTTCGGTGCGCTTTCTTTCCGATATGTCTATAAAGCTCTCTATCATCTGCCGCCGCCCGTGGAGCGTCGCCGCTACGGCGGTCTTGAGTATCGGGATGCGCTTCCCCTCGCTCGTCATCATGACGCTCTCAAGATTATCCATCTCCATGCCCGAATCATCAATATAGCACCCTTCCTCATACGGCGGACAGATCAATTGGCGGACCGACCTGCCGACTATCTTTTCCGGTTCGGCCCCGATCATGGCTGCCGCTGCCGGATTCACGCTCGTAACGGCATGACTGTCCACGTCCACGATAACGATCCCCATATGACCGGATTCAAAAATCACCCGGAGAAATTCTTCGTTTTCCTTCAGCGCCTGTTCGTTGTGCTTCCGATCCGTGATATCGACCGCCATGCAGAAGACGCTGGCTGATCCACCATTTTGGTTGACGGGAAACATGGAGGAATAGATCCACCGCGTCCCGCCTTCACGCGTCTTCACCTCCCATTCCCGTGGAGCGGCGGCCCGTCCGGTATCACAGACTTCCTCTATCGTTCGGACGAACTCCCCTGCCGCTTCCTCAGCCAGTACAAGATCCTGCAAACGCCGTCCGAGCGCCTCCATTTCCGTAAAGCCGTAGAGGACTGACGAAGTCTCGTTCCACACTTCAACCACGCCGCTCCGATCGATTCCCTGAATGGCCACCAGCGGGGTGTTTTCCACGACCGATTCGAATCGGACCAGGGCGTCCCGCCGCTCCCGTTGCGAGGACGCAAGAGCCTCGATCATCCCGTTGATATCTGAAGCGAGTTGGGACAGATCGTCCCGCCCTGTCACCGAAACACGCATATCCGATTGCATCCCTGCGGCAATGCCATTGACGGCCCTGCTCAAACGGAGCACGCGGGAAAGGATCAGCTTTTCCAGAAACCAGAGAGCCACCACGAGGAAAACCAGGCCGATGGTCACGAGCGAGATGAAGAGGTAGCCAAGGCCGACTTCTCCGAGACGGTAAATGTCCCTTGGGCCTTCGCTGCGGACGATGAGAGCCGGGCTCCCGTAGACGTCCTTCACCACCGCAAGGCTCTCGATGGAATCTCGATTCTGCGTCCGGGTCAGGATCGGTTCTGCAGACGGATCTGTTAACTTTGATATAGCTTCCGGCGGGACCGTAGACGTTCCAAACCTCTCAAGCGAAACCGAAAGATGCGTTATGTCCGTCAGCCGTTTGGTGAATGACGCGTCGAGGAATCGCCCCATGATGAGCTTCCCCCGCACCGGGCCGTCTGCCTCACCGCGGGTAAAAGATCGTGAGGCAACGAGCATGGGACCTTCTTCCAGAAGTATCACCCCGGTCGTTGCATCAACCCCGCCCTTGTCATCCATCCCCTGGCGGAGCAGCAGTCCGTCGGCCGCGAGGTGTTTGCGGAGGCCGTCAGGAATCGGAACCTCTGCCTTCTTCTCCCGGTCGAACCCCTTCTCGAATATGACGCGGCCGGAGGCATGAACGAATATGATGAGATCCAGATCGAGTTCGTAGAAAGCGGTATTCGAGAGACTGCGTTTGGAGAATTCGCAATTGCCGTCTTCCACGAAAGCATGGCTTTCATCCCATGCCGCCCAGTCACTGGCTTCTACGCCAAGATTCGTGGATTCGCTCGAAAGCAGATCCAGAATCAGGTTCATGTTGCGTCTGCTGTTCTTTTCCTCGACCCTGGCGAGACTATCCAACAGGATGGCGCGGGCAGCGCCGTAGAGAACCACGCTGAGTCCTACGAATGCTGCACCTATTACGAGAAGAGTCCTCCACCTGAGCGACATCCCAGCCCCCATGGCCATGGAAACAAGCCGACGCAAGACGCCCACCCGCGGGCTTTCGCCCGGGCGCACTTCGCTCGTGCCCCCTCTCGACGGGCAATGTTGCTGAATCAAGGTCCCCTCACCCCAGAAGCGAGGGGGAGGGAGCGTTTGTCCCATCTTCAGCCAACATCATTCACCCCGGCGGGAAGCTCCGTCTCGGCGGGCGTCTCTAAAGCATCCGTTCGAGCCGCAGGCGAGAAATCTGCAAGGGGCCAGCGCACCGGCATCTCAGATTTCTGACTCTACTCCGCTTCGTCCGAGATGACAGGATAAGACCTTTGGACCATCTCTCATTAAAATAGCACTGCAGCGGTTTTCAAAACCCTTTTCCGACAAGCCGCAACACCCCACGGACTCTGATAAATCAGGCAAAAGCTATTCCATCTCGAAAAGAAAGGCAACATGATAATAGACGACTCCAATCCATCGGGAACCGGTTCGGTGTTTCCGATAGGCGTGGAACACCTGGACTGGAGGGTTGAGATGGGAGAAGAAGAGAGGATGATACGGGGAGTGCAGAAACCCCTCCCCGTATCCCTGAGGCGGGTGCTCCGAACAACCTGCCCGCGAAGGACCGACTACCGCAAGCGACGAGGGAAGCACTCCCCGCGCCACAACCCGCAGTCAACCCGGTGCATGCTATTTGCCGCTGCAGGCCTGGAGCATGTCGAATGCATAAAGCAACCTCAGGCCCACCGTCTGGGTCACAGGACCGCTGTTGACTTCAAAGTCATTCCTATACTGGAGAAGAAGCTGGAAGCCCGGCGCGAAGGAATAGCCCATGGTCAACTGGAGAGCGTGATCGTCCTTGGTGTTGTTCTGATTTATGCCCGCGATGCTTTGCTCTCCGCCGTTATGGTAAAAGTAGTCGAGAGACGCGTAGAGCGACTTGGTCAAATCGTAGCTGAGATGGCTCTCCACGGTCAAGACGGGGTCCTGGCTGAGGGTCTTCCCAATGTAGTCATCATTGTCCGTGTAGAACTCACCGGCCAATGTGATCTCGAAATAAGTACGGTCCCCAATTCCCTTTACAAAACCCAACTCGGGTTTGAATGCCCACCGGTTGTTCCCGATATTCAACCCGCCCCTATCGGATTCATAATTGCCCCCCGGAATGGTGATGAACGGGGTGAACCCGAGCCACGTCTTACTCTCTTTGTTGTTGATGAACCAGAAGGTGGCGAAGACCATGGGATCCCCGATGCCCGATGCCGATAGTTCGTCATTGCCGACGGCCTTGCCGTCAATGCTGAAGTTCGCGAAAGGAATGATGAACTGCGGATCGATCTCGATGGGCCCCATCATCATATAATAGACGACCCTGAACATCCCGAGGTTCTCGGAGAAGTTATAATCGTTCGAGATTTTTTTCCCGTCCTGGTACAACGTGTTGCCGGTGATGTACTTGTAGTAGGTGAGTATCGCCAGGGTTCCGGGCGGAGCCGGAATGTAGTCCCTCGCATCGTTATCCGCTCTAACCGCACAGGGAAGGATCAGACAGATACAGACCACCGCTGCCACAAACGCACGTTTCATTGTTGCCCCTCCAGATCTCAAAAATCGCAAAACCGCAAAATTCCAAACCCTCCGGACCATACCGCCGCGAGCGGCCCCTCGCCGATATTCGGCTCTCCTCTCCACGGCTTAAGTCCACTTTTCCTCCTCCTACCCATCTCAACATTCCTGTCCGCCGCGGCTTCGCCTTCTGCCGGTTCACCTCCTTCCACGGCGCAAAAGCGGCCTGCAATCGGTCTTCTGATTCGATTGGTACAAAAATGCAGGGAGAGATGCGTGAATTCAAAGCAACCGGTATGCCATACGGATTCGTTCTTGCGCTATCGCCCGCTTTATGGGCTGGCCGGGCCCGGCCTGAGCCCGGGAAACTGGGTCAAAAGGACACCCCTTTCGTTCAAACGCCACGGGATCTCCTCCTATTCGCCGTGATACCCTGCGACAACCGGTTGGGTCGATTCAGCCCGCCCCGTTTCGCCACTCGGGTCATACTGATACATTGTGCCATACCGTGCATGCCAGACGCGAGCCCGGCAAGCAGGGGACACTGTCTGGCGTCGAGCGTCTCACGGCGTGCGCCCCTGTCGCGTTGTTCGGTCCAGCCGTTTACAAACCGTGGGGAATGATGTTAAGTTTTTGCGGCTAACGCGGGACCCGACTCCGGATTTCGCGGGAAGTGCGGCATCCGGCCCGGCCGGCATTTGGAAGCCATGGCGGACCTGCTCTCAAGCTCGAGAAGGAATACAGACAGATGGTTTTCAGTTCCGTGGTGTTTCTTTTCTTCTTCATGCCCTTCGTATGGACCGCTTATCATCTCTCGTGGAAGAAAGCCCGCAACGCCCTTCTTCTCCTTGCGAGCATCGTGTTCTATATGTGGGGCGAGACGGGCGGTGCGATCGTGCTCCTCATCTCCATCCTTTTCAACTACCTCGTCGGGCTTTGCCTCGACGCAGCCGTGCGTGGCGATTTCGAAAAGCGCGGCGTTCCATCCCCCGGCGGTTCGAGCGGTCGCAACAATACTCCATCGAGATCGAGCAAGGCCCTGCTCGCAGCGGGGATCGTCGGGAACCTCGGATTGCTCATCTCCTTCAAGTACACGGGCTTCCTCCTGGCGAACCTGGATTTCTTTCACTGGCTCCCGGCCGATCCAGCCATCCCGAATGGAATCCATGCACCCATCGGGATCTCCTTTTACACCTTTCACGCCCTTTCGTATCTCCTCGACATCTACCGGTCCGACGGGACTGCTCAGAAGAATCCCTTGAACTTTTCCCTTTATATGGCCATGTTCCCCAAGATCCTTGCCGGCCCCATCCTGCAATACCGCAACGCCGAAAACCAGCTTCCCGTCAGGAACGTCAGCGTCGAGGGGTTCGCTTCCGGAATTCATCGGTTTATCATCGGGCTGGGGAAAAAAACCCTCATCGCGACTCCCCTGGCCGGAGCGGCCGACAAGATTTTCGCCATACCCGCGGACAATCTCAGCTCCGCCGTGGCCTGGTTGGGCATCCTGTGCTTCACCCTGCAAATCTACTTCGACTTCTCGGGTTATTCGGATATGGCCATCGGCCTGGGGAAGACCTTCGGGTTCCGTTTTCCGGAAAATTTCAACTACCCTTACATCTCCCGATCGATTCAGGAATTCTGGAGGAGATGGCATATCTCTCTATCGCTCTGGTTCAGGGACTATTTGTATATTCCCATGGGCGGGAACCGTTGTGGAACGGCCAGACATCTCTTCAACCTGATCGCCGTTTTCCTGCTTTGCGGCCTGTGGCATGGAGCGGGATGGAATTTCATCGTCTGGGGCTTATGGTACGGGGTTTTCCTCGTCCTCGAAAGAACACGGTTCGGGATGGCCATGGCATCGGCCCCCCGGTTCTGGCGCCATCTGTACGCCCTCACGGTCGTCGTCATCGGTTGGGTGTTCTTCCGTTCGGAAAACCTCCCTTACGCTCTCGGATACCTCAAGGCCATGCTCGGTCTCGGGGTCGGAGACGGCACGCAATACTACACGACCCTGTTCCTGGACCGTGAAGTCGGCCTGGCTCTCCTGCTGGGAATGGTTGCTTCCCTGCCTTTCGCGGCGATGTGGACGGCTGCTCTGGCCGGATTCGCCGAAAGATCGGGAGCGCCCGCACGGGCTCTTTCCTTCGGGTCCGCGGCGTTGCGCGCCGCTTTCCTGAGCACCCTGTTTCTCTTATCATGCATGTCCCTTGCGGGAGGAACGCACAACCCGTTCATATACTTTAAATTCTAACGCGGGACGGCGCGGCGCGGCATCGCAGACGCGCAAAGGAGCCCCGTACCACGTGCGGGCCAGGGGAAGGCAACGGGATTGAGAGAGGTCGAATCATGAGGATTTTTCGATGTGCTTGCATCGCCGCATTCATGGCGGCGGTGTTTTTTCCCTTCCTGCAGATGCATTTTCATTTCTTCCCGCAAGTTCAATATACCGAAAACCGTGAACTCGCGAAGGCCCCGCAATGGAGACTGAACGCCTTGCGCCGCTTCCCTGCGGATTGCGAAAACTACGTGGGGGACAACTTCGGCCTGCGGCCTGAACTCATCCGATGGAATTCCATCCTGAAGGTCAAACTGCTTGGAGTCTCCCCGGTTCAGAGCGTCATTATGGGAAAAGAGTCCTGGCTCTTCTACTGTTCCGAAGCACTGGACGACGGGAACACCATCAACGACTTCCGCGGCGCCATCCCTCTTTCCAGATCGGAACTCGATGGGCTGCAACGCAAGCTGGAGGATAACGCAAGAGAATTCGAGCGGATGAATATTCCCTACCTGGTTGTGATCGTTCCCAACAAGAACACCGTCTACGACGAATTCCTACCGGACTCCATCAGGAAATTCCGGCCGGCGACGCGGCTGGATCAACTGATTGCACATCTGAGGGAACACTCGAGTGCGAGGGTCCTCGACCTGAGGGATGTTTTCCGGCGGGCCAGGGGGGGGCATCCCCTTTACTGGAAGACGGATTCGCACTGGAACACCTACGGCGCTTACCTGGGATATGCGGAGATCGTCCGGACCCTTTCAGCCCGCCTGCCGACCCTTCATCCCGTCTCCATCAACGGCGGGCAGGTGGAAGTGAAACGATCTCCCCTCGGCCGGGACCTGGCTCAGATGCTCTCCATGCAGGACCTCCTGCCCGAAGAGAACGAGACGGAATTCAGTCTGTCCGCCACTCTGGATGCGACGCCCCCGCGCACCCTCATATTCCGGCACGATTCCTTCGGCGACAACCTTTACCCATACTTGAGAAATCACTTTCAGAAAATCGTCAACCTGGCGCCCTTTTCCAACTATAAATTCGACGCCATCCGCGAGGAGCGCCCGGCGGCGGCGCTGCACGTATTCGCCGAAAGGTACATCACCCAAGCCATCCGAGACGATTTCTTCCACCGGGAAGGGAAAATCTGAGATCCTCCCGGCCCCTCATGCATCAAGATTTCAACGGCTGGCCGGCATCACTGTTCCTTTTGCAGCAGGCCGCGCCCCTCCATGTATTTTATGATTTCCGCCGAGATTTCGGCGCCGGTGTGCTCCACGTCCTTGTCCGTGGCATTCTTGGTCATGACGAATTTTGCGGCCGCCACATAGGGATTGAGGGTCACAACAGCACCTGGCTTTTTCCCGCTCCCGGCTTCGGTTCCAAACAAAAGGAAAGGCGTATCCGGATAGGTGTTGAGGTTGGTGACGTTCGCCTGTACCTCCATGTGCGTGGCGCCCTGTCCGAAGCCGATGACCGCCCGTTGAACGCGGTTTCCTTTATCGACCTCGACGAATTGTCCGCGAACGAGCCAGCCTTTCCTGGGCGCGGCCTGGCCGGCAAACGTTCGAGTTGCCGGCAACGAGTGAGCGGTTAGCCCCTTCACCAGCGACTCGGCGAGCTTCTCGATGAGTCTTCTGGCCGTATCGGCGGGATTTTCCTGGCGGTTGAGGACGCCGCCTTCCCGATTGAGAATCCCCCCTTCCCGATTGAGCACACCGCGTTTCAGCGGCCCTTCTCCTCCCATAATGCCTTTGCTTTCCTTGACGTCTGTACTGTCGAGGTCAAAATCGGCCACGTATATCATCTCTGGCATCGAAACCGGCTGCAACTGGCTCACCGTTTCACCCTTCACCTGGACGGCGCCGTGCGAAGGAGGGCATGCCCCCAGGAGCGCCCAGATTACGAGCGTCAAAACAATCGTGGATCGTCGGTTCATAGACATGGCGCCTCCCTCTGGCCACCCTGCATGGCGTTGATGTGCGTTCAATACACACGCTCCGCCCCCGAAGCGTAAACTGCATTCCACCAGACCAACCTGAATCCGGGCCACACCGCCTCCCGGACCGAATGGAAAATCCGAATGATCCCTCAAAATCTCTCCGAAACCCAGCCCCCCCTGTGTCCGCAAGCTTCAAACTCGGAGTGGGGACGATGGTTCAGGCTCCTTTTGGGACCAACTTTTTAGACGTTGCAGGGAGTTTATTTGTTTGTCAAGAAAATTGAGCCGGAACTCTGCTATCTTGAAAATCCGTAAAGGCAAAGAATACTGTCTGAAGAAGAACACAACCGTAGGGCATGTCAATCGAAACACTATACATGCAACTCGCTTGACCTTCACCGGGGCCCCTGCTATTCCATATTCATTGGGAAACAATCAATGATCGGCAACATTATGAGGAGGGAACGGTCATGCGGAAACAAGTTTTTCCATGGGTTTTCGTCCTGGTTTTCTGCCTGCTCACAGCGGGACTCACATCGTATGTCGCGTGGGGGCAGCCATGGACGCAGTCAAGGGGAGGCCCCGAGGACGTCATCTTTGACAACGGCAACATCTACGCGGTCTTCAATGGGCCCAAGGGACAGACTTCGTTCACAATCCAGGAACGCTACCAGATTACCCGTATAACAAACTACCACTGGAATTTTGAGAATGGTGCGGAGCCCGGAATCATCTCCATACGGGATGCTGCCGGAAACATATTGGGGCGCTGGCAAGCCACAACTCGCCCGGGGCAGGGAGGCGTGCCCAACGCATACTGGGATGTCTACCCGGATATCGTTCTGAGTGCAGGCAAGTATACCATTCTCGATTCCGACCCCTCCACGTGGTCATGCAATGCGGAAAACGACAATCACGGCATGTCTCAAGTCTATGGATATCCAACAAGATAAGGCGATATCCGTGGAAGGGAGTTGGTTGCCCGTTCGACGGGAAGCCCACCGCAAACCGCATGCCGGACTATTGCCTCCCGGGGCAGATGCGGAGTAGATGGGGCGGGGCGGCAGAAGAGACCGCAGCCCCATCCTCTCATTTCATTCCTGGCGGAACGCGGTGCACTTGACTTCAACAAGGCCCCCTTTGGGAAGCCCCTTCACTTCGACAACAGCACGGGCAGGTTTGTGATCTGAGAAATAGACCCCGTAAATCTCATTGAAGACGCCAAACTGAGAGATATCCGTCACGAAGACATCCACTGTAACGACGTCCGCCAATTCGTACCCGGCGGCTTTCAGTATATTGCTCACGTTGTCGAGACAACGCTTCGCCTGTTCTTGAAAGCCATCTCCCGCGAAAGCACCGGTCGCCGGGTCGAGGCCCAACTGGCCGCTCACGAACAGCCACGGACCCGCCTTGACGGCTTGCGAGTACGGACCTATCGCGGCGGGCGCACGGTCCGTCTGCACCATCATACAACTCATCCCCATCCCTCCTCACGGCACAAACAATTCCCTCTCTTGCGCAACGGCGGCGGCTATCCTTCGCACGCCCGCCGCCCGCGCAACATCACCCATCGCCATCCGCCCGCATCCCCGGGAGCGGATAGCCTGTCACATACCTTACCATGGAATCGCCCGTCCAGGAATCGCCATTCACGACAGCAGTCCGAAAAGGCTCCACTTCCATACCGTTACGCCGTTCCGAAGTTCTTGATGAACTGTCCGATCTGGACGCCCAGATAAATGCATTCGATCCCATCGAGACAATCTTCCGCATCCTTGTTTTCCAGATAGGTCATCAGTTCGTGCCGGCCTTTCTGAAGCTTCACCTTCCAGGCATCCTTCTCGGAGTCGAAATCCAGGGACAACACAAAACCGCAACTCCCGATCTCAGGATACATTTCTCTCAGTTTGCTTTCCAATTCTTGACGGGGAACTGCCATAGCAACCTCCTTTCTCCGGCGACGGCTCCCGCCGAAAGGTCAATGCGCCCCCCACAGCGCTCCCACTATGATAATCAGCGGGATTCCAAATGTCAGGCTCAGCGGGCAAGACAACCAAAAGCGACATTTATGAGATAGATGGAAATCCTTGTTGCCAGTGATACCGATTGACTCTATTATGGCGGGCTGTGGCTTTGAAAGAACGGAATTCCGAAAGATTGAGCGGCTCCCCAATGGATGAGGCCTCTGGCCATCCGAGAGAACCCAGGTTGAAGACTCTTCCGCCGTACAGAATACTGATGTATTCGCACGACACCTATGGCCTCGGCCACCTTCGCAGGTGCATGGCCATCGCCGAAAGTCTCAGGAAAGGCCCTGGAAACATACTCATACTGACCGGATCGCTTCTGGCCGGCCGTTTCAAGATCCCGAGACGCATCGATTTTGTGCGCATCCCCGGCATGATCAAAGTAACCAACGAACAGTACCTTCCGCTTTCCATGAAACTGGAAGCCACCGAGGTGCTTGAAATACGAAAAAAAATCATTCTTGCAACCGCACAGGCCTTTCAACCCGACTTCTTCATCGTCGACAAGGCGCCCCTGGGGCTCAAACGGGAAGTCGTGGACACGCTCCTCTGGTTGAAAGAGAACGCAAAGTCCTGCACCTCGATTCTCGGGTTGCGCGACATCATGGACAGTGCGGCTTCCACGGTGTACGACTGGGCCGAAAAGGGCATCTACGACGCCATGGACCAGCTCTACGACGAGATATGGGTCTACGGACGTCAGGACTTCTACGATGCCATCTCCGAATACCGCATTCCCTCACGTGTGGCGTCCAAGGTCCATTTTACCGGCTACATTCCCAGGCGCATTCCCTCCCCGGACGACATTTGCACCACCCGAAAGGCGCTCGGCATAAAAGATCATGAAAAACTGGTCCTCCTGACCATCGGCGGCGGCGGCGACGGCCACCCGGTCGTGAAAACTTTCTTAGACGCTTTCGACAGAAAGGAAGGCGGCCTGCCGGAGGCGGTTCGAGTGGTGGTGGTGACCGGCCCCTTCATTTCGACGAAAGACTACGACGAGGTGGTGAAGAAAGGGGAGGCGCTGGGATTCACCATGGTCAAGTTCTACCGGTTTATGGAACGACTCATCGGCGCGGCCCAGGTGGTTGTGAGCATGGGAGGATACAACACGGTGTGCGAGATCGTGAGCCAACGGAAGCCTTCGCTCATTGTGCCGCGGACCGTTCCCAGGGAGGAACAGCTCATTCGAGCCGAGGTTCTGTGTTCGAAAGGCTTCTGCGATTATGTCGATCCCCGCAACCTGACGCCAAAGGTTTTGAGGATGAAGGTCCTGAAGCTTCTCGACAACCAGTCGGCCTGCCGGGAGAAGGCGGGGCTGTTCCCGTTCACGGCCCTGGATTACATTCGGAATCGCATCCAGCATATCTTGAAAGGGAACAGCAGGTGAGTCGCGCGCAAGGCCGTCTCGGAATGCTCCTCAAAGGATATCCCCGTATTTCCGAGAGTTTCATCAGCACGGAGATTCTCCTCCTGGAATCACTGGGCATACCTTTGGAGATATACTCCCTGAGGCAACCCAGGGAGGACTTCACGCACGACCACATAAGCGAGATCCGCGCCCGGGTCACGTATCTTCCCGAATACTTCCTCACAGCGCCCCGGATTCTTCTGGAAAGCAACCTCAATCTGTGGCGGCGTCTCGGTTCACACTACGCTTCCTGCCTTTCGGGAGCTCTGAAGAGGGCCGTCGAGAGAAAAAAGGCGGCGACGGTGCGCCATTTTCTCCAGGCGGGACACCTTGCCGCGACCCGTCTTTCGGGGTCTTCCGTCACGCACGTTCACGCCCACTTTTGCCATACCCCCGCTTCAGTGGCCTGCTTCGCTTCGGAACTCACCGGGCTCCCCTTCAGCTTTACGGCGCATGCCAAGGACATCTACACGTCCGAACCCGACCAGCTGGCGAGAAAAATCCGGAAGGCCCGGTTTGTCGTAACGTGCACCGGGTACAATGCGGACTACCTCAAGAACCTGAACGACAGTGCGAACGGCGGGAGAAAGCCGCCCACCCCCATCCACACCATCTACCACGGCATAGACCTGAACCTGTTCGGATTCGATCCCGCCCGTCCTCCCGCTCCCCCCTGGAACATCCTCTCCGTGGGACGCATGGTTCCCAAGAAAGGGTACGACGATCTGCTCAGGGCTCTGAAACTGCTGGAAGAAACGGGCCTCGATTTCCGGTTCACTCACGTCGGGAGCGGAGAAAGCGCGCCTCTCATTCGAGGGATGACCCGGGACCTTGGCTTACAGAATCGAGTGAGGCTGCTCGGCACCCTCCCTCACCGGGAGGTGCTCGCACATTACAGGAGGGCCCACTGCTTCGCCCTGGCCTGCAAAGTGGCATCGAACGGCGACCGCGACGGTATACCCAACGTCCTCATCGAAGCCATGGCTACGGGCCTTCCCGTTATCACCACCAGGGTTTCCGCCATTCCGGAATTGGTGGAGGACGGTTTGAACGGGCTATTGACGGAGCCGGGAAACCCTGCAGCGATGGCCGAAGGCATTCGAGAGATCCTGTTTCATCCCGCAAGTACCGGAGAACGCGTGAAACGTGCGCGAACGAAGGTCGAACGGGAATTTGACAACCGCCGATGTGTGACCCGGCTGCACGCGCTTTTCAAGAGCGCCATCGAGAACCGTGAAAATCGCGTACTACTGCCCGAATAAGCCCCTCTCGCACCCGCATCCCTCGGGCGATCTCATCATTGCCGGGGATATTCGGGACGCATTGAATCATTTTGGCCACCGATGCGAGGAAATCGTCCAGTTTCGCGCACGATGGTTCTGGGAATCCCGAAGCGGTTGGAAGCAGGCCATCGGGAGCCTTATGGAGGCCATCCGGCGAACGGCCGCGTTCAAGCCCGATGCGTGGCTGACCTATCATACCTACTACAAGTCGCCGGACGTGGTGGGACCGTGGGTGAGCCGCCTTCTCAACCTCCCTTACATCCTGTTCCAACCCATGTACGCCACCAGGTGGAAGAAGACCCGCCGGACTCGAACGGGCTTTTACCTGAACCGGCTGGCGCTTGGCGCCTCCGCGCACGCCTTTACCAACAATTCTGACGATCTGGAGGCTCTGACGCGCGTCGTTCCATCGAATCGCGTCACCTACCTCCCCCCCGGCATCCTTCCGGAAGAATTCGAACGCGATCCGGGAGCGGGAGCGGCGGTCCGTCTTGCACTCGGGGTTTCGAGAGACGTGCCCCTCATCATGACGGCCGCACGGTTTCGGCCGGGCGTGAAGTTCGAGAGCCTTGCCTATCTCTTTCGCTCCCTGGCTCTCCTCGCGGAAGACGGACGTCCATTCACGTTGATGGTGGTGGGTGACGGACCCATGGAAGCCGAGTTGAGACGAGCGGCCGAGCGCCTCTTGCCGGGGCGAACGGTTTTTACCGGAGGCATCGCCCGCAAAAGGATGGCCTCCTATTATTCGGCAGCGGATCTGTTCATTTTCCCTGGGATTGGCGAATCTCTTGGAATGGTTTTCCTGGAAGCTCAATCCTGCGGACTGCCCGTCGTCGCTTTGAACGCCGCAGGCGTCCCGCAAGTGGTCCAAACGGGACGCACGGGCATCCTGGTGGAAGAGGACGACGGCAGGGCCATGGCGCTGGCGGCGGGCAGGCTCCTCGACCACCCGGAAGAAAGAGAAACCCTCGGTTCGGGCGGCCGGATCTTCGTGAGGGAAGAGCGAAACATCCGGACCAGCCACCGAAGGCTCGCCCAAATGCTGGAACAAATTGTCAGGAATCGGCCCTCGAAGGCCTCCACTGGTCTTTCAGCTCGAATTTTCTCTCGCCGTCGGGGGTCCGGATGGCTCTGAACAGGACCTTCGGCCCGTCTACCCGGACTTCCACGACGGTCCGGCGTCCGTCGCCGTGCCCCGTCGCCCCTGAGTTCCCGAGATTGATACAGCAAATTCCACCCGGTTCGGCCGGGAAGCGTCTCCTGTCGAACTTGTGAATGTGACCGTTGAAGACCGCCTTCACCTGGTCGGCATGCTTCAAAAGAAGACTCCAGAAGGGGTCCGTCCGCGGTTCTTGCGGAAAGTAGGGCCTGTGAAACGCCACGAAGACATGCTCGAACGCGCCGGCGGTTTCGAGAGCGCGTTCAACCCACTTGAGAGCCGGAAACACGCCGAGCGATTTGCTGGAACTCCAGTATGGTTCGAGCACGATCAAGCGAACGTTCTTCCAGTCGACGTAATAGTTGACGTTCTCCCGCCCCGCATCGAACAGGACTGCCTTCTTTTCGGACCTCGGCAGTATCTTTCTCAGGATGTATCGCACGTCGTCCGGTTTCTCATGATTGCCCCGCACCGGAAAAAAAGCCGGCGTATCTCCGGGAAAAAATGCCCTGAAAACCCGATCGAATTCCGAAACCGGATGCATATCGCCGCAGACGACAACGAAATCGGCAGGTTCGAAAGTAGGGGGCAGGTTCGCTCGCATCGTCTTTATCTCTTCGAGCACGCTCTCATATGCGGGAGAGTTGTCATGAGGATCCGAAAGCACGGCGAATGTCCAGCCGCCGGCAAACAACGGATTTGAAAAGAAAAGAAGGAAGAGGAGGATTCCGGACAGCTTTTTCATTCAAAACCTCGATCTCCGAAGACGGCATTTCCCCGCTTTATCGAACGCGATCCGCCGCAAAAAGAGAGCCGCATCGGAACACGTCAAAATTCCAGCTCGCACCCGGGTTCGGGCAGGAAAGCACCAACGTCGGCCGCCTCGCTCAGGACCCGGAGGATCTCCTCACGGCAGTTTCTTCTTTCATCCCTCTGCACGTGGACCACAGCGAGCAGCGGCACACCCGCCGCGCGAGCGAAGTCGATACACCGTACAACCGTTCCATGTCCGGGGGTATCCCCTTCCAGCCGAAAGGCTTCGTGGACCGCCAGGTCGCACCCCCGCGCGAGCGTCAGCGTCTCTTCGGTCGGCTCTCCGTCTCCGCTGTAGAATATTGCCTTGCGCCCGTCCGAAACACGCACCGCGAGATCTCTCCGGCCGTGGCGGTTTTCAGCGAAACTCCACTGGAGCCCCGAGGTCTCGAGGGCCTCGCCCGGTACGGCGCGGACAAACCGCAAGGCATAGGTCGATTTTTTCAGCAGATTCGGATAGGCAAGATCCATCGCCTTCCCAACGAGATCGTCAATCCCTTCCTGCCCCACAATCGAGAAGGGCTTCTCCCGCTTCATCTCCCAGAATCTCCCCAACAGCGCGGGAACCCCGAAGAAGTGATCCCCGTGGAAGTGGGAAATCCAGAGCGCGTCCAGGTCCTCCTGGTTCACGGCCCGCCGCCAGTAAAGTGAAGGCGCGGTGAAGCCACAGTCGAACATCACGGACCTGCGGCCTTCGGAGGTCTCCGCCTGGAGCCAGAGACAGGTATTGGGCAGGATTTCGTCGAACGCTTCACCCACACCGAGAAAAACAACCTTCATCGCCAACCTCCTTTGCTCGTGAGACCTCGTCGGTCCCGGCCGCCACGCCGTTCCTCTTGCACCATAGTCTTTTGCATACTATGGTAAAGAGGTCGGCGAAGCAAGAGACCTTCCTGCCTGGCGCCATGCAATGCGCGGCGCCGCCCCGCGCCTGGGCTGTTCCTTCTTCCCATTCAGAAGGGAACGAATCGGGCGCCATGGCAAGCACGTCCATCTCAGTCATCGGAGGAACCAATGACGATATACCACGGCTTCGAGTGCATATGGGACCGAACCATCGCAGAATTGAAAACGCAGGCCAGGCTGTACCGGCACGTTCAGACCGGGGCCGAACTGCTTTCTCTCATAAATGACGATGAAAACAAGTCCTTCGGAATAACCTTTCGCACCCCTCCGTCGGACTCCACGGGAGTGGCGCACATCCTCGAACATTCCGTCCTCTGCGGTTCGCGCAAGTACCCGGTGAAGGAACCATTTGTCGAACTTCTGAAAGGGTCCCTCAAAACGTTCCTCAACGCCTTCACCTACCCCGACAAGACCTGTTATCCGGTTGCCAGCCAAAACGTCGAGGATTTCTACAATCTCATCGATGTTTATCTCGACGCCGTTTTCCATCCGCGCCTGACCCCGTTTGTGCTCCAGCAGGAGGGCTGGCACCACGAACTGGAAACCCCCAATTCGGCGCTCAGTTTCAAGGGGGTCGTCTACAACGAGATGAAGGGTGTCTACTCCTCCCCCGACAGCCTTCTCGCCGAGTACTCCCAACATTCGCTCTTCCCCGACAATACCTACGGGCTGGATTCGGGAGGGGACCCCGCGCACATTCCCGACCTGACCTTCGAGGCATTCACCGAGTTTCACAGAAGGTTCTATCATCCTTCCAATGCCCGCATCTTCTTCTGCGGCGATGACGATCCGGAGGCGCGCCTCCGGATTCTGGACGAATACCTCAAGGATTTCCAGCCGATGAATCCGGACTCGATCATTCCGCTCCAGCAGCCGTTCCACAGCCCCAGGCGCATCGAGCGCGCCTTCGCGGTCGGGAGCGAGGGCACGGGTCGAAACACGCAAGAAAAGGGCATGATCACCATCAACTGGCTGCTCGCCGAAACACTGGACCCGAAGCTAAATTTCACCTTCCAGATCCTCGAACACATCCTTCTCGGCATGCCGGGGTCTCCTCTCCGCAAAGCGCTCATCGATTCCGGACTGGGTGAAGATCTTGCGGGAGGCGGTATCCAGAACGAACTTCGCCAGATCACCTTTTCCACGGGACTCAAGGGCATCGACATCAAGAATGCGCAACGGATCGAAGAACTCGTGCTGAACACGCTCGCGGCTCTCGCCGCAAAAGGGATCGATCCTCTCGCAACCGAGGCGGCGCTCAACACCATCGAGTTTCGGCTTCGCGAGAACAACGCGGGTCAGTTCCCCCGCGGTCTCGCGCTCATGCTTCGTTCACTGACGACGTGGCTCCATGATGGGGACCCCCTGGCCATCGTCGCGTTTGAAACGCCTCTTGCAGCCATCAAGTCGGAAGCGGCCTCGAACCCCTCTTTCTTCGAAGAAACGATCGATCGTTTCTTCCTGAAAAACAGCCACCGCACCACCTTGATTCTCAAACCCGATCCCGAACGGGGCGCAAAGGAGAAGGCCGAGGAGGAGAACCGCCTGAACGGGGCCAGACGTTCCATGGACGCGCACGCGTTGGAAGGCGTCGCAAGAAACACGCTCGAACTTCGCCGCGCGCAGGAAGCCCCCGACCCTCCGGAGGCGCTCGCTACCATCCCCTCCCTGAAAATCGCCGATCTGGAGAAGAAGAATAAGTTCATCCCTGAAGAGACCCTCGAGATAAGCGGGACGAAGGTCCTCTATCACGACATTTTCACCAACGGGATAACCTATCTAGATATCGGACTCGATCTCCACTCTCTCCCCCAAAGTCATCTCTCCTACATTCCTCTCTTTGGAAGGGCGCTCGTGGAAATGGGAACCCGGCGCGAGGACTTCGTGACGCTCACCCAGAGGATTTACCGGAAAACCGGTGGAATCCGTCCGAGGTTTTTCACGTCCGCGATGGACGGGAACGAGCGCGGAGCCGCATGGCTGCTGCTACGCGCCAAGAGCATGCTGGGACAGACGGACGATCTCCTCGCCATCCTGCGCGACGTGCTCCTCACCGTGAAACTCGACGATCGCAACCGCTTCAAACAGATGGTTCTGGAGGAGAAGGCGAGACGGGAAAGGGAGATCGTCCCGCAGGGCCACCACGTGGTGAACCTCCGCCTGCGCGCTCATTTCAACGAAGCCGACTGGGTGGCTGAGCAGATGAGCGGCTTGAACTATCTGCTCTTCCTGAGAGAACTCGCAGAAAGCCTGGATAGTGACTGGCCGGGCGTCGTGACGACCCTGGAAGACATCCGGCAAAGGCTTCTGAACCGCAGTGCCATGGTGCTCAGCGCCACGCTGGATCGGACGGGATGGTCCGGCATTGAATCCCGAATCGCCGAATTCCTGAATTCCTTTCCATCCGGACCACCCGTGAAGGTGGACTGGACCCCGGGACTGCCCGTTCCCGCCGAAGGCATGCTCATTCCCGCCAAGGTCAACTATGTCGGCAAGGGCGCGAATCTCTACGATCTCGGCTACCGATTCCATGGCTCGGTCCTGGTGATCATGAGCTACCTGCGCACTTCCTGGCTGTGGGAGCGCGTCCGGGTGCAGGGAGGCGCCTACGGGGCCTCGGGCATCTTCGACCGCCTTTCGGGCACGCTCACCTTTGTGTCCTATCGGGACCCGAATCTGCTCAAGACCCTCGACGCTTTCGATGGAACGGCCACCTTTCTCAAGAACCTGGATTTGAACGACGACGAGATGACCAAGGCGATCATCGGCGCCATAGGAAACATCGATTCGCACCTGCTGCCCGACGCCAGGGGATTCGTCGGTATGCTGCGGCGCCTTACAAACGATACGGAAGAGGGCCGGCAAAGGATGCGCGAGGAGGTCCTGTCCACGAAATTGAGCGACTTCAGGGACTTCGGGGATGTGCTCGGCAAGGTCGCCGAAACGGGGATCGTGAAGGTTCTCGGACCCCCCGAAGCCGTCGAGAACGCCGACCCGAACCGGCCGGAATGGCTGAACATCTTGAAGATCCTATAGAACGTGCCGAACCCGCGCTCCAGAAGATGTATCAGGTCGTTCGACGGGACGCGTGGCGGGCGAGACGGGGGCTTTCGCTCGCGAGTTCCCGGTTCTCGATCCTTACCCGAAGGACCGCTTCAGCTCACTCAAAGCAAATTCCCGAAATTCGGAGCCAGCGGTATTGCCTTATCACCCGCAAGAACGATGCGGATGCGTTCCTCACCGAGGGATCGAAGTCCTTCATAGAACGCGGTGCGCCCCAAAGGGCTTATGCATTCCACTCGATCGGTGTCGATGAAGACCCTGGTAAGACCTGCGCTTTCATCCCCGATGCGCATCAGGAGTTCAGACGCCATAGCGATGTCAAACCGGCCGGTCAGTTTCAAATGGAGAGATCCGTTCCTGCGCCGAAATGAAATGCTCGACGGTGGCGTCATCCGTATTTATCCCTTCACGTTCGATCGATTGACTCTCACGTAAGTCCGAAAGAGGATTCCGCCGCGCTCCATCGTATCGACGGCGGCGGCACGTTTAGCCGGGCGTCTCCCCCCGGATCGAGCGGGGACGGGATGCGATCAGCCGGACAGCGGTCGGCTTCCCTGGCCAAACCAAGTCGAATCGCCGGACTTCAGCGAGGGTTCGATGGATTCCGGCCCGCCACTGTTGTATTCAGCGATGATCCTGCCGACGCTTGCCTCCGAGAGTCCCGTATGTTTCGCAATCTCCGACACGGACCTTGGATCGATAATAGCATTGTAGATCACAAGCCATTTTTGCATCCTGAGAAAACCTGCCGTCATCTGCATCTTCATTTTGACTTCATCCACCGACATGTGGCGGACTATGCGTGTGGTCTCCATCATAACCCCTCCCCTGGTGAAACGTTATCAAAAAACCTTCTGTCCATCATAGTGTGTATCCCACCAACACCATTTGTTCTCTCAGCATGCTGTTTACTCCAGGACACCCATCGGGGGAAATAAGGCAAAAACCCTATTCACAACGGAGAATCAGTGTATTTCGTGCATTCCAGGAGAGTATTTCCATCCAGTCGAAACCGTATCCAATCGAGCAGCAGTTCCCCGGGGGTCTCGCCGCGAGGCAACAATCGAGACAACAAAAGGAGGATTCACCTTTTCCGACGGCCCGATGCGATCACCGTCCCTCGGACACCACGTTGCCGACGAGCGCCATGATTTCATTGCTGGTCGTCGAGCCTTTGATGAAAACGTGGTCGGCGCCGGAACGACGCGCGGCTTCCAGGTATTCGGGCAGATCAAAGCATGAAAAGACCACGATAACGGCTCCGGAGTGGTCTCTCCTCATTTCTTTCGTAAGATCCAGCCCATTGCCGTCCGGAAGCTTGATATCGATGAATATGAGATCGGGAAAGGCCTTGTTCGCCTTCTCCATAGCCTCGATACCGTCTACCGCTTCCTCAACCTGCATCTCCGGGAAGCGTGAGAGCAACATCTCCTTGAGCGACTGTCGGAAGACGACATTGTCTTCGACAATCAGGGTCATACACATAGCCACCCCTGCTTCCCCTTCGACCTCAAACCCGGCTGCGCCCACCGAGGCAGACACAGACACGGTCCAAACTTTTCAGCACGTCGCAGCCCTTTTCCTTCGCGGGCCTGCCCCTGATAACTGTGGCAGCATCTTGCTGGATTCGGATGCGTCGGTAAATACGTTAAAGACAGTATATAGGGGAGTGCCACACGGTATTTCGACCATAGGGAAACCACCGTGCGGCGCAGCAAAGAAAAAACTACCCAGTTGGAAAGCCTTCGTGTATCATTTTTTCACGATTGACGGCGCGGCGGCATTGGCTGGATGGGCGTCCGCTGCTCAGTCCCTTGTCGTTGGGGTTCAACCCGTCCGGTTCCTCCATTCGGCTCCCAGCTGCAGAACTATTCACTCGCAGCCAACCATCGTGAGGTGCATCATGAAGGAGAAAAAGCGAGTAGTCATTGCCGAGGACCATACGATACTTCGTGAAGGCCTGAAGATGCTCCTGTCCTCCAATGACGAACTGGAGGTTGTCGCGGAGGTGGAAGATGGCCTCGAGGCCATTCGCCAGACCGAGAACCTCAGACCCGACATGGTGCTCATGGACCTCTCGATGCCCAAGATGAACGGGATCGGTGCGTTGCAGGAAATAAAGAAATCGTGCCCGGATACAAAAGTGCTGGTCCTCACGGTCCACAAGACCGAGGAGTACATCCTTGCGGCGCTCAAGGCGGGCGCCGACGGCTACGTGTTGAAGGACGCAACCCATCGGGAATTGATGCTCGCCATCGAGCACGTGTTTTCGGGCAGGTGTTTTCTCAGTCCTGGCATCTCCGAGAAGGTGATCGAAGGGTACCTGGATGGAAGGAAGAGCGTGAAGTCGTGCTCGTCATGGGATACCCTGACCCAGCGCGAGCGTGAAATCCTGAAGATGATCGCCGAAGGATATAAGAACAAAGACATCGCCGACTACCTGTGCATCAGCCCCAAGACCGTCGAGAAGCACCGTGCAAACCTGATGCGCAAACTGGATCTGCACAGCGCTTCTTCATTGACGGCCTTCGCCATGGAAAGAGGGCTGACAAGCAAGTAGCTCCAGGCGCACACAACGGCAGGCGCCGGGGCTTCCCATGGGCCGGGTGCAAGTCCGCAAAAACTATGTCAAAGCGTTCAACGCGGCGCCGATCCTGTTGAATCCCTCTTCGATTTCCGCCAGAGACAAAGCGTAAGAAAGCCGGAGATGCCGGTCCTCCCCGAAAGCGCTGCCGGGCACCACCGCCACGTGTGCCTTTTCCATGAGATAATCCGCCAGGTCCAGCGAATTCCGGATTTCCGACTCTCCCGCCTTTTTCCCGTAGTAGCGGCTGAAGTTGGGAAATACATAGAAGGCGCCGCAGGGCGAGGGGCAGGTCACTCCCGGAAATTCAGCCAGGCGACTCTCGACGTACCGGCTTCGTTCCTCGAATTCCGCGACCATCTCCCGGCCCTCGTTCTGATCGTCCCTCAGGGCGGCGAGACTCGCCCATTGGGCAATGGAAGTCGGGTTGCTGGTGGATTGACTTTGGATCTTGGTCGCAGCACCAATCATCCCGGCATCCCCGACCATGTACCCGATGCGCCAACCGGTCATACAATACGTCTTGCTCACGCCGTTCACGATGACGGTCCGATCGCGCAGCCGTTCATCCACCATTGCCAGGTTCACCCATTCCTGCCCCTTGAAGAGGATTCGATAGTAGATGTCATCCGTGGCGACGATCACGTCGGGATGCTTCAGGAGCACGTCGGCCAGCGCTCGCAGCTCGCCCCGAGTGTAATGAACGCCCGTCGGATTCGAGGGACTGTTCATGATGAAAAGGCGCGTGGCGGGAGTGATAGCCCTATCGAGCGCCTCGGGCTGCAATTTGAAACCGCAAGCCTCCGAGCACGGCACGATGACGGGAGTCGCATCGGCCAGTTTGACCATATCCGGGTACGAAACCCAGTACGGAGAGGGAATGACGACTTCGTCCCCGGGATCGAGCACCGCTTGAAACAGGTTGTACAGGGCATGCTTGGCTCCGCAGGAAACCAGCACGTTTTCCCGCCCATAGGAAAGCCCGTAATCCTCACGAACGGTCCCGCACACGGCATCCTTCAATTCGTCGATGCCGCTTACCGGCGTGTAACGCGTATGACCTTCCCATATGGCGGCGACAGCCGCCTCTTTTATGTTGACCGGGGTAGAGAAGTCAGGTTCTCCCACCCCGAAGTTGATCACATGAACCCCGCTCTGCTTCAACGCCTTGGCTTTGCTGTTGATCGTGAGAGTTGCAGACGGCTGAATTCGAGCGACGCGTTGAGCCAGTTTCATTGTTTTTCAACCCCTCTTCTTTTTGGCAATTCGCCTTTGTTTCCATAATGAACGGCAACCAGATACAGGCCGTGCGCCGGAGCGGTCATCCCGGCCTTCCTTCGATCTCCGCCGGCAAGAATTTTCGAGAATTCTTCCGGAGTGCGTTTTCCTCTGCCAACATCCACCAAAGTTCCCACCAGGTTCCGCACCATATGCCTCAGAAAACCGTCGGCCTCAAAGCTGAAAACCAGATGCGCCGGATCAGGTTGTTCCAATGAGGCTCGAAAGATGTGGCGCTGAGTGGAGGTAACGGAGGAACCCGCGGCCATGAAAGCGGAAAAATCGTGAGACCCCGTCAATTCCTCCAGGCACCGGCGCATCGGCTCGACCGCAAGCAACTGGCGGATGTGCCATGAATACGCTCTTTCCAGCGCCGAAGGTACGGGCCGATTCAAGATACGGTATTCGTAGATCTTGCTGATAGCCGAGAAACGGGCGTGAAATGAATGATCCGCTTCCTCGGCGCCCAACACCACGATGTCCGGTGGCAGCAGACTGTTCAGACCCCTTTGGATTTCTTCGGGCGCAAGTCTGCTGCGGCTGTAAAAGTTGACCACCTGCCCCTTTGCATGGACACCGGCATCGGTCCTGCCGGAGGCTCTCACCCCGACAGTTCCTCCCAGCATGACGGCGAGACGCGATTCCAGCACTTCCTGGACAGTGAGCGTACCCTGCTGTCTTTGCCAGCCATGGTAGCTGGCCCCCTCATATTCCAAAATGAGCTTTATATTTCGCTTCTCCTGAACGTCATACCGGTTCGTCACTGAAAGCCCTCTGCCTTGCGCATCCCGCTTCTCACTTGCATCCGGTCGTTCGGCCGCGCGTTTTTTCCCGAATCGGCATCGTCGTCGGGCGTGAAGCGACTGGTTCGACCCGAGGGGGCGCTGACCGGATCACCAGACGGAAAATCCATTTGAGAAGCGAAACGATCATGTCGCCATCACGGCAGCCAGGGCGCCTGGGTCAACCCCAGATTCTCAGGAAATCCGCTCATGAGATTCATGTTGCACACGGCTTGCCCCGCGGCGCCCCTGGTGAGATTGTCTATCACCGAGATGACGATCACCCGCTGGGCCCGCCTGTCAATCCGCCATCCCAGGTCGCAATAGTTGCTGCCGCGCACCTGGAGCGTCGAAGGAAGTTCCCCCTGGCCGGACAGCCGCACGAAGGGCGCGTCATGATAAAAGGATCGAAAGGCTTCGTCCACTTGCGCGGCCGTCACGCCGTCTCTCAGAGTGGCGTAAAGGGTGCTCAGAATCCCCCTGCTCATGGGCACAAGGTGCGGAGTGAAAGTGACGTGCACCGGATGCCCGGCGAGCCTTCCCAGTTCCTGCTCCATCTCGGGCATGTGGCGGTGTTCCGTCACTTTGTAGGCCTTGAAGCCTTCGTCCACCTCACAGAAGTGAACGGCGAGCGACGCTCCCCGTCCCGCCCCCGTGACGCCCGATTTAGAATCGGCGATCAGCATGCGGGAGTCCACGAGAGATTCCGAGAGGAGGGGTGCGGCAGCCAGGATGACGCTGGTGGGATAGCAACCCGGGTTCCCCACGAGCCGCGCCGTCCCGATTTGATCCCTGTACAGTTCCGGAAGGCCGTAAACCGCCTCCGCCAGCAGTTCGGGAGTCTTGTGCGGTTGGTACCACGCTTCATAAACCCGCGCATCCCGGAAACGGTAGTCCGCACTGAGGTCAATGACTTTGACGCCCCGGGCGAGGAGTTCGGGGACCAGGCCCATTGCGGCCTGATGGGGAAGAGCCGTGAATACGATATCCGCCTCCGATACCAGGGCGTCGGGAACGGTGTTCTCAAAAACCAGATTGCAGTGACGTCGAAAGCCGGGGTAGAACTCGTCGAGCCTCTGGCCCGCCTGCGCTCGCGACGTGATCGTCCTGAGCTCGACTCTCGGATGACCGCTCAGAATTCGAATCAACTCGAACCCCGTATAACCCGACGCCCCGGCAATTGCCACACGCACCATAACAGTCGCCCCCCGCCTGACAATCTTAGGGCGCTACACCTTCACGGCGCAACGCCCCTAATTGAATTCAACAACCGCCATCGCCCCCACCCGCGGAGCCCCCCGGTCAGTCGCTTCCTTCTGAAAGCAGACAACGACAACCGCCACAGACTCCCGTTCGTGGAGGTATCTCTTCGATGATCCAGATTCCCGCAAAAAGAAGGACCGAACTACCGTTTCGAGTACTGGAAACGTGCTCGGGCGCTTCGGCGGCCGTATTTTTTTCTTTCCTTGACTCGGGAATCGCGCGTGAGAAAGCCCGCCCGCTTGAGCACCTCGCGAAACTCGGGATTCAGATCCAGCAGAGCCTTGGATATTCCGTGCCGGATGGCGCCGGCCTGCCCCGAACCTCCTCCGCCCTGCACGTTCACGCTCACGTCCAGCTTGCCGAACGTGCCGGTCAGAACAAGAGGCTGAAAGATGACCATCTTGCTCGTCTCCCGGTCAATGTATTCATCCACGGGCTTCTGATTGATGACCACAACCCCGTTCCCGGGCTGCAACCACACTCGAGCCACGGCCGTTTTTCGCTTGCCTGTCGCATAAAACCGCTGTTCCGCCATCACTAACCGTCTCCTGATCTTGCTTTATCAGCGCCGCTCTACAATGCAACCGTCGCCGGCTGCTGGGCTTCGTGGGGGTGCTCCACACCACGGTACACCTTGAGCTTCTTGATGAGCTTCCGCCCAAGGCGATTCTTGGGCAGCATGCCCCACACCGCAAGGCGGATCATCTTCTCAGGATTCTCGCTATTGAGTTTCCTGGCCGTCTGGGATTTCACGCCGCCCATATACCCGCTGTACCGATAGTAGACCTTTTGATCCCACTTTCGGCCGGTCAAGCTCACCTTCTCCGCATTGATCACCACCACAAAATCCCCGGTGTCCACATGCGGAGTGAAAGCCGCAAGGTGCTTTCCCCTCAGCCGCATGGCGATTTTACTGGCAAGCCTCCCCAGGATCTGATTCTCGGCGTCCACGAGAATCCATTTGCGTTGATCCGGTTCAAATTTCGCACTGGCTGTCTTCATTGGCTGCTCTCCACATCAGAAAAAGGTCAAACTCGAAGCGGTAATGTATAAAAAATCTATCGCGCCTTGTCAAGCATGTTCTTCGTTCGCGCAAATATTCGGGACAACGGGATACCGGAAACCGGGCGCGCAGCATTGAGGCGCCCGCCCAGACAAGAATGAGGCCAAGCAGTCCGACGATTCCGGGCGTGAAATCCGACCGATTCGCTTGCATCGGATCGAGTGGAATGATTCGAGCGAGGCAAACCGAGCTCTCCCGCCATCGGATGAACAGGCGGCAGGACGAAGGGAGAGCAGCAGCGAAATGTCAATTCAGCGGGGAACTCACCCGGTCCATTTCCATTCCCGTGGATTCGAAAGCGGATTTTCCCCCGATGCTCCCCAAACCAAGCAACCCAACGGTCACAATCACTCTCTCGTCGCCAAGCTCCCTCTCGTAGCCCAAACCTATCGACCAGCACCCATGGATGAATTTTATTCCGTAGCCCTGCCTGTACAGCTCGCGCTGGTCGAACGAATAATCGTGATAGGTGTCCAGGTACAAATTGGGGAGCGTCTTGATGAGGAGTTCCACCGTCAGTTCGTTGGCCGGCAGGTCTTCCTGGTACGCGTAGTCCAACCTGAGAATGTGACCTTTGTTATCGTCGAGCCTGAGCAGCACATCGTGCCGGGCCGCACTGCTCCCCGTAGTGTACAGGTCGCTGTCATAAGACAGAGTGATGTAGCGGGCCGGCATGATATCCACCCTCAATCCGACGGCCGAAAGGCCTTCATCCCTTCGGGTGTCGTGCAGGATGTCGGTGGTCACCGGCATCTGTTCGATATTGTAGGTCTGGTACAATTCCACCTTGGCGAGTTCCCGATAACGGGTCACCGAATTTCCCTCGGCATCCCTGGTCATTTCCTTGGTGGTGAAAATATTCGAGAACCCGAAGCGAACATCGTGGCGGGCCTGGTTGTCGTCCAACCGGTCGAAATGAGGCAGTACTCCCTCTATCGGACTCTGCACGTACTCGTAAAGAATCTCGGGTCTTATGGTGTGCTGTATGGCCGTAAAACCCCCGAAGTCTACGGTGTACACCTTGTTCAAACGGCTGCTCAAATCGATCCGCACATCGGAGTAGAACCTCTCCTGGAGTTGATTTCGGGAATTCTCCTCCCAGTCCACCGCATAGGACGTACTGCGCACTCCCACCGAGGGCTCCAAATTGATGTAGTTTCCCCAATGCAGCGGGTAGTAGAGCCGCGGGTACAGGTCGAGGCGGCCCCCCTTATCCCCTTCCTCACGCCAGTAGTTCACCAGGGAGCTCTCCATTTTGTAATAGAGCGGCGAGCCGCCGATGGTGGTGGGAATGACCCCAAAAGCCAGACTGGGAAGACGCTCCACCGTCCGCTCTTTCTGCGTGCTGTCCAGATTCTCCCAATAGCGGACATCGATGCTGAAGATGGTATCCTCACCGTGCTTGTCCGCGTAGAAGGCGGATTCACGGAAAGGCAGCGTATCATCCAATAAAATACCCGTGCCCGTGAGACTCCGGAAGAGCTTGTCGGAGTAACCGTAGGACGTCGACCCTCTCCCGAATTCCTGGAGGTAGTTGATGTCGCTGACGTAATCCAGGTCGATGCGAATCTCGACACCGTCCGGACGATCGATGGAATGCTTGCCCCGCACCCAATAGCGGTCTTCCGTCTGGAAGGGAAAGCCTATATCCGCGAGGTGAGCCTTGCTCGCCTCATCCAGCATGTAATTGAACATCCAGACCCCCTTCCCGAAGGTCTGGTTGTTGACGCGATACTCGACCCCGCCCATGAATCCGCGCTCCTCCATGTAGCGGGCGTAGAGGGTCACATCCATGTCTTTGCGCATGGCCCAGTAATACGGCACTTCGAATTCATACCCGTTGTTACTGGAAGTCCCCGCCCACGGCGTCAGGAAACCGGACTGTCTCTCCAGTTGAACCGGCAGCGCCAGGATCGGCGTATAGAGCAACGGGACATCCCGCACCCAGAAGGAACTATGCCTGGCCCAGGCGACCCCGTCGAGGTTGATTTTCATCTCGCCGTACCGGATTTTCCAATCCGGGGATGCAGGGTCGCAACCGGTGATGGCTCCCTCTTTCAGTTCGTACTCGAGGGGCCCGGTCTTGGTGATGGATTTCCCCTGGACGAACAAGTGGTTCTGGCCGAAAAAGACCGTGCCATCTTCGATCCAACCGGTCTCTTTATCGATGTTCCAGATGACATGCTCGCCTTCCACCCAGTTCACACCGTACCTGAGCCGGACGTGGCCTTTCATCTCGGCCTGTCGAGTCTTCGTGTTGAGAGAAGCCCAATCCGCCTGCATCGAGCGATTGGCCGACGTGATCTGGACGTTTCCTTCGGCCAGATACACTCCAGCCTCTCGATCGTATTCGATCCTTGCGGCGTCGATTTGCCACGGTCCCTGGAGTGCCGACACAAAATCAGATCCTCGCAGGCCATCTACCACGGTCCCTTTCGATTCGGCAAAGCAGGGATGCGGACCGGCCGTCAGGAGGATGGACAGACCGATCAGCAACAGGGCCATTGCGCCCCTGAAAATATGCAAGAGAGAAAACCCAGTCATTCTATCCAAATCAGCCGTTCCGTGAGAGCGTCCAGTGTGTGTCGACGGAACCGGGTGACACGTCGTCAAAGAGTCGGCTCCCCGAACATCTCTTTGACCTCACCCGCGAAATAGAGCGAACCGGCGATGCAAATCAGGTCTTCCGGGTCAGCCAGGGTTATGGCCTGTTGAATGGCGGACCCCACGTCCGGAATGACGTAATATTTCTGGATAAAAGGCCTTGCCAGGTGTCTCAGGCTATCTGGATTTGCTGCGCGTTCATATCTCGGCCTGGTGAAAATGGCCGTATGCGCAATCGGCAGGAGCCGCCGCAGCATCCCCCGAATGTCTTTATCCGCCATGATCCCGAGCACCAGATGGAGATGGCGGTAAGAAAAATCCCGCCTCAGCGAGTCCCGCAGGCTCTCTGCGCCCTGCGGATTGTGGGCGCCGTCCAAAACGATCAGCGGGTTCTTACGCAGCACCTCGAGTCTTGCCGGCCACCTCACCTGCAGGAGACCGTCCCGGATCGCTTGAGGATTCAATTTGAGATGCCCCTCTTTCTCAAGAACTTCCAGAGCCGCCAGAGCCAACGATGCGTTGGCGTGCTGGTGCCCCCCCGTCAGGCTGACGCCCAGGCCGGACAACCGGTGGTGCATCCCCTGATACTGGAAGGTGCCGTTCCCGTTGCGTCTCACCCTGAAATCCTTCCCGAGGCAGTAGAGCGGAGCGCCATCCCGAAAGCACGTGGCCCTGAGGATTCCGTGAACGACGGGTTGGCCTGCGCCCGTCACCACGGCCGTTCCACTCTTGATTACACCAGCCTTCTCGCGCGCGATGGCGGCCAGTGTGCGCCCCAGGAACTGCTGATGGTCGAATGAAACATTGGTAATGACGCTCACCTCGGGGCGAATCACGTTCGTTGCGTCCAGACGGCCTCCCATGCCCGTCTCCACCACGGCCCAATCCACCTTTTCCTCGGCAAAATAGAGGAACGCCATGGCCGTCACAGCTTCAAAAAAGGTCGGGAGCTCCGACCCGTTGAAGACCTTCTGTATTTTGCTGTAAATATCCGCCACGCGTTCGGCGGTTGCTTCGCGGTCGTCCAGGCGGAACCGTTCGGTGAATCGAACCAGGTGGGGTGACGTATAGAGACCCGTTCGATACCCGTGCCGGGTCAGGATGCTCGACAGCATGGCAGCAGTCGATCCCTTGCCGTTCGTCCCCGCGACATGGATGCAACGAAAGCTCCGATGGGGATTTCCAAGTCGCTCCAGGATGTTTTCAGTACGGTTGAGACCGAACTTGATGCCATACTTTTGCAACCCGTACAAGGACTCGATCGAGTTTTGGTAGTCCGCCATCGAGAAACCACCCATACCTCTGCCTTTACCCCTGTTTGGAGTGACGAATGAAGGGTATCCTGAGACCTCACTGGCCCTTAATAGCACACTTCGGACATATAAAAAACGGGGAATATCGGGGCGGAGGAAAAAGCGTTTTGGCGCTAATCAAAATCGACTCGTTCAGGCTCAGATAAGGTGACCCGTTTGCCGCGCACGGTACATTTGCTTCTATTCTTCTAAACTGGGCCGAGAGAGCGGGAAGATGCGGAGTGGAAGCCAGGGATGATCCCCATTTGAGGGCAACCGTTGTGGTGCGTTCGTGATCTACAAACTGGTTTGTGGATCATTTTTCCCATTTTGTGATCCACAACGCTTTCTTGTGGATCACCGGTGATCCGCAATTGATAGGGGTGCTCCTGCGGCGTGACCTGTTCTCAGCGTCACCCTGTCTTTGCTTTTTTCATTGCCCTGACATATTCCACGAGGACGGCGTTGATTGCGCTCTGATATCCTTTTCCCCGCTTTTTGAACCACTCGACAACGTCCTCATCGATCCGGATCGTTACGCTTCGCTTTTTCCCGGGCATCCGGATGCTCGCCGTTTGGAAGAAGGATTCCGTGAGGGAGGGAATCTCGGAAACATCGATTTCTTCGTCCTTCGTTGCGTCTATCCTGTCAAGATCGGTTCTTGAAGATTTCTTCATAGGCTCTTCTTTCGTGTTTCAGTGCTTTTCGGACCGAAATGATCCGAATTGTTTCCTCATCGGGTTCCGTGTACGCCACCACCATTATCCGGCCCCGAAAGGTCCCTATCCCGATCCAGCGGTCCTCGCCGTAATCGAAGCGGTCATCTTCCCCGATGAGCATGGGTGCGCTGAAGATCTCACGCGCATCGGCAAAATCTAACCCATGCTTTGCGATATTGACCTCATTCTTCTTCGGGTCCCACTCAAATCTCAGAGTCTAATGTGAGTTTCCGGCAAGGCAGGATGAAAGGGGGTGTGAAGGAGGACTATGATCGGCTGAACACATCAGGAGAAAGGGGACAGCCGATGAAAGAGACGAGTGTGCCTGAGATCGAGAGAAAGCTT
>Ga0074199_1000355_pt1 | contig 81032 bp, 51 predicted proteins | sample EPASupsiteSAE347_FD_64528 | JGI IMG/M metagenome (GOLD analysis project Ga0074199, IMG submission 64528) | Bioremediated contaminated groundwater from EPA Superfund site, New Mexico - Sample SAE3-47 | ecosystem: Environmental > Aquatic > Deep subsurface > Groundwater > Contaminated ... | reverse complement strand
GAAGGTCTCAGGATAAGGTGTTTGTATGGTCCAGAAAGCGTGCAAGAAATGCAGGTTGATTGTCGAGGGCGACGTGTGCCCCAACTGCCAGCAGGCAGGCGACTTGTCAAAGTCCTGGATGGGCTACATCTTCATTATGGACACTTCGTCCGAAGTCGCTACCACAATCGGCGCAAAGGCGCCGGGCAGGTACGCGCTCAAGATAAAGTAAGTCATTTTTTCAACGGTGGTTTTTGAATATGGAACTCAAGAAGGTAAGCGAAAAGGAAAACGCCCTCTTTGGCCGCAAGGAAGTCACGTTCACCGCGACTTGCTCGCCGACTCCCTCGCGCGACAAGATCGCCGAGGCAGTCTCGGTTGCGTGCAAGTGCGCAAAGGACTGCGTGGTAGTCGACAAGGTCGGACAGAAGTTCGGCACCAAGACCGTGCAGGTCTCGGCCAAGGTGTACAAGTCTGCTGACGAGGCAAAGAAGGTGGAGCGCAACTACAAGTTCGCCCGCATCGAGCGCTCGGCAAAGAAAAAGGACGCGGCAAAGCCGGCGGCCTAAATTTTGATTGGTGATTTTGATGGCAGAAGCAAAGAAGAAAGCGCGCGTGACCAAGGCCTACAAGCCAGGCAGGTCATGCCCCAAGTGCGGCGCAGGAAACAAGCTTGCAAAGCACGAGTCGAAGGGACAGAAGGCAAGGTACGCGTGCGGAAAGTGCGGGTACACTGAAATGATTTGAGAGGGCGTTATCCCTTTCTTCATCTCTTTTATTTTAAGTTTTGTTTTTAGTCCGGGGCATGGAAATGGCAGTACTTGAATTGTCCATTCTTCTTTTCGTTGCAACAATATTTTGTGCCGTTATTCTCCGTTGGGACAGGAAGAAAATCTCTGTTCTTCTTTTACCTGCGCAGAAAATCTCAAACCCCGCGTGGAAGCAGCTTTCACTCCGTTTCATACTGATAATCCTTCTTGCAACCGTGGTCGTGTTCTTTTCGTGGGTGTTTGCGCACGACCAGTATTTGGATTCCCTCGCAGCCGCGCCCCTCTGGGTCGCGTTGCTTCTAGTGCTTTCAGAGGAATTGTTCTTCCGCGTCACCGTCCGCAAGGGCTTGGTGGGTTTTGCAGGCCAGGCGCTTGCCTACGCGCTTCTTGTGGCGTGGCCTTTCTCAACCGGCTTTGGCTCGTATGTCTCGAACGTGGTTTTCCTTCTTTTCTCAGGTATAATCTGCGCCTTCCTGTTTGACCGGTTCGGGTTTGCCGCGTCGCTTTCGTTTAGGATGGCAACGCTTGCGGTTTTCTTCCTCGGCTCGGTGTCCGGAAGCTTCATAATCAACCTGCTGCTCCTGCTGATTCCCTTCGTGTGGCTTGCTGTTGAGCGCAAGACCCTTTCCGAGTCGCTGTCGTTTCTTGGGCTCAACAGGATGCCCGCAGTCAAGCTCATCTCGGACTGCGCCTGGCTTCTCATAACAAGCATGCTCCTGGTCGCGCTGGTCGGCGTGGTGGTCTCCCACTTCGGCTTTGCCGACGAGGGCAACGTGGCCGAGGTAATCAAGAGGCAGGGTGCTGTTGCGCTCTTTCTTGCAGTGACTTTCGGCCCTCTTGCAGAGGAGCTGTTCTTCCGCGGCCTGCTCTCCAGGAAATACGGCATCCTTGCAAGCAGCGTCGCATTCGGCATGGCGCACTATTTCTACAGTTCGGTAGTCGAAGTCGCCGGCGCAATCTCAATTGGAATGCTTTTTGCGTGGTACGTGAAAAAGACCGGCAACATCATCGCCCCAATCTTTGCGCACTGCGCCTACAACGCGCTTTCAATGGCGGTAATATTGTCCTCGGTCGCCTAGGGGCAGCAAATGCTTTATTGGCAGCGGCAACAACAGTCTTTTGCAGTTGTTTGAAATGGCATTGAACGTCCTTGCAATCGAGTCCTCCGCGCACACATTCGGGATGTCAGTTGCGACGCGCAAAGGCGGCAGGATTGAAATCCTTTCCAACTGCACCGCAAAGTACCCCTCGCTAAAGGAAGGGTACGTTCCCCGCAAGCTTGCGGAGGCTCACGCAAGGAACACGAGGCCGCTTCTTGAGGAAACCATTTCCAAGTCCGGCCTTTCCTATTCCGACCTTGACTTTGTCGCATTCACCCACGGCCCCGGCATGGGCCACTGCCTTTCGGTTGGCGCGGACGCGGCCAAGGCGCTTGGCTCCGCACTAGGTGTTCCCGTAATCGGGGTGAACCACGCGCTTGCGCACGCCGAAGTCGTGCGCTACATGTCCGGCGCAAAGGACCCGCTTGTAGTTTACGTGTCAGGGGGCAACACGCAAATTTTGTGTATCGAAAACGGGCGCTATCACGTGCTTGGCGAGACCCTTGACATGGGCATAGGCAACTTCCTTGACATGCTCGGACGCTCGATGAGCCTCACGCCTCCGGACGCGGTTGGCGTACTCAAGCTTGCGGCGCAACCAGACTGCAATTACTTTCCAATGCCCTACGTGGTCAAGGGAATGAGCATATCCTATTCGGGGATGCTCACGTTTGCACAAAAGATGGCGCAGGCTGGAAACGCAAGCGCCAGGGACATATGCTTTTCCGCGCAGGAAACCGCCTTTGCCGCATTGTGCGAGGCAACCGAGCGCGCTCTTCTTCTCAAGCGCAGGAAGGAAGTCGTGCTGTGCGGCGGGAACGCCCGCAACAAGAGGCTTGCGCAGATGCTTTCGCTGGTGGCATCCGAAAACGACGCTCGGTTGTGCCTTGCAGCTGACGAGTACCTTGGCGACAACGCCGCTATGATTGCGCTTACAGCCCTGCTGATGGCAGGAAAAACTGCGCCCAAAAAGAGCGCAAACCTTGACGTTGTCCAGGACTTGCGCATGGATTCCGAGCCGGCCAGCTGGCTGCGGAAAAAGTGAGTTGTTTGAAATGGAAGACTACCAGATTCCCCCCAAAAAGGAAAGGCCTGTTGACCCGAGCCTTTTGGATTTCCACTGCCCGATAATTTCAGTCCGCGACCCGGACGCGCCGCGGCTTGCTGCGGACGTCATGGCCCTTGGGGGAATAGTTGTCTACCCGACCGAGACGTCATACGCGCTTGGGTGCAGCGGGCTTGACAAGGGTGCAGTCGCAAGGGTGTACGCAATCAAAGGCCGCGACAGGTCCAAGCCCCTTCCATTGATTATGGCGGATGCGAAGATGGCCGCCAAGTTCACCGTTTCAACTCCGGCGCAGAAGCGCCTTGTCGGGAAGTTCATGCCCGGCCCGCTTACAATCGCGGCAAAGAAGAAGGTCGCAATCCCCGCAGCAGGCACTGCAAAGACTGTTGCGTTCCGCATTCCCTCGATTGCGTTTGCGCGAAAAACAAGCGCAATCCTTGGCGCGCCAATCGTCTCAACTTCGGCAAACCTTTCAGGAGAAGCTGCGGTTTACGACATTGGCCAGATAGTCGATCTGTTTGCAAGGAAGGCTGACCTGATTGTCGACGCCGGCAACCTCTCGAAAGTTCCAGCTTCCACAATCGTGTGCCTCCTTGGCGCTCCGAAGATACTCCGTGACGGGCCAATCAGCAACAAGGACGTACTTGCAGTGGCATCAGGAAAACCAGCCGGAAAGAACGCGGCGAAAAAGAAGCGCGCTTCTAGGGGAAATAAAACGATTAAACAAAAACCGAAGGCAAGGAAAAAATGAGCGAGCCAGTCATCTCAAAGGGCGCCGAGGCTTACCTGCTGGAAGCGGTTTTCCTTTCCAAGCAAGTTGTGGTCAAGGAGCGCAGGCCCAAGCGCTACAGGATTGCGCAAATAGATTCCGCACTGCGCCGCGAGCGAACTCTTTCCGAAGCCCGTTTGCTTTCAGCTGCAAAGCAGGCCGGGGTGCTTTGCCCGTTGGTCAAGTATATCGACGTCCAGAGGATGCGCATCTTTGAGGAGAAGCTGGATGGCAAGCTCCTTTCTTCGGTAAGCCCCGTTGTGCGCTCAAGGAACGCGAAAGCCGCAGGCGAGCTTCTTGGAAAGCTGCACTCCGCCGGCATCTACCACGGCGACTACACCACTGCCAACCTGATGCTATGCGGCAAGAGGCTTTACGTCATTGACTTCGGCCTGTCCGAGCGTTCCTTGCGGGCAGAGGACTACGCGACCGACCTCCTCCTCTACAAGAAGGCCGTGAGTCCGGCTGAATTCGCCTCGTTCCTTTCAGGCTACAATGCGGCGAACCCCCGCGCAACAGCCGCTATTGCCCAGCTTAAAGACATCGAGTCGCGCGGCAGGTACGTCTCAAGGAGCCAGTAGTTTTAGCCCGCCGGGCCGGAATGCCACCATATAAAAACGATAATATGCACAAAAATTACCTGTCAATCCTCATTCTGCCAAAGGCCACAACCTGAGGCAAAAGGGAGCATCAGCACATTTTTAGGAGAGTGTATTCGATGGGTTCAAGACCCCGCAAATGGAAGAAAAAGAACCACATGCGCTGGAAATGGATTAAGAAGAAGCGCCGCCGCCTCAAGAGAAAGATAGCGCGCCGCAACAGCGAGCTGTAGGCTCTAGGCCTACAGGCATTCTCGCCTGTTTTCAACCTTCTTTCCAAACTCTTTTTCTTTCTTTTTTCATTTTTTCTGTACCTTAGCAAAGCCCCAATCACAAGCCTTTTTTCTATATAGAACTACATTCCTACTGGTAGGTCTTCCATGCCATCAGTACGCCGCGTCCAGCTAACCGGGACTTCAACTTACACCGTGTCCCTCCCCAAGGAGTGGGCGACAAGAAAAGGCGTAGGCCGCGGGACGAAGCTTTCAGTCATCGAGTCCGCAGGCGGCTCGCTTGTTCTTGATGCCGAGGACGCCGAAGCCGAGGCTGCGCGCGCTTCCGAGGAAAAAGTCTGCGTGGACCAGTACAAGCCCGACTCTCTGCGCAGAAAGTTCATCGCATCCTACATAGCCGGCACCGGCCGCATACTCTTCTACTCGCGCAACGCCCTTTCCAACAGCACGCGCCAGGCAATATTCGAGGAGGCGCGCAGGCTCATCGGCATGGAAGTGACCGACGAGACCGAGTCCTCGCTTACTGTGCGCGACTTCTACTCGCAAAAGGAGCTCTCGGTCAGCCGCGCGTTCGGCAGGATGCACCTTCTTGTGGGCAAGCTCTTCTCGGAATTGTGCTCAACAATCAAGCGACAGGACTATGCGTCAGCCAGGGCGATGCGTTCGCGCGACGACGAGGTTGACCGCCTCAAGTTCCTAATACTGCGCCAGCTCAATCTTGCGCTCTCTGACACGCGCGTGCTCCTTGCAATGGGCTTTGCAAGCGCAGACTGCATAGATTATGCGGTTGCAACGAGGAACCTGGAGCACATTGCTGATGACATCATAGAAATCAGCGTGCACTACCACGAGATTGGCAATGCGAAGTCTCCGGATTTTCCCACAAAGAAGTTCGAATCAGCCTGCACCGAGGCATCCCGGCAGTATTCCCAAGCAGTCAGGGCGTTCACGGAGTCGGACACCGCGGCCGCAGAATCCGTCCTTGACTACAAGCGCCGCTCCGGAGAGGAGTACCGTGCCGCACTCAACGAGGTGTCGCAGCACCAGAAGAAAGTTCCCGTGCAGTACACGCTAATGCTTGCAAAGCTTGACAACAGCATCGCAAACTATTGCGCCGAGATAGCGGAGATTACGCTCAACCGCAACAGGCGGCCGCACGATGCGCACAAGGGCGGCGAGGAAAAATGAACGGCAAAAGCAAAGGGCGCGAAGGAGGTGCTGTTGCGAAGCTCTTCTCAAGCGTAGGTACGGGCAAGTCAGTCGCGTGCCTTGCGTGCTTTCGCTACTGCACTATCCCGGACGGCTCAACCGGTTTTTGTGGAATCAGAAAGAACGAAGGCGGCCAGCTGCATCTCCTTGCATACGGCAAGCCGTCCTCGGTCTCAATAGACCCGGTTGAGAAGAAACCCCTCTTCCATTTCCTTCCCTCAACCGAAATACTTTCGATGGGAACTTTCGGCTGTAATTTCGCCTGCGAGTTCTGCCAGAACCCCGACCTTTCCCAGGCTCCGCGCCTGATTGGAGCCGCAAAGTCAACTGCAAAGGAAAGGCTTGCGCTTCTTGAGAAAGAGTTCGACGCGCTTCCTTACGTCTCTCCGCAAGATTTTGCCGACGCGGCAGTGGCCAACAACTGCTCAAGCGTCGCGTTCACCTACAACGAGCCTGCGATTTTCTCCGAATATGCCTACGATTGCTCGGTCGAGGCGAAAGCCGGCGGACTTGGGACGGTCTACGTCTCCAACGGCTACGCGTCAAAGGAATCAATCGAGTTCATCGCGCCGGTGCTTGATGCGATAAACATCGACATCAAGTCGTTTTCAAAAAAATTCTACTCAACAATCTGCCACGCCTCGCTTGAGCCTGTTCTTGAGACCGTCAAGCGCTGTCGCAAGCTCGGAATCTGGGTCGAGATAACCACTCTTGTAATCCCCGGCAAGAACGATTCTGTGGAGGAGCTTTCCGAGATTGCGCGTTTCATAGCATCCGTTGACAAGGACATCCCCTGGCACGTTACTGCCTTCCATCCCGCTTACAGGATGATGGACGTGATGCCCACTCCGATGCAGTCTCTTGTGGCTGCTAGGAAAATCGGGCTGGACGAGGGGCTTTCGTTTGTCTATGCAGGCAACCTGCCGTCAAAAGGCCAAGGCTACGAGAACACTTATTGCCCCAAGTGCAAGACGCTCCTGATTTCGCGGCACGGATATTCCGTCGAAGCCAAAGCGATTGGAAAGGAAGGCAAGTGCGCATCCTGCGGCAAGAAAATCCCCGGAATCTGGGGCAAGAGCCAGCTGAAGAAAGTCGGTGCAAAGTGAATGGGGAAGGAAATGGAAAACAAAGTCTGTGCAAAAATAAAGAAGAATGCGCAGAACAATCAATCGCGCAAGCCTGCATACGCTGGAAGCTTTTACCCCGCAGGAAAAACACAACTGGAATCTGCAGTGTATGGTTTCCTGAGAAAAGCAGCTTTAGCGAAAGCGCCTGGCGTTCTCCGTGCCCTTATCGTCCCCCACGCAGGCTACGTCTATTCCAGCGCAACGGCAGGTACGGCGTACTCTGTTCTGTCGCAACTTGCATCGCAGCCAAAAAACATTCTTCTTCTGGGGCCTTCGCACAACGCGCTCTTTTCAGGCCTTGCAACCTGCGGAGCAGCAGAATGGCAGATGTCAATGGGCAAAGTTGCTTCGGGTGCGATAGATGAAATCTGCGGAGATTCCGACCTGCTGATTGACGCGTGCGAGGCGCACGCGCCGGAGCACTGCCTTGAGGTGCAACTTCCTTTCCTTCAGGCAGTGATGAAAAAAGATTTCAAAGTTTATCCCGCCCTAACAAGCGAGACCGATGAAGAGTCCGCAGCGGATTACCTTGCAGCGGCAATGAAAAAGCCGGAGAACTTCCTGATTGTAAGCAGCGACCTTTCGCACTTTTTCCCTCTTGCAAAAGCAAAGTCAGTTGATTCGCGTTCGTGCGAAATAATTTCGAGCCTTGACGTTTCGCACGCAAAGGAAATCGACGCGTGTGGAAAAACCGGCATAATCATTGCGATGCTTCTTGCACGCAAGCTGGGTTGGAAATGCATGCAACTTGGCTATTCGACTTCGGCAGAGGCAAGCGGCGACGATTCAAGGGTGGTAGGCTATGGTGCTTTCGCGTTCTACAAATGACGGAAAATATTCCAAGCCGCAGATGCAGCTTCTTTTGCGGATTGCACGGGAAGCGATAGAGCGTAGACTTTCCGGCCAGTCAAACCTTTCACGAAAAGACTTGGAAAAATCTGCAGGAAAAAATGCGGCTGCACTTATGCAGGAGCGCGGGGCATTCGTCACGTTGACAATCAACGGCGAGCTTCGCGGATGCATCGGCTCGATATTTGCAGACGCACCGCTTCTCCACACTGTTTATGACAACGCGCTCAACGCCGCCTTCTCTGACTCGCGCTTTATGCCGCTTTCAAAAAACGAGTTTGGTAAAATCGCAATCGAAGTCTCGGTGCTTTCCCCGATTTTCCCTCTAGATTATTCCGATGCACCGGACCTGCTTTCAAAGTTGAAGCCGCACGAGCACGGCGTGCTTTTGCGTTTTTCAAACGGCGCAGGCTCGACTTTCCTCCCGCAAGTCTGGGAGCAGCTCCCGCAAAAGGAGGAATTCCTCTCGCACCTGTGCGCGAAGGCGGGCATGCGTCCGGATTCGTGGCGCACGCTGCATCCGAAGGTTTCGGTGTATTCCGTCCAATCCGCAGAAGAACGCGGCTGAACATTCAAATCAGATGACTCTCTTCTCCTCATCGCAGCGTCATCCCGAAGGACGAGCGGCTAGGAAATACCTCAGTCTCATCACAGGATTATTCTCCACGCTGAAGGATAAATAGGCAGCAGGCTGCGTGATGATGAGTTGAATTCCAGAGGGAAAATGAAAGGAAAGAATGAAAGAAAAAGTTGAGGAAACGCTGGGTTTCCTCCCACTCTTAAAATGATTTTATTTCTTCTTGGCCTTTGCCTTAGCCTTCTTCTTTGCTGCCATGTGTGTATTCACTCCTTTTCTTGAAAAAGTTAATACTGGCACTGCGGCATCATATAAATAACTATACCAGAATTTTCCAGAAAATGTTTTCCTGCAAAAATAAGTTTTTCCGCGCGGTTTTTCTTTTTTCTGGCGGATTTTTTGTTTTTGCGCAAAATAAATGGGCGGGGAGAATGCTCTCCCCCAAAAATAAAGGCACTGGAATTTTTTTTTACTTATTTCTTCTTTGCCTTAGCCTTCTTCTTTGCTGCCATTTTTTTACGCCTCCTTTTCTTGGGATTTAACCATATCACCTGCGCGCCGTATATAATGCTTCGTATTTTTTTGCATAGGCAAAAATACTCGCGGCTTGCAAAGTATCTGTTCGATTGCCGATGGATGCTGCTGTTGCCGACTCATTTGACGACTCCGACCTGGAGGCGGCTTTCTACTCCGCATTGTCGATGCTTGGAATTTCCGGCTACTCGGTGAACGCGCGCTTCAAGCCGTTCTCCTCCGTACGGCACAAGGCGTCGGTGAACAGGCTGCAGATGCAGGTCGATGCCGAGGTCAGCGACGCGTTCCGGCTTTCCACGCGCGAGGCGCTCACGGGCCTTGCGCTTGACATGTGCGGCCGGCTCTTCCGCAGGAAAGTCGACGACAACGCCTACGTGCGCGCGTTCCGCGAGTTCTCAAAGAAGGGTGCATTGTTCAAGCTCTCCGACTCGATGAGGCAGATTCGCGCAAGAAAGAGGCGCGACAACTCGCAGGGTTCCGCTTACAACCTTTCTGAAATCGGCGCGTTGGTGATGGAAAAGTACCGCAACGTGCTCAAGCTTGACAAGATGCCTTCCGTTTTTTGGAACGACAAGGGCGGCAGGCGCACGCTCGCGTTCTACGACCGCGCATTCGACGCGGTGCTTGTAAGCAGGATATTCGACTCGGAAAAAGTGCCGCGCTTCATCTTGGAGTACTTGTGCTTCCACGAGTTCCTGCACTCGACGTACAAGCCGCTTTACGAGCGGGGAAAGAGCATGCGCGTAATCGTGCACTCGAACGCGTTCCTTTCGGACGAGCGCAAGTTCGAGCAGTATGCAGAGGCTGAGGATTGGCTGAAGCGCAACGTGCGCAGGCTCTGAAAATGAGGTTGCGGGCGCGAAGGCCGAATCAGATTTTTGGCAGCGCTATGCCGTGCTTTGAAAGCTCCGCTGAAAATATCCCATATACTTTCTCAAGAGCAGCCCGCGTCTTTCCCTCGAATCGCAGGGTAATCTGCGGCTCGGTGTTTGAGACGCGAAGGAGCCCCCACGAGTCGTCGAAGTCAACGCGCACGCCGTCGATTGCGTTGACCTTGTAGCTTTTCCACATTTCCTTCTTAACTTCCTCAACGATTGCGAATTTCTTTTCGTTGGGGCATGCTATGCGCATTTCAGGAATCGAGTGGTAGTGCGGCAGGCCCGAGACTATTTTTGAGAACGGTTCCTGCGACTGCGAGAGTATCTGCGCAATCCGCGCTGTGGAGTAGAATGCGTCGTCGTTCCCGGCGTTGTCCGCAAACGAGATGTGGCCCGTGACTTCGCCGCCATAGTCTGCGCTGAGCCGGTCCATCTCCTCGTGGATTGCCATCCGGCCCGCCTTGCTCATCACTACCTTGGCCCCGCGTGCCTGTGCGTCCTCAAAAACAGCAAGCGAAAGCCGCAGGTCAAGGATTGCAGTTGCGCCGGGCTTTCTTGAAAGCAGGTCGCGTATGAGCAGGATGTGCGCGTAGTCGCCGTCGACTATCTTTCCCTGCTCGTCCACAAAGCCCGCGCGGTCGCCGTCGCCGTCAAACATGACTCCGAAGTCCGCCTTGGTCTCCAAGACCTTTGCGGTGAGCGCGCCGTAGTTGTCCCGCTTGTGCGGGTCTGGAAGGTGGTTTGGGTACCTTCCGTCCGGCTCGCAGAACAGTTCAACAGTCTCGCAGCCCAAAAGCTTGAACATCTTGAGCGCAACCATCCCGCACACCGAGTTGCCGCAGTCGACAACCACCTTGAACTTGCGCGAAAGCTTGTGCCTTGATGCGACGAATTCGGCGTGCCTGTCGGTGTAGGTAACCTTGGTGATTTTTCCGGGCACATTGGCCTTTGCCAATTCTTCCCCGGACTCGTACGCCTTCCTCACCTTCGCAAGGTCGTCCGAAAAGAGCGGGAGCGCCTTTCTTCCGTAGAACTTCACGCCATTGTACTGGACGGGGTTGTGTGATGCGGTGACCGACGCGCCTGCCATCTGCATGTTGTTTGAGAGCGCGAAGCAAAGCGTGCTTGTTGGCGCAAGCCCGATGTCTATTACGTTTATGCCCGCGTACGCGGTGAGGCCTTCGACCAGCGCCTTTGAAAGCGCCTCGGAGCTTTCGCGGTTGTCGCGTCCCACTATGCAGGTGGGCACCCCCCGCTGGACAAGAAGCGCTCCGAACGCCGCGCCGATTTTGAGCGCGGCGCGCTCGTCAAGCTCGGTCGGGAATATGCCTCGCACGTCGTAGCCGCCAAATATAGAAGAAGACATTGACTATACCCTTACATCCTTTTTCAGGAAAACAGCATCAGCGATTTCGAACAGTTGTTATTGTGATGGACGATAAGGTATATACGGCCTGCGGTGGCTTTTGGCATCTGCGGCAAAGGGGAGTTGGGTTGCTTACCGTACTTATTCCTGCATACAACGAAGCGTACCGGATAGCGCCGACTTTGTCCGGGCTTGCAAAGTGGGCCAAGCGAAGGCGTGTTGGCGTTATTGTCGTCAGCGATGGAAATGATGCCACGGATGCCGTTTGCAGGGCATCGGCAAGCATGTTTTCGCCCCCGCTTAAGGTGCTGTCGTTTTCCCATCGCATGGGAAAGGGTGCGGCCATCGTTGAAGGCTTCCGCAATTCCCGCGGTGACGTTCTTTCATTCGATGCCGATTCAAGCATCGAGCTGTCCGAAATTTCAAGGATGCAAAAATTGCTCGGGACAGCAGACATCGTCATCGCCTCTCGCAGGAGCGCGGGGTCACGGGCAATCGGCAAAATCCCGTTTTACCGCAGCTGCCTGAGCCTAATTTTCAACTCGTTGGTGCGCCTTCTTTTCAGCCTTCCCTATTCCGACACGCAGTGCGGCTACAAGCTGTACTCCGCAAGGGCGGTGCGGAAGCTTTCCGGTTTCCCGTTCTCGTCCAGCGGCTACGAGTGGGACGTTGAGATGCTTGTTGCCGCAAAAAAGCTCGGCCTAAAGGTTGTTGAGTGCCCTGTCGCGTGGAAGTACCGGGCTGGCGGGAAGGCGCGTCCGCTGGACTTGTTGCGGATGGTGCTCGGGCTGGTGCGGCTGAGGTTGCGCTACCTTTAGCCTTTGCCTTTCAGGCCTGTGCGTGGCGCTTCTTTTTGCCGTGGCTGTAGAAAAGGGCCGCGGCAATGGTGATTATGTATACTGCGTAGACTGCGATCGCGTCCAGCCTTATCCCCAGAAGCAGGTTTGCGACAAGGAGGAGGACCGCGGGTATGGATATCGAGAAGAACAGCGAAAGCACGATGCGCTCGATTGCGTCAAGCTCGTTCTTCGGGAAGGCCGCAAGGGATATTGCGTAGCCGCTTGCGACAAACAGCGCGCCGCCGAATACCGCCTGCAAAGGTTGGAAGTCCATAATCGTCACACCCACTACTTGGTTGAATCGCGCAACCGCTATAAAACTGTTGGATTCACATAAATAAATCGCAGGCGGTGCGCCAACCAGCGGGCGCCGCTTCAAGGCTGGTTGGGATGCAAACTTTTGACGTGGTTGTTGTCGGCGGCTCGGTGTCCGGAAGTGCGGTCGCATTTCATTGTGCAAGGCAGGGCCTGTCCGTCGCGGTGGTGGAGGAGCACCCGCTGCCGGGAAAGTACGGCCGCTGCACCGCGATAGTCTCCAAAAAGGGCCTTGATTCCATTGGCGCGGACTATTCCTCCTCTTCACTGAACAAAATACATGGCGCGGACATCTATGCGGCAGGCACGCGCCTGGGCGTCCGCACCTCCCGGGTGCAGGCCATCGTCCTTGACCGTTTCAAGTTCGACGAAACGTGCGCCAAGCGCGCGCAGAAAGCAGGGGCGAAATTCATTTTCAACACCCGCTTCGAGTCGTTCATTGAGCGGGACGGCGGCTTCGTCGTCAGCTGCAAAAAGGCGCGTGGTAAAAAGCCGCTTTCGTTGCGCTGCAAGGCCCTTGTGGGCGCGGACGGCGCGAACTCCTCCGTTGCCAGGGTGGCGTGCTTCCCTTCCTTCGGCGAGCGCGACTACGCGTTCTGCTACGAGGCGGAGTATTCGGGCGCGACGGTCTTGGCAACCGACAAGGTGCAGGTCTTCCTTGATTCCGAAAAACTGCCGGGCTTCTTCGGCTGGACCGTGCCCTGCTCGCGCTCGGTGGTGCGCATCGGGTTAGGCACTACGAACCGCCGCGGTCTCGTTTATTCCAAGGCCGCGTTCTTCTCCGGGCCGAAGGTCCGGCAGCTGCTTGGACTGCGCGCGAAAATACGCCGCGAGTTCCACGCGATGATACCCCTGCGGCCGCGCAGGCGCACGCAAATCGGGAACGTCCTCCTTGTCGGCGACGCCGCAGGGCAGGCGAAGGCAAGCACCGGCGGGGGCATAGTCTTTGCAAGTCGTTGTGCAAAAATCGCTGCGCAGGAAATCACTGCTTTTGTACGGGAAAAAAAGCCGATTCGCTACGAGCAGCGCTGGCGCAGTGCTTACGGCAACAAGCTAAGGCTCCACCGGCACGTACGCTCATTCCTTGATGTCTTGGGAAACCGCGCCCTGTCCTCCCTCCTTGTAATCGGCAAGGCCCTGGGCCTTGGCGCCGTCTTGGAGCGCTTCGGCGACATGGACGAGATATTCTCCGCCTAGCTGATGTTCGGCACGTTTATCAATGCCGGTTGCATATTTTTTCTATGGAACCGCAGCTTCAGAACGTGTGCGGCGTGGAGCGCACAAGCACCGGCGTGCCCGGCCTTGACCAGATGACCGGCGGCGGCCTCATACGGAAAAGCGTCACCCTAGTTGGCGGCGATTCCGGCACGGGCAAGACCACTTTCTGTTTGCAGTTCCTCTATTCCGGCCTGACTTCGTGCGGGGAGAACGCGCTGTTCATCAGCTTTTCCGAGCCCCGCGAGGAGATCTACCAGACCGCCGCCCTTTTTGGCTGGAACTTCGAGGAGTTCGAGCGCCAGGGCCGCTTCGTGTTCTTCCACTACCAGCCAAAGGACCTGATGGACATAGTGGCGCAGGGCGGAGGCTCAATCCGCGACACAATAGAGTCGTTCAACATATCCCGCGTCGTCCTTGACCCGCTGACTTCGTTTTCGCTGATGTTCGAGAAGGACGCGTACCGCGAGCAGCAGACGCTTCTTGAGCTCTTCCAGCTGTTGCACGACCTCGGCTGCACTTCGCTCGTGGTGTCCGAGGAGCCCGCCCGGTTGGACAACTATACCTCAAAGCGCGCGGACTTCCTCTCCGACGGCATAATCCACTTCTACCACCTGCGCGAGAAGGGCGCGCGCATCCGCGCAGTCGAGGTCATAAAGATGCGCGACACGCACATAAGCGAGAACGTCTGCCCGATGATCCTTGACGACAACGGCATCCAGGTGCTGTGCGACCAGGTTGTTGACGTGTCGAACACCGCGGGCACCCCGCTATGAGTCCCGGCTGATGAGAACCGATGCCGGTCCTCCAAATCAGTTTTGCATTGCTTTCCGGTACCACTTCTCGTATTCCTTGTGGTCGCCTACGAAATAGATTTCCTTCCTGTTTTCTTCGCAGGTAAACACCACCCGATATTGTCCTACTTCTTCCACGAAAAAATCCAGCCCGTGCTTTAGGTGCCTGCCTGGCGGGGCGGTTCTCATTTTTACCGCCTCCTTGATTATCCGTTCCTTTACGGTAGTGTCCAACCTTTTGAGCGATTCCTTTGCTTCCGCTTGGAAAGTAACTTCGTATTCCGTCATATCTTAATGCCAGCTTCCCTGGCGACTTCTTCGAGGGGTACCATCCTCTTCTTGCCTGACCGGACTTCCGCCTGCATCTGCTTTATTCTCTTTGAAACAAGCGTCCTCTCGGGGTCTGGTATGAGGTTGTAGTCCCGTCCCATCCAAAGTATTCCCGCGCGTATGGCTTCGGTCTTTGTCTTGTAGTAGCCCTGCTTGACCAGCGTGTTCAGTATTTTTTCCACCATGCCATCAAGCCTGACAACCATTTCCATTTTTTCCACCTTTTAGATATCTATATGATATCTATTTGTAGGTAAGCAATGCTTTTATCCTATCGCCTGCGAGGGACTTGGAACGTCGCCTATTGCAAAGTCGGTGTGAAAAAGAGTAGTTAACCTTTTACTGGGCGGATTGCCGTTGATTCTGCTAGTGGTCTATCCCCGCGCCGCGGTGCGAGAACTTTGCGTCGAAGCACCGGAAGTCCTGGCGCTCCAGGGCAGCGCGTACGTCGGCTACTCCTTCGGTTGTGCAGAGGACGATGACGCATCCCCCGTTGCCGCCCGCGCCGGTGAGCTTGGCGCCAAGCGCGCCGTTCTCCCGCGCCACTTTCCTGACGCGCTCAATCGCGTGGCACGACACCCCTGAGCTTGAAAGCAGTGCGTGGTTCTCATCGAACAGCTCCCCAAGGGTTTGCATGTCCCCTTCTGCACAGAGCTGCTTTTCCATCTCCCCGACCAGCATGTCATACGGCGCAACAAGGTCCTTCCTTTTCTGGGCCTGCAGCCTTTCGGGGGTGTTGTCCACGTGGTTTGCTGCCGCGAATTCGCTGATCATCTCGTCGGTGTATGCGCGCTTCCCGCCAAACAGCGCGTTTACGAGGATAAGCGCCGAGCCTTCGGGAAGCGCGAGCTTTTTCTGCGCGTATTCGAAGCGCACCGCCTTCTTTGAGAAGTCCTTGCGGAAAACGAGCGGCCCGTCCGAACATACCGTCATCGGGTCCAGCCCGGACGCAATCCCCGCGTGGTACTCGTTTTCGGCAACCATCGTCGCCTCGAAAAGTTCTTGCTTCGTCAGCGTGCAGCCAAGCGCGGCGCACGATGCGCAGACTGCCGAAGCCGACATGGATGCGGAGTTGCCCGTGCCCTTGGGCGCCCCTGAAAAATGCAGTGTGATGTGGACGTCGCTTTGCGCAAGCTTTTCCCCCGCCTTCTTTTGCAGGATGGCGCCGGCTGCGTGCAGCACCGGGAAGTACTCGCGGTCTCCTGTCGCATTTCCATCCGTGATTACCGAAGTCTGCCTTCCCGCGGTGACCGCAATCCTGCCGCTTCCTTTTGCAATGGATGCGACGGCCCCGTTTCGCCTGCCGTTGACCTCGATTGGCACGCTGATTGCCTTGCCGCCATAGACTGCGCTGTGCTCGCCTGAAAGGATGATTTTGTTCGGCGCGGACGCTGAGGCCTTTGCGTAGTTTTGCCTTGGCTGCTGCATATACGTACTATTTTGCGCGGCCGCTTTTATAACGTCATTTGCAGCCGTTTTTTCCTCGCAGGTGCGCGTTAATTAAGAACGTTAAAAAGTCCCGATTTCCTGCTAGATACGGGTTTTATGGGGAGTAATAGGTTTAGGGGACAGAGTTCAACGGAGTTCCTGATCTTGTTCGCCGCAGCGGTAGCTATATTCGCTATACTCTACTCCGTCACGGTTGGCCGCGGGGACGCCTTCAACTCGCGAAACCTCGAGCTTTCCGCAAACCTTGCGGTCACCGACCTTGCGAATGCCGCGCGGGAGGTGCACGGCCAGGGCACGGGCGCGCGCAAAATCGTGACCATCAACTTGCCTCGCTCTTACGACCCGGAAAATTCGCGGATATCCCAGAATGCAATCATCCTGCGGGCGAAGAACACGGATTACGTCCGGACCTTCTCGTTCCTTTTGCAGGGGAGCATGCCGGAGTCCACCGGCACGTACTATTGGGCGGTTGAGAACGACGGCACTTCCGTTGTGATTGGCGACAAGTTCGCGCGCGTCAACCGCACCGCAATCAGCGCGGTCGTAATCCCCGGCTGGGACTACTCCGACTCCATCCTGGTGTCAAGCTCCTCCCTTTTCACTATGAACGGCACGGTGTCGCTTGAGTGGCCCGACACAGCCGAAGTCACCATGGCCTACAACTCCTCGAACTTCACCATCGTCCCGTTCGGCTCGTACGAAATCCCCCTGCAGGCGTTCATGGACTACACCGCCCTCGGCTCGTACTTCGGCAAGCTCACAATCTCCCTCCACGGCCAGAAGGGCGACCAGGTATTCTCAATCCCGATTACGTTGACTGCGTCAAAGGACAAGTTCAACGCGGTGCGCTTCATGCCCCCGACGCCTGAGGATGGCGCGGAGGCTTCCGGCACCATAGTAATCAACGCAAGCATCGCAAGCACCAGGCTCACGCAGCAGCGCTTCCTGTGGCGGGGCAACTATACCTATTCATACGACGACTCGCTTGTGCTTGCCTACAACTTCGACGACGTCAAGTCAATCGGCGACACGGCTTCCAAAGTCAAGGACATTTCCCTCTTCGGAAACGACGGCACCATCTACGGCAACACCGCCCTTCTCCTTCACATGGACGAGACCTCCGGCCTGAAGGCTTTCGACGAGAGCGTGTACGGAAACAACGGCACGTGCTACAACATGGGCAGCTACACCGGCGCGTCGCGATGCAACTGGGCTGCGGGAAAGAGCGGGAATGGGATACAGTTCGACGGGGTCAACGACTACGTCAGCATGCCTTCATCGAACAGCCTCAATTCATCCGGTCCGTTCTCAATCTCATTCTGGGTAAATGCCGGCGTGGACAACACGCAGATGACTTATTTTTCTAAGGGAACCGGCAGCTCCGACCGCTCATTAGCGGTGTTCCGCGATGTTTGGACGAACAAGCTGTTTTTCAATCTCTGGGGCGCATCCGGCGGCCAGATAGGTAGGCGGGAAGTGACTTTTCCCAATCAGACGCAATGGAACCAAATAGTTGTCACTTACGATGGCGGTTCAAGTTACCTTGCCACTCACGTATACATAAACGGCATTGATGCTGGTGGGGTGCAGGATGATTCCGGCACGTTCGGGAGTTCGCTTCGGCAAAACCCCGCTGGCATCCGCATTGGTTCAAGTTATGCCCCATCCGCGTTCTTCAACGGCACCATCGACGAGGTCATGATTGCAAACCGCTCGCTTTCCGCCTCCGAAGTCTTGGCGCAGTACAACGCAGGCAAGGCGCACCACGCCGACTGGGACGCGGACGGCAAGTGGGGCAGTGCGCTGAAGTTTGATGGCGTGGACGACTACCTTAATGCCGGTGGCGTTGATGCTTTCCAAGGGGAATATGCCATTTCTGCGTGGGTCAATCCCGTAAACATAAGCCGGACCGGTTCCAACGACGTGCTCGCCGCAGTTGACCCCTCGATATTAACTCATGGCGTATTGATGGAACTTGGAAGCCCGTCTTCCAACAACGTGCGTTTCCTCCACAGGTATCCCGCAGGTTCGTCTGGCGGGGACTCGTTCTATTCCAATGGCCAACTTCCAGTCAACGCTTGGAGCTACATTACCTTTGTGCGCACTAGCACGACCATGTACATCTACATCAACGGCGCGCTTGACAACACCAAGCCGGTCACCACGTCGTCTTTTGCCAACGCCTTGAACGTGACGCTTGGTCGGCTTACTCCGATAGATTCCGGCCGTTCATTCAACGGCTCCATCGACGAGGTGCGAATCTGGAACCGCTCGCTTTCCGCATCCGAAGTCCAGCAGCACTATTATTCCAACCTCGCCAAGTACTCGCCCGCGACATGGATGTTCACCGCTGTTGAGCGCGGCCTGAGCTCAGGCTCCTATGATTACCGCGCCTACGTGCGCGACAACTCCGGCCAGGAGAACTCGACTGAGTTGCGGACGGTACTTGTTAACAACTCCCTGATTTCCTTAGTCCCTCCCACGCCCGCTTCCGGCTACCTGACGACTACCGCCTCCTCGCTGTTCTACCCGCCGGCAATAAACGCAAGCATCCGCAACGTCACCAACCTTTCCTCGATGGAATTCAACTGGGGTGGCCAGAGCTACTCCTTCTACGACCCGTCGCTCGTTCTTGCCTACAACTTCGACAACGTCGAGGCTTTGGGAGAGGGCAACATCACCAAGGACGTCTCGCCCTACGGCAACGACGGCGCGCTCTACGGGAACACGAAGCTGCTTTTGCGCTTCGACGAGAACGGGTCAAGCGGGACCGCTTATGATGAGTCCGCCTACAAGAACAACGGCGCGGTTTACGGGAACACTAAACTTTTGTTACGTTTTGACGAATCGGCCGGGAACCAGTCCGTAGATGAGACTGCGTATAGAAATAATGCTACCTGCTATTACTTGGGTGTAATAGCCAATTGCAATCGTTCAACAGGCGTATCCGGTTCGGCATTGCGTTTCTATGGCGCCAGCGCGGATTCGCGCGCGGTGATATATCCCGTTGTTGGCAACAACAAAGCTGAGGAAACTATCAGTTTCTGGGTCAAGCCCTCGGCAATTCCTGATGCTATTCAGACGCTTTATTCTGCAGGGCACAATTCCGTTGCGAGCAGTAATTATATGATAATTTACCAGTACGGCACTAGCATTAAGTTTTCCTTGTATGTTTCGACGTATCAGACAATCATCGCTTCGGGTGTGTTGTCGCCGGGTGTTTGGACGCACGTAGTGGCCGTGCATTCAAGTTCCGCAAGCAAGCAACAACTTTACATAAATGGTGTGTCCGTTGCCAACGGTTCAACGTATGCTGATGCATCCGTAAATCACAATTATGTTGTGCTTGGCAAGGACGAACAACTTGGTAATTATTTCACTGGCTCACTTGACGAAGTGTCAATGTATACGCGTCCCCTTTCGTATTCGGAAATTTCTGACCTCTACAACGCAGGCCGCGCAAAGCACGCTGACTATGTGGAAGGAAAGAGCGGCACCGCGCTGCAGTTTGATGGGGTTGATGATTACGTTGACGCTGGCAGCGCTTCAAGCTTGACTTTGAACAACTCATTTACTTATGAGGCTTGGTTCAAGCCCAACGATGTGACTACTTATCAAGTTTTCTTAGCTCTTGGGTTGGGCGGTCAGCCACCTACTAGCACTGGTGATGTCCGAGTGCAAGCCGGCAATCTTGATGCTTATTGGCACGGTTCGGGCGGCGTGTATGCTGGCAGGCAAGGCACAACCACCTTAGTTAATGGTACTTGGTATCACGTTGCCGTTGTCTTTGTCAATGGGAGCTTCCCTACCGTTTACCTTAATGGTGTTTCTGAAGGGGTTACTGCGGGAACCGCACAAAGCTTTACCGGAACCAGCTGGAAAGCATGGGTTGGAAAAACGCTTTACGCGGATGCGGCCAAGAACTTCAACGGCACCCTTGACGAAATCGCACTCTATTCCAAAGCACTCAACTCAGCAGAAGTCCTAGCGCACTACAACGCAGGAAAGGCAAAGCACGTTGACTGGACTGCTGCGGGCAAGGTGAACGGGGCGCTGGAATTCGATGGTGTGGATGATTACGTTGACACTGGCGAAGTAGCGCGCCTCAACATCAGCGGAGCGATTACCCTTTCCGCGTGGATTAATTATGGCGGTTCGGGTGACTTGGATGTACTTTCAAAAGTCAAAGCAAGCAACGCTTATGGTCCCTTCAGTTTTGGGTTCAGCAATACTGCGCAGGGCTTTTACGAGTCCGCTGACGGGTCTTCGTGGGGTACTGCCATAGGGTCGAGCAATGTTTATCCCTACGGATGGCACCAGATGACCGCGACCAGCAATGCTACTGTGGCCAATTTGTATGTTGATGGCGTGCTTGTCGGCAGCGATGCAACTCCGGCCGCTTCTAAAATATTGATACCGGAGCATGCAAGGATTGGCTGGTATTATGGAAGTTCTTACAGCCGTCATTTCAACGGCGCCCTTGACGAAGTCCGCGTCTGGAACCGCTCCCTCTCAGCTGCCGAGGTCGCCCAGCATTATTACGGTTCTTTGAACAAATACGCGCCTGACAAGTGGCTGTTCACTTCAACGCCTCAGAATTACGCCGGCACCTACACTTATTTTGCATCCGTTACCACCAACGAGTCCGTCACCGAGTCAACTCCCGTGCAGAACGTGACCGTGCTGTTCAACAGGATTGGTTTCATCCCAGCCACCCCGGCAAACGGCGAGTCGACGTCAAACACCACGATTACAGTCAACGCAAGCATCTACAACCTGACGCTTGACTCGATGGCGTTCAACTGGAACGGCACGAACACGTCTTTCCTTGATTCGTCCCTTGTGCTTGCGTACAACTTTGACGACGTTGCGGCGATAGGCGACACTGCAGGCACGGTCAAGGACGTCTCGCGTGCAGGGAACAACGGCGCGGTTTACGGCAACACGGTCATGCTCCTGCACATGGATGAGAATACGGGCACAACCGCGTATGATAATGGCAGGTTTGGAAACAACGCCACGATTTCTGGCGCGACTTGGGTTTCTGGGAAAAGCGGTTCCGCGCTCTATTTCGACGGAGTCAACGACTATGCCGCAACAAGCTCCTTTTCCTCAAACATCACAGCAGACTTTTCTTTCGGCGCGTGGGTCAAAACTTCAGTCGTCCAATCGTACCAGCAAAGGATAATGGAGCTTTCCCAGGCTGCAACAACCGGGTTCCAGATTTGTATGGGCCCGTCCGGCGCTTACGGTACTGAAAACAGCGGCGGGCCCACAGCGGGTATCTGGGGTCCGTCTGGCCAAAACGACGGGCAGTGGCACCACCTTTTTGGAACGCGCGAGGGAACCACCTACAAGTTCTATATTGATGGAGTTTACATGGGCTCGTCCGGAGGGACCGCACCAACTTACGCCCGCGCATGGATTGGCCGCAACTATAATTTCAACAACTTCAACGGTTCTATTGACGAGGTTCTTGTAGCCAACCGCTCCCTCTCCGCATCCGAAGTCTTGGCGCAGTACAACGCCGGCAAGGCAAAGCACGCCGACTGGGATGCGAACGGCAAGTGGAACTCGGCGATGAAGTTTGACGGGGTTGACGATTACGTTAGCACCCCTTCGTTTGCCCTGTCCAGCGCAGATTCCACCACTACGTATAGTTTCTGGCTGAAGAGTTATCCGATTAGTGCTTCTTACCAGAATATCCTTACAGATAAATCACAAGGTTCAAGCGGTCACATCTGGATTTATCGGCGCAGCGCAGATTCTTTACGTGCAGAGTATGCTAATGGCACCACCTATGTGCAACCATCTGCCGTCAACTTCTTCACTGGTTATGATGGCGTGTGGATGAAGGCTGATGTGGTTTATGATTATGCAAATAAGTGGATACGGTTCTATCGTAACGGTATTTTGTATTATTGGTATAATGCGTCTGATTCGATGCTGTTCCCATCTGCCAACAGGGTAAAGTATGTCGGCGGTACTTCGGGGTATGGTTTCTTCAACGGCTCCATCGACGAAGTCCGCATCTGGAACCGCTCCCTCTCAGCTGCCGAGGTCGCCCAGCAGTACTACGGCTCCCTCAACAAGTACGCGCCCGACAAGTGGCTGTTCACGTCTTCAGTCGGGGACTTAGCTACTGGCAACTATTCCTATTACGCTTACGCGCACGGCGCGAATGGAGACTCGAACTTCACCGAGACGCGTTCGGTGAACATCCTCGGCGACATGGTAGTTTTCGCGCCGCCTACCCCGGAGAACGCCTCGGCAGTACTTGATTCGGCCTTCCAGGTGAACGCAAGCATAGCAAACCTTTCGCTTTCCAAGATGCGCTTCTACCTTGACGGCAACGGCTACGAGTTCTTCAACGACTCGCTGGTATTGGCGTACAACTTCGACGACGTGCAAAGCATAGGCGACACCGCAGGGAAAGCCGTGGACGTTTCCGGCCATGGCAACAACGGCACGGTTTACGGGAACACGGCGTTGCTTCTGCACATGGATGAGGGAAGCGGAGCCTACGCCTACGATGAGAGCAGGAACAGCAACAATGCCCGCTGCTACCATGCCGCGTCCTTGGTCAATTGCACGTGGACTGCCGGAAAGAGCGGAAGCGCAATCAAGCTCGAGAGTGGCGACAACGTCGTGGTGTCCAATTCGGCAAGCCTGCGCGGTTTCAACGCGATGACAATCCTTATGTGGGCCAAGGTCACGCCTTACAATGGTGCGGCACAGTATCTTCTCGATGGAGGATACTGGAACTCGCCATACGGTTACGCGTTCCGGCTGTCCCCGACTTCAAACTTGGGAGACGTATACCTTCGGACGACCAACGGCAACCTTGCATTTGACGATTATTCATTAACGCCGAACCAGTGGTACCAAGTGGGTTTCGTGTGGAATGGCACAAACTTCTGGATGGTAAAAGATGGGCAGTTCGGCGCACAGCAGGTACTTGTCGGCACCGCCGCGCCGACTTCTGACGTTTACTTAGGCAGCCAGGGTTTCTCAACCTACCTCAACGGCTCCATAGACGAGTTCATGATTGCCAACCGCTCGCTTTCCGCATCCGAAATCCAGGCGCACTACAACGCGGGCAAGGCCAAGCACGCCGACTGGGCCCCGGACGGCAAGTGGGGCTCGGCGATGAGGTTTGACGGTGCCAATGACTACGTCCGCCTTCCAAGCCTGAACCTGTCAAGTTCGACCTTGAGCGCGTGGGTGAGGCCCGATGGGTATGTGTCTGCATGCGGCGGCAGGGGCGTGATTGAGAGCGGCACTGCGGACGGGTACCCGAACTACGGCATCCTGTATTATGGGAACTATTTCGCGTCAAAAATCAGGACTAGCGCAGGCAGCGTCGCTAACGCGTTGTCGGTATCCCCTGTCTCGGCCAGTAATTGGTATCATGTGGCCGCGGTCCATAACAACGCAACAAGGCAGCTTAGGCTGTATGTGAACGGCGTGCTTGAATCCGTTGCGGAGAACGTGGTTTCCATCCCAAACACCTTGGCGCCGCTGACTATAGGTTATGGCCAGAATTGCGGCGTCTACAATTATTTCAACGGCTCCATCGACGAGGTCCGCATCTGGAACCGCTCGCTCTCAGCGTCCGAAATCCAGCAGCAGTATTACGGCTCCCTCAACAAGTATTCTCCTAACAAATGGTTGTTCCAGTCGAACTTGTCAAACGTAGACAACGGCGTGCACACTGTCTCCGCGTGGGTGCAGGACGTTTCGGGTTCCGTCGGGGTCGCTGACAACCGGACCATCGCTGTTGCGAACGCAATCTCGTTCGTCCCGCCCACGCCCACAGACGGCATCCTGACTTCCTATGCAGCTGTTGCCGCTGCCCCGCCCGTAATCAACGCGACGATACAGGGCATCCAGCTTTCCGGGATGAACCTGTCGTGGAACAACACGAACTACTCATTCTACGACCCGTCGCTTGTGCTTGCGTACAATTTTGACAACGTCGCAAGCATTGGCGACAGCGAAACTCAGGTTATCGACGTTTCAAAATACGGCAACACGGGCACGCTGGTGAACGGCACCGCATGGACTGCAAGCGGAAAGTTCGGCGGGGCTTTGTCCTTTGATGGGGTGGACGACTACGTCTCGATAGGGGACTATCCTGCTCTGAGACCCAGCGTATTGACTATTTCCGCGTGGATAAACCCCTCCACGCCCACTACGCAGTACCAGATGATTGTGGACAAACAGACTGTTGCGGGCGCTTATGGTTATACGCTCAGGCTTGAAGGCACTTCGGGGAAGCTGTTCTTTAGGACGTACGGTACATCTGCCGGCGACCTTACTGGAAACGCGGTTCTTTCTGCAGACACTTGGTACTTCGTAACCGCCACTTATGACGGTTCGTATTCGAAGATTTATATAAACGGGGCCTTGGATGCCTCGAAGTCGAATTCAGGCACGATTTCTTATGACGGTACCGTCCTGAAGGTCGGGATGCGGGACGGTGGGTATAATTTCAACGGCTCCATTGACGAAGTCAGGGTTTGGAACCGCTCGCTCTCGGCAGCTGAGGTCGCCCAGCAGTATTATGGCTCGCTCAACAAGTACGATTCCGACAAGTGGGTCTTCACTTCAACTCAGTCCGGCCTTTCCTTTGGCTCGCACAACTATTCCGCATCCGTGGTTGATTCCCTCGGCACCCGCAACTTGACAAGCCTGCGCCGCCTCGCGGTCAGCTACAACCGCATCGGGTTCGTGTCGCCGACTCCCGATGACGGCAGCTACATGGACCTTTCCCAAATCATCCAGAACCCGGTCGTGGTGAACGCGAGCATTGTGGACTCGGCGGCCCCGCAGTCAATAATATTCAACTGGAACGGCACCAACTATTCGTTCTACGACCCGTCGCTTGTGCTTGCGTACAACTTCGACAACGTGTCAAGCATCGGGGAGAATGCGACGAGGGCGGTTGACGTTTCAAGGTATGGCAACAACGGCACTCTGGTGAACGGGACTGCTTGGAATGCGAATGGGAAGTATGGCGGGGCGATGAAGTTTGACGGGGTGAATGATTATGTTAATGTTGGAAATGACAGCTCTTTAAACGCTCAAGCCGTATCAATCGCCCTTTGGGTAAAGCCCGCCAAGAGCGTACAAAACCAGTATGCTAGGTTAGTGGAAAAGCTTTTTTCAGAATCATATTATTTGGGGGCGGATACAACTGGGACTAAATTCAAAGGCATATTCGCCATCTTGGATTCTCCATACGGTTCTCTAGAAAGCACAACAGTCATTGCGGCTGACACCTGGTATTATGTTGTTGCCCTCCATGACGGCTCCAATGATTATTTGTACGTAAATGGAAAATTGGAATCGACCCAAGCCAATACCGCGTCGCTCAACAGCGTATCGCCTGTTTTCATCGGAAGGTATACCCAGTCAAATACGGGTCTCTTCAACGGCACCATCGACGAGGTCCGCATCTGGAACCGCTCGCTTTCCGCATCCGAAGTCCAGCAGCACTATTATGGGAACCTCGCCAAATACACTCCGACGCGCTGGCTCTTCCAGTCCTCCCAGCCAATCAACACAACTGGCACTTACACTTACTACGCATATTTGAACGATTCGGCAGGCGCGAACTTCTCGGAGGTGCGCTCCCTTGTAATCGGCAACAACTCGTGGATAAGCTTCATCCCGCCCACTCCGGAAAGCGGGGCGGCGACTTCCAACAAGACCGTCACGCTCAATGCGAGCATTTCCGGAATCGCGCTTTCCCAGATGAAGCTCAACTGGAACGGGACGAACTACTCGTTCTATGACCCTGACTTGGTGCTTGCGCTCAACTTCGACAACGTGTCCGCAATCGGGGACAGTTCAGCAAACGTTCGGGACGTTTCGTCTTATGCCGGGCTTGGCGGCGTGTATGGCGCCGCGCATTACAACGCCAGCGGGAAGCATGGCACTGCGATGGACTTCAACGGCAGCGGCACCGACTACGTCTCTTTTGCCAATACCAATGGCCGGTTCAACCCCGTCAGCAACCGTTTCAGCGTGGAGCTGTGGCTGAACCCGCGCAACAATTCCAACGTGGGTTCCCTCAACTGCCACGGGCTGTCCGTGTTCGCATCCGACGGCGGCGATACCGGGTGCACTTACAACAAGAGCGGAATCGGTTACCTTTCAGGCGGGAACATACTTGTGGCAGCCCCCAGTTTCAACGTCCATTACTACTACCTGAGCCAATCGTCAAACAGCGCCGTTCCGCGCGATGCGTGGTCGCACGTTGCTTGGGTATATGACAACGGCGCCTCGAAGATATACATCAACGGCCAACTGGACAGCTGGAGGAACGTGACCTTGGCAGTCCCCCTCTTCGGGACGCTTCAGATAGGCCGCGGGGAACGCTACGTCTACACTGCATTCAACGGCTCCATCGACGAGTTCCGCCTCTGGAACAGGTCTCTGACCGACGCGGACGTCGCACAGCACTATTACGGCTCGCTGAACAAGTACGCTTCCGACAAGTGGATTTTCACTTCGAACCAGGCCGGCCTGACTGACAGCCCTTACTCGTATTATGCCGTAGCGTCGGATTCGAACGGAGGCACGAACTTCACTTCGACCCGTTCGCTTTCCGTGAACTACAGCTGGATTAATTTCGTTGCGCCTACCCCTGCGGACGGCTCGGCGTCGTTTGGCGACGTAAACCTCAACGCAAGCATTTCCGGCCCGAACCTTTCCGAGCTGACCTTGAACTGGAACGGGCAGAACACCACGGTTTACAATGGTTCCCTGGTGCTTGCCTACAACTTCGACGACGTTGCGGCAATAGGCGACAACACCACTTCCGTCAAGGACGTTTCGAGGTACGGCAACAACGGGGTGGTTTACGGCAACACCGTGCTGATGCTGCGCATGGACGAGGGTTCCGGCAGCACTGCCTATGACGAGAGCGGGTTCGGCCACAATGGCGGGTTCGGGGGCACGAACTGGTCTGTTGGGAAGAGCGGGGCTGGAAAGTATTTCGATGGCGTCGACGACTACATGACCGCCGGTTCAAGCGGTTTCACCTGGCCGCACACGACCACCGAGTTCTGGTACAAGCACGCAAAGAGCCAGTCTGGCACGATTTTTGCATACAACATAATTGGCGACGGCGCGCCGGGTTTCTGGTTTGCGCTGTCGGGGAACACGCTATATGCGTATTACCTTGGGTCGGGTGCGAGTGCGGTTACGCTTGGCACATCCACGCTTGTGCCTGGCAACTGGTACCACATCACCGGCGTCTTCAACCGCGTGGCCAGTTACGCGGAGTTCTACGTGAATGGGGTGAGCGCAGGCTCGACCAGCTCTTTTGCGCCTTACGGGACTTGGTCTTATGGCAACCCGTTGATTTCAGCCGGCGCGGCATATCACTGGGTGGCCGCTGCGCCTGCAGGCAACAAGGTTCACGACTACACCGAGGGCACTTTCGACGAGATTGCAATCCACAACCGCTCGCTGTCGTCATCCGAGGTGCTGGCCCACTACAACGCGGGACGCGCAAAGTACGCAGACTGGGACCCGAATGGGAAGTTCGGAAGCGCGATGAAGTTTGACGGGGTCAATGATTATGTGGATGCGGGCGTGCGTACTGCCTACAATTTCACGAACGAACTGACCCTGAGCGCATGGGCAAAGTACGTCGGCGACCACAAGTACTCAAGCGACCACGACCAGTTCATAATCACTCCCCGCGGGTCGTATCGGGAGTCGTTCCTGTTCGGCTTCTATGACAACGTCCCTTACTTTTACGCCTCGTCCACGGGGTCTTCGTGGGATTGGGTTGTCTCGCAAGGAAAGGTGTATGGGAGCACTGGCGACATGGGCTGGCACCAGTTCACCGCGACGTTCCACAAGGATTACGGCGTGAAGCTTTTTGTCGATGGCGTGTTGGTCGCTTCCAACTCGTCGACCGGGACGTTGAAGTACGAGCCATCAGCTAACATCGACGTCGGCAGGAGAAGCATGGGGAACATGTATTTCCAAGGCAGTATCGACGAGGTGCGCATCTGGAACCGCTCGCTAACCGCTTCTGAGGTTTCCCAGCACTACTACTCCAGCCTGAACAAGTACGCACCCGACAAGTGGCTCTTCACCTCGGTCCAGCAGGGCCTTGCCGAGGGCGTGTATTCCTATTACCTGTATGCAAAGGACAGCTCCGCAAGCTACGAGTTCTCGGCTAACCGCACTGCCGAAGTAGGCAACTTGGTCCGTTTCGTTCCTCCGACACCCGCAGCAGGCGCGACAACCAGCATTTCCGCAATCGAGTCCGGCGCGGAATTCATAAATGCAACCATCCTTACTGGGAACCTTTCGGCGTTCAAGTTCAACTGGAACGGCGCGAACTACTCGTACTACGACGACTCGCTTGTGCTTGCCTACAACTTCGACAACGTGTCGGCAATCGGCGAGAATGCGACAAGGGCAGTCGACGTTTCAAGGAGCGGGAACAACGGTGCGCTTGTGAATGGGGCTACTTGGACTGCGAACGGGAAGTACGGCGGTGCGATGAGCTTTGACGGGGTCAACGATTATGTCGATGCTGGGAGTGCGCCGAGCTTGAACATAACCGATGCGATTACTATAAGTGCGTGGATTAATCCATTTTCCTGGAGGGATTCTAATAACTTTAGCAGTAGGGTTGTGTGCCGGGGATATCCAAGTAGGGGTTATGACGTTTACCTTGATTCCGGCCTCATCGGTGTTTGGTGGGGAGCAAGTAATTACAACTCAAATTCGAACGTACTGGTATTGAACTCTTGGCAACATATCGTCCTAACGTTTTCATCAGCAACTCATACCGCATATTATTTTGTTAATGGTGCGGATGCTGGTTCTTCCACTGTTGCCGGAACACTTCCAAGCACTACTGATCGTCTCTATATCGGGTCATACGACTTAAGCACGAGGTTTTTCAACGGCCTCATCGACGAAGTCCGCATCTGGAACCGTTCGCTTTCAGCAGACGAAATCCAGCAGCAATACTATGGCTCCCTCAACAAGTACGCTCCAGACAAGTGGCTCTTCTCGTACACCCCACATTCAATCGGCAGCAACTCTTACTACGGCTACGCGCAGGTCACTACTGGCAACGCAAGCTACTCCGAGGTGCGCGAGCTTACCGTAGAGAACAACGCCGTTGCGTTCATCCCCCAGACTCCTGCGGACCGCAGCTTCACAAGCAACGCTTCAATCACAATCAACGCAAGCATCGCGGGAATCCCGCTTGACTGGGTGAAGCTCAACTGGAACGGCGCTCCCGCCAATTCAAGCGGGACCAACTACTCGTTCTACGACAACTCTCTCCTTGCGGCGTACAACTTCGACAATGTTGCCGCGTTGGGCGACAGCTCAAACAGCTCTTCGGACTCTTCAAGGCGCGGCAACAACGCCACGCTTTTCGGCAACACCATGCTCCTGCTGCACCTGGATGAGGGCACCGGCAACAAAGCGTACGACGAGTCGACCCGGCTGAACAACGGCACGATATACGGCAGCCCCGCGTGGGTTGCCGGGAAGAGCGGGCGCGGGATTAGCTTTGACGGTATAGACGATGCAATCTATGTTGCAAACTCCTCTTCCTTGGACGTTGCCAACGCATTCACAATCGAGATGTGGGTGAGGCGCAGCAATGTCTCGTACAGCATCCTTGACTTCTTGCGCAGGGACTCGGCGGACACTTACGCCCTCGGGACCGGCTCGAACGCAACCACCATCCGCGTCAGGTTCAAGGATACCCTCGGCAGCCACCATTTCGGCACTCTTGTCAACGTCCCGACCGGCGTCTGGAACCACGTCGTGGGGCTGTATGACGGCCAGTACCTGCGGTTCTACCTCAACGGCGTGCTGGCGGCCCAGGACTATGTGGGCGGTTATACTGTTGCAACAGGCATCAACGACCTCATCATAGGCCGTGACGACCCCCAGGTAGGCAGGTTCTTCAACGGGACGCTTGACGAAGTCGCAGTGTACTCAACCGCGCTCTCCCCAGCAGACGTCCTTGCACACTACAACGCGGGCCGCGCAATCCACGCAGACTATACCCTAGCCGGGAAGCACGATGGCGGCCTGATGTTTGATGGCATCGATGATTATGCACAAAGCGCCCTGCCGGTGAACTTGGGTGCAGGCGAAGTCACGTTCTCCGCGTGGGTCAAGGGAACGCCGATGGCAGCAAACTCCGAGCAGGGCATCTTGTCAATCTACAATGCAGGCAAGCCGTGGTTCTTCTCGCTTGAACGCTCCACGTACTCCGGCTGCGGCTCTACCGGATGCCTTTCGATGCACGTGGGGTACCCCGACCAGTCGCCTTACGTGCTGCAGGCAGGGAACTGGAGCGCAACGGACTCGGAGTGGCACTTCGTGGGGATGACCCGCAACTTGACTTTCTTCGTGCTCTACATGGATGGAGTTCAAGTGGCAAGCTCCACAAGCCCCAGCTTCACCGGCTTCAACGTAGGCAACAGGTACCTGCGGCTGGCATCGCCTTCGCAAAACTACTTCGCGGGCACCCTTGACGAGGTGCGCGTGTGGAACCGCTCGCTCTCGCCTGCAGAGATGCAGCAGCAGTACTACGGCAACCTTGCCAAGTACGCGCCCGGCAAGTGGCTCTTTTCTTCCACACAGCAGAATGTCCCGGTCGGAAGCCACTCCTACTCGGTCTTTGCAAGGAACTTGCAAAGCAACTTCACCAACTCGACTGCGCCGCGCACAATCAACGTTCTTTCGAACGTCTACATAGGGTTCACTTCGCCGACGCCGAACAACGGCACTAGCGAGTTAATCGACCTGGCGCCGTCCACTCAGGCAATCAACGTGAGCGTCTCCAACATGACTTTGCGCAACTTCGTCTTTGACTGGAACGGCACGAACACCACATACTATAGTGATTCGCTTGTGCTTGCGTACAACTTCGATTCAGTTTCAAGCATCGGCGACTCCTCTTCGGTAGTCAAGGACGTCTCAAGCTACGGCAACAACGGCGCGCTTGGCTACAACGCCACAACAACCAGCGTCGTAATTGACGACTTCGAGCGCAAGACCACAACTGGCTGGGCCGAAGGATGCGCCGGGTTGACCCAGCTTAACATCGTCAAGGGCTACTACTCGCAATACGGCCTTTCGGTAAAGGCAACCGGCGGGGACGGGTACGCCTGCGCAATCAAGAGCATACCCGTAACTAATGGTAATTCCCTCTCGTACGCCTGCAAGGGCGACCTGTGCAAAGTATGCCTTTACAACGGCTCGGCGTGCAAGAACACGGTTGAGGTTTGCGATTATGGCTTGGGCAAGTCTGATTCGGACTGGCGCACGTGCTCGACAACCGCGACCCAGACCGGCACCCTCCAACTGCGCGTCTATGCGGCGTACTACGATGGCTACGCTTACAACAACGCGCCCGGCGCGTCGTCCCAATACGACTTCTTCACGCTCGGACCGATACCGACCGCTGGAAAGTATGGTGGCGCTATGCAGTTTGATGGGGTGGATGATTACCTTGAATTGGGTGTTGGTGGTGGAGTAGGCAATGCGTTCACTGTCGCAACCTGGTTCAAGACCAATGACTCTGCACGTTATCAGTGGATGTTCAGCTACCGGCCAAGCTCGGGTGATGCGAACGAGATTCGGTTACGGATTTATAGTTCGAAACTGGACGTGACTCTCTGTGATGAGCATGGCAGTTCGGTTGGAGGGTATAAGGACTATTTTGGCGCAACCACCATCCAAAACAATACTTGGTACTATGGTGCGTTGACTTGGGATGGTTCAGCATTGAACCTATATGTGAATGGCGTTGCGGATACGCCGTATGCAAAGAGTGTAGATAATTCTATCACAATGGTTGATGGAATTGACCGGAACCGCAGGATTGGGTTGCAAACAATCGGCGCCCTTGACGAATTGCGCGTGTGGAACCGCTCGCTAACCGCAGCTGAGATACAGCAGCAGTATTACTCCAACTTGCAGAAGTACGCGCCCGACAAGTGGCTCTTCCAGTCTTCCCAGAGCATAGCCTCAAGCGGCACGAACTCGTTCTACGCTTGGGCAAGCGACTCGAATTCAACTGCCCAGTCAACAGAGACTCGGATAGTTGAGGCCCGCATGACCTCCAAGATTGGCTTCATCAGCCAGACCCCCGCAAGCGGCTCGACTTCGTTCACGAGCGCACTTGCAGCAAACATCAGCATAGTGAACCTGAGCGGGCTTTCCGAGTTCAAGTTCGGCTTCAACGGCACCAACTACACTTACTATGACGATTCGCTTCTGCTGTCATTGAACTTCGACAACGTCGCCTCAATCGGGGACAATTCCACAACTGCAACCGACTCTTCCAAGTACGGCAACAACGGCACTTGCTATTCTTCCGGTGCGGTTTCAGGCTGCGGCTGGACTAATGGGAAGTACGGCGGCGCCATGGCGTTCAACGAGCCCAAGGGCGGGGTCAGGATAAGCGGTCCCGTAGTCGCGACGCCGAATTCATTTACCGCAAGCGCGTGGATAAAGCCGACCAACATCACCAGCTGGAATGACCGCGGTTCAGTCATCGTGGGAAACTATAATGGCGCATACAATGGCTTCATGTTCTACTTGCAATATGGCACGGGCCGGTTGAGCATGCAGGCCGGCAACAGCTCCACTTCGGACCTCCGTGACGTCGGCGCATCCTCCGCCGTGAGGCTGAACGAATGGTCGTTTGTGACACTTGTCGTTGACACTCAGTCGCACCGGGCCATGATATACCTGAACGGCGTCCTTGACGGCAACGGCACCCTGGGCGAACTGCGCCCGGAGACCGCCAGCCTCTGGGTCGGCCGCGGCCAGTGGGGTGCGCCGAATAATTTCGGCCAGTTCTACGGCAAGATTGACGAGGTGCGCGTGTGGAACCGCTCGCTTTCCTCTGACGAGGTTTCCCAGCAGTACTACGGCAACCTTGCCAAGTACGCTCCCGACAAGTGGCTCTTCCAGTCCGTGCAGGCCGGATTTGCCGAGGGCAGCTACTCCTTCGACGCGTACGCAAAGGACTTGGCAGGCAATACGCTGCCGCTGGAAGGGCGCAGCGTCGGGGCCAACACAATCCGCTTGGTCTCGCCGTCGCCTGCAAACAACGCGATGCAGTACGAGAACACCATCACCATCAACGCCACCATAGCGGACGTCAGCCCGCGGGCAATCCGCTTCCACTGGAACGGGACGCCGTACACTTTCTACGACGACTCGCTTGTCCTTGCCTACAACTTCGACAACGTCGCCTCAATCGGGGACTCCGCAAGCAAGGCAGTCGACGTTTCCAAGTACCAGAACAACGGGACGATTTACGGTGCGAGTTGGAATGCAAGCGGGAAGTACGGCGGGGCTATGAGCTTTGACGGGGTTGATGATTATGTTTCAATCCCCTACCTGAGGTTTACTGGCAGCAACACTCTCACATTCTGGGCCAATCAGAACTCGAAAGATTACGGGGGAATCGTCGGAATTGGCGGTTATTACAGCTATTTACGTTTCGGACAGATTTCAGGGAGTTACCTCAGTTTAATATTCGGAGAAACTGATACGAACGACGACTTCATTCAGCTGTATTATTCGTCGCCTTCAACAAGGGGTGCCTGGTATCAGTATGCGCTTGTTAATGATGGTTTGAATTGGTCCCTGTATCGTAATGGCGTTTATCAGGACAGTGATGATACGTCTAATCCCAACCTGACGTTTTCTGCAATTGGGCGCGGCTGGAGCTATGCCACTTACAATGGTTCTTATGATGAGATTAGGTTCTGGAACCGCGCCCTCTCCGCTGACGAAATCGCCCAGCAGTATTATGGTTCACTGAACAAGTACGCTCCCAACAAGTGGCTCTTCACCTCAACCCAGCAGGGCGTGCCGACCGGAGTGTCGAACTATTACCTGTCCGCGCAGGATGTGGACGAGAACGCGTCAGTCGGCGAGAACAGGACTGCGCCGTTCAACCAGATTTTGTTCTTCGCACCCTCGACCGCAAACGGCACGGTGGTCGCCGGGAACAACTTCCCAATCAACGCGACTATCCAGAAGATGGCCGCGCTTGACGCGGTAAAGGTGACTTTTGGCGGGACGGAAAACACGCTCTACAACGACTCCCTTGTGCTGGCGTACAACTTCGACGATGTCGCGGCGATAGGCGACACTGCGGGAACGGTCAAGGACATCTCAAGGTACGGGAACAACGGCGCGATTTACGGGAATACCGCGCTTTTGCTCCACTTCGATGAGAATTCGGGCTCGGTTGCATACGACGGCGGTACCTACCGCAACAACGGTACTATAAGCGGGGCCGTGTGGTCTGCAGGCAAGAGCGGTTCAGGTCTGCAGTTTGACGGGGTGGATGACGTGGTCACCATTCCCAATTCGGCGAGCCTGAACTTCACCGGTCCGTTCTCGATGGAAGTGTGGATAAAGCCGTCCGCGGTTCAGAGCAACCTGTATCCGAAGGTGATTGCCAAGCAGAACCACTACGTTTTTCACCTTACGCAGACTTTCCCAAGTAGTGTGGTGCTGAACCTCTTCAACGCAAGCGGGCTCCAGCAGACCGGCTCAAATGAGAATGCCATCGCTTCAGGCGTATGGAACCACGTGGTGCTTGTATACAACGGCTCCTACGTTTCAATGTACGTCAACGGGACACAGCTGACCACCAACAATCGCCTTATCACTTCCTTGGCTCCAACATCAGAGGACTCAATCGGCATCGGCAGGTACTCTTCTTCCACCACCCCCTTCAACGGCTCGATTGACGAGGTCGGGCTCTATAACCGGACCTTGTCCGCAGCAGAAGTCCTTGCCCATTACAATGCAGGCAAGGCCAGGCAAGCCAACTGGGACCCGAGCGGGAAGTGGAACTCGGCGATGAAGTTTGATGGCGTGGATGATTATGTGGATGCTGGCAACAGTTCCGTTCTCAATACTGTGAATGCGATTTCAATTGGCGCTTGGGTAAAGCCCAACAGCTTTAGCACGTATCAGAAGATTGCAAATAAGTGGTGGGACAATACTAATCGCGGTTATGAGTTTTTTGCAGATGGTTCGGGCGTATTGTACTTCAATATTGCGACGGCCAGCGAAAACAGCGACCATTTTGTGAATTCACCCAGCAATGCCCTTGTACGTGATCAGTGGCAGTATGTTGCCGCCACGTACGACGGTACAAAGATGCGCGTTTACGTCAATGGCGTTGTTGTCGGGGAGAAGAGCCAGACTGGAAGCATCCGACAGAACGTGGCGTCTTTTGGTGTTGGCGCAGACCTGAGGATTCCCCGCATTTCTTTCTTCAACGGCTCCATCGACGAAGTCAGGGTCTGGAACCGCTCTCTCTCAGCATCCGAGATTCTCCAGCAGTACTACTCCTCGCTCAACAAGTACGCGGCAGACAAGTGGGTGTTCTCGTCGTACTGGAACGTGTCGGAGGTGCCCAACGCGGACTACGGCTTCTACCTGTATTCCCACGACCTATCAGGAAGCTCAAGCATGACCGCTTCGCGGACGGTGCTTTTGCGCAAGACCATGATTTCCTTCCTCCCAGCCACGCCCAATGACGGTGCGGCCTCGCCTTCAAGCAACGTCACGATAAACGCGACCATACAGAACGTCTCGCTTGCTAACTTCGTGTTCAACTGGAACGGCACGAACACCACAATCTACGACAATTCGAGTTTGGTGCTTGCGATGAACTTTGACGACGTCGCAGGCATAGGCGACACCGCAGGAAAGGCAGTGGATGCCAGCAGGTACCAGAACAACGGGACGATTTACGGGAACACCAAGCTGCTTTGGCACATGGACGAGGGAAGCGGCGCGACGGTGTTCGACGAGAGCGTCAACCGGAACAACGGCACGGTTACTGGTGCGGCTTGGGTTGTCGGGAAGAGCGGGAGCGGGCTGGGCTTTGACGGGGCGACGTCGAGAGTCCAGCATTCGGATGTTGTTTTCGGAGTCAATGATTCTTGGTCCTTCTCGGTATGGGTAAGGAAGCCGACGGGTTCAGGGACCTATTGGCAGGGTATGATCGGGACATCCTCGACCTCCGGCCTGGGCGGGTATTGGCTGTTCCATGACTCACCGGGATATCTTTCATGGTACCAGGAAAACGCCAATCCCTCGATTTTCATATATTATTCAAACCTGGCCCTCGGAAGCCAAATACCCTATGACCAGTGGAACCTGTTAACCGTCGTATACCGGTCGGCAGGTCCGTCAACGGCCAACATCACGATATTCGTCAACGGGGGGGCGAGTTCGACCTCGCAGCTTTTTGCGCGGAGTCCGAGGATAAACCAGTTCACCTTCAGGAACGTAGGTTCTGACGGGGCGGGAAACTATTTCAACGGCTCCATGGACGAGCTTGCAATCTACAACCGCACGCTTACCGTTGCCGACGCGCAGGCGATCTACAACGCAGGCAAGGCCAAGCACGCCAACTGGGACCCGAACGGGAAGTGGGGAAGCGCGTTGAAGTTTGACGGGGTTAACGACTACGTATCCAACCCGGAGATATCCTTTTCAAATGCCCAGCCGTGGACTTATTCCATCTGGCTCTACAAGCCCACCAACTCCGAAATCTATTGGCAAGGCTTCATTGGCGACGTGCCGGGGCTTTCGGAAAGTGACCGGTCACGCGGGTATTGGTCGTTGCACGGCGGCAACCTGTTCCTATTCAAGAACTACCCGACGGCATATTACAACTTCGGAAGCATCCTGTTAGGCACTACGATCCCCTATGATCAGTGGTTCAACATCGCAATGAATGGCGTGCCTTACAACGCGACCCATGTCACGCTCACAGCATACCTGAATGGCGGCACCACCATACAGTCAATAACCATCCCATCAACAGGGTTCCGTTTCAGCAGGGTGGGCATGGGTGATTCGAGCAGGTGTTTCAACGGCTCCATCGACGAGGTGCGCATCTGGAACCGCTCGCTTACCGCTTCGGAAATCAGGCAGCAGTACTACGGGAGCCTCAACAAGTACGCGCCCAACAAGTGGCTATTCACCACAGTCCAGCAGTCCCAGCCAACAGGCACGCACAACTACACGATTTTCGTGGACAACGGAATAAGCGTTTACAATTCGACGCAGGCAAGGACGGTTGTCGTTAGTTAGTGAGGCTGTGTTGGCAAGCTAATTGGTGTGTTAGCGGTAAGTTGACAAGGGCAGCAGGTACGTTGATGGGGCTGTGCGAGTAGCTGATTGGTTTGTTAGTGGTACGTTGACGGGGTTGCGAGTAAGTTAGCCTCCGGCCATTCGTATGGTTGCGGCAAGCAGCGACAACGCAAAGATGCAGGAAAGCAATTCACCGGAAATTCGCCCCATAATGGGTTTTAAGGCAGAGAAAGATTTTCTTCTTTGCATCTGCCCATGGACCTTTCCAAAGACGAACTGATAGCAAGGCTTCAAGACATCGAGTGGGAGGACTTCGAAGTGAAGGAAGCCAAGACGGATGTCCCAAAAAACGTCTGGGAAACAGTAAGCGCGTTCTCCAATACTGTTGGTGGCTGGATAATATTTGGGGTAAAAAAAGACGGCAGGGACTACGCAGTATCCGGCGTGTCGGGTGCTGAGAAAATCACTTCAGACTTCCTTACCGCCCTGAATGTGGGCACCAAGTTCAACAGGAGAATAGAGGCAAAGCCAAAGAAATACGAGGTGGGTGGAAAGACAGTTCTTGCGTTCTACATTCCGCAGGAGCTTCAGCATAAAAAACCAGTATATTTTGATTCGCCAAAAAACACGTTCGTAAGAACCGGGTCGGGCGACAGGCGTGCAACCGCGGAAGAAGTAGACTCGTTTTACCGGAACGCTTCATTCGGCAAGAAGGACGGCGAAAAAACCAGCCTTGCTTTCGACGCACTTGACTTTGAAACAATCCGGCAGTACCGTAACCTCTTCGCCCAGACCAATCCCGGCCACCGTTACCTCAACCTTGCTGACAAGGAGTTCCTCGAAAAGCTGTCCGTAACCAGCCACGGTTGCGTCACCTACGCCGGCCTTCTAATCTTTGGCACCTATGACGCTATCCGCAGCGAACTGCCCCACTACCGCATTGAATACCTGGAAATAGGCGGGACGTCCTACGCTGACGCTGCAACACGCTACAACTACCGCGTCTCATCCGAAAGTAACCTGTTCCAGACGTTCTTCCAAATCTATTCCCGGCTGTCAAAAACCGTCGAAATCCCCTTTTCCATCAGGCAAGGCATCCGGGACGATGACCCGCCCCATCTCCAAGCATTGCGCGAGGCGCTCGTCAACCTGTTGATTCACTCCGATTATTTTTCAAAGGCAACGCCTCGCATCCGCGTCTTCTCCGACCGCATAGACTTCTTCAACCCCGGCGCCTTGCCAAAGCGCATAGAGATGATTCTTGAAGAGGAATTCTCAATGCCAAGAAATCCTGTAATCACGAAGACGTTTCGGTTCGTAAAATTGGCTGAAAACATAGGTTCGGGGTTTGCCAAAATGATTGGCGGGTGGCAAGTCCACTACAAGAACGCGCCCATCATCCGAGGGGACTTGGACTATTACGTAATCTCATTCCCACTTGACCTGAAAAAGCCGGTTTTCGCCAAAGACGAGTCAAAAGAACCCGGGACTACCCAGAAACTACCCAGTAACTACCCAGAAAAGGCACGGGAAATCCTTGAGGCGATACGCAAAAATCCGTTTTCAACGAGGCTGGAGCTTGCCAAAACGGTTGGGTTAAGCCAGGACGGAGTCCGATACAACTTGAAGCGGCTTAAGACTGATGGCGCCATAAAACGCGTCGGCCCAGATAAGGGTGGGCATTGGGAAGTAACTGAAAAATGACGTTCCGTCTTTCGTATATTGAATGCGTGTTCTGAAGATGCAGTCGCAGCATTCCGGAACGCACAACTACGCGGTTTTCGTGGACAACGGAATAAGCGTTTACAATTCGACGCAGGCAAGGACCGTTGTGGTAAGCTGATGGGAACAGTAGTGCGAAATAGCTTTGTGCGAACGCTATCTCTTCCTTCCCCGGGTCTCCGGTTTGGGTGACAAGGTGGCCCGCGTATCCTGTACGCATGATGTCGTCGATTCTTTCGGATTTGGAACCAATATCGACCAATTTGTTGACATCAGCAAAATGGTCATAATCATTTCCGTAATTATTGGGTGCTGTTTTAGTTTTTCGAAGCCGTTTTCTCGATTTCTTTTCTCAGCAAAAGGTAGACGTCCAATTTGAGTCGGTAGCCTTCGGTGATTAGCAAGTCAAGGCAGGCGAAAGCTTCCTTTTGGCTGATTTTCCTGTTCCGATACGCCCAGAGGAGGAATGCAGTCAAGGGTATCGCCTGCACGCCTAGCACGGATGCCGCGATGCGCGCTTTGTGGTCGTCGCAAAAAAGCGGAAGTTTGTTTGCAGCAGCCAGCGCTATTGCCTCGCGTTCGCCCAACCCCAGCGTTTCCGAGAGACTGGCCTTTCCAGATTTGCTTACGGAAATCTTGCCTTTTGAAATCTCCTTTTCTATGCTTTGCACTTCGGGCTTTGCAAGGAGTTTTCCCGCGATAACCGTTTCGTCAAAAACCGCTTTGGGTATGAGTATCTTTTCATGGCGCTTTAGGATTAGGGCGTAAATCGTAGGTACGCGGAAGGAAAAGATGAGCGATGACGAGTCCATCACTGCGTACATGCGTCCCTTTTCGCCTCAGATTGTCTTCGCCGCGTCCAGGATGTCCTTTGCGGTAAGGTTGAGCTCCATTTTCTTTTCGCAAAGAAGCTCGATGAATTGCCCCGTGGTGGTTCCCGCTATTTCCGCCGCCTTGCCTATCGATACCTCGCCGCGGCCGTATTTTTCAAGCGCAAGCCTCTGGCGCTTCTGCGCAAGGCCCACCTTGAATATGTCCCGGAACGCATCCGAGCGGTTGCGGCCCTCGGACTTCGCCAAGCTTAACGCGTCCTCCAGCAGGTCCTTTTGCGTCCGAAACGTCACGTAGTCCGACATGAAACACCACGGTATAACATTGTGCACAAAGTTATATTACCCCTTTCTAGGCGTATTTCCGCTGATTTTCGTGACTGTCCGGCAGTGGCCCTTTACTTCAATCCAGCAAGACCAGCCTGCAGGCACGCACAACTACACGATTTTCGTGGACAACGGAATCAGCGTTTACAATTCGACGCAGGCAAGGACTGTGGCGGTAAGCTGATTTTCCGTGTTCGGAGTTTTCCTTTTAAACTGCGATTGGTTTTTTATTTCCTTCCCGCCAAATGTTTGTTGTGGGTAAGTCCGCGGAGTCGAGTGCACCGGATGGTGCACATATGCATGTCTTCGCGGGGCCACTTCGTTTTTTATCTCCAAAGCTCCTCGCGTCCCCTATTGGCAATCTTGTTTTCGATAAGCCGGTAGTACGAGTCGTCGCCGCCTGAATATTTTCGGTTCACTGCCCACGCGACGAAGTCAGTCGCCTGCAGGGCCGGGCAAGACTGTGATTCCCTATGCTCTACCGTTGCCTCGATTCCCCGTCTTGAAAGTTCCCTGCATATGTATTCGTTGAAGTCCGACCGCAGGATTCGGTGGTCGTACTTCTTGTCAAAGACAAGCTTGACCTGCGTTCCTTCGATCTGCTGGCACAGGACTCGGCAGAGCCAGTTGTAAAGCCGGTTTGGTTCCGACATGATTTGGGCAATGATTTGCCTTCTCAACTGCCAGCGCATAAATTTTGCAGTCCGCAGCCGCAATCCTTTTGAGGATAAAACGCCGCACTTCCGGGTTTGAATTGAAGCCCTTGATTTCGGGTGCTTCAGAAAGCCGTTTTTTCAGCTTTCGCTGGCGCGCCTTCCGGATGATGCGCGAAAGCGCGTTCTCTTCTTTGACCTGCACCGCGGCAACCACGAAAAACTTGGTGCCGTGCGTTCCCAAGTCGCCGCTCTCGTCTATGAAAACAAACCAGTCAATCACGTTCTTTCACTCGTTTTTTTTGCAAAATATCCCGTGGAATAAACTGCAAAACTCGGGTCTTAAGCATTCGTTGGGGTTATTTCCGCTGATTTCTGTTTTTTTACGAGCTAAAAAGTGCATTAAAAAGCACCAATTTCGTTCCTTGTTGGGGAAAAATGGGTCGCGGCCAGACTACTCTGGAGTTCTTGATGATAATGGGCGTAGCCCTGCTCATCTTGCTTGTGACAATCACCATCTCCAACGAGCAGGGGAGCGCAATGTCGACCCGCAAGGCCGAGTTGCAGGCGTCCCTTGCCGCCAGCGACATAGGCAACGCGGCCCGCGAAGTGTACGCCCAGGGGATAGGAGCGCGCAAGCTCTCCCTTGTTACTCTCCCGCGCTCATACAACGCCTCGCAGTCCGGCGTCTACCCTTACTACCTCAAGATCCGCGCCGGCAGGACGGACTACATAGAGACATTCCCATTCCCGGTCACGGGCTCGCTTCCGGGCCGTCCGGGCACGTTCGAGTTCCTTGTAGAGAACGACGGGGGCACGGTCTCAATCGGCAGGTGGCTTGCGTATGCGAACACGAGCGCAGTTGATGCTTCCATCTACGGCGGGGAGAGCTACTACGAGTCCATATCGCTGTCCAGCCTCTCAAGCACGGACGCCAACGTGACCGTGAACTGCACGTGGGAGGAGGGCCCGGTCGCCATCGAATGCCAGAACGCAAGCTTTGCCCTCGCTGCCCACGCGAGCGTGCCGTTCCTGGTGGGCTTTTCCGCAAGCGAGGCCGCCTTCGGAGTGCATTCGGGCACGGTCAACGTGACCGTGCAGGGCGCGCTGGGCAACCAGAGCATCGAAATTCCCGTCTCGGTCTCGGTAATCGAGGTGTATGGCGAGCTTTCAAGCAAGATAGCGTTCCTTGCGCCCACCCCTGCCAAGGCGTCCTCGATTACGCTTGCGCAGCTTGGCGTTTCGCCCGTTGTCGTGAACGCATCAGTCTCAAACATCGCCCTTTCCAGCCTGCGCTACACCTTCGCAAACAAGGAGTATGGCTACTACGACGACTCGCTTGTTGCGATGTACAACTTCGATGAGAATCCTGCACTGGGCGAGAGCGCGGGGACGGTCGCGGACGCGTCCAAGTACGGCAACAACGCCTCTGTTTACGACAGCGTCAGGCTCATGATGCACATGGACGAGGCCGACGGCAACACCTCTTTTGACGGGAGCGCCTACCACAACGACGGCACAGTCTTCGGCAACACCCGTCTTCTCCTGCACATGGACGAGAACACCGGAGGAACAGCATTTGACGAGTCCGCCTACAAGAACAACGGCACCTGCGTGGGGATGACGCCGGTGAACGGGGCGAACGCGTGCAGCTGGGTTGCCGGAAAGAACGGGAGCGGGATTTCATTTGACGGTGTTGATGATTTCGTTGACTTGGGTAACGCGATTAGTCTCAACATCACAAACAGCATACTAACATTGGAAACGTGGGTAAACCTGCGCAAGACTGCGGGAAACAATTATATTGTTTCAAAACAGGGTTCGGGGGGCTTTGGTCTTGAGGTTGCCGATGGCCTGCTGAATTTTGTCACTCCAGGTTCTGGTAACCATTACAGTTCAGTCATTGTTTCGACTGATGCGTGGCACCACGTAACGGTAGTTGTCACCGGAACGAGTGCATTGTTTTATTTGGATGGCGTCTTCGACCGGTCAACTGCCCTGGTAGGCTCGATATCTGGCAACGCCAACAGGGTGTTCCTTGGCCAGCGCGAGAATGTTGGCGGGTTCCTAAACGGCACCCTTGACGAAGTCGGCATCTACTCCACCGCCCTTTCCGCTGACGAGGTCTACGCCCAGTACAACGCGACCCGCGCAAAGCACGCCGACTGGGTTGCCGGAAGAAGCGGCACTGGTTTGGAGTTTGACGGGGTGGACGATTATGCGCCAGTAGCCGCAAGCCCTTCTTTGAACCTCAACGGGAGCGTATCGCTTTCCGCGTGGATAAAGGCAAGCGTCGGTTCGTCTTCCAATTACCGGATGATCATATCCAAGGAGGAGTCCGCGTCAGTGGACCCGTATAGGATGTACCTCCAGACAGGCTCGTCTGTACTGGTGTTTGGCAGCATATGCGGTGGCGCAATGGGTACCTCGGCCTTGAATGATGGCTTGTGGCACCATGTTGTAGGCACCCGTGACGATTCCGCCAAGGTAGCCTCGATTTACATTGACGGGGTGCTGCATGCGCAATCTGCGTATTCCTCTTCATGCAGCAATCCCCAAGCCGCTTCGGGCACCCCGACTTGGGTTGGGAAGGCGATTTACGGGAACCGTTTCCCGTTCAACGGCTCCATCGACGAAGTCGCAGTCTACGACCGCGCCCTCTCGCCTTCCGAAGTCTTCGAACAGTTCTCAACAGGCAGGGCGACGCATTCCGAGTCTGTACCGGGTGTTTATGGGCGTGCGTTGGAGTTTGACGGGGTGGATGATTATGTTGATTTAGGTGATGTGTCCTTCTTTGACGGGACTGCTAAACCCGCGACTTTTTCGGCTTGGGTAAAGCCCACCGGAGGCAGTAGCGGTGCAATAATATCAAAATCGAGTTCTCTGGCAGACAGGTATACTTTTGGTTTTAGGTATTCCTCTACTGGGAAACTGACCTTCCAATTGCAAGGCCCAACCGTCAATACCAATTATTGGAATTTCGCGACAGGTGAATCCGTCATCCCCCCGAATTCTTGGAGTCATGTGACCGCAGTAGTAACTTCCTTCAGCCCTCAAAATATTGATTTATACGTCAATGGCGTGGAAGTGGCGAGCACCCTGAGTTCGGGTGGTACGCCCCCGACAAGTTGGCCTGACAATGCCGTAACCTTAAAGGTTGGGAAAGAAGACTTTGCCGCTGCACCATATGCGTTCAACGGCTCCATCGACGAGGTCCGCGTCTGGAGCCGCGCCCTCTCCGCAGCAGAAATCCGGCAGCAGTACTATTCCAACCTCGCGAAGGTGTCGCCGGACTCGTGGCTCTTCACCTCGGCGCACCCGCAGCTTGATTCCAAGCGTTACGATTACGCGCTCTTTGCGCGTGATTCCAACGGCCAGTACGACCGCGCATCGCGCAACCTGTTCGTTACCTACAACACCATCGGCTTCGTAGCTTCGACTCCGAGTTCGGGTTCGTCCGCAAGCTCGGCTTCGCTGTTGTACGACCCGTTTGTTGTGAACGCAAGCATAGCGAACGCGTCGCTTTCGGCGATGAATTTCAGTTGGGGCGGACAGAACGTCTCATTCTTTGATTCGTCCCTTGTGCTTGCGTACAATTTTGATGACACTATTGATGTTACTAACGCTTTGGGTGGCACTATCACTTACTCTGGAGATTATGTAATCCACACTTTCACAGCTAACGGTACCTTCAATGTGACGGGAAGCAAGACTGTTGAATATCTTGTTGTTGGCGGGGGTGGGGCTGGCGGATGGAACTGGACCACTGGCGGTGGCGGCGGTGGCGGCGGTGTTCTCAATGGTACTGGGCTTGTAGTATCCGGATTAGTAAACGTAGTTGTTGGCGCGGGTGGAGTTGCAGCTACCCAAACTAGTGGAGAACCTTCGTCCTTGGCAAACAATGGCGTTACCATAACTGCTATAGGTGGTGGTTCGGGTGGTTGGGGTAGTGGTAAGGCTGGTCTTAATGGCGGTTCTGGCGGAGGAGGAGGCAATAGGGGCGCTGGCGGTGTTGGTGTTGTTGGCCAGGGTAACTCTGGAGGGATTGGTAATGGCGACCCGTATTATAACGCCGGTGGCGGGGGCGGAGCTAGTCAAATTGGGGCATCAGCTTCTGCAAGGTCTGCCGGTAAAGGTGGAGACGGGGTTTCTAGCTCAATCAGTGGCGTGCCCATAGTTTACGGTGGTGGTGGTGGCGGTGGCGCAGATTTCTGTTGTGGGCGCAGTGGTGTACCCGGAGCCGGTGGAACAGGTGGCGGTGGTGCGGGAGCACAAAATAATGCTGTCGCTGCATCTGGAACAAATGGTCTTGGCGGTGGCGGTGGCGGCGGCTCACAGACAAGTAGCGGCACAAGGGTTACCGATGGCAGTGGCGCAGGCGGCTCTGGCATCGTTATCGTCAGGTATCTGCGTCGCAAGGCCATAGATAATTCCATTTATGCGAACGACGGCGCGTGCTCCGGCGCAACCTGCCCGTCGGCAGTCGAAGGGAAGTACGGCCGCGCGCTTTACTTCGACGGGTTCGAGGACTACCTCTCGGTTACCAACAACGAAGTGCTCAACTCTACAACGAGCCAGTTCTCCCTTTCCTACTGGGTCAAGCCGAGCGCAATAAGCGATGCGGGCCTTGTGACCAAGCACGGCCAAATCAACGATGTGCAGGTCCTGATTGTCGCCGGTGGCGGTGGCGGTGCTAATGGGTTGTCTGGTCATTGGGGTGGCGGTGGCGGAGGAGCAGGAGGAGTATTGCAGGGCGTATTGCCCGGCGTGAGCGGAAGCTATGCCGTTGTTGTCGGTTCGGGCGGGCTTCACGCAGGCGGTTATGGTGGTAGCGGAGGCAATTCATCATTCGGCAATTATCTTGCATATGGCGGCGGAGGCGGAGGCAGCTGGTATTATCCTGGAAGAAGCGGCGGTTCCAGCGGAGGAACGGGGAATGGCAACGGTTCCACGGAAGCAGTATTGCAAACTTCGCAATTCCCATTAACTGGCTATGGGAATGCCGGAACGTATTTTGGCGGCGGAGGCGCTGCTGGAGTTGGAGGCACTTACGCTGGCGGCGCTGGCCTATATTCGACGATATCCGGAACCAACACTTATTATGCGCCGGGAGGAAGCCTTCAGACTCCAGCCGTGTATTACGGCGGGGGAGGTATGCAGGGCCTTAATGGCGATTTTATCGGTGGAGACGGCAAGCAGGGCATTGTCATCATCCGTTACCCTGCAAGCTACGGCAACGCCACCGGAGGAGCAATCACCACGGTTGTGGATGGCGGCGTGACTTACCGGGTCCACACGTTCACCTCAAGCGGCACGTTCAGCACCAATGGGACCAGCGGCTGGGCCACTGGCTTGGAGCCGTCGGGAAAAGTCAGCTTCAAGCTCGGGCTCAACACCACTGGATACGCTTCCATTGAAAGCGCCACAGCATTATCGCCGGACGACTGGTATTTCATAACTTCGACTTGGAACGGCACCACGATGAGCATCTACGTCAACGGCGTGCTGGAAAGCACGCAGCCTGCAGCCGGAGTGCTTAACGGGACTTCGGATGTGGTGATTGGCCGCGATGCCAGCAGCTCTGCGGATTATTTCGACGGCTCGATAGACGAAGTCAGGGTTTGGGACCGCGCCCTTTCCTCTTCCGAGGTCGCCCAGCACTACGTATCCTCCCTCAACAAGTACGCTCCCGGCAAGTGGATGTTCCTCTACAACCGCACGCTTGCTGCTGGCTCGTACTCGTACGAAGGCTATGCCCGCGACGCCGTCGGCTGGAACTCGACAGGCACTCGCGCCTACTCAAGCGTGTACAACCGCATCGGCTTCATCGCGCCAACCCCCGCGGGCGGCTTGGGCGTGAACCTGACTGAGGCAAGCTCGGTTGGGATGGCAATAAACGCAAGCCTTTCCGGCACCAACCTTTCGCAGCTGACGCTTGAGCTGAACGGCACCAACTACACCGCCTATGACAGCTCGCTTGTGCTGGCATACAACTTTGACAACAACTCCGCTGTCGGCGATACCGATGAGCGCGTCACCGACCTGTCGCGCTACGGCAACACCGGCGCAGTCTCTTCGAATGCCCTCACTTTGCACTTCGACGACAACGACGGCTTCATCGCGCAGGACTCCGGGCCGAACAGGCTGAACGGGACAATCTATGGCAACACCCTCATGCTTTTGCACATGGATGAGAACAACGGCACAACCGCCTATGATGCGGGCATCTACAGGCACAACGGCACCATCAGCGGAGCGGCTTGGGCCGCTGGGAAGAGCGGGAGCGGGCTGAGCTTTGACGGGGTCAACGATTACGTCGAGACCTACGATTATTCGTGGAACACTTCCAATTCCTTTTCGATGAGCGTTTGGTTCAACACTAAGAATGCGTCGCAGGACCAGGTCCTTATATCAAAAGCATCCTACGAGTATTCGCTGAGGATAGACGGGCAGTCCTTAGGCCTTTATTTCGTCTATTGGACGAGCGCAGGCGCGGACAACCTCGGGCTGCATTTCGGAAACGTCTCAAGCAACTCTTGGAACCACGTCGTGGTCTCCTATGACGCGGCCACGCGGACCGGACGGGGCTACCTCAACGGCCAGCTCGCGGACACCAGCACGTTGTGGTCGGTTGATTTCCTCAACAGGGCGCTGCCCACAAGGATAGGTTACGGGTACCATCTCGGAGGGGCTTCCTACTCGTTCAACGGCTCCATCGACGAGGTTGGAATCTACAACCGTTCGCTGTCCGCGGACGAGGCGCTTGCGCAATACAACGAAGGCAAGGCCAAGTTTGCCGAGTGGGACTCGGACGGCAAGTCGGGGACTGCGATGAGGTTTGACGGCATCAATGATTATGTGGAATTGGGAACCGATTCACGCTTGAACCAGTTGAATAATATTTTTTCAATCTCCGCATGGGTCAAGACCGGCGATTCCGGGAACTGGCAGTGGATATACCAGTTCGGCCAGCATTCCGACCACAAGGACCGGTCGTTGGTAATCAATGACGGCAACAAGGCGACGATGTATACGTACTATGGCGATGCAGTAGGCACAACAACTGTCACCGACAACGAATGGCATCATCTTGTCGGCACTTCAGATGGCACGACGACGCGGATTTACGTGGATGGCGTGTTGGAAAAAAGCGCGACGCCAACTTTCTCCAGCTTTACTTATTCTGGCGCAAGAATCGGAATCAACAATCCTGGCGGATATTACCCCTTCAACGGCTCCATAGACGAAGTCGCAGTCTACAACACCGCCCTCTCCGCAACTGACGTCTCGCAGATGTACAACGACGGGAAGCCCAAGCACCTAAACTACGTTGACGGGAAATATGGGAAGTCCGTGCAGTTCGACGGCACCGGCGATTACGTCGACTTCTCCTCAAAAGCGTCAAGCATAGGCGGCCAGGTCGGAACGTTGCAGCTGTGGTTCAAGAAAAGTTACTCCGGTAGGCAATATGTTTTCGGTGCAGGTGACACGGTTGCAAGCTGGAGCGGGCTTTTGGTCGGGCCTACCACCGACTCATATGCTGACGAAAGCCTAGCGTATCTGATATCCTCCGGCGGAAGCTACCCGCTTCAGGCGTTCGTGCGCCACGGGGAAAGTTACTTCTCCGACGGCTTGTGGCACCAGGTAGTCCTCGTGATGGGAAGCAACTACAACAAGATTTTCATTGACGGTGCGGAGGAACCCCTGACTTATGGCGCAGGTTCAGCGGCAACGGGAGGGTACTTCTTCAACCCGTCGGGATTGGATTCCATGGCTGTTGGAAGGCGTTTCTACCCCGATTATCCCGATTACTTCAACGGCTCCATCGACGAAGTCCGCATCTGGAACCGCACCCTCTCCGCAGCTGAGGTCGCCCAGGGTTACTACTCCAGCCTTGCCAAGTACGCGCCGGACAAGTGGCTCTTCTCTACAACCGCCTTTGCGGATGCTGCCGGCGGGTATTCCTTCAACGCCTACCTGCGCGATGCCGACGGCGCTTGGAACTCCACGGGCGCGCGCACGGTCAGTGTCACCAATTCCACTTCCATAAGCTTCCTGCCTCCGACGCCGGTTACCGGTTCTAACGTCTACTCTGGCGCGTACCCCGTTGCCGCTGCCGTAGCCAACCAGCCCAACATCTCGTCTTTCTACCTGTTCGCAGGAAAGGCGGCATACCCTGTTTACGACGACTCGCTTGTGCTTGCATACAACTTCGACAACGTCGCTTCAATAGGCGAGAGCGCGGCGAAGGCGGTCGACGTCTCAAGGTACGGCAACAACGGGACGGTTTATGGCAACGCGAACTGGACTACGAACGGGAAGTATGGCGGGGCGATGGGCTTTGACGGGGTCAACGACTACGTCGAGGTGTCGACTTCTTCAAGCCTGCGCAGCATCACGAACGACTTTACGATGTCCGCTTGGTTCAAGCGGTTCGGGGTTTCGGGCGGCACTTCCGACGCGGGATACCACGGCATCATACGTGGGGGAACCAGTTGGGCCCCGCGCATCCTGGTGACTTCAGATGGGGGTTATGTCCTTTTGGAGGAATGCCTGAACGGCACCACTACTCCCTGGCATGCCCTTGGCACTTCTTCGGTCCCGTTCAATATCGGGGAGTGGCACCAGATAGTGGTGCGGAAGGGCGCGTATGGCACGGAGATGTACATTGACGGCAGCCTGAGCGCATACAACCGGTCGATGTATGGGACCACGACCGCGTCCGCGTCGTCGTTCTTCATCGGCACAGGCGCAACGCCCTTGCTGCATTACATGGCAAACGGCCTTATTGACGAGGTGCGCGTCTGGAACCGCTCGCTTTCCGCAGGTGAAATCAGCCAGCACTATTATTCCAACCTGAACAAGTACGCCCCGGACAAGTGGTTCTTCCAGGCCAACGTCTCCGGCGTGCACCCAGGGGTCGAGGACCTGCGCGTTATGGTGCGCGATTCTTCGAACAGCACATTTGTTGACAAGCGCTCATTCAATGTAATTTCCTCGCAAGCGGCTTTCTCCGACCCGACGCCTTCCGGCAAGCGCCTGACTTCAAGCATCGCCGCGATGCCGTTCTACCCGATGGCAGTCAACGCGTCGATTACCAACATCTCGCTTTCCAACCTTTCCTTCCAGTGGGGCGCATCGAACTACTCGCTTTACGACGACTCGCTGGTTTTGGCGTACAACTTCGACAACGCCGAAGCAATCGGCGACTCTGCAAGGCAGGTCACCGACCTTTCAAGGTATGGAAATAACGGCACGGTTTACGGCAACACCATGCTGCTTTTGCACATGGACGAGGCCGTTGGCAACGTGGCCTACGACGAGGGCGCCTACCGCAACAACGCGACTTGCTACAACATGGGCGGAATAACCGGCGTGTCCGCCTGCAACTGGGCGGCCGGGAAGAGCGGGAGTGCGATCAGTTTCGACGGCTCTAATGACTACGTCTTAGGTGCAACTTCGCAGTTGAACGTTGCGGATGCTGTCGCGCTGGAGGGTTGGCTTTACATGGTTGGTTCCAACCAGGCGCGTTTCTTTGGCAGTTTCCAGGCAGCGGGTTCGGCGAACCCGCAATACGCGTTTTTTGGCGCGCCGAATTACTTGCGCATCCAGCTCAAGGACGCTTCAAACAGTTGGGACACTGCGCTTGACGTGAACTACCAAATGAACCTCCAGGGCGCTTGGCACCATATCGTGTTTTCCTTTGGCAAGCCCAACTATTGCTTCTATGTTGATGGGCTTGCTGTAAAGTGTGGCGCTTGGTACCAGTCAATACGCTCGGACGCCAACCCCGCGTTCTACCTGGGCGCCCGGGGCGACTTGTATGCCAGCGAGTTGTTCAACGGCACTATGGACGAGGTCGCAGCCTACAATCGTTCCCTCTCCGCAGCCGAAGTCCTCGACCACTATTACGCCGGCAGGGCAAAGCACGCCGACTACACAACAGACGGCAAGTACGGCGGGGCGTTGAAGTTTGACGGCAAGGATGACTTCATCAGCGCAGGCAATCCCGCAAGCCTGCAGTTCCAGCGGGAGATTACCATAACTGCATGGGTCAAGCATGCGGATTCGCAGAGGGGTTACATAATTGACAAGTATGGTAGCAGCAACCATGGTCCGATGTTTTCTATTGAAAGCAATGGTGGCTTGAACTTCTATTCGTATAATTCCACCGTAGGCCATGCTTTTGGCGGCCCCAGCACGAACCTCAGCGTGCCAGTCAACGAGTGGCACTTCGTGGCAGTATCTGCCAATGTCACTGGCGGGTATTATGATTTTTATGCGGACGGCAACACTCAGCGGCTGACCAGCTACACCGACGTGCTTTGGGGTACTTCAGGCAACCTTTTCATTGGCGTCCGCAACAAGGCTTCAGATACTAGTTACTTTAACGGCTCCATCGATGAAGTCCGCATCTGGAACCGCTCGCTCTCCGCTGACGAAATCAAGTTGCAGTATTATTCCAACCTTGCCAAGTACGCTCCAGACAAGTGGCTCTTCTCTTACAACGTTCCCACAGACCTTGCGCCGGCCAATTATGATTACGCAGTCTATGCGAACGACTACCTTGCGGATGCAAGCTGGGGCGCCTACTCCGGAAGAAAGCGCATCACCGCCACTCAGGACAGGATTTCCTTCATCGGCCAGACTCCTGCAACAATTTCAACGTTCAGCGCGGGTACTGCCGCGTTCGACCCGGTGCAAATCAATGCAAGCATCGGCAACGTGAGCCTGTCTTCTGCAAAGCTGAACTGGAACGGGGTCAACTCCACCCTTTTCGACTCGTCGCTTGTGCTGATGTACAACTTCGACAACGTCCTGTCAGTTGGCGACAACGCGACCAGGGCCGTTGACCTTTCGGCGTACGGCAACAACGGCACGATTGTCGGCGTCCCGTGGACGCAAAGCGGGAAGTTCGGCGGCGCGCTCGACTTTGGCGGCCTTAACGATTATGTTTATGCGCCCGATTCAGTTTCCCTTAATCCGACCGCGGCGCTTACTGTTTCGGCGTGGGTGAACCCTGATTCGCTGCCATCTTTGTCAAACGGCGTGGAACTGCTGGGCAAGACTGGGCAGTATGAGCTGTTGGCGAACCGCACAGGGGTCATTTTCACGGACAGGAACGCGTCCGTTTACGTCCCAACCGCATTGGTTGCAGGCGAGTGGCACCAGGTGGCCGGGGTCATCGCCGCCAATGCGAGCATGAGCCTGTACGTGGACGGCATACTGAAGGGCAGCGTCCCTTTCGGCAGCATGCAGCAGTCGGCCAACGCGTTCATGGTAGGCAGCGCGGCCTACGTGCCGGCCTATTCCGGCTCGGCGCCGACTGTTTACAGCGCAACCTGCACTTCAAGCAATTTATACGGACAGGAACCAAACTGCCCTGCAGACGATACTGCCAACGCCCAGTTGGCGTTGACCCATGATTTTATCAACACCACTTTCAGGGCCGCGTCATTGGGCAGCAAGACTTACACCCACATCTTGGATTACGGCAGCGCCTATGCCATGGATAAGCTCGTATGGGACGGATACACTCCAAGCAGTTCATACTGCTGCGGGACTGGCTGCGCAGGATGCCATAATGACAATTACTTCTATCTATACGGGTCAACTGACCTGACCAGCTGGTTCTCAATCGGTGGCGGGTGCGGGAAACTCCCGTGCGCGGACAGCAGTTTTGGCGCAAAACCCGTACGATACCTGCAAGTGGTTGTCACTTCCAGCTGCAACGGTTGTTCCAATTATGATTATGTGGATTCGTGGGCGCTCTCGTCCGCCTCGTCAACCGAAAACGTAGTCTGCGGCTCCGCCTCCTCCAAGTGGACTTGCCCTGCGACCCATGCCTGCGGTTCAGTCGCCGGTGCGTGCAATGTCCTGTTCAACGGCCGCATGGAGGACTTCGACGGCCGCATAGACGAGGTGCGCATCTGGAACCGCTCCCTCTCCTCCGACGAAGTTTATGTGCAGTATTCCTCCAACCTGGCAAAGTACGCGCCGAACCGCTGGCAGCTTTCCGCAAACAGGTCCGTTTCTGCTGTTGGCGGCTACCCCTTCTACGGGTACGCAAACGAGTCCCTTGCCGGAAGCTTCACCCCGGCGCGTACCCTGCAGGCGACCAACAACCGCATCGGGTTCGTGCTTCCGACCCCCGCGGACGGAGCGGCAGTCGCAGCAGGAGCCGCGTTTGCCAACGGCATCGCCATAAATGCGAGCGCAGTCAACGCCAACCTCTCAAGCTTCAAGTTCAACTGGAACGGCACGAACACCTCGTACTATGACGACTCGCTTGTGCTTGCGTACAATTTCGACGATGCATTGGCAGCTGGCGACACGAACGAGCGCGTGATGGACTATTCGCGGTATGGCAACAACGGCGCGGCCTTTGGGAACGTGCTCACGCTCCACTTCGACGAGGAAAACGGCTCTTTTGCTCTTGACTCTAGCGCGTCGCGCAACAACGGCGTGATTTACGGGGACACGGCGGGCCTGTGGCACTTCGACGAGGCCGACGGCAACACCGCCTACGACGACACGCGCTTTGCAAGCAACGGCACGGTCTACGGGAACACGCGCCTGCTTTTGCATATGGATGAGGGTGCAGGAAACAAGACTTATGATGAGTCTGCATACAAGAACAACGCTACCTGCTACAATATGCTCGGCGGCTCCGGCATCACCAATTGCAACTGGTCGTCCGGAAAAAGCGGCATGGGCATGGGTTTTGACGGGGTAAATGATTACGTGCTTGTGAATGCATCCGACAGCATGAACCCCACTTCGGCGCTGTCCGCGGAGGCATGGGTATATCCGATGAACGTGTCCGGTGCGCACAGGATTTTCTCCAAGACCGAAAGTGGTGGGTACACTTTGTTAATCACCAACGGCGCTTTGTACCTGTCAGTCATGATAGGCGGTTCGTATTATGTTGCTTACTGTCCGACCATATCTGCAAACCAGTGGCACCACGTTGTGGGAACGTACAATGGTGCCAATCTGGCCTGCTATCTTGACGGCGTATCCGGCACGCCTGTTGTGCAGTCTGGAAGCATCACCTCAAGCGCTCAGGCTCTGGCAATCGGGGCTGAACCAAACGGCATTCCCGTCAGCAGCACTACTGACCTGTTCGAAGGCACCATTGATGAGTTTGCAATCTATTCTTCGGCTTTTGGAGCCTCCGAAATCCTCGACCACTACGCCGCAGGAAAGGCCAAGCACTCCGACTGGGTGGCAGGAAAGAGCGGGACCGGAATGCAGTTTGACGGAATCAATGATTACTTGTCTTTAGGTAGTTTGTCGCACATCGTGGGTTCTTCAGCAATTACTGCCGAGGCGTGGATTTATCCAAGAACAGTAACCCCGGTTTATCAGGAAGTTTTAGTGAAAGGTCTTAATGACATCCTGATACGGGTTGATACGGGAGGTAAAGTAGTTGTAACCGTGAATAATGTAGGTGTAGCTACTACTGCGGGAATTATTATTCCGAATCAGTGGCAGCATGTAGCATACTCCTGGAATACTGCTGATGATTTGGTTAGAATTTATGTAAACGGCGTATTGGTCAAGACTGGCGTAGCTTCAGCGAATACTATTAGCAACACCGGAAACGCGTACTTGGGTGCGTGGTATGGATTAAACGGCGAGTGGTTCAACGGTTCCATCGATGAGGTCGCAATCTACAACCGCTCGCTTTCAGCTTCCGAAGTCGCCGAGCACTATGCCGCAGGGAGGGCAAGCCACTTGGAACGGGGTGCGGGAAGAAAAGGCAACGGCCTACAGTTTGACGGGGTTGACGATTATTTTGCAGGCTCCGCGAACGGTATCAACGGCACCAAGAGGTGGGCCGCCACGGGCTGGTTCAGGACCGTGGGTACCGGCGAGTTGATGGTGCTCGACACCCGGGCCGGGATACGTACGGGCATATTTTTCATGCAAGCGTCAAACGACGTCTGGAGGCTGTTTCTTGCAAGCCCTTCCGCGGCAATCAAGGATTATACTTATGCTTTGAACCTGAACGACGGCAACTGGCACAACTACGCGATAACCCGCGACGGCGACAATTCCCTGTCGCTTTACGTTGACGGCGCGTATGCGACGCCCACCATCCAGACGAACGCCGACATGACCGGCATCAGCGAGACCTGGTCGACCTTCACTCTCGGCGCCTTCAACCAGCACAACTATTACTTCTGGAACGGCTCTATTGACGAGGTCGCGCTCTACAACCGTTCGCTCTCCGCAGCCGAAGTCCTGCAGATGTACGAGGAGGGCGTGCCGAAGCACCTGAATTACGTGGACGGAAAGTACGGGAAGGCGGTGCAGTTCGACGGGGTCAGCGATTACGTCGATGCTGGAAATTCAGCGAGTTTGGATATTACTTCTGCGATTACCATTGCAATGTGGGTACAGCCAAACCAACTCGCTGCACATCGTTTATTTGGGAAAATCAATGGGTATACCACGCACATTTTCCGAAACAAATTTGAAATGGTAATCATTGATGGCGGGGTCGCACGGCTACAGAATAGGGATGCTTCTGGCGGGGTTGACCTGAGTGTGGATACTTGGTATTATCTTGTGGCGACGTACGATGGCAGCCAAATGAAGACGTATGTCAATGGCGTGTTGGATAGATCCGGCGCGTATTCTGGTGACATGGATTCAGGAACATCAAGACTGATTATTGGAAACGCATTGGACTCGCCGGGTATTGCTACAAACGGCACTATTGATGAAGTCCGCGTCTGGAACCGCTCGCTAACAGCATCCGAAATCCAGCAGCAGTACTACTCCAACCTCGCAAAGTATTCCGCCGACCGCTGGCTGTTCTCTTCAGTGCAGCCAATCCGCACAGTGGGCAACTATACTTACTTTGCCTACCTGCGCGACTTGGCAGGCTCCGGGAACATCACTGAAAAGAGGGTTGTTTCAGTCGCATCGGGCAACCCGGTGAGCTTCGCCCCGCCGACCCCTGCGGACGGCGCGATGGTTTCAGGCGACACGGTGCCGGTCCGTGCAGTAGTGTCCAACGTCTCCCAGCTTGACCAGTTCCGGCTGCTCTCAAACAACCGGGCGTACTCCTTCTACGACGACTCGCTCGTGCTTGCGTACAACTTCGACAACGTCGCAAGCATTGGGGAGAATGCGACCCGCGCGGTGGACGTCTCAAAGTACGGGAACAACGGCACAATCAGCGGCGCGAGTTGGACTGGAGGAAAGTACGGGGGCGCGTTGGCGTTTGATTTCGTTGATGACAAGATAGTCGTTTCCAATGAGGGGTCTTTTGACTGGGATCGGACCCAGCCGTTTTCCATCCAGGCGTGGGTCAAAACAAGTTCTACTGAATCGGCAATGGGCTTGGTGAATAAGGGACTTTTGTGGGGGCCTGGATGGGACTTTAACATAATGAGCAATCCTGGCTTCAGTGGAAACGCACGCTTCTATATCTGCGATTCAGCTTCCCATTGTCCTGGTGTAATTACCAACAAGACCTTGAATGACGGTCAGTGGCACCAGATTACGGCCACTTATGATGGTTCAAGCATCCTCCCTGGGTTGTCCCTATACCTCGACGGCCAAGTCAGCCGAATTGATGTCCAATCTGGTACTTTGTCCAGCAGCATGCTTAACAACTACTCCATAAACATCGGCTTTACTCCCGGATGGACTAAATATTTCAACGGCTCCATCGACGAGGTGCGAATCTGGAACCGTTCTCTTTCCGCTGACGAAATCAAGCAGCAGTATTACTCCAACTTCGCAAAGTTCGCGCCGGACAAGTGGCTTTTCCAGTCGAACCAGACCGGGCTGACAACCGGCGCAATGAGCTACTGGGCGATTGCGCGGGACACGCAGAACAACCTTTACGTTGGCAAGCGCGTCGCAAACGTGCAGTACAACGCAATCAGCTTCGCTTCCCCGACTCCGCAGAAACGGCTCTACTTCGGGATTGGCGCTGGCGCTGTCGAGCCGTTTGCGATAAACGCAAGCATCAACGCCTCGCTTTCAAGCGCTGTGCTGTCCTTGAACGGCACGAACCACTCGTTCTACAACGACTCGCTCGTCCTTGCCTACAACTTTGATGACGTTGCAGGCATCGGCGATTCTGCCGGTAAGGTCGTGGACGTTTCCAAGTACGGCAACAACGGAACGGTTTACGGGAACACGCGCCTGCTTTTGCACATGGATGAGGGAACTGGCAACGTCACCTACGATGAGAGCCGACTTGGCAACAACGGGACTTGTTACAACATGGGTGGGGCAACGGGTGTGTCCTCATGCAATTGGGTGAGTGGAAAGAGTGGCCGTGGGATTTCGTTTGAGGGTGTGAATGATTATGTTGATGTTGGGACTGCTGTGAACCCGGTGAACAATAAGCTTTCAGCGGAGTTGTGGGTTTACTATTTGGGTGGAACTGAACCAAGGCAGTTCCTGATTTCAAAGTACAATGGAGCTAGCTGGTATATCGAAATAGTCAATGGTTATGCTAGGTTTGTCACGTATGGGCTAATTAGTGGCGCTTGGACTACAGTAATCTCAAATTCTGTCCAGATAACACCAAGGACGTGGTACCACATTGTGGGCGTATGGGACAAGCCAACGCAATATTTCTATGTAAATGGGGTACAGCAAACGCCCCAAAGTGCTGACTTTGACAGCCTGTCAAACGGGAATATGCTTGCCTTGGGGCGGGATGGTCCAAATGACCGGTTTTACTTAAACGGCACGATTGACGAAGTTGGCGTCTATGGGAAAGCCCTCTCAGCAGACGAAGTCCTCTCCCACTACAACGCGGGCAAGGCCAAGCACGCCGACTGGGTGCAGGACGGGAAGTGGGGTAGCGCGATGAGTTTCGACGGGGTGGATGATTATGTTAGTGTGGGAAATGGAGCAAGTCTGAATATTACTAGCGCAATTACAATTAGTGCATGGGCGAGAAGAAGCGAAATTGGTAGAAGTCAAAGTATAGTCCGTAAAGGAGGGCAATCAAACACTATTCTTGATTATAATTTAGGTTTTGGACTAGCGGATAATTTGGGTTTTGGAGCGAGTAAAACAACCGGCGAAATTGTCGGAGTTGCTTCAATTGCCGTATATACGTCAACGACTTCTTGGTATCATGTAGTTGGGAGTTTTGATGGTTCAAATTATAAGACATATGTAAATGGAGTAGAAGTTGCTAATAGTGGCGTAACCAATTCGAATACCAATGTCAATGTGTTTTATATAGGACAGAAAAGTGATGGCACGCAAAGATTCAACGGTGCCATCGACGAAGTCCGCGTCTGGAACCGCTCCCTTTCAGCTGAGGAGATTAGACAGCACTATTACGGGAGCCTCAACAAGTACGCGCCGGACAAGTGGCTGTTCACTTCGGTGCAGGACGGCCCGTCAACGACCGCAGGCTCTTACAACTACTCGCTTTACGCGACCGATGCGAACGGAGTGACTAGCTTTTCGGGTGCGCGTGCCGCCTTTGTCGACCACAACCACATAGGCTTCGTGCAGCCCTCGCCCGCATACGCGGGGACGGTAAACTACGCGCAGGCAGTGGCAAGCCCAATCACAATCAACGCAAGCATTTCAGGAATCGCAACGCCAAGCGAGATGGCCTTCAACTGGAACGGCACGGGCGCGACTTACATGAACGACTCGCTTGTGCTTGCATACAACTTCGACGACGTCGCAGGCATAGGTGACTCGGCTGCCAAGGTGGTTGACACCAGCAAGTACGGCAACAACGGGACGGTTTACGGGAACACGATTGCGCTCCTGCACATGGACGAGAACACAGGGAACACCACCTTTGACGAGGGCAGGTTTAGCAACAACGGGACTTGTTACAACATGGGCGGCGGTTCAGGAGTGACGAACTGCAACTGGGTTGCCGGCAAGGCTGGTACGGGAATCCGCTTTGATGGGGTGAATGATTACGTCAGCATGGCAAGCAGCCTGCCGGTGCTGAACGATTTCACGATTGAATTCTGGTTTACTAAGCTCAACACCGCAAGGGGCCACGCCTTCTCATCAGGGTCGTCCGGAGCAAACAACCTGATGTGCGACTTTGACGACGGCGGCTACGGCGTATGGGTCTACTGGATGGGTGGCGGAAACCCCTCGGTAAGGACGACAACCACCTACAACGACGGCTATTGGCACCACCTTTTGGTCACGCGCTCCGGCTCGGCAGTGACGTTGTACATGGACGGGGTGTCGAAGGCAACCACGGACTCCTCAATCACCATCACTGCCAGCAGCATCCATCTAGGGGACAATTTTGGAAACAACCTGTGGAATGGCAGCATCGACGAACTCGTAATCGCCAACCGCTCTTACTCCGCTTCCGAAGTCCTTTCGCGCTACAACGCAGGCAGGGCAAGGCACGCCGACTGGGACCCGAACGGCAAGTGGAACTCCGCGATGAGGTTTGACGGGTTGAACGACTACATTGTCATACCTTCCCCGTCAGGCGGCGCCCTAAACCCGCTGGATGCGATAACCTTGGAGGCTTGGGCGTATTGGACGGCGACTCCGGTTAGTGGATACCTGATATCGAAAGGGTGGGGCGATGTATACGACCTTGTAATATCCAATAGCCGCGCCGCCTTTGCGGTGATACACGATGCGTCCGTTTCCTCCTCGAAATCGGTATCCTCGCCAAGCCCGTTGTTTGCCGGGGCGTGGCACCATGTTGCCGGCACTTACGACAAGAACACCGTGTCATTGTATGTTGACGGCCAACTTGTTTCTTCCGGTTACTTCAACGAGTCAATGCGCCAAACCGGCTATTACTCCGTGAAGATAGGCGCGAACTGGCATACTGGCGAGGCCGGCTTGCCGCTAAGCTACTACCAGTCATTCAACGGCTCAATCGACGAAGTCCGCATCTGGAATCGTTCGCTAACCGCATCCGAAATCTCCCAGCACTACTATTCGAGCCTGAACAAGTACGCGCCGGACAGGTGGCTGTTCCAGTCAACTCCGCCCGCAAACGCGACCGGCAGCTACTCCTACTACGCAAGCGTGAGGGACGCGGCTGGCGTGTTGAACACGACAGAGGCCCGCACGTTCAGCGTCGGAGTGCAGGATTGGATCAGCTTCATCTCACCGACGCCTGCTGACGGCTCTAACGCAAGGTTTGGCAACATCACCATAAACGCAAGCATCGCAAACGTCTCGCTTTCAAAGATGGTGTTTTCGTGGAACGGCACCAACTACACTTACCTGGACAACTCGCTTGTCTTGGCGATGAACTTCGACGATGCCAGCGCGGCAGGCGACACCGCAGGCAGGGCGACTGACTACTCGAACTACGGCAACAACGGCACAATCAACGGCAACACGCTTTTGCTTTTGCACATGGACGAAGGCGACAACAAGACTGTTTACGACGAGAGCCGGTTTGCAAACAACGGGATGGTTTACGGCAACACCCTGGCGCTCTACCACTTTGATGAGAACTCGGGCACCAAGGCCTACGACGAATCTGCGTACAAGAACAACGCGACCTGCTGGTATTATTCGAGTCTTGGATGCAACTGGACAGTAGGCAAGAGCGGGTCCGGGATGTATTTTGACGGCAACAATTACTTGTATCTCGGCAACCCCGCGTCCCTCAACCTTTCCCGCGCCTTCACGGTCTCGACTTGGCTCAAGCTTGAGGACACGGACGTTGCGCGTTCCATCTTCTACAAGGGCTATTTGTGGTCGTCCTATCACGGCATCAACCTACGCAGGGGCTCAAGCAACCGGTTCAACCTGATGGTCGGAAACGGCGCCACCATAAGCGTGATTGAATCCAACTCCAACGCGACCACGAACAGGTGGTATCACGTGGCCGGGGTGTACGACGGCACGACTTTTTCGTTGTATGTTGATGGGGTAAAACAGGCCCAGACTGCGAACGTTGCCGCGCCCATAGCGTATGAGGCGAATTCCGGAGTTCAGATTGGCGCCGGCGGGGTCAACCAGTTCCTTGGGACCATGGACGAGTTCGGAATCTACAACCGCTCGCTTTCAAGCTCCGAAATACTCGACCACTACAACGCAGGAAAGGCCAAGCACGCCGACTGGGTTGCCGGGAAGAGCGGGACGGGGTTGCAGTTTGACGGGGTTGATGATTATGTCAATCTCGGAACCACAGTCATGACGACGAATGCGACGACGATAAGCATGTGGATAAAGTCCGCCGCGGCCTCGCAATTGAAGGGGCTTGGCTCGTTTTTTGCCGGCGGTACTGGTGTAATCGTGTACCAGGGCTCTTCTGGCGGCGTCACCGACGCTGCAATGTTCGGGTTCAGGGGTGCGCCTGAGATACGCACTTCGGCAAACGCGATTGTTCCCGGGCAGTGGCAGTATCTGACTTTCATGTATACTGGCGGGACCAAAACCGACCTTGCAAGTTACCGAATTTACATAAATGGCGTGCCGCAGGCGATTACTGCCCTGGGGACGATAGGGAGCACGCAAACCGCCGCACGCATAGGGAGCGACCAAACTGGCGTATATTGGAACGGCACCATCGACGAGGTCATGATAGCAAACCGTTCGCTTTCCCAGGCTGAAGTCTTGGAGCAGTACAACGCAGGAAAAGCCAAGCACGCAAACTGGGACCCTGCAGGAAAGTGGGGAAGCGCGATGAAGTTCGACGGTGTGGATGATTACGTTGCCGTGAACGATTCGGACGTCCTTGATTTTACGAGCGCTGTGACCGTTTCAACGTGGGTGCGTCCGAACGCTTGGACCGACTGGGCCCAGCTTGTAGACAAGGACGGCAACTTCCTGTTGAGAGCAGACGGCGCCAATCCGACTTCTCTTCAATGGGTCTGGTACAACGGGACGGTTGTGCGCAGGTGCCTCTCCCCGTCATTGCCTCCTCTTGGCGTCTGGACCAATGTCGTGGTGACTGCGGCCGGCAACGACGTCAATGCAATCTATTTCAACGGCGTGAGCCAGGGTTGTACGCCCAGCACCTGGTTTGCTGGGGGCAGGACCATGATTTACAACCTCTCTATCGGGGGCAACAACCTTGGCTTCAACGGCTCCATTGATGAAGTCAGGGTCTGGAACCGCGCCCTCTCGGCTGACGAAATCCGTCAGAACTATTACTCCAACCTCGCAAAGGTCTCGCCCGACAGGTGGGTGTTCACGAGCAACCAGACGTTCGGCCCGACTGGAGGCACTGCAATCCCGTATTCAATATGGGTGAGGGATGCGAACACTTGGAACACGGACCAGACGGGAAGGATTGTAACGAGGGAGTAGAGTCTAGCTGGTATGTTCTAAATATCGAAAAATACGCACATTCTAGTCGTATGTGTGCTCGTCGCGCCTTTCGAATTCAAGTATCTGGATTTTCTTGTTGTCCCAATCGACAAAGTATTTCAGCCGGTAGCTTGAGAGCCTAATCCGGTAATGGCCGTCGGAACCGGATATTTTCCTAACGTCAAAATGTTTTACCGGGACCGGTTCGGTGGAAAGTATGCCTATTGTCTCGTGGACTCTGGCGCGGGTCTTTTCATCCGCTTTTCGCAGGGCCTTGACTGCTTTGTTTCCCAGTTCGACTGAAAACAACCTTTTCACCAGCAGGGCGTTCAGAACAAGCCTTTTGAGTAGGGAACGGACTTTCCAGAGTCCATTTCGGCCTTTATTTTCTTAAGCCGGTTCAGCTCCTTTGTGCTGACCTTTTCCTCCGGTATCAAGCTCAAAAGCAGCGTGTTGTTTTTTTCTACTGCCTTATGCAGGCGTTTAAGCTCGGAATAGACTAGGTTGACGTTCGCTTCCATTTTCTTCACCCTATTACATATATTTCCTGCATTTTCCCGTTTTTCTGCCTATCGGATTTCAGTTATTGTCCGTATTCCTTTCCTTTGGAAACGATCGCGTCCAGTTTTTTGTTGGTGAAAATCCAGACTATCTTGTTGTCTGCGTAGGTTATCTTGCGGGATTTTTCCAAGTAGTCGAGGATGACTTTGAGCGTCTGGTACATTACGCGTCCGTCCAGTGTGCGGTAGAGCGCAGTTCTTGTAAGCTCCTTTTTGGAGTTGCGGATGGTGTCCTCTACAAGTAACATCGTGTCAAGGCGCGGGTAGTGGATGATTTGGCTGTTCATAAGACTATTATTGTAATTAGTATTAATAAACTTACATATGGGTGGGTTGTTGGTTTGACATGCAAACGAATTGGCCGGAGCATTCATAGTCTTTTCAAAACCATTCTTTCCTGACTCCGATTATATCCGTTTTCAGACTTCGTTTCCGGTATCCGATCCCGGCAGGATAAACGCAAGCGGATGCTTTGGTTTTTTTACTTGGGGGGCTTCCCTTGCCCGCCTGCAGGTTCCAAGAGAGAAAAGCCAAATTAATAAGCCGGCTTTCCTTTCCTATTTTGGAGACCGTCAGATGGCGAAAAGCGCATTTTTCACATTCGCAGGCAAGGGCCGTTCGCGCGGCCAGTCGCTTTCGGAGTTCATGATACTCCTGTCCGTGATGGTGCTGTACATACTGGCGTTCTCGATGATTTACGGCGGGCAGACCACCAACCAGTTCTACTTCCTGGAGTCTCTCCTGGGCAAGACCGTCGGCGAGTCGGTCGCCCTTGGCGCGAGCGCCGCGTACATAGCGGGCAACGGCTCGCAGGTAGACGTGCGGATTGCGAACGTGGAGGGCGACGTCTCGGTCGCCGGGAACTCGGTGCTCGTCACCCTGGAGGACAGGGTCGTCCACTCGCCAATCATATGCTCCGCCGTGAATGGCGACTTCTCGTCCGGGTTGAAGACTGCAAGGAATCATTATGGCAACATCACTGTCGGATAGGCAACGCCGGAAGGAAAGCCGCGGCCAGATGTGGATAATCGACGCCATGGTGTCCGGCACGTTCATCACGCTGCTTCTGTTCATGATGCTTGGAACGCAGGAGCAGCTTTCCAGCAAGTACGTGCAGGCCGACTCGGAGATCACCTTCTCCAACACCCTGCTGATGGCGTCGGACGCGCTCGTGCTCACTCCCGGCAGGCCCGCAAACTGGGACCTGTCGCCGGGCATCCCGGTTTTCGAGTCCGTGGGAATCGCGTCTTCGCCCAACGTGATCAGCACGGCCAAGGCCTCGCGGCTGCAGGTGCTGAATACGACGAACTACACCGAAATCAAGACCGCGATGGGCCTTGCGGCCATGAACACCTCGATGGAGATAACCCTGATGGGCGACTCGGTTCCGCTGTACTCCTTCGGGATAAAGCCGGGCAACCTGACGCGCTCCACGGTGTTCGAGCGGGTCGCGATGCTGGACGACGGCAGGGCCGTGATCCTGCGGCTTGAGGTGGGATGAGCATCATGTCGCGCGGCTTCATCTTCACTGTGGATTCTCTCATAGCCTTCGGCCTGGCGCTTGCGGTGCTCGGCCTGGTGATACCTTTCTACGACACGACGAGCCTTCCGAACCACGAGCAGCTGCACGTGCAGCGCTACGCCTCCGACCTGCTTGCGGTGATGCAGAAGACCGGCCAGGTCCGGCAGGCCATAGCAGGCGACGACTCGCCGGTGGCGGGCACCCTTGCAAAGACCGGCGCAGGCAAGTGCTTCGTGTTCAAGGCGGTGAACGCGACGACCAACGCGGTGGTCATCACCATACCGAAGCCGGGTTGCGGCGGGAAGCCGATGACAGTGTCGTCAGCCGCATCAAGCGAGTATTACGAGGGCGACTTTTACCGCCTTGAGCTTATGAGCTGGGTAGAATGAGGTACGGGCAGAAGGATGCAGGCAGGGGCTTTGTCGCCACGTTCGTGACGTGCGCGCTAGCGATGCTCATACTCATGCTCATAGCGTTCTCGCAGCCTTCGCTCAAGCTACGCGACCGATACCTTGCGGACTATTCCGGCTCGGCAACAGTCCGGCAGCTTTTCGACAACACCGCAGTGCAGGTGGGCGCGATTTCGGGGGTGAACTCCACTTTCCTGCCCCAGCCAGACGGCAACGTTACTGCGGTGTTTTCGGCCGCGCTACTTCCTGCGAACCGCAGCGAGGAGCTTTCGAACTATTCGGCATACCTGGAGGGCGCGTTCTCGCAGGCCGCTTCCGCGGTGATACTGCCTTCGTTTGGCGCGATTTCGGGGGACCGGTTCGACCTGATGTCCAACACCACCGACTTCTTTGTGGATTACGCCTCGCGTTCAGTAGGCTTCGAGCCGTCGCCTGGCTCCGCAAGCACCCGTTTTTCCAACCTCTCCATAGCCATCGCGATTTCGGATGCGCTCAATGCGTCCGTCCCATGGGCCTATGACGGCGCGGGGGACGTCAACGTCACGCTCTCGCTGACAACCGCAAACGGCACGACGGTCACCAACGGCAGGATGTCGTCCTCCTCCCCGCACACGTACGTGCTCAACGTCACGACCGGCGCGGGCGGGGGAGAGAACGTGGTCATCTACTTCGGGAACGCAGGCTCAGGCAACGGCGTCCTGCGGGTCAACAGCACCGGCGTGCCGGGCACGTTCAACGCGACCATAACGATGCCCTATGCGTACTCCTCGCTGTGGTACTACAACGCCTCGCTCAACGTGACCAAGGCCGCGATTGCGCGCAACTCCAAGCTCTTAGTTTGGGAGGGCGGTTAGGGAAGAAAAAGCCTACCTGAGTGATTTGTACCATTTTTCGTATTCCTTGTGCGTAGAAAAGCAGTGGATTATGCAAATAGTGTCGTCTTCGATGTTGAAGACAAGGCGTGCCTGTTGCGTCACGTTCTCGACATGGTGCGGCACCCCGAAGGCAAGATGCCTCCGTGGCGGCATCTGCGATAGTTTTTCCAGGTGGGTTTTGAAAAAAAGCTTGAGCTGTCGTTCAAGTGCAAGGAACTCCTTTTTCGCCGCAGGCTTGAACTCAACTTGCATCTATAGCCCTGCCTCCTTCATCACTTTGGCCATTGGCGTGGTCTTGACCTTGCCCGACCTGACCTCTGCCATTTCGGCTTCAACTGCCTTGTGGACCAGCCGGGCTTCCTCTTCGGAGCAAACCTGCCTGTCGTATGCAACAAGCGCCTGGCGTATCACTTCAGTCTGGTTGCCCGCATAGCCCTTCTCTATGAGGCTTGCCATTATCCGCTCGTAGGGCGTGCCGAGGTTGACGTTCATAAGACCACCTATACCTAATAGATGCCCATTTGATAATATATTGGTTGTGCATCTGTTGTGCATAGTGCTCTTGCCGCTAGGATAACGCAAGGCAGCATAGACAAGCCTTTCGGGACGACATTTCCGTTGAATTGCCGGAGCTTTTTGCCGCCTGCAAAATCAGCCATCCTTATTATAGCGTTTTGAGCCACATATTCAACTAGGCGATTTGAATGGCAGAGCTTGTAACCGAACGCATCACCGTACCCGAAGGCTGCAACATAATCTTCGGACAGGCGCACTTCATCCGCACAGCAGAGCACCTCTATTCTTCGCTTGTGGAAAGCGTGCCGGGAATCAAGTTCGGCCTCGCTTTTGCAGAGGCAAGCGGCGACTGCTTGGTGCGCACCGAAGGCACGGATGACAAGCTCAGGGAAGCCGCGGGAAGGGAGCTTGCAAAAATTGGCGCAGGGCACACGTTCCTAATCGTCCTCTCAAACGCTTTCCCGATAAACGTCCTCAATGCAGTCAAGGACACAAGCGAAGTCGCAAACATTTATTGCGCAACCGCAAACCCCGTTGAGGTAATACTTGCCCAGACCGCACAGGGCCGAGGCGTGCTTGGCGTTGTCGACGGTTCCTCAAACAAGGGCGTCGAGCAGCCGGGCGATGTGGCTAAAAGGCGCGAGTTCCTCAAAAATATCGGGTATAGCCCGAAATAATCCCAGATAGAGTTGAATGCATTTACAATGTCCAACTTTGCACTGACCTGGCAGCAGGTCAAGATACTTGAAAAAATCCCCTCTACCCCGCAGTCCGCGCGTTCTATCGGCGAGGATGCCGGGATAGACTACAGCACCTTCATGAGCGCGCTTTCCGCACTCTCCGAGCAAGGCCTGGTCGAAGTCTCAAAGACCGAGCGCCAAGTCTACGAGCTTACTTCTGAAGGAAGAACCTACCTGGACAAGGGCACACCGGAGCGCAGGCTCTACGTCGCAGTTGCAAAAGCCGGCGAATCCGGGCTTGAGGCGGCGTATTCCGCAGCAGGGCTTGTTGATTCCGAAAAAAGCGTCGCGTTGCAATGGGCAAAGAAGAACGGCTGGCTAAAGATTGGGAAGAGCGCGTCCGGGCTTCCGGTTTTCCAGCTTGCAGCATCATCAGTTGACGATAACGCGCTTTCCAAGACGGAAAAACTCCTTGAATCCATCTCAAAGGGCGCGTGCGAAAACATTCCAGTTGCCGACCTATCGCTTTTGATGTCGCGCAAGCTTGCAACAGAAAAGACCGAGAAGGAGTTCTCGGTGAACGCAACTTCGGCCGCGCCCAAGGCAATCGAGCTAAGCAAGAAGCAGCTTGCGAACGTAATCTCCGCAGTCACTCCCGAAGCCATCCGCACCAAGGCGTGGAAAAAGCCGGGAGTTGAGTTTGAAAAGTACGACCCTCTTGCAGCGTCGCCAGTGCAGTACATCGGAAAGAAGCAGCCCCTGCGCTCGTTCATCGACGAAATCCGCCAGATATTCCTTGAGATGGGCTTTACCGAAATCAAGGGCCCGATTGTGGAGGCCGCGCTCTGGAATTTCGACGCTTTGTACGTGCCGCAGGACCACCCCGGACGCGAATTGCAGGACACTTTCTACATCAAGAATCCCGGAAAGTCCGTAATCGACGCGGGCAGTGACGCGCAACGGGTTGAGAACGTCAAGAACGTCCACCAGGACGGCGGAAACACCGGCTCAACCGGATGGGGCTACCAGTGGGACAAGGACGTTGCAACCAAGAACGTGCTGCGAACGCACACCACTGCCGCAACCTGCCGCCACCTTGTCAAGGCATCAAGCGAGAAAAAATTCCCGGTGAAGGTATTCTGCATCGACCGCGTGTACCGCAACGAGGCAATAGATTACAAGCACCTTGCCGAGTTCCACCAGGTGGAAGGCATCATCATTGACGACAACTGCACGTTCCAGGACCTCATAGGGATGCTGCGCATATTCTACCAGAAGCTCGGCTTTACCGACATCCGCATCACGCCATCATTCTTCCCCTACACCGAACCGTCAGCGCAAGTGGAAGTCTACGACCCGGTGCGAAAAGAGTGGCTCGAACTCGGCGGCTGCGGGATGTTCAGGCCCGAAGTCACTAGGCCGCTGGGCATTACGGGAAACGTCGCCGCATGGGGCCAGGGCCTTGAAAGGTTGATGATGTCGCGGGAAAAACTCTCGGACATCCGCACGCTTTACCGCAACGACCTGGACTGGATTAGGAAGGAACGGAAGCAGCAGTAGTTTCCGATCCGCGCGTCTCTTGCACGTTTTATATACTACCCTATCCTACCCCCTGTTGTCGCCAGCCAGTGGCTGGCTTTGGGTAGAGGTGCATTTCTGTGACTGTCGGGTACAAGGGAATCTTTGTTCTGTTTTCTCTTTTTTGCGCAACCCTGCTTTCGGGCTGCGTGACAACCGCAGGCGGCACCGACGTCACCGCGCTTGCGTCTTCCCTGCCCCAGGTCCAGGAGTTTTTGGACCAGTATCCCGACGCGAAGATTTCCGTCGCGCTGTGGGACAGCGTTTCTGTTGAAAAGAACATCTCCGCCATACGCGCAGACTGCGGAGAGCAGTTCGCAGTCGGTGACTACTACAAAGTTTCAGTGATTGACCCGTCGTTTACGCTCGTAGTGTGGCTTGACAAGTCAAGTCAGAACGTGATGTGCGCGGTGAAGGCAGCGTCGGCGAACCCGACTTACGTCCCAACCGGCACGCCGACACAGCTTCCCAGTTCGACTGTAGTCCCCGCAGCTTCAGCGATTCCCACAGTGTCAACCGAATTTCCGCCGATGCCCCCCGAGGAGCAGGCAGTATCTTCAGCATCCGCCACACCCGCAGCGTCAACCGAATTTCCGCCCATGCCGCCCGGTTCTGAAGGAAATGTTTCCGAAGGGCTTACCTATGAGGAGTACGAATGCACGAGGAACGGCGGCTGGTGGAACACATGCGCCTCTCCGTGCGAAGGCCGGGAGGATGCTGCGTGCATCCAGATGTGCGTGGCAAAATGCGAGTATGCAAACCGCACCGTCACGCCCACTCCCGCGTCCGGTTCCTGCGTCACCGTAGGCCGCAGCGTACCCGTGGTTGCAAACCCGCCGAAGTGCTGCGAAGGGCTGGTGCTCAACGCAAGCGCCGTGCCTGCAGGGGTGGATGGTATATCCGGCTACTGCACGTACCCCGTCCCGCAGGTTGCCGAGGGCTGCAAGTGGGTTGGGATTGAATGCTCCCACAAGGGCGCGTACTGGACCGGCAAGCCGATGGAGTGCAACAAGGCCAACGAGGGGTTGGTGGGCATGGGTCCCAGCGGAAACGTCGGCGGAGCCTACATGCCTGAATCGTACACTTCCGAGGAGTGGGACACGTGCTTCACCCCGCGCGCGATGTGCGACTGCGGAAACGCGACTGTGCCGACTCCGGCGCCTTCGCCGAGTCCGACTCCGGTTCCCGTGGTCGTGAATTGCACTGATTCAGACGGCGGCCTGAATTATTACCAGTCCGGTTATGTGCGCATCCTGTACTCCAACAGCACGGTCCGATACATCTCCGACTTCTGCAGCCAAGCCGATTCCAATGTGGTGTTTGACATGTACTGCAACGGCACGGCTGCGTATGCAAGCCAAGGATACGTCTGCCCCAACGGGTGTTCGGATGGCGCGTGCGTCGCTTCGATTGACGCATCTAGAGCCGCCAACTATTCCCTCCGCCTTTCTGCCTTGGTGGCGGGCAACACGATTGGCTTCAACCGGGCGATAAGCAACTTTTCCATCGAAAGCAATGGCGGAGCTTACATATCGTCCATTCCTTATGGTGGCTGCCAGATAACCAACGAAAGATTTACTCTTGGAACTGGCTTTTCGGATGACACTTTTGCGTCCGTGTTCGGGAGTTTCGTCGACGCGAGCTTAAAGGCCCAGCCAAAGGAAGCGTACTCTGATTTTCCGAATTATGTTGCAGACCCGTCTTGCAATGTCCCGATGAATTATTCCGGCGTTGACCTTACGGTTGCGTGCAGGACCTCAGATTGTTTTATAGGGGGCGACGTCAACACCCGGTCCATGGACTTTGCATCGGTCTTCCGCTTCTACCTTCTGCACGGCCCGGAATTTAGGGCCCTCGTGGCCGCACAGGGCTCAACGTCAATCCTCGCACAGAAGTACGCGTGGATGAAGGAAAACGTCTTCGCAGGCAAGGAGTTCAGCTGCACGGACTTGATGTCCTGCTGAGCCTTTCCTCTTTCTTCTTTCTCTCCTTTTTTCTTTCCTCTTTATCTTCCTTCAGCCTTGCCGTGTGCTTTATTAATTTTTGTTAACAATCGTTACTATATGAACCCGCCCTGCATCGCCGCGGTATGGTACCTCATCCCCGCAGTGAGCGCAAGCCTTGCAAAGAGGCTTGCCAAGGAGGGACTCTCGCAGGGCCAGATTGCGGCAAAGTTAGGCATCACAAGGGCCGCGGTTTCGCAATATATTTCCGGGAAGCGGGGAATAGAGCTGAAGCTAGGGCCCAAGTCGAAAAAAGCGCTTGAAAAGCTTGCAAAGAAGCTTGCGGCTGCCAAGTCCGACTCAGGCGATGCCGAGCTTTCGCTTTCAATGTGCGAAATCTGCGCGATTGCGCGAAAGGAAAGGGTGCTGTGCGGCCTGCACCGCAAGTCCGGCGCGGACAAGGCCTGCAACATATGCTGTGGTGCAACTTGCAAATGAAGGCAAAGACTGTATATCTGGACAACTCGGCAACAACTAGAGTCGACCCGAAGGTGGTGGAGGCGATGCTTCCTTTCTTCACCGAAAGGTTCGGCAACCCTTCCTCGATACACTCCAAGGGCGTTGATGCGCATGATGCGGTTGAGCAGGCGCGCGCCGAAGTCGCAAGGCTCATCAACGCAAAGCCATCCGAGATAATCTTCACAGGCGGCGGCACCGAAAGCGACAACCTCGCAATAGTTGGCGCGGCAAAGGCTGCACATGCTTCAGATTCCTCAAAAAACTCCGTAGTCTGCTCTAATGTGGAGCACCCCGCAGTGCTCAACCCCTGCAAGGACTTGGCCGCATCAGGGTTTTCCTTCACTGAGGCAAAAGTAAGCGCCCGCGGCATCCTTGAACTTTCTGAGGCGCAAAAGTACATCTCAAGCAAGACCGCACTTGCAAGCATAATGCTTGCAAACAACGAAATCGGCACAATCCAGCCCGTCACCGCAGTTGCCAAGCTTTGCCACGAGAATGGCGCGCTGATGCACACCGATGCAGTTCAGGCGGTTGGCAAGATTCCAATTGACGTCAAGACGCTTGACGTGGACCTGCTCTCGCTTGCCTCGCACAAGTTCCACGGCCCCAAGGGCGTTGGCGCGCTCTACATTCGCGAGGGCGTGAAAATCAAGCCCATCTTCGGAGGCGGGGGACAGGAGCGGGGCCTGCGCTCCGGCACCGAGAACGTGCCCGGCATAGTGGGGCTTGGAAAGGCAGCGGAGATTGCCCGTGAGAACTTATCTTCCGACATTGAGAAAATGGGAAAACTCCGAGACCGGCTCATCGACGGCCTTGCAGTGCTTCCGCGTGCGTTCCTCAACGGAGACCGCAACCAGCGGCTCCCCAACAACGTGAACTACCGTTTCTTGGGTGTAGAAGGCGAATCGCTCATAACCCTGCTTGACGAGGCGGGCATCTGCGCCTCAACTGGCTCGGCCTGCTCTTCAAAGAAGCTCAAGGCATCCCACGTGCTAACTGCCCTTGGCCTTGCGGACTGGGAGGCCCACGGCTCGCTCCGGCTCACCCTTTCGCGATTTTCCACAAAAGACGAAATCGACTATGCGCTCGAGCAAATCCCGCAGGCAGTAAGCACCCTGCGCAGGATGTCGCCTGTCTGGGCAAAGCTTGAGGCCGGGGAGAAAATAGAGGATGTCAAGGATGGCCACGTACACTGAAAAGGTAATGGAGCACTTCAAAAACCCCAAGAACATGGGCGAGATGCCCGATGCCGACGGCGTCGGGGAAGTAGGAAACCCCAGCTGCGGGGACGTGATGAAGGTATTCATCAAGGTAAAGGACAACCGGATTTCCGACATCAAGTTCCAGACGTTCGGCTGCGTCGCAGCCGTTGCCACAAGCTCAATGGTCACCGAGCTTGCCAAGGGCAAGACCCTGGACGAGGCGATGAAGCTGACTCGCGCAGACGTTGCGGAATCACTCGGCGGACTCCCTCCGATTAAGCTGCATTGCTCCAACCTTGCAGCAGACGCCCTGCACGAGGCGGTCAAGGACTACCGCAAAAAGACTGACGAAGCTTGATACTTTTATATTTTTTTCATTTCCATTTGGCGAACCTATTTATTCGCAGTGCCCGTAACACGTAATCCAATGAATCTAGCGGTTATTTTGGCCTGGTTAGCCCCGCTTATCTGTTTTGCCTCGGCAGTAAGCGACCAGGAGCAGTCGATTGGCGTCGAGGCAACCGAAATCCCCGTTCTCGTGCAGGCTTCCGGCGACCTGCGGTTCGTGCCGTTCGTGCCGAAAGTCGAGAACCGTGCCAACATCTCGGTAAGCCTAGCTGTGCCCATGTCCGCGATTTCGCACCTTTCCTCAGGAAACCTCACAGTATACGTGATGCTGAAGCCCAAGCGTTCCGACTCCCAGCTTTACTTTGGCCGCAACCCGCAGGCAAAGGAGCATTACCTCACGCTCAACTGCACCCTGGTTGACGGCGCTTGCGCACCCGGCTCGGCCACCAACAGGACCGTTGGCGTGTACTTCAGCGCGCCTACCGAAGCTTCCCTTTCAGGCGACGAGATAATAGTTCGCGCAAGCCTTTCGCCGTTTCTTGCCGAGCAATCGCCCGTCTCAGGCGAGTTCTCTGTTGACCCCGTGGCTTACAGCCATGCGGTGTCTTTGTGGGAACAGGCAAGCAACCCGCCGCAAAGCAGCCAAGCTGCCGCTGCTGTTCAGACGTTTGCAGTTCAGACGCAAAAAAGCGGTGCGGGTTCCGGCAACTCCTCAAGCGGCCAGCTGCAAGGGCAGAAAGAAGCGTCCGAAAGCACGCCCGTTCAAACTGGCGGGCGCTTGCTTTCCTACTCTGCAGCTGCAGGGTCCGGAAAAGACAGTGGCCGGCTCTCGGTCGAAGCGTCCCAGCCAGTTGCTACAACAGGAATGTCAATCCTGCAGCCCGAGCCAACCCTTGCAAACTTCCTGATTTTGGCTACAGTCCTTCTTGCTGTGCTCAAGGCGGACGCCATAGTGCAGCTTTGGCGGGACTGGCGCGGCACCCGCCTGCGGTAATTTGCCTTCGTGGCGGGATTATTATTCATTTGCGGCGTTATTGAATTATGCGACCACCTTTCGCAATCCTCCCGTTGCTTTTTGTATGCTGCCTTGCATTCAGTGCACAGGCCTTGCAGGAAGTTGACATACCCGGCACGTTCACCAACGCACCTGCCTTGGTTGAGGTGCGCGGGAACCTCGATTTCCCCTACTTCGTACCCGAAGTCGAGAACCGCGCAAACATCACAGTCGGCCTTGCGCTTTCGCAGATGTCGGTATCCGCAATAGCATCAGGCAACCTCACCGTTTACGTCCTCGTCCAGCCCAGGCGCAACGACTCCCTCCTCTATTTTGGCGGCAACCCCGGCGCGAAGTCCTATTACCTCACGCTCAACTGCACCGTGGTTGACGGCGCCTGCGCGCCAGGTTCGGTTACCGAGCGCCCGATTGGAGTGTACTTCAAGGCGTCCTCCAGCGCGCCGCTTGCAGGCGACGGCGTGGTGCTTTTTGCAAGCGTCAACCCGATAATTTCCGAGCAGGTGAATGTAAGCGAGTTCGCCCTCAACCAGTCCGCGTACGACCAGGTCGGCGAACTGCAGGCGCGCATCATGCAGGCCGCGTCAGGGATATTCGGCCTGGTTGGCCAGGCAGCTAACGCGACAACCGGCGCGCTTTCCGACATCTCGATAACCGTGACCACCAACAACACCACCTCGCAGGCGGCACTTGCTGCTGTCAACGAGTCGTCCGACCCGCTACTCATCGCAGCTGCGCAGGCTGCATCAGATGCGCGAAAGAGCATCCTTGACGGTGATTACGAGAAGGCGCGCGAGCTTTCAAACAAAAGCGAGAGCCTCCTTGCGCAGTACGCCGCGCAGCAGGACGCAAAGAAGCAGTCCACAAGCGTCTCGGCAGGAGTTGGAATGTTTTTTGGCGCTCTTGCAAAGCCCGAGGTTGCGGCTGCAATCCTCGTCCTTGCCTTGGCTGCGTTCGTGGCATTCAAGTACAAAGACCGGCTTGGCGGAAAAAAGAAGGGCCGGGGATGCAGCGGTGGGCTTGACTTCGACGGGCTCTGAATAGGGGCCTCCCGCGCTGGTTTTTATTCCTTGTCCGGCAAAATATTCTTCCGAATAACTAGTCTTATTCTGGGCCCATAGTCGAATGGTAAGACGCCTCGTTGACGTCGAGGAGACCCGCGGTCCGATTCCGCGTGGGCCCATTTTTTCCCTTATTTTCCTGATGCAGCAGCATACACCTTCTGGTAAATCATTGCTGCGGCCATTCCTGCGACCACACTAATGAGGACCACCGCAAGGAATGCAATCGGCGCCGTAAGGCCTGCCAATGAAACTGCGGTTGAGAAGATTACTGCAGGGTGCACCAAGTATACAAACAGCGAGGCCTTGCCGACCTCTTCCATTGCTTTGCTTGCCGCACTCGCCCACGTTCTTGCCGCGTGGTACGCCGCAGCTATGATTATGAGGCAGGCAAGCGGGTAGAAGTAAAGGTAAACCGGGAAGAAGTCGGTGTTTATGCTGAGTGCGGATGCCAAAAGAAATACTGCAAGCGATGCTCCGGCAACCTTCTCCGCCTTCTTCCCAAGCTCGACGTGTGACAAATACATCCCTGCAGCAAAGAAGAACAGGTAGCGACCGCAGAACGCAAGCGAGAGCGGGTCCGCATTCCAGGCAGTCGCCTGTGCGGCGTTGTCGAAGAGCTTGAAGAAAATCGAGATGGCATAAGCCCCAAGAAGGATTATCCACGCAGGCACCTGCTGCCTTGCCTTCTGCAACAGCGGGAACAGCAAGTAAAGCTGGATTATCATCGGGATGAAATACAGCGCTCCTCCGTTGAGCCTTCCCAAGAGGACGTCAAGAATGGCGGTGCCTTCGTTGAATGACGCGCCCGTGGCAATCCCTGCCGCAAGCACAATCGCGCAGAAAACAACGTAAGGCAGCGCCACCCGCTTTGCAAAACTTCTGAAAAAGTCAGCGCCGGGGCTTGCGTACCTCCTTGCAAGAAGGTAGCCCGTGCTGAAGATGAACAGCGGAACCGCAAACCACAGGAAGTTGTTTGCCCACTGGAACTGCGGGAACGCCGCGGTTGTGTGGATTGCCACAATCGCAATTATCGCAACTGCCTTGAGGAAGTCAAAGAACCCGATGCGCTCGCGGTCTTTGTCGTGGCCGCTGATTTCGTACTTAGAAAGCAGCTTGGTGTAAAGCGCGATGATTACTGCCCCGACTATCAAACCGGGGAGGAGGAACTGCAATTCTGGCTGCGGCATAGTATTTTGACTCCAAGCGCTTAGAAAAACCGTTGCAAGGCGCAAACGGCGTTCAGATTTCCCTTACTGTCTTTCGCCTTATTGCGCCTGCAGTTCCATTTCCGGAAAACTTGGCTGCCTGCTTGGTTGTCATCACTTGGGTCGGAAGCGTCTCCGTGACCATCACGCTTGGCTTGTGGGCGCGCAATCCCGCGCTCTGTCTGACCCTCTCGGACAACTGCCTTGCAAGCTGTTCGTGCTTTGGAAGCGCGTGGAACACTATGCTTGGGTCGTATTCCCTCACGCACACGGTTACTACCGGCTTTTCATCCTTGTGGATCTCAATCAGGTTCTTGGGGTTCACGGCCTTCATCGCATCCCGGTCCGTGATTTTAATCGCCTTGGGGTCCCGCACCCCGAAGCCCTTCGGGATGGACTTGGCAAGCAGTTCCTTCAGCTCGAATGCGCGTCCCCCGTAGGGGTCGGTCAAGCGCTTGCTGACTTCTTCCGCGTCCTTTGGAGTGAGTCTCAGTCTCTTAAGCGGCTGCACAAAAACCACCAGTGAGCCATTGTGGCGGAGGCGATTTAAAAAATCAACTTTTCGTTAACGGAAATGGGGTCTAATTTGGTATAAGAACGGGGTTTCTCAGAAGTTGTATATGGAAATATCCTATCCGAGCAAGGACTCCGTAATTCAAGCCAATAAGACGCTTGTTGCACTTGAGGGTCAGACTCATTCAATCCAGTCTTCTGCCTTGGACTATTTGGACATCGCAGCTTACCAGTTTGAGGATGAGCCGGACTTTCGGATGAGAGTAATCAAGAAAGCGGCGTATATCCTTGAACGCCTTTGCTGCGGCCATCCGTTCCTTGACGGCAACAAGCGGACTGCTTTCGCCACCGTCGCTTCTTTTCTCCAGAAGAACCTTAGCCTTGGTGAGCCGTTCACGGTATTCGACTACGAGCACGCGGCAAACTTCATGTGTGAGGTAGCGCAGGGAAGGATGTCCAACCGCGAGATATCCGACTGGCTGAATGCGCAGCTAAAAATAGAGGAAGATTCCCAAAAGTCATATGGAAAAAAAGAGTGAGAAGAAGATGATTCACAAGCCCATCCAGTACATCCCGGCAGACGAATTCATGGCAAACGTAGAGAAGACCATCGCCGCGAACCAGAAGCTGATGAAGAAACTGGCTAAGATGTGAGTTGTCCACGTTTTGTGGACGACTGAACTGTTTCCAATTTGGGAACGGTTGAAAATGCATACTGTTTTGAGTTGTCTACCTTTTGTAGACAACTGAAACGTACCCATTTTGGGTACGGTTGAAGCTATTCTGTTAAAAAATCAACTTTTCGTTAACGGAAATACGGCCTGTTTTCCGTTAAAAACCTGATTTTCCAGTAGCCTTCTTGATGTAAAATGGCTATTGAAAATGCACTAGTGGTATTCCAGGACAAGAAAATCAGGCGGACTTGGCACGACAACGAATGGTATTACTCCGTCGTCGACATAGTCGAAGTCCTCACGGACAGCCCGACTCCCCGAAAATACTGGGGCAAAATCAAGGACCGGGAATTCGTTTCCATTCAAGTGTCCCCAATTTGGGGACGGTTGAAGTTGCTAGCCGAGGACGGCAGACTGCGTTTCACCGACTGCGTAAACACCAAAAACGCCTTCCGGCTCATACAATCCATCCCCTCAAGGAAAGCCGAGCCCTTCAAGCAGTGGCTCGCCCAGCTGGCGCAGGAACGGGTCGAGGAGATACAAAACCCCGAGCTTGCGCAGGACCGGGTCAAGCGCTACTACGAACTCAAAGGCTACCCGAAGGCCTGGATAGACAAGCGCCTGCGCGGCATAGCAGTCCGCCAGGAGCTGACCGACGAGTGGAAAGGCCGCGGGGTGGCCGGAAAGGACTACGCAATCCTCACTGACGAAATCACCTTCTCAACATTTGGAAAGACCGTCAACGACTACAAGAAATTCAAGGGGCTGGACGCAAGCAACCCCCTGCGCGACCACATGACTGACTGGGAACTCATACTCACCATGGTCGGCGAGAAAGCCACGACAGACATTACTGTCGCAAGGGACGCCCAAGGGTTTGTCGAGTGCGAGGAATCCTGCCACGACGGCGGCCAAATCGCCTCCAACACGCGGAAGGAACTCGAACAAAAGATTGGAAAGACTGTCGTCTCGTCAGGCAACTTTGTTGGGATGGGGGAAGGAAAGAAGGCGGTTGAAGGGAAGAGGTAGAGATTAGTTTAGAGCATTATGTTTAGTGTGGTAATAATTATGCGGAAAATGTACACTGGTACGAACGACCCTGCCAGACCACCGAGTTCTGCAGTATTAGCGTATAAGAACCATGCCGTGAACGCATCTGTTCCGATGTAGAACGCTTTTCCTATGGGGTGTGTAGGGTCAATCACCCACCGTTGCCACTGCATTATGAATTTTGCAATAAGATAGCCAGTTACCATCAGGGAGTCATAAATTGTATTGATGGTTGGTAGTACTACAAAGATTGCAACAAATAGGTCCGTAAGCCCGAACAATGCAAAACTGATGAAACTCCTTACCATGGTAAGACTTCTCAGCTTCCAATCCCGAAAGCTTTTGAGTTGGTGTTTGTCAGCGATTCGTTTGCGTTAGCCAAACGTAGCCCTATTGGAATCCTATTCCAGTGTTGTATCGCCAATTCTCGGAAAGCGGGGTTCCACGAACCGGCTATCTGAAGCGCCCTTGCCACTTGTCTGAAATTCTCCTGGACTGCCGCATATACATTTTTTCTTTCTTTGATGATGGTTTTTGCGATGTCTTCCGGGCGCTTGTTTTCAATATCAGCTATGCTCGTAGTTCCATTCTCAAGCCCGATGATGAGAAGAATGTTCGTTTTTTTGTTCTGGACGTCTTCGCCTATTTGGCGTTTTGATTTCCCGCCACGATACGTCCCAATCATGTCGTTGATGTCATTTGATACCTGTGTAGCTATGCCCAACGCTTTCCCGAACTCTTGTATTTGCCATGAAAAACGCGGGTTTTCGGTTTCATGGGTACCTAATAGCAGCGCAAGCCTCGTTGCGGAGTTCTTTTTCCACGAAATCCGTCTATATTCCTCGATTGTGGGGACGTCTCGGTCTATAAAAGAGTCGTTTATCTGCCCAAATGCCAGGTCCTTCATTACTTGTGTCAAGTATGAAATACACTTGGGTTTGTTTTCGATTGCCCCGTAGGCCGAGGATATGAGTATGTCGCCAGCCAGAAGCGCCCTTGTCAGCCCGTATTTTTTTAGGGCCGTCGGCTCATTTCGTCTGAATTCGTGATTGTCTATTATATCGTCATGTATGAGGGAAGATGCATGATAAAACTCGACAGCTATTGCGGCGGCCACGTCTTCCCTGCAACCGAATGCCTCTGCGGCAAACAAGCAGAGCCCGCCGGGCTTGAACCTGTCTTTCACGTCCAAGTATATTCTGGCTGCATCCAGAAGCTTGTCATCGTCGGCGACTATCCATCTTGGAAATTCCGACCTTATTTTCAAGAATTTTTCTTCCACGCACCTTCCATATCCAAAACTGGTTTTCGAACTCAAGTTTGCGCGGAGCAGACGCAAGGACGACGCCTTTTTTTGCTGGTTTTGAGCAAAGTTCGCACTTGTAGGCGTATCCTCTAAGAACCTTGCCGCATATGTGCACGGTTTCTTTTCCGAATAACCGCGCCTTCTTGACGTCAACATCCGTCTCCTCTTTTATCTCCCGTTTAACTGCCTGGAGTGGAGTCTCCCCTTTTTCTACCCCGCCTCCCGGAAATCCCAACCCGCCACTTTTCCTTTTCACGAATACGAATTTGTTTTCAATCAAGCATATACCGAAGACGTACTGGTTCATTCCTTTTGCAATCCTATTCCTATCCCTAGGTGTTAGAACGTCCTTTTCGACTGTTAGATTTCTCTCTATTACTTTTTCCATCTTGCCTTAGCTCCATGATGATGTTTGCGAATCCGGTTGCATCAATCTGGTTTAATTCATCCCGCCATAAATACGCCTCGTTTGATAGCGAGTTCCTGAAGCAGCCTTCGCATAACACCGGTCGTTTTTGTGGTTTCCATACCAACTGGTGGTCATTGTATGCATTACCCAGAAGTTTGTACGCCTCGTAGTAGTATTCCACGCTTGAATACTTTGGGCTTTGAAGTTGCGATCCCCAGCTCGGATAGAATACCATCGCTGACGGCGTCACGCCGACGTTTGCAAGAACCTCCACTCCGTTTTCGAACGTCTCTATGGGTTCAAGTCCAAGTACGAAGTTAGTCCAGATGTTGGCATGCCCAAAAATCGCTTGTCCCTTGGTGAACAAGTTCCAGTGCCTTTCCCGTTCCTTCTGTTCGGATTTCGCCGGGACCATCTCTCTTGCAGTCTTTAGCCCAAACACTTCCATGTTGCAGCAGATGTGCTCGACTCCGATGTCCGATACCTTCTGGAGGTCTTCAACCGTCCTGGGCGGGCACATTATTGCACAGATGTACGCCTGCGCAGGCTTGAATTCATCCATTATTTTCAGCAGTTCGCAGAATTCATCGAACTCCTTGGCGTAGTTTCCGAACGCCCCCGTAGATAATGCAATGTGGCGGATTGCCGATGCGTCAGACCGGTCGTCAAAAACGCGTTCAAGCCCCTGTCTCAGCTCTTCTTTGTTCAGGCGTTCGGGTACTTTCCGTCCCATCCACGTGGGGTTGGCATTACAGAACTTGCAGTTCTTTCCACGAAAGAAATAGTCGCATTCTTGTTTGTATGTAATGGTAAGAAAATCAAGTCCCGTCTGGTTAATCATCCGGGTTGTCGATCCGAAAGACGTGGTTTTACCAAAAAAGTTCGGCTTCCTCGTAAAACCGATTTCGGTTATTTCCCCCGTAGTGTTGTTCAGTAATAGCTTGCCTTCACGCGTGGTTATGTTGTACGGGCTCATCGGGTTTTGGTGTACCCCCACGACAACACCATACGGCAGAATGATTTCTTGCGGGAGAGCTCCGATGCTTTCGGCGCTCCTATTTGGGTTGTAAAGTGCGTATGTCTGCGGTTTGAATGACTTGTCAGCGTTTAATGCTTCCTTCGAAATATTGACGCCCTGCTGAATCAAATCCAGTTTTAATGCAAATACTTCAATTTTCTTGAGTTTAGCTATGGTTTTCCCCTCTTGCTGTGAGCGTAGGGTTATGGTGCTGATTAGCCGTTTTTACGTCTTGGTTGCTGAGATGTCAACAAAAAGTTCCATTTTATTCTGGCTCACGCTAACTCTTTCTAAAAATATTCTATGCCGGTTCTATTCTGGCCCAGCTTGCGCTGGAGCCAATTGAACAAAAGTTTCCGGTTCAAGCGAACCGAAACCGTCTTTCGATTTGTTCTTTTCCGTAAAAATCAGTTTATCAGACTGGAATCTTTTACACGCCGTCATAGGAAGGAAAACCTTGTCTTGGAGAGTGGATTACTGCTTAGATTCCACCGACTGATGAAGATAGCTTTGACATTTTTCACACTTGGCAAAGTCCAAATGCAAAGCAATTGTTTCGGTCAACGTGGCCGTTGACGCAGTCAATCGTGGAAATTGCGACCTTTAGTAGCGATTAGCTCACGGCTCGCCGAAGCTTGCCGTTTACACTCTCGCCCTATCAATCCCGTCTGCTACGGGCGG
>Ga0074199_1000353_pt1 | contig 81241 bp, 77 predicted proteins | sample EPASupsiteSAE347_FD_64528 | JGI IMG/M metagenome (GOLD analysis project Ga0074199, IMG submission 64528) | Bioremediated contaminated groundwater from EPA Superfund site, New Mexico - Sample SAE3-47 | ecosystem: Environmental > Aquatic > Deep subsurface > Groundwater > Contaminated ... | reverse complement strand
CTCCCTGGGACGGTGACTGTGGGGCGCGCCCATCCTTCGGAGCTACGCAAAGGCGAGATTCGCGAGGTCATGGCCGGGCTGGGGTATTTGGAGACCATGCCCTTCACCCTGACCAATGAAAAGATGCATTTCCAGTGGATGCGCCGCTCGCCGCAGGGCGCAGGCGTGGTGCATGTGATGCATCCCATCAGCGAGCTGCACACCATCCTTCGTACCTCGCTTCTCTCCAGTCTTCTGGAGATCTTCGCCATGAACCAGCATCATCCTCTGCCCCAGAAGATCTTTGCCGCCGGTGATGTGGTAGTGGATAAGAAGACCCGTATGCATCTGGCCGCAGCCAGCATTCACAGCGGAGCCAATTTCTCAGAGATCCGCTCAGCCGTGGACGTCGTGCTGCGGGAGCTGGCCATCACCGCAAAGATCGTGCCCTCTCAGGATGGGGCGCTTTTCCCAGGGCGGGGTGGAGATCTGTTGGCCAGGGGCCGGAAGATCGGCTGCTTCGGAGAGCTGCATCCACTGGTCTTGAGAAGCTTCGGGCTGGAGCAGCCGACGGTAGGGCTGGAATTGCAGTGGGGAGAGCTCTGAGTGGAGCTTTCCCAATCTATCTTCTCTTTTTTCTCCTTCAAACAGTTAGCTACGGCGGACTGCATTTGGAAAACGGATCAGATTTATCAGCTAATAGTTGCATAAGAACGCTGGATAATAGGAATGTGGCGGCTATGAAGGTTCGAGATCTGATGAGCTATCCCATAGATACCGTGCGCCCGGAGGCCACGGTGCTGGAGGCTGTGAAGCGAATGGCGACGGAGAAGAAGGGCAGCCTGCTGGTGGCCAGGGATGGGCTTCTCAAGGAGTGCCTGGGCATCGTTACTACCAGTCAGCTATTTCTCAAGGTATTTGCAGAAGGCCGGGACCCTGCTGGGGTAGCGGTCCGGGAGATCATGACGCCTGGCCCCCTGGTCACCATCGACCTTGATGCCTCCACAAGGGAGGCTGCGAGGCTGATGCGAGAGCACAAAATCAGAAGGCTGCCGGTGATGAAGGAGGGGGCACTTGTCGGGATCATCACCAGCAAGGATTTGCTGGCATGCGTGGTGTGATGCCGCTGCTCGAAAAGGAATGTGCACTCTTGGCGCACTCCTGTCGGTCGGCAAACGCAGAATTTAAATAGCCTAAGGGTCAAGTGCTTGAGGTAAGTCGAGGTTGCCTAGCCTGGTAAGGCGCAGGTTTGCTAAACCTGTTCTCCTCCGGAGATCGTGGGTTCGAATCCCACCCTCGGCGCTTTCTTACGGGTAATAAAATAACGATTCTTTTATCTTGAATAAATATCCTGGGCATTGTTGATACTTGTATCTTATTCATAGTTTCTATTATGTAAAAATAGTTTATTGATATTGTTTTCTGGCTAAGCTACTTAACCTAACACGTAGAATAAGCTATACTATGGCAGGAGTCTTCGGGCAGCTAATCAGGTCACAGAAAAAGTCAATGAGTCAGAAGGCTATGGAGTTGGAAGCTGCGAGGGAGATCCTGGCAGAGGTCTTCAGGATCAAGCTTTCGCAGGTTGATGAAATGATCCAAAATCGCTTCCAAGCTGATGATACGATAGATGAGGCTTTCTAATTTTTCAGTGTATCGCTATATTTGTGGGCCTATTTCCCATAGCGCACACCTCGAAGGCTTGAGCAGGAGAGTATGCTTATAACCATATCAATCATAGGTTGGTGCGCTCATATAACCTAATTCCTTAGCCCTGGCAAATGCCTTCTCCGCTTCATCATGCTTTCCAAGCTTATTGAGAGCTATGCTTTTGGTCACCCAGGTAAGTGCATTATCTGGATTTATCGCCAAAGATCTATCACAACATCGAAGAGCGAGATCATGCAATCTCATGGAGCATAAGATTTCGGCTTTGGCAGCCCATGTACTCAGCCAAGGTCTTGATGCAAGCTCATCGGGCAATGCAGCAAATATTTTAGATAGTCGCGAATGATGATCATTGTCAGAGGCGTATCCCTAAAGCCTCGGCCTTCATCTTCCTGGCCTTCTGTTGGGCCCCAGCCCGGCTTAGCTTCTTGCAGGATCTCAGGTAGACCTTGTGCTGCTTGCCGCCTTCCCGCCAGCCTGCCAGCCAGCGCCCGTATTTCTTTTCGCCCTTTTTGGTCTGCTTGACAATGCTAGTCCTCCCATACGGTGAGACCTTCCAGCCGGGCCACTTCACCCAGCTCGCGGGCCTGCTGCTGCAACCTGGCAGCCTCGGCATGTCTCTCTCCGGCTAGCTGGGTTGTACCCTCGATGCCTTCCAGCGCCTTGATATCTCTGGTGAAGTCGATTGCTCTCTGATTCAATCCTTTCGCTTCCATCCTGGCTGGTGTGCTGTGGACCATCGCATTTCGCCATAGAATAATATTGTCACATAGTATAATGCGTTACTATTGATGTGACACAACTAAATGAAATGGCCAAAACAAAGCGGAGAGGTGATAGATAACTCATCTCCATATCCTCGGCTTCGCCAGTAGCCACCCTAGCAGCTTGTTCTTATCCTTTTGCCGCAGAAGGTTGCAGAGATGTTCATAATAGCCATTGATTAGTTCATCTACGGCTTCGAAATCACACCAATATTTAATGCATGGATAGCAACTGCTCCTAATACGGCTATGATTACACCCAAAAGCACGTATAGGATCCTTTCTTTCCAATCTTTTCTATTTTGTTTAACTTGGTACTCATTTAGAGAGTCCAACATGTCGACAATTTTTTTATAATCTGCTTTGGTTGTCTCGATAATATCCATATAGGCTTCTACCTGGCTTAAATTTGGATCACCGATGTTTTTTCCATTCCTATAATCGGGTATTTTATCTATTGCATCAACAAGTCTCGGCTTGATTTCTCTGTAGTATTCTGGAAACACCGCGGTCAATGTTTCTGGAAGAATATTTGCGAGATTGGTTTGTATGGCACCATACTGATAGACTTTTATATAGTCCAAATGTTCATAGGTTGCTCTATATACATGCGAAAACGCGGCATTTAGATTGGATTTGATGTATTCGTGTCCGCTTTCACCATCTGGCTCTCCGAAACCAAACACCGTCGCAAAAACACGCATTATGTGGTCATTTGCATCACGGATTTCATTAATTGGAGGCAAAAAAGTTTCATCGGTCAATTCTTCTGCATATAACATTAAATTCTTATTATAATTATATAATTTCGCTATTTTTTTAATAGCATCCGCTTCCGCGTCGTCGAAAAATTCCATGAATCCTCCAAAAAGAATTACGGAAGCTTAATGCCTAATATCCTCTTCTTATCCTGTTCAAACTCCTCTTTTGTACGGATTCGTCCGGTGGCGAGTCTTACACTACCCATTCTATACTTCTGAGCATGATACTTTGTCGCATCTTTATTTACTATTATCTCTCGCAGATCTTTGTTCCAGATCTCTCTCAGAATTCCCAAGCATTCCACCCCAATATCCACAATCTACGTAAATGCGATACAATTTTCAAGGATCTACATAAAGCTAACTCATCTTCAGCTCGATCCATCCTGCCTTGCAATAATGCATGAGATCTGTTAAATTTCTTATCATTTTATTGATTAACCATGTATTTAAGCATGCTGACTCTCGCCTAAGCTCTAATGGTGTGATCATAATAAATCCCCAACTGCGGTATGTACGCCAGATACGCCTCTTTCAGCCACTTAAGGTCGATGTGGTTTTACAGGTCGAACGCATCCTTCCTGCTGTTGCCCATCATCTCCTTGATGAACTCTCTTCGCATACCGGCCCGGAAGAGGTGAGTACAGTACCAATGCCTGCAGCAAGGGGGGGCTTCCTTTTTGGCTTTCACGGTGATTGGCTCAAATTTCTCAATCTAAAGAGTCACCCACGATGGTTCGCGAGGCAGGCCACGCACTCAGCCACGGTCTTGATGCAAGCTCATCGACCAGCCGCAAGTATCCGCCCACTCGCGCCAGATCCGCGATCCATGGCATGAGATCTTGGACTGTTCCAGAATGATCCGGTCTATAATGGCATATCCCATCCCGGTGCAGCTTACTGTGTCTCTCTAATATCTTGTTGGGCTGTCCACTCCATCAATTTGTGCGTATCTGTTTCACCGGTTACCACGAAGCCCAATCGTTTGTACAACTGCTGGGCGATGTTTTCTTTCAAAACACGTAGTCTCACCGGCACACCGAGCTTCATTGCTACTTCCTGTAGTCTTCTCACAAGCTCCGTTCCGATACCATTATTCTGATAAGCAGGCAATACCTCTACTTCATCGATTGAAATGTGGTCTGCGTTGAGCTGCCGGCTGAAACATCCGACGGGTATCCCATCCAATAGAACGACTTCGCATTGCAAAGAAGCCCATCTTTGTTCGAAGAACCAGTCCGACTTTTCCTCGTTCCATTCTCCGAATTGACGTGTCACTACGTCTTGATATGCTTCGTGATGGACTTGTTGACAGAACGCCTTGTCTACTTCGGTTGCCGTTCTTAGCGTGATCTTCATGAATAAATTCGATGGCTGCTCTATTTTCTCTTTTTTATCTTCGGTTGTCATAACAGTAAGCCTTTTTGCTCATCCTGCGGATCGAAAAAAGGGCTGTGGTCAGCAGTTTTCGGCTCAGATGATTGTCTCCTTTCCAAAGTCAGAATGGTGTCCAATCTCAGAAGCGAGCACGACGCACACCTGGGTCTATAATCTCGCTCTTGAGGTTGCTGATGGGGGCAATCTTCATTGTCTTTATAATCTCTGGGTAGACTATCTCATTGCGTAGCTCGTAATCGCTGTACCAGCCGACTTCAATAATTCCTTCTGCCTCAGCGTCAGTTGTGCGAAAAGCAACGCCATCAATATAATCGCACAGGTACCAGACTTTCACCATCTGGTACCGGTTGGCTCGCAAGTTCTCGATCATTACGGGCCACTTGGCAATGCATTTTATGCCCGTCTCCTCTGCGATCTCCCTCTCCGCAGCGGATGCCAGCGACTCGCCGTCTTCGATCCCACCTCCGGGGGTAACGAGGTAGGTAGTTTTCTCGTCTCGGTACCTGACCAGCAGTACCTTGCCATCCTTGATGATTATCCCGCCGGCAGCAATTCTATGCTCAATTGTCATCTCAACAACTCCAAACCTCATACCAACTCAAGCAGCCAATTCATAAATATGCTTCCTGTAATATTATTGATGATTGATGTCAGAGGCATATCCCTAAAGCCTCTGCCTTCATCCTCCTGGCCTTTTGCAGGGCCCCCCGGCCCGGCTTAGCTTCTTGCAGGATCCCAGGTAGACTTGCGGACCTTGCTGCCTTCCCGCCAGCAGAAAATGGTGCTCTCATCCAAATCTAATTTCTCTCAATGTTGCAGTCATTAGAGAATTTCGCAACGGCCACATGGAGTCTCATGTAAATAGCAAGCAGGTTAAGAAGAGAATATTTAAATGGAACGAAGCAATAATACATGAGAAGAAAACATGACTCGTATTACTATCCCAGTTAAAGAAGGGGTCATACGTTGGGCATTGGAGCGATCCTCTCATGAAGCCACGGATCTCATAGGAAAATTCCCTCATATCACTGACTGGCTCACCGGAAATCGCCAACCTACAATGCATCAACTTGAAAAATTAGCTAAAGCCACGTCAACTCCTCTGGGATATTTCTTTCTTCCAGAACCGCCAATATTAAGGCTACCTATCCCGCATTTTCGTACGGTCAGAGATGGTACTCCACGGAATCCAAGCGTGGATTTGCTTGAAACAGTTCAGAACATGGAGCGACGACAGGACTGGATGCGGGATTACCTTATTGAACTCGGGGAGGAGCCATTGGGCTTTATAGGATCCGCGAAGATAATGGCGGAGCCGGAGAGATACGCTGATGATATAAGACAAACGCTGGAACTATCAGATGAGTGGGCTGCCAAACAACCTAACTGGACAGATGCGTTGCGGTATTTGATTCAGAAAATTGAGAATGTCGGCATCCTTGTTGTTGTCAATAGCATAGTTGGGAATAACACACACCGCGGTCTCGATCCACTTGAGTTTAGAGGTTTTGTTCTTGTTGATCAGTACGCACCGCTAGTTTTTGTCAATGGTGCAGACGGCAAAGCAGCTCAGATGTTTACTCTGGCCCATGAGCTTGCTCATTTATGGTTCGGCTATAGTGCTGCTTTCGATTTGGCAGAGTTGCAGCCAGCCGATAATGAAATAGAACAGGCCTGCAACAGATTAGCTGCCGAATTTCTTGTTCCTGCAGATAACTTATGTGCTTTTTGGCCATCTCTTGATGGACAGCTCGATCCATTCCAACAAATCGCTCGTCGATTCAAAGTTAGCGAATTGGTTGCTGCACGTCGAGCAATAGACTTGAAACTTATCAGCCGAACCGATTTTTTTGATTTTTACCGTGAATACATGAAACAACAAAATCTGGAAAAAGCCAAAGAAAGCGGCAATACCTTCGTCAATTATAACTCCATGCAAAATCTGCGTATTGGTCGTCGCTTCGCTGTGGCTGTTGTTCATGCCACACGAGAAGGCAAGCTCCTTTATCGTGATGCCTATCAGCTAACTGGACTCTATGGCGATACTTTTGAAAAATATGCACAATCACTTGCAGGGGAAGCATTGTGACTTCTCATTTGCCTTACGTTCTCGATGCAAACGTTTTCATTGAGGCTGCGAAACGCTATTATGCCTTTGATATTGTTCCTCCTTTTTGGGATAAGCTAATTGCTCTTGCGGAAGATGGATACATATTGAGCATTGATCGAGTTAAAGTAGAACTCATACGAGCCGATCTTGAAACATGGGCAAACGAAAATTTTCATAGATACTTTGCCTCAACATCAGAACAAGATGTGATCGATGCTTATCGTAATGTTATTACTTGGTCACAAGCTCAATCTCAGTATACCGATGGAGCCAAAGCAGAATTTGCTGGCGTGGCCGATGGTTGGTTGATTGCATATGCACTTTCTAAATGTTGTACTGTAGTTACACATGAGCAGCCTTCGCCTAACAGCAAACGAAAAATAAAGATACCGGACGCATGTCGTGCCCACGAAATACCATATATTGATACCTTTCAGATGCTACGTATGTTAGGCATCAAGCTAGGTTGAATTGGAATCTTTAAGATAAGAACGCTAACATTATAATTCCAGAGATTTTTGGTATCTTGTCGATCATATCCCCAACTGCGGAATGCATTCTAGGTAAGCCTCTTTCAATTCTTTTAAATATATATTATTTTATAAATCAAAGCATCTTTCCGGCTATCGCCCCTCAGCTCCTTGATGAACTCCCTTCGCATTCCGGCCCGGAAGAAGTGAGTACAGTACCAATGCCTGCAGCAATGGGGTGAGAAGTGATCCTCCAGCCTGTCCGAAGCCGAGTTATGCAGGCCCACGCGCTCTGTGGATCGGGTCACACTCGTATCGTCTCAAATGTGCGTCTCTGTCATGGGGGCTCTTTTTCAGCAGTCTCAATGGTCGGCCCATATCTCTCAATCTCGCCAGCCGCTCGTGGTTATATTTCACGAGGCCGGCCAGGTACTCAGCCATGCTCCTGATGCAAGCTCTTCGACTAGGTCGCATGTATCCGCCCATCCAGGCCAGCTTCGCAATCCCTGGCATGGAGATCCCGGCCAGCTCTTTCCATGGAGCTGGAGGCGGTCAGGGTGATCCTGGCAGCGGTCCTCGGGTCCAGCTGTCGGAAGGTTGATGAGCGGATCCGATTTCCTTAGAAAGCTTCGTAAGAATAGGGCATTAGTTCTCCCAACACTTTTATTAATCAAGTTACCATTTTCCGAAAGAGGTTTGAATTATGGAATTCCTTGACATTATGGGTATCTCACATCGCTATATGGAGATACTAGACCCTTCCACGCCTGAAAAGATCATCAAACTTGGCAAATTACTCAAATTGAAAAAAGGAAGCCGGGTCATTGACTTCGGTTGTGGCTGTGCCGAACCCCTTTCGCTCTGGGCTGAGGAATTCGGTATTACTGGTATTGGAATAGATATCTCCAGAGATTTCTGCGACAGGGCTATGCAAAAACTGGCTTCGAAGGGTTTATCTGACCGAATCGAAATCGTTTGCTCCAATGGGGCTGATTACATATTCGAAGAAGGGGTTTTCGATGCAGCAACATGTATTGGGTCAACGTTTATTTTTGGCGGCTGCCAGCAGACACTCCAAGTACTGAAGCGAGCTGTTCATCAGAATGGACGCATTGGTATCGGTGAAACCCACTGGCTTAGCAATCAGGTACATCCGGTATATGCCCAAAAACAGACAACTACCCATACCGAAACGGAACTAACTCAATTTATCCGTGATGAAGGCTTTGAACTCGAATACATCATTCGTGCCAGCTGCGACGACTGGGACAGATACATTTCGGATAATTGGTATGGACTGATACGTTGGCTCGAAGAAAATCCCACCCACACGGACTATGAACAGGTATTCAAGCATTTCCGTACCGACCAGGATGATTATTTGCAGTTCCTCCGCCAATCTATGGGTTGGGCCATGTACTGCCTCGCTCCTCTGAAATCTCGTTGACAGGCATCATCTATAAAATTATTTTTATTGACATAGCCCAGGCACAGCCATCTTGCATCATCCTTGAAGCCGCACTGAAAAATAATCCTGTCACCCACGTCCAAAATCAGCGGGAGTCAGTAAGCTAAAATCGACATCAATAGTGCGGGGGACGGGAGTCGAACCCGCGAACACCTTCGTGACAGGGTCCTAAGCCCTGCGCCTTTAACCACTTGGCAACCCCCGCGTACTTTGGCCTCTGCCAATGGAACCTGGCCAGATAAAAGTGCTATGCTCTACTAGAACTTTGCGATACTCTGCGCGCCGGCGTCCGCCTCGTCGCCCGGAACAGCCCTCTTGCCTCTTCCTGCGTCATCTCCTGCCGATGCTTCTGATCCAGCCAGTCGCGTCGGAAGGGATAGAAGTACTCGTAAAGATATCGTTGGCGCGACAATGCACAGATCGATGTCGCTTCTCGGCCCGGCCTCTCCTGTTGCCTGAGAGCCGTAGAGGAGCACACCCAGAACCTTCTCCCGCCAGGCGGGATCTTGCAGAAACGAGAGATCCGCCTTCACGGCGAGGGCAATGTCCTCTCCTGCCAAGCTGATCATCCCTTTTGTTAATACCGATGGACCAGATGATTTCGTTGGCCATTTGCCTCTTTAAAGACCGCTCTTGAAGCATCTCCGAGCGCCTCAAGCCTGTATCTTCCCGCCCTCACCGGCTTCATCTGCATCCTCGCAGGATCTCAACTCTGAGATTTCTCTCCCATCAGCCAGGCCATGACCGCCTTGCTGGTGTGCATCCGATTCTCGGCTTCATCGAAGACCGCACTCTGCGGTCCGTCCATCACCTCGTCGGTGATCTCCTGTCCCCGGTGGGCAGGCAGACAGTGCAATGCGATGGCCCCCTCAGCAGCCAGTCCCATGATCTCAGAATTCAACTGATACTTTCCGAAGACCCGCAGGCGCTCCGCCTCTTGGCCCTCATCTCCCATAGAGACCCAGGTATCGGTGATCAGCACATCCGCCCCTCTGGCGGCATCAGTCGGCTCAGCTACAACTTTTGGCCAGCCGCCCAGACTCTTGGCCTGCTCCAGAATGCGGGCCTTCGGCTGGTAGCCTGCAGGCGAGGCCACGGTGATCTCCATTCCCAAAATGGCCGAAGCCAGAATTAGGGAGTTGCAGACATTGTTTCCGTCGCCGATCCAGGCCAGGCGCAATCCTTCCAGCTTTGCGAAGCGCTGGCGCATGGTCTGCAAATCTGCCAGAATCTGCAGTGGATGCTCCCAGTCAGAGAGAGCATTGACCACCGGCACGCTGGCATGCTGAGCGAGCTGGAGAACGGTGTGGTGAGAGTAGACGCGCGCCGTTATGCCCTGCACATAGCGGGAGAGCACCCGCGCCGTGTCGGCAATGGTTTCGCCCCGCCCCAGCTGCAGCTCGCCTGCCGATAGGTACAGCGGATGAGCGCCCAGCTCAACTGCCGCCACCTCCAGGGAGACACGCGTGCGCGTGGACGGCTTCTCAAAGATCATGGCCAGGCTATTGCCCTGCAATGGTTTGCCGTGCCGGCCCCGCCTGGCCAGAAAGGCCTCAGCGCTCTCCAGCAATCGCAATATGTCCTCTTTGGAGAGATCGGAGATAGAGATGAGATCCTTTTTCATTTTCGAATCCTCAGCTTTGCATCCTTGCCTGAAGCTCGGCTATCTGGGTTATGTTCCCTTCTGCTGTGGAGAGTATGGCCTTGATGCTTTTAAATCCGGGAATGCTGCCCTCGCACACGTCGTCAGAGACGAGCTGATTGGACCAGGGGCTGTTGTACATGAAGGCCAGACCGGGATGAGGCTCGTCCTCTGAGGTCTTGGCGGCGACTATTACCATGCCCACATCATTTTTAACCAGAAGCTTCTGTCCGTCTTTGGCGCCCAGGCGGATCATGTCCTGCTTGTCCAGAATGATCAATGCGCTCAGGTTTTTGTACTCCTCGGAAAACCGGCTCTTCCTTCCAGCCTCATCCTGGAATATGTCGCGCACGGTAACTATGCTGACCTCTACAACCTCAGCCATTTTAAATCGCCTCCATAATGCGAGTTATGATCTGCTCATCAGAGAGAAGATCTGACTTCATAATGGGCTCGAATTTGATCTTCACCCCATCCATGCGTACCGCCGTGCCTCCTGCCTCCAGGCCGGAAAGAGCCGAAGGAATGACGACCTTGGCAGCATCGGTGGTTAAGGATCGTCTGGGATCGATGGCTATGAGCGGCTGCTGCGCCAGAGCGCGGGCCGTGCCGAAGGGCAGCGCCGAGAGCGGATCGGATCCGATGGTCAGCGCCGCGTCGCTGCTCTTGGCAGCAGCGATCACGCTGTACTGCGGACCGTGCACCGCAAAGCCGCCCTGGAAGGAGACGCGATTGATAAAGCCGGTCTTCTCTCGCATCAACTCGTTAAAGCCGCGCATGTTGTAGTGCCCTACCATGGGTATGACCTTGAAGGTGGTGACCTCATTGAGCCTGGAAAGCAACTGCTCGAAGAGCTCCATCTTATCCTGCAGGGAATAGATCATGCCTAGACCCGGAAAGATCGCTCCCCAATCTGTCTTCTTGAGGACGCTTGAGAGCTCAATCATCTTCTTCTTGTCACCCACCTTGGGAATCTTTCCATCCAGAACTGCCAGGATCGCCTCCAAAAACTGCGCGTCGCCTCCCGGTGCCACCCGGAAGTAGTAGTTGCTGCATAGCCGCGCCGTTGGGGACTTTCTAACGTCGACGACAATGCAGGTCCTCTCTTCCTCGTAGCTTCTCTGCCTCTTCTCTCCCCGTGGGTAGTAGGAGAAACGCGAGAGATGGCGGGGATGGCTGCTGGAGGGGTCCGATCCCCAGAAGATAGCGGTGTCTGCATAGTTTCGGACATCGTCTAAAGTGCAAGAAGGAATCTTGCCGGACAAGATGCGCTCCATCAAAATTCCCTGGCAGAAAGAGGAGGTATCATCTATGGTCGCGCCCAACTTTTCCGCCAGCTTTATGCCTGCCGCCTGGGCCTCCAACGTGGAATTGGACCAGCCGTATAAGAGCGGGCTCTTGGCGTTCTTTAAAATCTCCGCTGCCTTCTCGATCGCCTGATCAATTGTCACCTGTTCTCCATCGATCATGGGCAGCGTCCTCTCTGTAAAGGCCGCCCGGAAGTGGCCGTGCCCTTTGCGGCAGAGATTCTTCTCATGTAGGAGTGCACCATTCTCGAAGGTCGCTACAATATCCTCGCAGAGAAGCGAGCATCCCGTGCATATTGCCATTTACTTTTCACCTTCCCGATTTCAACTAAACGAACTCGATGGCCTTGCTCGGACAGGTCGCAGTGCAGGCATTGCAGAGTGTCTTGTTCGGCCCGAAGCGCTTGCATTCCTTTAGGTTGTTGACCACTACTACCCCGTCTTCCACTCTTAAGATGACTTTTTCGCCCTCCGGCCCTAGGCCCACTGCGGTGCGCGTGGGCTCCGCAGCCACATTGACGGGACAAGCGACAACGCAGTTGCCGCAACCAAAACACTTCTCCGGATGTATGATCAGGCCGGTCTCCGAGGCACTCTCAATGGGCGCCATCACCTCTCTCAGCTTTTTCAGCTTGGCCTCGTACTTCTTCTCCTCAATTAAGGGAGTGCATTCATCGACCTTCTTCTCCCGGCTCAAGAGGCCCACCGCAAAGGCCATGCAGGTGGGAAGCCCGCACTTCTTGCAGTTGGTCTTGGGCAAAAGCATATAGATCTCCATGGCACCGACCATAACCAGAACCTCAATTTGGGAAAGATATGATAGAAGCTTTGTGGCATCAATTATATTTATGGTCTGCGCAAACCTTTTCATAGTTCTTGAGCCAATTGGCTTTCTTGATGCCTTTCAGGAATCCTATGGCCCTTCTGGGGCTCCTCTCTATAATTCCCCTGATAATAATATACCTTATCCGCCCCCAGCCCAAGGAGATTCGTTTCTCGTCCACTCAGTTCCTGCAAGAGGGCGAAGCGGAGCGCTCCGCCGTGCTCAGCCGCCTGATCAACGATCCCCTCTTCTGGATTCAGCTTCTGGTGCTTCTCTCGCTCTCAGTTGCCGCTGCAGGACCGTATACCACACAAGTCGGTCCTGCCAGCAGTCATCTGGTGGTGGTCCTGGACGGCTCGGCCAGCATGCAGGCCGGCTCGCGTGCGTTGCAGCTGATCGACCCTTATCTGGACAAATACCAGAGAATCAGCATCGTGCTGGCGGAAAGCATGCCCCGGACCACTCTTTCCGAGGGCAGTCCTGCCGAGGCCAGGGACGCCCTGCGACGGCAGTCGCCCAAAGCCGTCAGTGCAGACCTCTCCAGCGCCATGACGCTGGCCGGCAGCCTGCTGGCAAATGACGGTGGAAATATGCTGGTGGTCTCGGATTTCATAAGCTGGATCGGCGACGATCCCGCTGCTACCCGTAAGATTTTACAGTCGGACGGAAGGGTGAGCATTGTCTTTGCCGACTGCTACCAGGGAGGCGACAATGTGGCCCTGGTGGAGGCCTGGGATGTGCCCGGACCGGGATATGTCAACCATACTGCTCTGGTGCACAACTACGGCTCGGCAAGAGTGGTCCCGGTCACCATCAAAAGCCCGAGTGGCGCTGCTGCCGGCCGCACATTGCAGATGGCCTCCGGTGGAGATAGCTATCTCTCTTTTACGGCTTACCCGGGAGTCAATGAAATCTCCTTGGACCTGGAGGATGCCGTCTCCTGGGACAATCATGCCTACATTTATGTTCCGGATCTAGCCCAAAAGAGGGTTCTCTACCAGGGTGAAGAGGGACCGGCTCTGGCAGCTCTTCATTCCCTGCCCAATGTTAAGGTGCAGACCGCCGGCGAACCGGATGGCTTCGACCTGATCGTGGTGGCAAGAAATGCCTCCCAAAACGGCAAGCTCAATCGCTATATCGACGGCGGAAAGGTGATATTCATCGCTTCGGATCAGGAAAGCCCCGAGTACCTGCCTGTTCGCGTGACCGGTGAGCTGCCCGGTCCTGCCAGCCTCTGGGTTAGAAGCGAGGGTTTTGCCAAAGGAGTGCACTTCGATGAGATCGGCATCTTCCGTTTTCCAGAGGCCGTATCCCGAAAGGGCTCTATTACTATGGTCGAGGCCAATGGCCAACCCATCCTCTCCTATTGGCGCCTGGGAAGGGGAATGGTGATATATAATGGTCTGGAGATGGATTCCGATTTTTACCTGCGTCCGGAATATCCCATATTCTGGTATCAGATGATAAGCTGGATCACAGGTGTACCGGACATAACACAGGCCAACCGAAAGACCGGCGAGATAATTCATCTGGGTGAAACCGCCCAGATAGAGACGCCTTCTACAAGCCTTGCGGCGAGCACTCTGCTGCTTGATGAGGTGGGAATCTACCGCTACCAGGGAACGGCTGTAGCTGCCAATATGTATGATCCCAAAGAATCCTCCCTGCAAAGAATGAACGGTGTTGATGCGGGTGCCTTTGTATCAGCCAGCCGGGAGACTATAGTGGAAGAGGACCTCTCCGATTGGATCATTGCACTTGCCGCTCTTGTCATCCTTCTGGAGCTGGCGGTTATGAAGAGGAGGAGAGAGATATGATCCTGGATCTCTATTTTGCCACGCCGCAGTTGCTCTGGGCTATTCCATTGGTTTTGCTCTTAGGCGTTGTCCTGATTCGCAGCAGATCCAAAGCCAGGCTCTTTGCCGCTTCAAGGCTTATCGTCTTTTGTCTGATCATAGCTGCCGCCGCCAATCCCTACTTTGTTGAGTTGCATACCGTCTCCACGCAAAAGCCCAGCATAACCATCCTGGACGACCGGACTGGTTCTATGGGCATCTTTGATCCTGATATCGCGACGCGGGTAGAAAGCTATGTAGACGCGCCCCTGCGCACCTTCTCAGGGGATACCACACCCCTGGGCGATAAAATTGTGCAGTATGCCCTGCCGGGCAGCACTCTCCTCCTGGTTTCTGATGGCTACAGCAATAGCGGTCGCGTCCTGGAAGACGCCCTGGCACTGGCGCACGCCTCTAATACCACCACTTTTGCCCTCTCACTTAATCCTCAAAGAGATGACGCGGGCGTGGAGATATCCGGGACCAATACCGCTGTTCTTGCCGGGGACTATCCCTTCAAGGTGTTGGTGCGCTCTTCCCGAGGCTACCAGGGACCTATTTCCGTCTTTGCCGACGACAAAAAGATCTACAGCGACATAATAGTTGCCAACAACAGTGCGTCCATCAAAATTTCCCATTCCTTCCTGGAGACAGGAAATCATATTCTGCGGGCGACTATCGCCCCGGACGGGCAGCCCATAAACGATAACTACCAAAAAGCGGTCTATGTCGTCCCCAAGCCACAGGTTCTGCTTATCTCCAGCGGCAACTCGCCCCTGGCCACCGATCTTGATGATCTCTACAAATTGACACTCGTCTCCGAGCTTCCGGACCAGCTAGAGGGCTACAAGGCTGTAGTGCTCGATGATGTCAGATACAATTCCCAACTGGGTCCATTGCAAAGTTATGTGCGCGAAGGCGGAGGGCTGGTAGTAGTAGGTGGCGAGGATGCCTATGACCATGGTGACTACCGCAACTCCAGCCTAGAGGAAATCTTGCCGGTGCGCTCCATGCCCAGCATCTTCGAGGGCGGTAAGACGCTTATCTTTGTGATGGACATCTCCTTTTCCCTGCTCACCACGCGCACGGCGGACGGTACGCCTCTGCTCGACTACGAGAAGGCTTTGGCTGTGGAGCTCCTTAAGTCGCCCCATTTCCAGGACTATAAGGTGGGTCTGATTGTATTTGGCAGCAAAGCCTACGATGTGCAAGACCCCGTCCCCCTCTCCCGAGCAGAGAGCGTTCTTCGAGAGAGGATAATGAGCCTCGCACCCACCGGCACGGAGAACAGCTATCTGGATAGCGGTCTGCAACTGGCCTGGGATATGCTCAATATTAGCGGCGGCCAGGGTGAACTGGTAATCCTCTCAGATGGAAACCTCTATAACTATCCGGAAGTCGTGGCACGCTCTATTGACCTGCTACGCCAGATGAATCTCACAGCTCGCCTCGTGCAGGTGCAAGCCTTCCCCGGAGCAACAGGCAGATTTGATTATCTGGCTGCTCAGACGGGATCTGACTACTCCGTTTTTGTCTATCCCGACTCGCTTACTACTACTATGCAAGAGCCTCCCGCGAAGGCAGCACCCGAGGAGAGTAGCCTCTCGGGATATGCAGTGAATGTGGTCAATAAGAATCACTACATCACAGCCGATCTGAACTTAAATGCGACAGTTACCGGCTTTAATGATGTCACGCCCCGTGCCGGTGCCCAGCGTCTGGCGGCTCTGCCTGATGGGAAACCGGTCCTGACGGTATGGCGCTATGGTTTGGGCAGGGTGGCGGCGCTAACGGTCGATGATGGCAGTGTCTGGGCAGGCGAGCTATATGCCAGTCCAAGTTCGCAGTTGATTTCCTCCACTGTCAATTGGGCAGTAGGCGATCCGCGACCTCAGGACGATCGCGTCGAAGCAGATGACGGATGGCAGGGTACACCCTTATCCGTCACATTAAGCAGCAATGCGCGTCCCAGCTTTCCCGAGGCTGATGTGGAAAAGGTAGGGGACAATCGATATATAGCGACATTTATTCCCAATAGCACAGGCATCTATTACATCGGCAATTATGGCCTGGCAGTCAACTACCCACTGGAGTTTCGAGATATTGGCTTTAATCCAGATTTTTCCCGAATGATCATGGCCAATGGCGGAAAGGTCTTCAGCGAAGCTGAGGCCCGGCAAAGCCTTGTGGTCGAAGCCGGTCGTGTCAGCCGGAGAACTGTGCAGGAGCGGATCTCTCGAAGAGATATTCTGCTGCTCCTTGCTCTGTTGATATTCCTGACGGAAATAATATATCGAAAAAGGGATGAGGTTCGGAGGAGAGGAAGATTTCGTGCCTGATGCACACCATCAGATTTTAATAGCATAATCGGCTTTAACGTTGATATATTGCGGAGGTAACTGCCACCAAATGAGTTCTCAAATGTGTACCGTCTGTGGCCTTCCCACGGAGCTATGTATCTGCGAGGAGGTTGCCAAGGAGCAGCAGAGGATAGCTGTGAAAGTACAGAAGCGCAGGTATGGAAAAGAGGTGACGGTAATCCAAGGCATTGATCCTCATGAGATCGATCTTCAAGAGCTTTGCACCCATCTCAAATCCAAGCTGGCCTGCGGCGGCACTGTGAAAGAAAGCCTGATCGAGTTGCAGGGAAACCATATTCAAAGGATTAAGGAGATCTTAGTGAAAAAGGGATTTGGCGCAGACCAAATAAGCACGTGATTTCCCTGAAAGTTATTAAGGTCTACAGGCGGATTATATCGCTTGATCATTTTTCTTTTAGTAGATTTCTTCCAAATCCTCAATATGGGCGAAGGCATCGTCGAGCTGTTTTCGGGCTCTGCATCTCTTCTCCTTCTCATCCTGCATGCCTCGCGCCGCCTGGGCATAGATTGATTCCAGTTCAGGAGCACTGGCTACTGTGAAGACAGAGAGCACCTTGGGGTTTCCCTTCTTTACTACAATTCCTTTGAATACGTGACCTGCGCTGGCGGTGAGCCTCTCTACCTCTTTGGTAATCTCATCTACGTCCAGATGCTCTCTAGATCCCTGAATGATAATCATGGCTCTGGCGGCGTCGTCCGCAACGTTGGCAGGAAAAAGCAGATTTGCCGGCTTGAGGCTGTTCTCAATGGCGTCCCTAATGGATAGATTTTTGCTATCGGCTTGATAGAATCCGATAGTGCCGATACGAAGACCCCCATTCATCACCGTCTTGAAGTCGCCAAGATCGGTTACCGAGAGCATCTCGGAATCCAGGGACTCTATCAAGAACAATAGACGTTTGGCGATCATATCGTTGATCTTGTCGTAGGCAGAGGCAATATCACCGCTAAATCGCTTCATGTACTGATTGTCAGCCAGGATGATGCCCTCCGCATCGACCTCCATAAGCTCCCTCATGCAGAAGGCGGCATTTTGCAGGTAGATGGACCCCTCTTCTCGGGCAGGCAGAATGGCAACTGTGACAACTGTGATGTCCCGGTACTGTCTCTTCAATTCGTTTATAAGCAGGGGTGTGAAAGAAGAGCCGGTCCCACCGGAGGTAGATGTTATTACAAAGGCAATATCGAAGTCGCCCCTCTTCTCGATCTCACCCATGATCACATCCCGATTGTCCATGAAGGCCTGCTTGCCTACATTTCTATTGGCGCCCACACCGTGCAGATTGGGGACATGCAGTCGATCTTTGGCCGTGGTGAAACGCAGCTCCTTGAGATCATTTATAGCCGTATTTATGGCTAAAGTCTCCACTCGACTGGGGAACTTGGGACACAAATAATACTTAGCCAGTTTGGCGGCTGCGCCACCTCCAAATGCTTCCTTGTTTATTGCGTCCAGTATTCGATTACCGCATTGTCCTACGCCGAGCATCAGTACATTGAGCATGATATCAATTCTCGCAGTATATGTCTCTTGGTATATGTCTTTTTCTTAATATTTATACACTCTGTGTCGTCGATATATCCAGGCAATGATAAGCGCAATTGGGATAACTAGTAGTAGATATTGATATTTATACTCTCGTTCCAGGACAACTACCTGCGCGCCAGCCTCTCGGATTACTGATCCGTCTCCCCCGTCATAATTGACCTTGATGCGTATGGTATAGTTGCCTGGGCTTTGGCCCAAGAGCCTGGCAGAGTAATTCGCCTCTGCACCCGGCTTTATCTCAAAGAAGCTCTTCTCCAGTCCCGTGACCTGAAGGCCCTCCGGTGGCATGACTGTCCCGTCAGCTTCTATTCTGGTCGCAAAAGCACTTCCTGAATTGGAGATGCTGATGTTCAGACGGCTCTCGCCATCCAGAGGAAGCGTTGTCAAGCCGGCAAGCTTAACGACCAGGTCTGCCTTGCTCTTGGGACTTATCAGAATGTTAAATGGCTCTGAGCTATTTGATTTGGCATTCTTCTTGGCATCGGTATAGCTGACTATTATGGCGGGGACCCGAATAGAACCTTCTTTTACAGCGTCAATCACATAAACCGCCGAATCTGACTCCCCGGGGTCTAAAGTCTCCTTGATCTTGGGAGGATAGCCGGCAATATAAGAGAATTCTGGGAGGGGCGGGATATCTTCGGCTTTTATGCCCAGAGCCTGTCCCGTGCCCGTGTTCTTGACTGATATGGTGACCTTGACATCGTCGCCCACACTCATTTGGTTTTTGTCGAAGCTCTTTTGTACAGAAAGTTCAGGTTTGTCCAATGCTGCCGCAGGCCTTTCCGAAGCATGCCTTCTGGGCGTTCCCAGACCCTTCTGATACTCGACCCTTACTCTAGCAGACTGCTCGTCGAAAATATCAGAGACAGTAATAGTAATACCCTTGTCTTCAGCTCCGCCATCGAAATTATTGGAGCTGTCCAGCAGTAGGGCTCTTTGCTCATCAAGCGAACCGCCCACCTTGGAGGCCCGAATCACCACCAGTCCATCTCTTACCGACTGTATTTCGATAAGCTCTATCCGATAGTCATCCAGATCAATGCGATCTCCGATATTGAGTGTAAAATCCTTGAAATTTACCTCATCACTGTTGTCTGTGGATTCTTCGGCATAGGTTGATACAATCAAGAGAATAGAGAACAACAGATATACGAAACAGGGCAGATAGATCAGACGCCGCATTTTGGGAAACACCTTTCTATATGCATTTTCTATATGTATTATATCCTTTCTCAATTTGAATTTTGCTCCGTCTCAGCTTGTATCTCCATACTTAAATCGATCCATCTCGCGTTTCTGGTAAGAGCTCCCAGAGATATCACATCCACTCCGCTGGCGGCATATTCCGATAGATTATCACGAGTTATGCCTCCAGACGCCTCCAGAAGCAAGCGATCTCTAAGGCCCATCAGATCGAGCAGCTTTACTCCACGAGAAATCTCCTCTGGAGTCATATTATCGAACATGATGATATCAGCGCCTGCCTTGGCAGCTTTGATCATGTCTTCCTGGTTTTCTATCTCTACCTCGATCTTCTTGGTGAAGCTGGCGCGCTCCTTGGCGGCGCGCAGGCATTCTTCCAGTCCCAGAATCGCTATGTGATTGTCCTTGATGAGCACGGCATCGGAGAGATTGAACCTATGGGTATCGCCGCCACCTAAAAAGACGGCCTTCTTCTCGAATACTCGAAAGCCGGGGGTGGTCTTACGGGTCGCAGCGATGCGCACCCGTCCGCCGGCAAGAAGAACACAATCTCGAGTTAATGTGGAGATGCCGCTCATGCGCGCCATGAAGTTCAGGGTCAATCGCTCCGATTGCAGGATGGCTCGGGCACTTCCGCGAACCGAGATAACCTGGGCCCCTGCGGGAACAAACTCGCCGTCATCATAGAGTGGTTGCGTCGAGAGGCGGAAATAAGCAAAGATTTCCGAAGCTTCAGCCAGGCCGCTTATTATGCAATCTTCGTTGGTGATAACTACCGCCTGCGCCTCGATGTCCGGAATAAGGCTGCTGGAGTCGTCCCACTCGCCCAGGTCCTCGGCCACAAATCTCTCCAGCTCTGAGGTTAGCATACCGCAAAGATTTTGATGTCCAATTGATTTATAGCCTCCGATGCCTATCAAGATCGGGCTTGTTGGATGCGGCGCAATCGGGGCCGAGATTGCCAAAGCAGTAGACTCCGGCGCGTTAGACGCGAATTTAGTTGCGGTATGCGATCATAATCCTGAAACAGCGGCGGCACTGATCAATAGCTTGCAGCATAAGCCGGCCAGGGTCAAATTAGAGGAGCTGGTGAGCCTCTCAGACGTGGTAGTGGAGGCGGCCAGCCAGAAGGCCGTCCCGGCCATTGCCAGGGCTGCGCTGGTAGCGGGAAAGAAGCTGATGATCATGAGCGTAGGCGCTCTCGCGGACAGGGAGTTCTTCGCTGAGGTGAAGGCTCTTGCCAAAGAGCACGGCTCGCGAGTTTATCTTCCATCAGGGGCGATATCGGGCCTGGACGGCATTAAGTCCGCCCGCATCGGCGCCATTCGCAGCGTGACTCTCACCACCACCAAGAATCCTGCGGGGCTGCAGGGCGCGCCCTACATTATGGAAAATAAAATCGACCTGACGGCTCTCGTCGGGCCGACGCTGATCTTTGAGGGAAGCGCGCTGCAGGCGGTGAAGGCTTTCCCGGCCAATGTCAATGTGGCTGCTACCCTTTTCCTTGCGTCCGGGGAGGGCGAGGTTCGCGTGAAAGTGGTGGCCGATCCATTCATCCATGTAAACCGGCACGAGATCGTGGTGGAGGGCGACTTCGGGCGGATCACCACCCTGGTAGAGAACGTTCCATCGCCCCGAAATCCCAAGACCAGCTATCTGGCGGCTCTTTCTGCCATTGCGACATTGAGGGCCATTGTGGAGCCGGTGAAGATAGGGACGTAATTTCAACTTGCTTTATTTCGACGGCGGTACCTTAGATGCCCACAGATTCTGGCTTGGCCCAGTAATATTTTAAGGCGTCCTCCTAGAAGGAAGCAATGAAATTAATTCACTAGAATATTTATTATCTTTTTTAGAACTTCCTCGATTTTATCTTATATTGCTTATTTTCCGAAGCGATCCTTCTTCAAAGTCGGATTCATTTATGGGAACTGCATATCTATCCCAGAATTGCTGACTCGTTATCTGGCAGAGGATTCTATCATCGCCGTCGAGTTCTGCCAGCACGAGTGCAGGACGCCTTTTTGCTTCTGTTAAATCTGAGAATGGAAAGGGCACGACGACCACATCTCCTTTCACAAATTTTTCCAAGCTTCATCCTCCTCTGGGCTTAGCCAATCCTTTGCGAGCGCTGATTCGCTCAATATCGCCGTACCCATTTTTTCTTTTGATGCTTTCCCTTTTAAGAAATGAATAAAATCGAGTATCTCTTCGAGATAAGTCTCAGGGAAAACCTCAATCTCTCTGTAAATTAATTCCTTTGTCTCCATATCAATAATGCATTTAACGAAGAATGGTAAAATACTTTTTGTAGCTGGAATATTCCATCCACCTCTGCCGCCGCTCCAGGATTGCATTCGGGCAAATTAGTGCTTGAGGTTTAGCGATCATAGCTTCGCACGTGATCCGGATGGTATCACGTGAAGGCGCAAAGTCCGGATGAATAGGAATGTTTTTGATCAAGTCATATTACTATCTTCTAGACAGAAGACCATATGCCTTGGGAGAAAAAGCGATGAGTGATGTTATTAAGTCGTATCTGGCTGAAATTGATCGCGAATTCAAGACGGGAAGGGCGACGGAACATACTCATCGTCCGGCTTTGAAAGGTTTGATCGAATCTATGGTCCCAGGAGTCAGGGCCACCAACGAGCCAAAACGAGTAGAGTGCGGGGCACCGGATTTCATCCTGCGCCGGGATGGACTATCGATCGGTTATGTGGAGACTAAAGACCTTGGCAAGTCCCTGGATGAGGCAGAGGATTCCGATCAACTGCAACGCTACAAAAAGTCTCTGCCCAATTTGATTCTTACTGACTATTTGGAGTTTCGCTGGTTCGTGGACGGGCAGCTTCGAGACAGCGCCCGGCTGGGCAGGATTGGCAAGGGTGGCAAGATCCTGCCGGACAAAAAAGGAATCGATGAGACGGTGCAACTGCTCAAGCTCTTCCTGGAAAGCCGACCAGAGCCTATCACCACTCCAAAGGACCTCTCGGAGCGAGCGGCAAAGCTGGCTCATATCATCCGGGACACCATAGTGGAAGCCTTTGAAAAGGAGAGGGCATCGCAAGACCTCAAGGATCTGCGCGATGCCTTCGCCGAGGTCCTCATTCCCGATCTTAACCAGCCGGAGAAGGTTTCTGAGTTCGCAGACATGTATGCTCAGACCATAGTCTACGGGCTTTTTGCGGCGCGGGTCAATCACAAGGGGCCCGGCCCCTTCCAGCGGCTGGGAGCTTCCCGCGAGATTCCCAAGACCAATCCATTTCTCAAGAAGCTCTTCGACAGCATCACCGGCTCCAGCCTGGACGAGGAGCCTTATGTTGATTTCGTGGACGATCTGGTGCAGATCCTGGCCAACACGGATATGGAGAAGGTGCTGGAGAACTTCGGCAAACGCACCAAGCAGGAAGATCCGATTGTGCATTTCTACGAGACATTCCTCGCGGCTTACGATCCCAAGACGCGGGAGAAGCGGGGCGTTTACTACACTCCTGAGCCGGTGGTGGCGTACATCGTCAAATCAGTGGATTACATCCTGAAGACGCGCTTCGGTCTGGAGGGCGGACTGGCCCACACCGCAGACATCGTCGAGTACGACCGGGAGGAAGCATTCCTGGATGAGCAGGGCCGGCCGGATAGAAGCAAGCTCCTCAAGGTAGTGCCTGAGGAGAGGCCAAAGGTGCTGATTCTTGATCCCGCCTGCGGAACCGGCACATTTCTTTATGCCGTGATGGACTATATCCGGGACGAGTTCATGAAGCGAGGGGACGCCGGGCTCTGGTCGGCTTATGTGCGAGATCACCTCTTGCCGCGCCTGTTCGGCTTTGAGCTGCTCATGGCACCATACGCCGTGGCTCACTTTAAGCTGGGCATGCAACTGGCTGGATATGATCTGCCCAAGGAGCAGCAGAAGCAATGGCAGTACGATTTTCAGGGAGACGAGAGGCTGGGGATTTACCTCACCAACACCCTGGACGAGGCACCCAGCGAGTGGCAGAAGCTCTTTGGCGCTTACCGCATCCTGAGCGAAGAGGCGAATGCGGCGTCGCGGGTTAAGAGGGATCTGCCCATAATGGTGGTGCTGGGAAATCCGCCGTATTCAGCGAACTCCGCAAATAAAACTGAATGGATAATTGATAAAGTTAGAAATGCCTATTATCCAAATGATGAGATTAAAGAGCAAAACCCTAAACTTCTGCTGGATGATTATGTTAAATTTATTCGTTGGGGACAGTGGCGAATCGAACTCACAGGAAAGGGCGTTTTGGCTTTCATCACAAATCATGGGTATTTGGATAACCCGACTTTTCGTGGCATGCGTAAGACATTGATCGAAAAATTTACAGAAATTTATATTCTTAACCTTCATGGAAATGTCAAGAAAAAAGAATGTGCACCAGATGGCTCAAAGGACGAAAATGTATTTGATATCCAACAAGGCGTATCAATTGGAATTTTTATCAAGAAGCCTGAAAGCGTGGGGGCGTGAAACGGGACCATGTTGAATCTCACGCGAATCCACGAGCTACCATCCTCGCCCGCTCCCGCTCGTGCCCGCCCAAACGTGCCTGCGGGCAGCTCTGTGCCTGTTGCTCGAAGCCCAGCAGTGAGCATATGAAATAATGAATGTCTAGCTCTAAAAACAGGGAAAAAAGTTACTGCGTGTTGATGGCTTGCACCGGGCAGGCTTTAGTACATTTCCCGCATCCGGTGCACATTTCCTTATCCACGACTGCGACACCCTGGTCGTTTAGGGATACGGCTCCGGCGGGGCACTCGTCAACGCAAGCTCCACAGCCTATGCATTTGTTCTCATCAACCGAGGCCGGCATCAATTTGGCGACTGCATAGGCCGATCCCACCAGAAGACAGACAACAGCCAGCGCAACAAACAATCTCTTATGCTCCATTTTAGTAAACACCATCCTATTTAGATCATAATTTGAATATGAGACTCGTTTCCTGTCGATCCCATCTTCAATATACTCTTGCACGGAACGATATTTAAGGATAAAGGCGAACGAACTCCCTCTCCCGGATGAAGCAGTCAGAGAAAAATTGATCAATTCGTTCCTAATTTGGATCAGATCAGTTTAAAGGTTTTGAATTTTATTTTGCTTCGTATTATGGCTGCAAATTCTGTCTAAGAACAAATTTATTGCCGCTATGATCTTTGCGCCTCATTCTATTTAGCTCTATTTTTTACCATCGTGAGCACATTCTTTCCGTCTTTGAACTGGAACGAGATCTCATCCATAAATCTCTTCATGAGATGAATTCCCAGACCTCCAATAGGATGGTCTGATACGTCTGTCCGGGGTAGAGCTGCTGTATAAGCTGTGGGATCGAATGCTGCGCCATAGTCCTCGACGATCAGCTCCATCCGATCGCCAGAGACTCTGGCAACAATATGAATCGTGCCCACTTTTCCTGGGTAGGCATACTTGACAATGTTGGTGCATGCCTCTTCCATAACCAGCAAGACCTCCATTGCCTTTCGCGAATCAAAACCCGAAACGCTCATCACGCTTTCCACGAAGTTTGAGATGACGGGGATCTGCTCTATCGTGGCTTCAACAGTAATCTCCTGCTCATACTCGATCACTTCGTTTTCCATTGTCGTCACGATTCAGTTACAGTTCAAGATCAATTTGTTTTTACGATTTTATGCTTCTCAGAGCCTCAATCTGATTAGAATGGATGGTGAATAGTCTGTTAAACCCGGTCATCTCGAATACCTCTCTTACAAAAGGCTGCAAAGAGACCAGTTTTACACCTCCATTCTTCGGCCGGACTTTCTTTTGCGCCGCGAGCAAAACCCGCAATCCTACGCTGCTGATATACGTCACGCCTTCTAGATCGAGCACAATCTCCGATTTGTTCTGGTCTATCAGGTCGCTAAGTATGCTCTCGAGCTCTTTGTAGGTAGCGGCGTCGATTCTACCGGAAACGGAAACAATGGGCACATTATCGATGCAGGTCTGGTTTATTTCCATAGATATCACTTCGCTTTTACTACTATCATGGTAATATCATCAAACTGAGCCTGGCCTGCACAAAATTGGGATATATCACCCAGTATTTTGTCCAGTATACCTTGGGCACTGAGTTGGCAAGATTCTCGAACAATGCAGCAGAACCGTTCAACTCCATACTGTTCGCCATTGCTGTTCTCTGCTTCGTTTACCCCGTCTGTGTAGAGCACAAGAACGTCTCCAGAGGATAGATCGATTCTGCGCTCTTCATATTTCGCCCCTCCGATCGCCCCCAGAGCAATACCCGTTACCTCCAATTTCTCAAAGGCATTGCTACAGCTGCGCATGAGCAGCGGCGGAGGATGCCCGGCATTGGCGTAAATCAGGCTTCGCGAATTCTGATCCAAAACCCCGTAAAAGAGGGTGACGAACATGCCCAGCTTTGAATCCGCCGAGATCATGTTATTTGCATCTTCCAGCACATCGGTTCCTTTTTCATGATGAGTGGCGTTAACCCTCACAATGGTACGCGAAAGCGCCATGAACAGAGCGGCAGGCACGCTCTTTCCCGATACGTCGGCAATGACCATTCCCAGCTTTCCTTCTCCGGGTATAAAATCGTAAAAATCACCACCGACTTCCATGGCGGGAATGAATGTCGCCGCCAGATCGAAACCTGGAAGGCGGGGGATCCTCTCCGGTAAAAAGCTCCTTTGTATATCGGAAGCAATGCGCAGCTCCGATTTGGATCTCTCTAAAGTCTGTTCTGTTCTTCGCATGTCGGTGATATCCCGAATAGACTCGATAGCACCCACGATGTTGCCCTGATAGTCGTAAAGCGGTGTGGCTTTAGCCCAGATAAAGGAGCCTGTCGGCCCGAAAGTAGGGATGAAGATCTCGCTGGTGAGAGTCTTGCCGTCTCTTTGCAGTCCCGGATAATTCATCTCAATCATCTCATCCGGCAGGAGCACCAGGTCCGCCAGGATCGGCCTTCTTATGCCGTAAAAAGGCAGAGCATATTCGTAGTTGTCCTTGCCAACCATATCTGCGGCAAAGGCTCCCGTCATCTTCTCCATGGCCCTATTCCAGGTGAGGACTCTTCCATGCTTGTCAATGGCAAATGTGGCATCCGGCAAGAAGTCAATTACATCTGCCAGACGTTGCTTCATTGCCGCGATCTTCTCTTCCGCCGATTTGCGCTGGGATATATTCATGGCAACATGAACCACTCCATGGATCTGTCCGTCTCTTCCTTTTATGCTGTTGCTGCGAGTTATCCAGGTCTTGCCGTCTGGGGTGACCAGTTCACCGTCATGAGAATGGCCGGTTTGCAAGGTTAAGGCAGCCTTGCAGCCCGGACAGGGTGCATTAATCCCTTGAATTGATTCATAGCAGTATTTCCCACGGAGGTCTTGCAGAGAACGACCCAAAGATCTTTGCACGGCGGAATTTACCCAGATGATGCGCATCCCTGGGTCAAGGTACTCCACCGCCACATTTCTCAGGCTGCTGAGGATGGCCTCTTTCTCCTGTTCGGATTTGAGCAGAGCTTCCTCGTTTTTCTTTCGCGGGGTTATATCGCGGATGGACTCAATGGCACCTACGATCTCTCCTTGTGAATCGTAAAGAGGTGCGGCCTTGGCCCACAGATAAGAGCCATTGTCTCCAAATGTGGGTATGAAGATCTCAACCGTTAGGGTTTTTCCATCTCTTTGTACTATGTCGTATTTCCCTTCAACCTTATCCTGGGGCGCCAATACCAAGTCGACTAGAATAGGCCGCCTAATACCGTAAAATGGCAGGGCGTATTCATAGTTGCCTTTGCCGATCATATCCATGGCCCTGGCTCCTGTCATCTTCTCCATTTCCTGGTTCCAGGTGATCACTTTCCCCTCGATATCGATAGCTAAAATTGCATCGGGCAAAAAATCAATAACTTCAGATAACATCGTTGGTACAGAATGCGCCTCTTGTTCCGGTTTCATCAATTCACCAATTCACTCTCGAAGACTCAGCATGTTAATAGCTGACATTTCGATCATATTTAAGCATTGAGGAAAGATATTAAATATTATTCATTAATATCCTACAAAAGGAGCGCTTTTGTCATGCGGCCAATGATATCGCAGAGCGTGCCAGGAACAAGGAATGTCACCATCTATCCCTACCTGCGCAAGATCGATCTCATGTCATCGAATTCTTACATTCTCTCCAGCCCGGGACAGATCGCTCTCATCGATCCGGGTGGTATGGAAAGCCAGATCAACATTCTGGAAGAAGAGATTCAAATCCTGCAAGATGAGTTGCCTCGACCGCTTGTGGTCTATCTTACACATGTGCATATCGATCACTGGCACCAGTTGACGCAATGCAAACCATCCACACAACTATCGAAGGCCTTTCTGGCAGTACAGGAAATGGGTGCTGCAGCTCTGGAGATGAACGATCCTCAGTTGCCACTTTCCGCACTGCTAGGCAGGCCCATGTCAGCGGTACCAGTTGATATCAAACTGCTCTCCGACCTGGACAAAACCATATTATGTGGCAATTCTCTTGACCTGTTGGGATGGAGTTATGATTACGTCACAAAGTCTTGGCGGATTGCCGAGGATGTAGTGCTTCATAGCCAGATCGTATCTTTAGGAAAAGAGGACCATCTGGAGATTTACCACACACCAGGACACAGCCCGGACGGCGTATGCATTCGAACTGGATCTATGCTCTTTGTGGGCGATATATTCTTCGCACCCAATTCGGGAATGGCTGGGGCCTATGGCTGGAGCCAGAAGGATCTAATGCAATCCATCCTGAGGATTTTGTGGATTCTGGAAAATGAAAAAATCATTACCTGCGCCTGCGGCCACGGCAAATTCATCGACGCCCAGACAGCACAAAAGACCCTGCAAGTCATGTACTCAGATGCGGCTTCGCTAAAGGACCTGCAAGAGATCACACCCCTCTGGGCCAGGAGAATATCAGACTACGCCCAGGATCTTATAAGCGAACTGGAGAGGATCTTCACTATCATTGCCGGTAGGCTGGCCTACGTATCTCATGTGCTGGCAGAGCTCGAGGAAGAGGCGCAGGCCAAAGAGCTGGATTGCCTTCTGGACGCCCAGTACATGGACGAGCTATTTGTTGACTTGCATGCTTTTGCCGGAGAGCTTCATGCCGGAAAGAAGCTGGACATAGAGATGGTGCATAAGACTGGACAGGTCGTAGGCAGGCTGGACAGACTATTTGCCAAGAGGAAGCTGGAATCGGTGCTCGACCAGTCACTTCTGGACAGGGCAGGCAGACTGCTCAGTGACTATGCGGCCACCTATCGCGGCTTTCGTCCTCCTTTCATTGTCTCCCGCGCAGACGTCAACCGACTCATTGAGGTGGTTTTGGAGAAATTGCGACACAATGCCGATGAAGAGGTGGCGGTTATGCAAGCGGAAAGCGCTGAAGACTTTCTCTTGGCACTGAGGCATCGTATCGCTCAAATAGACGTATTTGAAGGCGTAGACTTGGTTTTTTTACCCTGCACCGGGGAAGCTTTCGCGCGTATGGATCAAGAGCGCTTTGCCGATATATTGATGGATATGTTGGAGCGGTTTGCAGGGGCGGGAATAAGAGAGATTGAAATCGCCACGACATGCAACAATGAATGGTTTTTGGTGCGCATCACAGGAAAATGCGAATGCAGTTGTCACCCACTGAGTCGATCCAAGAGGTTCTTTGAAAGGAATCTGGCGCTCTCCGGAGGGCTTTTGCAGATCTCTAATGAGGCAAACCTTCCATCTGCGGAGATCGAGTTTGCCGCATTTCAGGAAGAAGGGTGACAGGGACGCTTGGATTCTACTTAAACTCTTTAATAAATATTATAATTACCCTGCCCAATTGGTCCTTCCAGTGAAAGAAGAGGTGGCATTGGCCCTTGTCGGGGCAGCATCCAGCCATCCTTGCTGCCTATGCATCTCCTGGAAAGCCGCGGGCATACAGGCTGCCTTTTGCATTGCAGGGCCAGACATATTAGGCAGGAGTATAAGATCCTTCGTCCCAATCCAGCTTCAGGGTCTCGCTTGGGGCGTATAGCCGGATAGCATTTGTCTACTATGAGATATTCTCAAAATAACACAATATCTGCATCATATCTCTATGCGGAACCATCCTGAACCGTTAAATGGATTTTAGAACTCTATGGCACGACTTTTGAATAGATGTATCAGTTCCAAAAAATCATCGTTCTGCTATATCTTTTTATATCGTTCAAAGGTGGTGGATATCGGGCAATTCACCAATCAGATGAGTTGATCCTTTATGGAGGTAGTGAAAAATGAATAAGATTAGACTTTTTGTGGCATTAGTGGCTGCATGTATTCTTATCATGCCAGCACTTTCGATGCCCAATGAAATGGGACAAGACCAAAAGAAGTGTGACTGCCCGAATTTTATGAAGGACTGCGCACAGATGGGCCCCGGCCAGGATGGCAAAGAGAATCTTGCTGACTGCCAGAAGCCTATGATGGGAGAGGATGGCAAGCAGATGGGCCCCGGCCAGGATGGCAAAGAGAATCTTGTTGACTGCCAGAAGCCCATGATGGGAGAGGATGGCAAGCAGATGGGCCCCGGTCTGGATGGCAAAGAGAAACCTGCTGATTGCCAGAAGTCCATGATGGGAGAAGACGGCAAACAGATGGGCCCCGGTCTGGATGGCAAAGAGAAGGGCTTTGGCTGCCAGAAGTCCATGATGGGAGAAGACGGCAAACAGATGGGCCCCGGTCTGGATGGCAAAGAGAAGGGCTTTGGCTGCCAGAAGTCCATGATGGGTGAAGACGGCAAACAGATGGGACCGGACCATAAACCCATCAAGTCCATGATGGGAGATAAGGGACGAGAGGACAAGACTTCAGTTAAAATTGTCATAATCAACGTGAATACTTGATTATGATAACCTCTCAAAGATCCCATTATTTTTTTTTTTTAGATGGAACAATTATTGTGAGGATTAATCACAAGTAAAACATGGGTTAAAATACACAAAAAATGAAAATTATCAAAGGGAGAATATTAACATGACAAAAGGCTTTTGTTTAGTAGTATTAATGCTGCTAATAGGCAGTTGCTTGATGCTACCCGCATCATCCCAGGAACAAGTATCCCAAACGGTTTACGTCTATGATGGTGATTTTAACGGCACGCTCCTATCGGGTGTGCAGGTTGCCGGTCAGGATGCTGCAGGAAAAAGTTTTAGCGGGGTTACAGACTCAAATGGTGTTGCAGTTGTCAGCGGACAACCGGGAACCTGGCTGTTCGTATTTATAAAGGACGGCTATGAGACACTCGACTTGAGTTATAATGTAACCGAGACTGACGAAGGCGCAGTTTATCTGGTAAAGTCAAATCAGCCCACCGGGCAAATTGCATATCAAACGCAGTTAGAGACTAACGCGACTCCATTAGTGGGAACGGAATTAAATCAAGACGGAAAAGGACAAAACCCAACAAAAGATAGCCAGATACCAACTGCATCATCTCAGGATCAAGTCTCCCAGACTGTCTACGTCTATGATGGAGATTTTAACGGCACGCTCCTATCGGATGTACAGGTTGACGGCCAGGATGCAGCAGCCACAAGTTTTAGCGGGATTACAGATTCGAATGGTGTTGCAGTTGTCAGCGGACAGCCGGGGACCTGGCGGTTCGTATTCACAAAAGATGGCTATGAGACGCTTAAATTGAGCTATAATGTAACCGAAACTGGAGTGGGTGCAGTTTATCTGGTAAGGTCAAATCGGCTCACCGGGCAAATTGTCCCCGCTCTTAACAATCCGCAACCAGAGGCAATATCGGAAGCTAATACGGCATATCAAACGCAGTTAGAGGCTAATGCAACTTTAATCGGGGAAACCAATTCCAATCAAGAGCAAGAAGGACAAAATTCAAAGGTTTCGCAAGAGACCGAGATCAATGAACCTGAAACCGCGTCTGCAGAATACTGGCTTGAAAATGGCAATGCCCTCTACGGACAGGGCAGATATGATGAAGCAGCAAAGTCCTATGATAGGTGCATATTGCTCAATTCGCAAATCGAAGCTGCCTGGTTCAACAAAGGTAACGCTCTTTACATGCAGGGCGATTATGACAATGCCCTTTCGGCATTCGATAAAGCTATCGAGATTAACCCGCAAGATGCAAATACATGGATCTGCCGGGGATTAACTCTCAAGAAGCTGGATCGTACCTTGGAAGCAAATGCAGCACTTATGCAGGCTAAACAACTGGGGTATACAGGCTAATTTCTGCAAACAGCTAATCATTCTTCGTGGCTTCATGCCTTCGCCTGAGATTAACAGGTTTTTTCATGCGAAGGCGTGACAGCAGTCTGCGGGCAAAGGAATTTCTATCCCAGCTCAAAGCTCGTTACGCCGTAGATCCGCTCCATCGGTAGGTGGGGTTCCTCCTTGGAGTACATGCGTACGGTCTTGAAGACGGGATGCATATGGTGGCCCTCGGCCAGGTCCAGAGCAGCAGAGTTTGTAGCAGGTGTATCCAGGAAGACCGGTGCACCCTGTGGAGCATGGCCGCAGAGAGTGCGAAACAGAGATTCAGCTACGTCCTCATCATCGGCAAAAAGCGGCCCGATTTTATAGCCAAGATAACATTTTCTGAGGAGACCGTAGCCTCTCAGTTCGCCGTCATTCACAGAGGCAAGGGCAATTCCTCCTGTCTGCTTAATCCATGAATTAGTAAATACATGCCTGGGCACAGGGAAGCATTGATCATCATAGGCCAGAAGATCTTCTATGGGCACCTCTGAGAGATATTTTATGCCCTTTGTTTTGTGCTCTTGTCCCGTCCCCAATCCCTGGTGGCGCACGCTCTTGTAACATAGGCGAAATCCCAAGCGTTCATACAGTCTCTGCTGCTCCAGGACACCATCAAGCCCAATGTTGCGGTCCCCTAGATGCTTTATCCCAGCATTCCAGACCTCTGTGCCCAATCCCTGACCTCGAAATGTGGGTTGGACAATGTAAAACCCCAGGAATCCGAATGAGTCATTGTAGGCTACTGCAGATATGCTTGCTACTGGCCTGCCATCTAATATGCCCAGAAAGAAGCCGTTTGGATCCGTTCTGTAAAAGGTTTCAGCATCTTGAATACCTGGATTCCATCCTTCCAAGTTGGCCCAGGATATGATGAGATCAACTTCATGCCTTTGTGCATTCCTAATTGTGTATCCTTCGATTGACATTATCGACACCTATATATCACTATTAGCGTAAAATTCCACAATCCTGATACCAGTATGAAAAAAGCAATGCCATTCCACTTCTATTTGTGAACATAAAGATCCCTACTAGAATGTTAAAGGCTCTTTATGATTAAAAAGTTGCTGGAGGTATCTGCAATAAATCATGCTGACAAATTTATCAGGACCTGCCAGTTTGTCCATAACAGATTTCTGTGCATGCCTATTGGATTTTGAATCCATCACATAGGCAAAGTACATAAACTTAGAAAATTACCTTATTATTGGAGGCAAGAGAGCATTTATCCAGTCATAGAGCTAGTTGGATCGTCTCCCACCAGCTGGGAGGATGCTGCTCGAAATGCAGTCGATAAGGCGTCAAAATCCATTTGGAATCTGAGAATAGGCGAAGTCACGCAGCTGGACGTCAGCCTGGACGATCAGGGAAGGATAGCCAGATACAGGACAAGAATAAAACTCTCATTAAAATACGATAACTGGAAAGAAGAGCTTGGCTGGAAAGGCCCTGAGATATAGGTCATCTTCGATAATTTTGTCAAGAGTACAAAGATCGCGCACGGCACTTTGCGCTTGCAAACCAATGGACAAATGACGAATCATAGGTAGCGGCGTCTTTTTGGGTCACAAATGAACGAAGTAGTTTTGTATTAACATATTTTAAGATTAATTGTAACTAAATAACGGTACGCTTCAGATCGATACCGCTTTAATATTCGATTTTGTCGATATTAGATGTCAATCGTAATGTATTTATTCGTTGAATGTCGTAAATTGGCTTCAGTAGTACTGTGCTGGCGATGTGATACGAAAATAAAACTCAAACAAAAATTATAGAAACATTGCCAATTAACAGGGACTTGAGTGGGAGTTGGGGTGGAATGGACAATATAGCTGGTTTAGTGTTAGCCATAATGGAAAAAGGATGTCGAACCGAATGTCTATCGAAAGCCACAGATCTTGCAGAAGATCTCAGTCATTCTAAGGCGATGTTCTTGGCCAATATGAGTCATGAGTTTAGAACACCACTTAATGCCATCATCGGCATCTCCAGTTTGCTCTCATTGGAGGAAAACCTCAATCCTGAGCAGAAAGACCTGGTGGATATCGTAAGGAATAGCGGTGAGGAACTACTAACCCTCGTAGAAAATATACTGGACTTTTCCAGGATGCAAGCAGGAGATATTAGGCTTGATTCTCGTCCCTTTAATCTACATAACTGCATTGAATCTACTCTTGCAATGTTCACCTCGACGGCATCTGCCAAGGGTTTGAATCTCTCTCGCAGCATAGACGAAGATGTGCCAGCTATCGTTATCGGCGATCCGAGAAGGCTTGAGCAAGTCCTCAGAAACCTGCTGGAAAATGCTATAAAATTCACCGAACAGGGCAAAGTTGCAATTCACGTTTCTTCCGACAGCGATTATTTTGTTCATTTCACAGTCAAAGATACAGGTATTGGGATTCCCGATGACAAGAGGGATTGTCTGTTCGAATCCTTCAGCCAAGTGGATGATTCATTGACACGCAAATATCCGGGGATTGGTCTGGGGTTGGCCGCGAGCCGGAGGCTGGTTGAACTCATGGGCGGGCGGATATGGGCAGAGAGTCGCGAAGGTGTCGGATCAGCCTTTCATTTCACCATTAAAGCGAAACAAGTCTCCTCTGCAAATGCTTGCCAGAGCTGTGCCTGAGAATTAGGAGTGTGGCTGTCACTTATTTGCTTTTAATCTAAAAGACCTTATGGATTCCATTCACCTTTTCCTTCAGACCTCGCAAGGTCATCTCCAGCTCCGCCGTGATCCTCTTGCGGGTCTCCGTTCCCACCTTGATCTCGATGTCCGGCGGTGAGAGTGGCTCTCTTCCTACCAGGTTGCTGAAAAACTCCACCCAGTAGGGCGGCAAATACTCCGGCAGCTTCTCGCCTCGCATGAGATGAAGCACGCTGGCAAAGGCCACCGGCACCACCTCCATGTTGTAGCCGCCTCCTCCCAGGGCTAGCAGCCTGCCGCTGGCATAAAGACGGGTCAGCTCGATGATTCGGCCCACTAGATGGGTGTATCCGGTAAGGGTCATGTTCAGAGTGGTGAGCGGATCGGAGTAGTGGGTGTCCACGCCCAGTTGGGCCACAACCACCTGCGGCTCAAACCACTCAAAGAGGCGGGGCACAATCTCCTCAAAAGCGCGCAGATATTCATCATTCCCGGAGTACATGGGCATGGGTATGTTCACGCTGTAGCCCAGGCCGGGGCCCGCGCCCTGCTCATCGATAAAACCGGTGCCGGGAAATAGGTACAATCCCGATTCATGCAGGGATATGGTGAGCACATCTGAGTCCTCATAAAAAATCTGCTGCACCCCGTCTCCGTGGTGGCCGTCGATGTCTATGTAAAGAACCCGCTCAAAGCGCTCTTTCAAAACGCTTATCGCCAGCGCCGGATCGTCAAAGACGCAAAAGCCCGAAGCCCGGGAGGGCATGGCATGATGCAGTCCTCCCCCGATGTTAAAGGCGCTGCAATTCTCGGCAATTATACGTCGCGCCGCATCAATGCTGCCGCCGGCCAGCAGCCGAGAAGCGGCGTAAATGCCTGGAAAGACGGGCGTATCATCGCTGCCCAGTCCAAAGGCCAACTCCGGCTCTTCCGTCTGCACAGATGCAATATACTCCAATGTATGCACACGATGCAAATCAGCTTCTTCTGCGGGCTGCGGCTCAACCTTGCAGGTGATGTCGTCTATCATGCCCTCTTCCTCCATCAGCTTATAGGCGAGCATCAGGCGAGCCGGATTGAAGGGGTGCTCCGGGCCGAAGTTATAGGCCTGGAATTTTTCGCTGTAATAGAGATAGATCATAAGAATCTTGGGACTGATCCAGGAATGAACCTAAAGGCTGACCATAGAACTGATTATTTGTAGCCCTTCTCAACCAAGCCATCGCTCCAGTAGTTGTCACACTTCTTGCAGTAGTAGATAGTCTCAATTACGATCTTCTTCCAGCTATCTGCATCCAATGCCCGCCGGAGATCCTTTTGCTCGCACTCATTGCCGCATTTGGGACAAAAGGGGACATAGTGTTCTAGAGCTCCCAGGTCCTCGTCAGCCATTTTTCAATTCCTCATAATTCTGCTGGCCGGGCAGGGCAAAAAAGCTGTCGGTTTCAAGCTTCTTCTACAGGATAGTAATACTCGCCCTGCTCCTTTTGCGTTCTGTCCAGCCTTGACTCAGGCTTGTTGACCCTGGGCCGCTTCGTCTCCTCATCACGCCGGAAGGTGATGTTTATGGCTTTTAAAAAGGAGTTCATGCCCTCGCGCATCTCCAGAGGGGTATGAGCGATGCCCAGAGCTCCTGGCGTTCCCTCAAAAACCATTAACCTCTCCGCTAGCAGATCGATGAGATAGATATCATGGTCCACAACCAGCACCGTCTTCTCCGATGACTCGGCAAATCGCCTCATAACTTTGGCGGCCAGCATCCTCTGCTCGACATCCAGATGGGCAGAGGGCTCATCCAGCAGATAGAGGTCAGCCGAGCGGCTCAGGCAGGCGGTAATAGCCACACGCTGCAGTTCACCGCCGGATAGCTCAGTCAAGGCCTGATCCATCAATGGCTCCAGACCCATGGGCTTTAAGATCTCCGTCTGGTAGAAGCTGGTATCAAAATCATGAGTCGCGCCGCGCAGAAGGCCCTGCACGGTCACATCACTGTCAGCTTTCAGGTACTGGGGCTTGTAGGATACTTTAAGCCGGCTGTCGAAGCTACCTGATGTCGGCTTTTCCACTCCTGCCAGAACCTTGATGTAAGTGCTCTTTCCTATGCCGTTCGGACCCAGGATGCCCACCACTTCACCTCGGCGAATGATGCCGGGCTCAGCCTGTAACCGGAAGGTGGAGTACTGCATGTCAAAGGCCTCATAGGCGATAAGAGTGGGGATTTCCTTGTCGATCCGGGGAGCATGCACTTCAAAACGAATGGATGTATCCCGGAAGCGGACATTCTCTTCGGGAAGGTTGCCTCGCAGGTATTGGTTGATGCCTATCCTTACCCCTTTGGGCCGGGTTATGACGCCGTAAGCCCCAGGCACGCCGTAAATGAGATGAACATTTTCTGCCAGAAGGTCGAGCAGGGCCAGGTCATGTTCCACTACCATGACCGCCTTGTCCCTGGCCAGGTTGTGCAGGATGCGGGCCACGTTTATGCGCTGGTAAATATCCAGAAAAGGACTGATCTCATCGAAGAAATAGAAATTCGCGTCGCGAGCGACCGTGGCTGCGATAGCCACCCGCTGCAGCTCCCCACCAGATAGGCTGGATATCTCCCGGTCCATGAGTTTGTCGATGGAGAGGCCTTCTACCAGATCGGCGAGAACTCCCCGTTCGTCCGTCTTTTCCAAGAGACCTCGAACCGGCCCGGAATAGCTCTTTGGGATGCGATCCACATATTGAGGCTTATAGGAGGTCTTGACACCCTTATCAGCCACATTTTTCAGATAATCTCCAAGAACGCTTCCCGCAAAGCGGGCGAAGACATCATCCCAGGAGGCACTCTTCCCTAGATTGGGGCGCAAGATGCCGGATAGTATGGATACTGCAGTACTCTTTCCTATGCCGTTGGGACCCAAGAGGCCGGTTACCCGGCCATCAACCGGTACAGGCAGACCATAGAGCGCAAACCCGTTCTGGCCATACCTGTGCACTGGGTCCTCCATCTCTTCCGGCAGATTGGTGATGGTAATTGCTCCAAAGGGGCATTTGCGCACACAGATACCGCAACCCACGCAAAGGTTCTCGGTAATGAGGGGCTTGCTGTCCACAAAGACTATGGTCTCGTCGCCCGTGCGCACCGGCGGGCAGAAGTACTCGCACTCTTTAGAGCACTTGCGGGGCTGGCAGCGATCGCGATTGATGATGGCAATTCTCATGGGTATTCCTCAGTTGAGAAGAAGCGTCCAGGTAACCAGCCAGAAGTCGATTACCATGAACTCCACATAGAACCAATCCTTGGTCTTGAAGCTTTCAGCATCTATATTCAGGAACGTATAGGTATACTTTTGAATGACATAAGTAAGCAGTATTACGGACATCATGACGAAATGCCAGGGATAGGGTGCGATTGCCTCGCCTGAATAATAACAGGCAAAACCGGCCATGGTTCCCAGAACGGAAGGATACACGGTCTTGACGATTCCATCAATGCGGTCCTTTCTGCGTTCAGCTGCGCTCTTGGGCGCAACCTTTGGCGGTAGCTTGGCCGCTTTTTCTCCGGGCTTTTCCTGGGCAGTCGCCAGCCGTTGGTCTTGCTTATTGCCAACCTTTTTTTCTTTCTTGGCCATCCAACCTTTGCATTTCATTATATGATAATAGCGTTTTGGTCCGGGAAAAGTCCAAGTACTATAACTTTCAAGAGCCTCTGGATGTGTATGTCGTAGCGGATGCTTCAGTATTTATCTGGGGTAAAAGGCCCGCAGGAGAGCTGATCACCGTCCCGGCGGTGGAAGCGGAGCTGAAAGATATAAGAACAAAGTCCCTGCTTCACATATTTGAGGCACGGGTGGAAAGTCCCTCTCCCCAGGCGCGAAAGGCAGCAGAGCACGCCGCAACACAGACAGGAGACCTCAAAGCACTGTCTTCCGCTGATTTGGATATCCTGGCAAAAGCCCTGGAGTATAGAGCCGTTCTCGCTACCGACGACTACGCTCTGCAAAATGTCGCTCTTCACCTCGGTCTGAAGATCGAACCTATTGGGCAGCCCAGGATAAAGAGATTGCTAAAGCACGTCCAGAGGTGCCAAGGCTGTGGCAGCAAATTTGAAGGGGAAGTTTGTACTGATTGCGGAACTCCTGCCCGAAAGAAAAAGAGGTGCATAAGATGAAGAATATTGAAACATTGATGAAAAAGGCAACGGAACTAAAGGCAGAAGGGCTGGTGGAAGGCCAGATCTCGGAGGAGCTGAATGTCTCCAGCGAAACGGTTACCTGGCTGCTTACTCATGCTGAGAAGACGAGCACATCGCCCGGGCCCAAGGATATCTCTGTGGACTGGTCCATGATCGGCAAGAGCGCCTTCAGGATGAACAATATCTCTGAAGCCCTCTCGGATATCATTATTGAGACACTGGACGACAACGATTGCGGGGTGGATGCCGTGGTGGGCATAGCCTTAAGCGGCCTGCCTATCGCCAGCATGGTTGCAAACAGCCTAGGCGCTGAGCTCGCGGTGTACACTCCCAGCAAGCAGATGCTCACTAAAGAAAGCGGCAAAGCACGCGGCAACCTGAGCGCCAACTTCGCCAATGTTATGGACAAGGAGTGCGTCATCATCGACGATGTGATTACATCCGGCAGGACTCTAGAGGAGGTTGTCGAGTATCTGGATGAGCATGGAGCCAAGATCAATGCCATCGCCGTCCTGATCGACAAGAAGGGCACGGAAGAGATCGCCGGAGTGCCCGTGGTCTCGCTATTAAAGGTCTTAAGAGTAAATTAGATCAACTATGTTCTCCGAGGATGAGTATCGATTAGACTTCTTCGTGGATGAGGGATTCCAGCGCAAGAAGTGCGACAAATGCGGCAAATTCTTCTGGACCAGGAATAACGAGAGGAAGACCTGTGGGGACCCGCCCTGCGATCCCTATACCTTCATAGGCTCGCCCATATTCAAGCGCGAGCATACCATAGACGAGATGCGCGAGCACTACCTCAATTTCTTTGAGGGCCGAGGGCACGCTCGCATCAAGAGGTATCCGGTGGTGGCCCGCTGGCGAGACGACATATACCTCACCATCGCCTCCATCGCCGACTTCCAGCCCTTTGTCACCTCCGGACAGGTGCCTCCGCCCGCCAACCCGCTCACCATCAGCCAGCCATGCATAAGGCTCGACGATCTCGATTCGGTAGGGCGCAGCGGACGGCATCTCACCACCTTCGAGATGATGGCCCACCATGTCTTCAACACCCGCGAAAAAGAGCACTACTGGAAGGATCGGACGGTTGCATTATGCGATGAGCTGCTGGTGGGCCTGGGCATGGACCCCCTGGCCGTGACCTACAAGGAGAATCCCTGGGCAGGCGGCGGGAATGCCGGACCGAGTGTGGAGGTCATGGTCGGCGGGCTGGAGCTGGCCACGCTGGTCTTCATGGACCTTAAAGCCGTGCCCAAAGGGCCCATTCAGATCAAAGGCGAGTCGTATGAGAAGATGAACAACTACATCGTGGACACGGGCTATGGCCTCGAGAGGTTTGTCTGGGCCTCTACCGGCTCGCCCACCATTTATGACGCCATCTTCCCGGATCTCGTCCGCAAGGTAGCCGATCTGGCGGGCGTCGAGCACAACCTGCAAGATGCCGAGTATGCCGAGATCTTCGCCCAGAATGCGAGGCTGGCGGGCATGGTGGATCTGGACGAGTACAGCATGGAAGATCTGCGCAAGAAGATTGCCGGCAACATCGGCATCTCGCCGGAAAAGCTGCAGAAGACCATCGAGCCCATGGAGCGCATCTATGCCGTGGTGGACCACACTCGCTGCCTGGCCTACATGCTGGGCGACGGCATAATTCCCTCCAATGTAAAAGCAGGCTATCTGTCCCGGCTGGTCATACGACGCACCTTGCGACTGATGAAGGAGCTGGGACTGTTTCTGCCGCTGGCGGAATTGGTGGAGATGCAGATTTCGCGACTGGACTATTCCGACTGGCAGGAGCGTTTTGTCACCATCAAGGAGATCCTCGACCAGGAGGAGCAGAAGTATGCCGAGACCCTGGAGAAGGGTAAGCGTCTGGTCAAGAAGACCGCCGAGCACTTCCTGAAGAAGAAGCTGCCCATTCCTCTGGAGGAGATGATCTCCCTCTACGATACGCACGGCATTCCCCCTGAGATCGCCCGCGAGTCTGCTGAGGAGCTGGGTGCCGCGGTGGAGTTGCCTGACAACTTCTACTCTCTGGTAGCCAAGAAGCGCATTCGGGCCGAGAAGGAAGAGGCCAAGGCCACTCTGCCAGGCAAGACAGAGCTTTTGTTCTACGAGCATCCCTTCGATCAGACATTCCAGGCCCAGGTGTTGGATGTAACTGAAGACGGCAGCGTCATCCTGGATCGGACGCTCCTCTACCCCGAGGGCGGAGGCCAGCCTGCCGATCACGGCACCCTGGAGAAGCAGGGCCAGACCTACGCGGTGGTGGATGTTCAGAAGTCTGGAGAGGTGGTCTTGCATAAGCTTGCTCAGACGGCCAGCGGCCCGAGCTTGACGAAGGGCGACAGGGTTAGCGGCAAGGTGGACATGCGCCGCCGCCTGGCTCATGCTCGTCACCACACTGCCACCCATCTGGTGCACGACTCAGCCAAGCGCGTCTTGGGCAAGCACGTCTGGCAGGCCGGTGCCCAGAAGAGCGAGGAGCGTGCACGCCTCGACATCTCCCACTACAAGCGCATCACCGATCAGGAGCTGAAAGCGATCGAGCTGGAAGCTAATAGGCGGGTGATGGAGATGGAAGCCGTGGAGACCCAGTTCCTGCCCCGCACTGAGGCAGAGAAGCTCTTTGGATTTGAGCTGTACCAGGGAGGCGTGCCGCCTGGAAATCAGATTCGCGTGGTGCGGGTGGGAAGCGATATCGAAGCTTGCGCGGGAACGCATGTCACCAATACGGGAATGATCGGGGCTATCAAGATCCTGCGCGCCGAGCGCATTCAGGACGGAGTGGAGAGGATCGAGTTTGCCGCCGGCGAAGCTGCCGTACGGGCCGGGCAGGAGCGCGATGATCTGCTCTCCGAAGCGGCAGAAGTGCTACGCGTGCCCAATGAGCAGCTGCCCAAAACGGCGTCGCGCTTCTTTGAGGAGTGGAAGGGCCAGCAAAAGGAGATCGAGCGGCTCCGGGCGGACCTGGCAAAGGCGCGGCTCAAGACGCTGGTAGCTGAGGCCGAGATCTCTGATGGCCTAAGAATCGTTGTGCAGAAGATGGGCAGCGCCGACATCGATGAGCTTCTCAAGGCCGCCGCCCTTTTGGCGGAGCAGGACTGCGTTGCCCTTTTAGGTAGCGAGACGGGAAAGCTCGTGGCAGCCGTGGGCCAGTCTGGCCTGGCGAAAGGCATCAAAGCGGGCAGCATCATCCGCGCCGCGGCCAAGGCCTTGGGCGGAGGCGGCGGAGGCCGGCCTGAGCTGGCGCAGGGCGGAGGGCCCAATGCCGAGAAGCTGGACGAGGCCCTGGCTGCGGGAAAGGGGGCGATGAGGGCGGGGGCGTGAGCGCCTGCCTTAAATCTTTTCGCCTATTTTTTATATAATTTATTTTTATCTGCAAATTGAGCACGATTCTTGCCGCAAGTTTAATGAATTTCCCAACAGTACCTTGCCCGTGAGGTGGTAATGTGGTCAAAGATGACATAGATGTAGCTCGCGAAATATGTCAATCGGTTATGCTGGCAGATAAAAAGCAGAAAAAGATGATAAGCCGTCGTTTTTGGGAGCGTTTTGGTGTTGGGGCCCGGCAACCGCAGGTTATAGAAAAGATTAAGGATGTATTGGACAAACAAGGTCTTAAAGTTGAAGCAAGATCCGAAAACCAATTTGGTGATGAACATTGGGATGAATGGATCATTATTACGCCAAAAGTAATCATAAATGGACCTCAAATTCAAACAATAACGCCACCCAATGAATGGTTTCATGATATGAAATCAAGAGATTTTGAGAGTGAACGCGAAGTTGAAACCTATTTTGTTATACCATTATTGGAAAAACTTGGTTACGAGTATGATGATATTGCAATTGGATATCCGGTTGAAATGTTTATTGGCGTCAAGCGTACCAAGACTGAAGCAGATTTAGTTGCGTTCAATGGACGAAACCGAGAACGAAATGATGCACTTCTAATCGTTGAAGCCAAGAAAAGCGACAAAGATATCAAAGAAAGCGATATCGAACAGGCCAAATCCTATGCGAAGGTATTAACTCCAGCATGCTATATCGTGACAAATGGATTGAGGGTTGAAGTATTTTTATACAATGGATCATTAGCACCAGATGAATGTATTCTGGATTTTAATGGGCTAATGCTATTTGAGAAATGGGACGAATTATATCAAGAAGTCAGCAAGAAAGCGACTATTCTGAGAAAGAGTAGATTGCTCACATTTATATCAAAAGAGCATCCAATAGCATCTTCGTGAATAATGAAGATCTGCTCGAAAGGATTATCATAAATCCCAAAGTAATGGTAGGCAAGCCCGTCATCCGTGGCACCCGGCTTACAGTGGAGTACATCTTGGGACTCCTGGCCCATGGCACTACCATGGAGGAGATCCTGGAGGAGTATACCGGCTTGGAAAAGGACGACATCTATGCCTGTCTTCTCTTTGCCTCCAAGACACTTCAAGAGGCTTCTTTCATTCCCCTCGCGGATGAGGCCGTTTAGATGCGATTTATAGTGGACTCGTGCCAAGTCCCTCTGCTGCGCATCTGTCGTTTCCTCAATTTTCTGCCGTCGGCAACCTTCATCTAAACCTGGCTTTTTCAAAAGGTATTTAGGGATTGCATGTGTCGCGAGTCTAATGGCCGCCAAGGAATGAAGAATGGCAACAAAACCCGTAATCCCAAACTCCCAAGCAACTGACAAATCCGAGCCACCACTACGTGCGGAGTTTATAGCTGAAACCCTCCAGGCAATAGCCGAGTTGGACTCGGGGCTAGGAAAGACCTTTTCCAGCAAGAAGAAATTTCTGGATGACCTAGAGAGCCTGTAGATTTATAGAAAATCTAAAAATTAAAAATATTGCCTTTGGCAAAGACCACGTCCTCATCCAATTCCTCCACAGTGTAATGCCGCTCTATCTTTCTTTTTCCAAGCTCTTCGAGAAATTCCCGTTTAGAGATTCCTGCCAGCCTCCGGGCAGGGCCCATGGCGAGAATGCCCCTCTGGTAAAGCGCGAGAGACAATTCAAGCATCAATACCAGTCTCCTGATCGCTTCGGAGTATCTTCATGGAATTGAGGACCTTGCGGCGGATAATCACTAATCAATTTTTTGTTTGTAGCTCAATTACTCTTTTACCGTGGCAAAAAAACTGCTCAAGCCGTCTGCATCAAATCAATTTCCCCTGCAGGAATGGGCTTTGCCGCGAGGCTACCTGCGCGATATTTCTCCATGATCTCGTCGATCTGCCGAGAGGTATCGGGCGAGATGTAAGCCTCATCGCATAGATTGCATACTCTTGCGGGAACATTTTTTATGACCAGTAGAACGTCCTCTACCCGGATCCGAAGCTCAGTAAATCCCTCATGCAACTTACCTCTGCCGCAGAGGCATAGGTCGTCTACGTCTTTCTTGTCCGATGATTGAGCCATATTTCCCCGTCCGCTCTATAAACCGTCACAATTTTCACCAGATTTCTGCCCTTTGCTGCCACAATGTGAAAGGGAGCGCCCAAGATGTATCCCAGTATCAATGCGGAAGGATATGGGAAATCATCCGGATAATCTTCTATTATCTCTCCATTTATTATTAAACTTATCAGGTCCTCGGTTGAGACTCCTCGTTCTGCCATCCTCTCCCTGGCGTGCACAGTGACCTCAAATTCCCCCAGAAGGACCAACTTTCTTATCTCATCGATTGTGCTCATCTATCTCTTAATCTGCCTTACAGGCAATGTTCTTTATTTTGTCGTTTGAGCATATGGAGTACTTCCTGAATTGTAGATTTCAAACGCAAGTAGCGGCGGTGCATAGAGTCTGGGACATAGAAGGTCATCACGGGCTTGAGCATCTTCATATCGCGGCGCAACAGCTGGGCTCCGCGGGCGTCCCTCCTGGCGCGAGGGACCTCTGCCTGAACTGCAATACGGCCTAATCAGAGCTGAATCATCCAACTATCGCTCATTCAGGTTAATTACTTGAAACAAAACGTTATTAGAATCATTTAGTATCAACGAAACGTTTTCGTAACTTTTATTGGCATTCGATCATCTGTTCCGGTGTTTTCAGAACCGTTCGTTCGGTCCCATCCTTTTCTATCGTTCCTGACAGGTTGTTGATTGTGAATGTCGCAAGCGATGCAATTCGCCTGACATTCACGAAGAATAAGTCGCGAGGTATAAGAAACATGAAGACTAAGATCGCATTGGCCGTAATGGCACTGGCTATGGTCTGCCTTTCCCTGGCACCGGCTATGGCAGCCCCCTTCGATGGCAACAAAGACAGATGCAATGCCTCCATGCAGAGAGGCGGGTCTGATGGACCACATAACTGGATGCTCCTGGTAGATGATGCCACACGAGAAAATTTCGATAACATGACCTTAAACCAGATCAAGGAATTGCGCGAAGAGAAGATGGCAGAGCTCAACAACATGACAATGGCTCAGATTGATGAGTTGCAGAAAAAGCAGATGGAAAAGCTCGGCAACATGACCCTGGCTCAGATCAGAGATATGAAGATGGACCGCATGGGTGAGATGGGACCGGGCATGATGGGCAATGGAATGATGGGTCCAGGCATGAACGATCAGGGACCAATGGGCCAGGGCGGGAATTGCCAGGGCAATGGAAATGGATGTGAATCCGGCAGCCAGCAGCGTGGCGGAAGATAGACAATAGAGATTGCCAGGTAATTGCAGCCTGCAAAAAAAAGATGAAGATGGCCAGCCGAAAGGCAGAGCCATCTAAAAACATCCATTTCTAATAACATCTAATTTTTGAGCAATAATCTCTATCCTCCAGAGTTTGATATCTCCGTCTGGCCAAGGCAACCTATATCAATTCTCATAGCCTTAATGGGGATATGCGCATTAGCGAGGGGCAGTATGGCGACTACGTCGGACCATTTCGAAATGTCCTCTACCTCTGCCACAGGAACGCCGATCCTGATGCCATCGGTTGCAGCTTTGCCCTGAGCCGGGCCTTCGGTGGCACAATCGGAGCGGTAGACGACCTGAGCCGCACGGGCGTCTCCCTGGCCAATATCATTGGAGCTCGTGTGCTGATTAACCCCCAGGTGGAGGACTACGATCTGGTGGTAGTAGTAGACACCTCGGTAAAGACGCAACTGGGAGATAGGCTACCGGCCAACTATGCTCTGGTGGACCATCATCAGGATGAAGGGCTGCTGGACGGCGCACTATTCTACATACAAAAGCCCACCAAGTCCACTGCCGAGATCGTCTGGACCATTCTAAAAGAAAACGGCAAGAAGGTCGACGAAATAGTTGCCCTGGGGCTCATGGCAGGCATGATCGCGGACACCGGTCGCTTCAAGCGTGCGTTGCCCGGCACCTTCCTGGCGGCAGCCGAAATCTTGGATGCAGGTGGCTTTGTCTATGAAGACGCGCAGGAGGCCCTTTCTGTGCCTGCTGATCTATCGCAAAGAATTGCCGTACTCAAAGCCGCCTCTCGGACCGAGGTGGCACGCCAGGGAGACTGGCTGATCGCCTGCACCGAAGTTAACTCCTTTGAGGGCTCCGCAGCCATGGCCCTGGTGGATTTAGGCGCAGACGTGGCCTTCGTGGCGGGACGGCATGGGGGGCTGGTACGCATCAGCGCTCGCTGCAGCCGCGAGGCGACCCGAAGGGGCATCAACCTGGCAAAGCTCCTGGGAGAGGTGGGAAGAGCCCATGGAGGCGACGGCGGAGGGCACAGGTCGGCAGCCGCCCTGGAAGCAATTGGCGAGCCCTCTGCTATCCTGGATGCTTGCCGAAAAAAATTGCTGGAAATCCTGCCCTGATAGTCTGCCTGATAGTCTGAATCGATCCGGATCAGGCCTTTCGTGCTCGAAGAGCTGCTTTATTCAGAGCTTCAATGCCGGGCAGCGGCTCACCCGAGAGATAAGTGATGGACGCGCCGCCACCCATGCTCACATGAGTGAACTTGGACTCCAGGCCCAGCTGCTCAATGGCAGCCACGCTATGCCCTCCGCCAGCAATAGAATAGCCTGACTCAGTAGCCGCTTTCAATAGCTCGGATGTGCCCAATCGGAACTTCTCCTGCTCGAAGACGCCTGTCGGCCCGTTGAGAACGGTAACCTTAGCCTCTTTCATATACTTGGAGTAGATGACAATGGTCTCCAGGCCAATGTCGGCGATAGGTAACGCTGTTGGAAGCTTGTTCACGGCAACGTCCACCCGCTCGCCATTCTGGTTCAAAGCTACATCCACCGGCAGAACGATCTTGCCGGGATAATCATGCAAGAGCTTTGCAGCAATGGGAATTTGGTCCAGATACTCCTGATCCTCCACGAACTTGCGATTGGCCTCGCCTACATCAATGCCTGCCGCCATCATGAAGACGGTAGCCACGACACCCGAGGTAAGGACCTTATCGGCCCCGCCGCGACCCAGAACATTTTGAGTGACCTTGATGGAATCGTCCGCCTTCGTACCTCCCAAAGAGAAGACCGTTGGGTGCTCATTGCCCTTCAAGCCTTTATCCAGTGCCGTGATCTCCTTATCCATGAGAAGCCCGGCAAAGCTGGGCAGCAACTCTGTGAAGCCTACTACTGAGCAGTGAGAGCGATGAGAGACGGCAAAAGCATCATTTATAAAAATATCAAATAACGGCGAGAGCTTTCTTACCATATGGCTCTTGGCATGATCTGCAGGGCTTCGGTTCATGTTCTCTTCGGCATAAAAACGGGTATTTTCCAGAAGAAGAACCTCGCCCGGCATCAACGATTTTATGGCACTTTGAGCATGAGATCCGAATATGTCATCTATATAGGTGACATCGCGACGTAGGAGCCGCGTAGCCAGACGAGCATGAGCCTCAAGCGTGGTATAATCTTTCTTGCCCGCCCGGCTCTGATGCGCCATGAGAACCACCCGGCAGTCCTCCAGAGCACGTAGAGTGTCTAAGTGGCTTCTTATGCGCTTATCATCCAGAATATTTCCGTTCGGGTCCATAGGAGAGTTGAAGTCCACTCTTACCAGGACCCTTTTATTATCAAGCGTGACATCATCCATTATGAGATAATCCTTCAACTTGGTTCCCCCGGTGTGGTCAAGGGGTTGACACAAGGAATATATAGTCGTTGCTGATTTGAGCCCATTTGTCATCCGCCGAGGCGAGAGTCATCACAAAAGAGCCGCATCTTCCTGTAATTGAAGCCCGCGGGCTTCTAAGCTGGATCGAGAATGGCGATCCGCTCATCTACGATCACGTGGCCATAGCTGGTGATATTGATATCTCCCTGATGCCGACTTCACGCAATCCAAATTCGCCGGGACGGCCAACTTCCGGCTGACTTCCTTTGGTAAATCGGTCAGCTTCTGGAAGGCGGGCTTTCTTGCCGATGCTAACTTCCAGGGCGCCAAATTCACGGGCTATGCCAGCTTTCAGAGTGCCGCACTCTCCGGAAACGCTGATTTTCGTGGCACAAACTTCAATGAAGAGCTCAATATGGAGTTTGCTTCTTTTCAAGGCAATGCCGTCTTTTTGGGCTCATACATGGCTAAAGAAGCCAATTTCTTCCGGTATGAGTTCTTGATTGTCAACTTCGAGATGCAATTCTGGGCAACAATGCGATATTCTCGGAGGCAAAGTTGGGCAGAGGTATCTTCACAGGATCTCATTTCCAAGGACATGCGTTTTTCAGCCAGTGCATGTTTCAGGGCAAGGCCATCTTCGAGCAAGCAGTATTTTCTGGAGAGGCCCAATTCTCTGATGCCTCTTTTCTTGAGTTAGCCGACTTTCGAAGCGTTAGGTTCTGCAAAGAAGCATTCTTTCGGGGAACGCAGTTTACAGGCGCGGCAAATTTCGCAGGGTCACGTTTTCAAGAGGACCTGAGCTTGGCAAATGCGAAAATCCAGGTAATGCGTCTCTTTGACGTTGTGTTTTCCGGGCAGATTGATCTGCATAACGCAGATTTTGCCCGCCTGGAGGTCAGATGGCCAACATTGTGCCACCATCTCGCCTACGATGGTGCAGCGTACCTTTCTTTGGCCAAGAATTTCAGAAACTTAGAGTGGTTCGAGGATGCAGACGATTGCTACTACCATTATCGGCGCATGAGTCAGTCCGAAAAGACTCTGGTCTATCGGGAAAAAATGTCGATTAAGATCAACTGGTCCAAACTCCTGGACGGCATTGCCTGGATCTCATGCGGCTATGGCGTCCGGCCCAGGTATACGGTATTCCTAAGCTGCTTTCTCATCTTTCTCTTTGCCCTTATCTTCTGGTTGGGCGACGGCATCGTCGTGGAAGCGATAGACGTAGGCAATCCCTGCATCGCCCCCCAAGAATCTCTCAACTTTCTGGACAACCTCTACTTCAGCACCATGGTCTTCACAGCTAAGACGCAGGTGAAATGGTATCCTGTAGATATCTTCCGCTATTTTGCGACAGTGGAGTCGATTTTAGGCTGGCTGCTTTTGGCTCTCTTTCTGGTAACCTTAGGCAGAACCATGATTCGTTAACCTTAGAGATTTCTCCGCTAGATCGATCACGACAAACGTCGAGAAAAGTCCTTATATTGGTTCGCCAAAAGCACCATGTGAGATAAAAAACATTTGATCACAGAGTGATAAGATGCACAAGGCAATCTCCATTATGATCATAACGGCGGCCCTTCTCTATGTTGGCGCTGCCTACGGGACGGATTATGGAAAAGAGCGTCCCATAGCCATCTTAGCGGGCTTTGAGCAGATGCAGCCGGCCATAGACGGACATATTGTAGCCTGGTCGGATAACCGGAGTGGAAACTTCGACATATTCATGTATGACCTGGAGACCGGGTTGGAGAAATGGGTATGCATCAATCCCTTCTTCCAGATCAATCCTGCGGTGTCCGGTGAGCGCATCGTCTGGCAGGACATGCGCGCTGGCAACGGGGACATTTACATGTACGATGCAGTCAACCGCACAGAATCAGTAATAACTGCAGATGAAGGCAACCAGACACAACCTGACATTAGCAATGGGAAGGTGGTCTGGGCAGATGATCACGACGGCACCTATAAAATCAGGCTTTACGATCTGACGACCAAGGAGAAGAGCATCGTTTCCACCGGGACGGGAGAGCAGATTGAGCCCAAGATTAATGGCGATAAAATAGTATGGATGGATAAACGCTCTGGCGATTTTGATGTATATCTGTACGATATTGCCGGCGGCAAAGAGTCAGCTATCTCCACAGGGCCAAATGATCAGTCGTTTCCTTCCATACACGGCAACATTGTGGCATGGGCCGATAATCGTACTGGGGAGTCAGATATAGCCTTCATGGATATTACTACTCAGAAAACCACTACGCTTACCAAGCCAGGCATACAGACTGATCCCAGGATTTATGGTAACTTCATCGCTTACCTCAACAACAGGACCGATATAAATCTTCATGACATCAAGAGCGGCGAGGACTTCCCCCTGGCACCGGGAATCATAAAAATGGAACCGGCCATCAGCGATCGTGGCGTAGTCTGGACGGAATATAGAAGGGGTCCGAATGATCCTGATATCCGGATGTATGATTTCAAGATCTTGGCTGATATGTCCATAAGCGGCGGGTCATTTAACCAGACAAATCCCTCCATCTCAGGGGATAACATCGTCTGGACGGACAATCGCAAAGGAAGCTACAACGTCTATCTCTTCAATACCTCTACAAGCAAGGAAAAGGCCATTACGGATGACAAAATAGATCATAGCAGTCCTGATGTCAGCGGCAACTATGTTATATACACTGACAAGAGAAATGGCCATCTCGACGTTTTTCTCTTTGACCTTTTGGCAGGGAAAGAGAAACAGATATCAAAAAGCTCATCTGATCACAGATATTCCATGATCGATGGCAACTATGTCGTTTGGCTTAATAACGACACAGGTGATGATCAAATATATCTCTACGACATCACAAAGGGGGCGCAGAGACAATTAACCAATAACAAAGGTGGCAAGCTCTCACCGGTCATAAATGGAGAGAATGTGGTCTGGGCAGATAAGCGAACCGGTAAATGGGATATATATCTATACAACCTGACCACAAACAGCGAGATGCCAATTTGCACTGACCCCAAGAACCAGGTTCCAGCCTGGATATACGGTGATACCATTGTCTGGGCGGATGGCAGAAATGCTCCGGACAGCAGTGTTCGTAACTGGGATGTCTACGCCTATAACATGACAACCAAAACAGAACGAGCCATTGTCACCAATTCTGCCAATCAAGGATCTCCCTGCGTCTTTGGCAGATATATCGCATGGCTTGATGAGCGCGGGGGAGACCCGGATATCTACCTTTATGATCTAGTAAAAGGTGTGGAAATTCCGGTTGCGACATTGCCTATGATCCAGTCGCCGAACGATGGAAAGGGAGATCCTGAACGGGTCAAACCTTATGGCTCTTCAAAGATCTTGAGTGAGGATAAGGTTGTCTGGATGGACAATAGCAATGGATTTACTCAGATCAAGTGGAGATATATCAACTCTGATCCGTTGCTCTTACTCACAACCGACTATCCGAACACCAACGGCAGCCTGCTGGTATGGAGCGACAATCGGGGGGGCAATTGGAATATCTTTGGCTTTGATTTCTTCACACGGGCAGAAAAGCCCATCTCTAAGGGAGATTGGGATCAGCTTTATCCCAAAACCTCAGGCGATAAAGTTGTTTGGGCAGACTATAGGAATGGAGACGCAGATATCTATTTGAAGAATATGACCAATGGTATCGAATCAGCCGTGGCGTCGGGCAAGAAAGATCAGACCTGGCCGTCCATCTCCGGAGATGAAATCGTCTGGATGGACAATTCCAGCGGCAACTGGGATATTTACATGCAAGATCTGACCAACGGCGAGAGCGTTGCCGTCTACAAGGGACCTGGCCAGCAGATGTATCCCATCATCAGCGGCAATCTGGTGGTATGGCAGGACAACCGAAATGGCGACTTTGATATCTATGTCAAAGACCTGATAACCGGAAATGAGACACGACTTACAGGAGAAGGAGACCAACTCTATCCCGATGTATCAGGAAACACCATCGCCTGGGAAGACGCCAAGAGCAAAGATATCGCTTATTACTTCTGGGATAAGAAGTGGGGCAAGACCTACCCCCGACAAGGAGAGCAGACAAATCCCGTAGTATCGGGAAGATACATCTCCTATGTGGACGGGACCGATCCGAACACCTCCATTCGCAAGCTGGACCTCTCCAACTGGAAGGACGAGCTGGTCCAGGCAGGACCTGGCCAGGTCAAGCCCAGCATGGACGAAAAGCTTGTCTGGCTCAACACCCATAACGGCAGGCCGAGGACAGTGCCTGTAACCGCGGGCCAGATGAGCATAATCTGCAAAGCACCAGGTGATCAGAGCTGCCCGGTCGTGGGCGGCAACGACCAGGTCGGATACTATGTGGCTTGGATGGATAATCGCACCGGAAAACCGGACATTTATGTCTACAGCCTGGCCCAGGAACTGGAGCTGCCTATAGCCGCAGGCCCATACGAGGATATGTATCCGGATATCGATGGAAGCATCATCGCCTGGATATCCCGCAATCCCCTGAATCAGTATAAGATCGAGGATTACTGGTCCATTCGAACCTTTGATATATCTATTATCAACTCCACTGAGCTGGTTTACGGTCTAGAGAATGTCACACCCATCTCTCTTAGTGCAGACTACCTGACCTATTTGCGAAAGAATTACTTCGGTTGGATGGTCTACATGAGGCCGCTTTACGAGAAAGAGGCCCTCCCCGACTATCCGCCCAGCGGCATCAATCCGCGGGCGGGAGGAGACTATGTAGTCTATCAGGATAACAAGAAAGGCAGTTGGGATATATGGATGTGGAAACAGGGGAGCAGTCCCGTGGCACTGGCAAGTGATGCCAGCGATCAGATCAATGCGGCTACGGACGGTCACACTGTAGTCTGGCAGGATAACCGAAACGGCAATTGGGATATCTTTGCCTACGACCTGAACACCAGCAAGGAGATCCAGATTACCAATAGTCTGGAAGATCAGACCAATCCGGATATAGAAAACGGCGTTATTGTCTGGCAGGACAATCGCAACGGAAATTGGGATATCTATGTCTACGATCGCAATGTGCAAAAGGAGAAGGCGATCTGCACCGATGCAGGAAACCAGACCCAGCCGCGCATTAAGACCGGAAGAATCGTCTGGACCGATGATCGCAGCGGGGACAAGGATATCTATCTTTACGAGAACTATATGCCGTAAGAGGTAAATGGGCAGATCTTCTGCCTGCCCAAAAGTTTATTTATTCTCACTGCGTTAGCCGGGCACTTAAGAACACTTGGGGCAATTCATGGAGCTTGAAAATCTGAGATTTGGTACGGAACTGCTCAAGCGCGGTTTCGCAAAGATGCAGAAGGGAGGCGTCATTATGGACGTCACAACCCCAGAGCAGGCCGTTATCGCACAAGAGGCGGGTGCTGTGGCCGTAATGGCCCTGCATGCCGTGCCTGCCGACATCAGAAAGATGGGCGGCGTGGCCAGGATGGCCGACCCTGCAATCATCGAGGCCATCATCGAGTCAGTGACCATTCCGGTCATGGCCAAGGCCAGGATTGGCCACTTTGTGGAGGCACAGGTCTTGGAGGCGCTGGGTGTAGATATGGTGGATGAGTCCGAGGTACTCACTCCCGCGGATGAATTTCATATTGAGAAGACCAAATTCACCATTCCTTTTGTCTGCGGCGCTCGAAACCTGGGCGAAGCCTGCCGGCGCATCAAAGAAGGCGCGGCTATGATCAGGACCAAAGGCGAAGCGGGAACGGGAGATGTAAGCCAGGCCGTCTTGCACATGAGGATGATTCAGGGCCAGATCAGGAGTCTGAAGGGCATGGATGATCTGCAGCTTATGAAGGTGGCACGGGAGATTGAGGCTGACCTGGATCTCGTCAGAGAATGCGCCGTCATGCAGCGCCTTCCGGTAGTCAACTTTGCAGCGGGCGGCGTGGCAACGCCTGCTGATGCCGCGTTGATGATGCAGCTTGGAGCAGATGGAGTCTTTGTGGGCTCAGGCATATTCAAGTCCGAAAACCCGGCGGCTATGGCAGGGGCCATTGTTGAGGCGGTGCATCATTACGACGATGCGGCTCTGCTGGCCAGAGTATCTAAGGGTTTGGGCGCGGCTATGAAGGGGCTGGATGCATCAACGATTCCCGAGGCAGAGGCTTTACAGAACAGGGGTTGGTAAGTGGCAAAGATCGGCGTCCTGGCTTTGCAGGGAGACGTCTCGGAACATGTCCTGGCCCTGGAAAGAGCGGGCGAGGGAAAGATCCAGGTAATTGAGGTCAGAAAGAGCGGCCAGATGGAAGAGTGCGATGCTCTGGTGCTGCCTGGCGGAGAGAGTACTACCATCTGCCGCCAGCTGAAAAGCAGTGGCCTTACTGAAGAGCTGAAGGCCATAGCCTTCTCAGGCAAGCCCATCCTGGCCACTTGTGCCGGCCTGGTGCTCATCTCCCAGGAGATAATAGGCAACATCGAGGGCCTCGTCAAACCTCTGGGCCTTATGAATATCAAGATCAACCGGAATGCCTTTGGGCCGCAGAAGGAGTCCTTTGAGGCGGACCTGCAGGTAAAAGGACTGGATCGGCCTTATCGGGCCGTTTTCATCCGCGCTCCGGCAATAGGAGATGTGGGCAGAGGCGTTGAGGTACTGGCACGCATTGGTGAGAGGGTGGTGGCGGCACGCCAGGGGAATCTTCTGGCTTTGGCCTTTCATCCTGAATTGACACAGGACCCAAGGATTCATCAAATATTCCTGAAGATGCTGGAGGCATGAGATGTTTTCGGAAAAAGACCTGGTAGAAAGAAGCGTCGAGGATATGGCCGCAGAGGTCAAGGAGCTTCTGGCAGAGGCCGAGCGCCTGAGAGTGGAGCACGATAAAGCAACTGAAAAGGAGATGCTCTTGCGGACCAGATCGGTGGAGACGAGGCGTGCAGATGCTGAGCAGGCGGAGAAGCTCTGGCAGGAAGCGGAGGAGCTGCGGGACAGCTCACGAGAGGCGCTGAGGCGTTCCATGGAAGATAGGCTGCGTGCAGCCGAGGTGCAGCATCGCATCGATATACACGATCTGATCGAGTCCATCGACAATAGCGACGAGGTCTGGAGAAAGGCGGCAGGAAGGAGCTATGATTAAAACTCACCGATCAATTCAACATCAATTCTCTGAGTGATCCTCATTAGCTCACATTCAGATGCTGAGCAACGCCCCTGCACACAAGGTTATGAGCAATTTCTTGCATCAAAAAAAGAAATGCTAGATGACTATGATAAATCAAAAAATCTCGATAAAGCAGATGAAATAGAAACAGATCATGGAAAGGTTGCTGAAGCGAAATTTAGGGAATGGTTATCTATTTTCTTACCGAAAAAATATGCAGTTACCCCTGGATACATTGTCTCTCAAGGTATGTCTGACGAAAATAAATTACCTCACTTCGATGTAATAATTTACGATCACCTTGAGTCGCCGGTACTATGGATTAAGGGAAATCCAGATTTATCTCAGAGAGGCACGTCGCGAGCAATACCTGCGGAATATGTACGTGCTGTCATAGAAGTCAAATCATCGTTTACGCCAAGAGATTCCAAGAATGCAATTGATCATCTATTCGATTTAGAACCAATTCTTATAGAAGATGAGTCCCCCAACGCACTATATAAAAAGTATCTCCCTCGCAATTTTATTAGTGAAGTCATTTTTTTTGAATTAAGAAGGGAATATGAATTTAGCGAAACTGCTCTAGATAACCTGGTACCAAGAAAAGATCTCCGTGGATATAGGGGGGGTCTTATTTTGCGCGGAGAAGGATTATCGCCCGAAATAACAGGACAGATTCTATTAGTGACAAATAGACTCGTCGAAAAGAATGGCAAATCAAAGCAATCACTACTAAGTGGTACTCAGTCAAAATTCTATAGTTATGATGAAAAAAATAAATGCAGTGCATTATTAATTTGGCATGAAGCAGCATTCTCAATGTTTGCATTTGAATTGATTGCATTGCTAAATGGCACAAGTCGTCCCGGTATTATCCCAAGTTGTCACGCCATGCCATTTTTTTCTAATTGTTAAGACAAGGTTTTGATCCAAGAGCAGATATGGCACAATCAGAAATCTCGGCTTGATGCCTATTCGTGCTAGAAGCTATTGATTATCTCATTATCTCTGTCCCGCATCCGTGAAAGTGATATCCTTCTGGGTCTGGAAGGAGCCGGTGTACTTCTGATCGGCCTTGATCTTCTTGTAGAACTTGGCATACTTGGTCTGGATGTTCCAGGTTCCGTCGAAGGCCTGATCAGTCTTGAAGGCCAGAGTATTGTTGGCGGAATTGGAGCTGCGAACGCTGGAGGTCTCGCTCTTGTCCACATGGCTCAAATTGAACCTCTCTGTGACCGAAGCCCCCATCCCTCCCTGGAAGTTAGGTGATGCCACAGTCTTATGGCCTTTGATACTACCGCCGGTGAAAACCAGATCCTTCTTCTCGGTGAAATTGTCCTGAGCGCCGCTGCGATCAATGGTGCGCAGCGTCTCCAGGCTGATGGAGCCGTTGCCCATTATCTTCTCATTAAACTGCATGGTCGACCCGGAGATGGTATCCTTGATGGTGACCTCACCTTTGCCTTTTACAGATGAGGACTCGATAAAGAGCATTCCGTTCCGTCCTGAGGGGGCGGCGACCGTCTTCTCCTTGTTGGCGTTGATTGTGCTCCAGTGGATCAAATATGGTCCGCCTTCAGCGCTGCCTGATTCACTCGCTATGAGGACGGAAAGAGGCATGTAGGTGCCCGCCCCCCGGCCAGGAATGGTGCCGCTCCAGTATCCGTCTTCCTGGCTGCCTGATTCCAGGTTGAGGGCACAGTCATAGACCCTGTCCACGCTGAGCATATCCTGCCTGGTGAGGGGCAGCTCGGACAGGCCGTATTTCACCGATGCTGATAATATTCTCTCAGGGCTTTGCAGATGCACAGTCACCTTGACCGGCTCATTGGCAGCAGGCGTTGAGGGCTGGGCGTTGACATCCAAAATGGTAATAGCTCCGTGCTCCGAGCCCTTTACTCCTGCAATGGACAGCTCGTAATTCTTCGAACCGGCAAGGCTGTCTTTTCCAGCAGGAGCATATTCCTCCTCCTGGGATCCATTCTCACTTAGCTGTCCATCCTCGCCTTGGGGCACTTTTTGTCCATCGTCCAATCCCAGTAACTTTTCCACATAATGCAGCAGGCCGGCAATCTTATCCAGCACAACATTGTTTTGCCTGGTTGCCGAACGTTCGACATCGCCAGCCATAGTACCCGAGACTTCGCTTTCCGTCTCCTCCTGAGAAGGTAGGTTGAATGGCAGACTGACATTGCCGAAACTGATGTTGGCGCAGGCCATTCTTACACCGGACGGCAGCGTTGTCTCTTTCTCTGGAGCTTCTTGGATCTGACCGGGTGAGCTGAGACGTTTCAGGCTCAGGCCAAAGGTGCAACGCACGGGCTTCTTGTCCTGGGTGAAGCCTTCTGCGATTATGGTATCGTCTATTGCTTCGCTCACTGTTTTTTCGGCAACGACCCTCATCTGTCGCTTGGGGGAGAGATAATCGATATTGCCCAGAGGGCCCAGCTTTTTACTAATTACGAAAATGCTGTAGAGAGGGACAATGCCTGTGTTGGCCACGGTGCAGGTGAGAATGCTCTTCTCTCCCGGGACTATGGCCGGCGGAGAAGAGCTGACGAATAACTTGAGTGAGGTAAGAACGACAGACACCTTGACAACAGATGCGTCCGATAAGATCAGGCCGCGCGAATCCTTTCCCTCAGCTTCGAATTGAATTGTGCAATTATCGGAGATCACAGTTTTGGAATCTATCACTCTGAACTCACCCGGCAGAAGGCTGCCCAAAGATGATAGCGTAGAGCCGTTCAAGGATAGAATAACATTATCCAGGCGATCGTCTCCGGAATTGGTTACCAGGACACTGACCTCAGCCGCATCACCCGGGCAAACCTCGATCTCAGAGGGCATGAGTTTTATGGTGATGCCGGGCCGAGCAGACCTCAAGAGCACGCCCGCCGTGCTGACGGCCTCAAAACCTTTGCTGTCAAATCCCTTTGCAGTGACGTTGATCCAGGTGGTCGAATTTTTGGTGTAAATGGCCGCCATCTTTACATCTTGACCGGGGGCCAGTTCATTGAGACTGCGCCTCTTTCCGTCGCCTTCTAGGGTAATATTTTGCAGGGGCTCTTCTCCGTTGTTGCTCAAGATCCAGGCGACCTCTACTGGCTCTCCCGGATAGATTCCTACCATAGAAGGATCGCTGCGTATCAAGAGTGAGGAATTGAGTACCTGAAGGCCGAACCTCTCACTGGCATAGACCTCGCTGCCATCTTGATCGCGGGCGAGAACAAAAAACACTTCCTCCTGACTGTGAACGACAGTCATCTCTTTTTGCAGCACCTGAGAGACGCCCGGCTCTAATAGAGCTATCTGTCCTATCTCTCCCTGACTATCCCGAACAAGAATATCGGTAAGGTTTTTCGCGCCCTTATTTTCAATGCATAGCTTAAGGGAAACGCTCTCGCCGCGGTGCACCCGCCTGGGGCCATTGACTTTCAGCTGGAGGAGAGGAGAGATCTTCCAGATATCGAGAGATGTATTGTTGGTGTGGATCTTGCCCTGGGCATCCAAGGCTCGCACGCCGGCCAGTAGCCTGGTATTATTCTTAATCTGTATGGCTCCATCCAGGAAAAGCTCCTCTCCAGCAGGTAGATACTTCGTGGATGCCATCTTTCCAGCGCAGGAGACCCTGATGTCGGATAGTTCCCCAGACCCAAGGTTCTTTGCCAGGCATCTGTAGCCCACGATCTCGCCTGATCTGCCTTCCGACTTATTGGCAGTTATGGTCAGCAAGAGCGCAGATTGGTCGGCCTTTTCTTCCCCAAGCGAACCTATGGGTGAAGGTGCCGCAGCATCGACACCAAGCGTTCCAGAAGAGGTATACTCGGCGGAAGGTACGGATTTAGTGCTCAGCACCACATCTTCAGAAACAGAGGTTATGGTGTCCTCGCTTACCTCTGAGGGGATATACTGGACACGGGCCAGGATCTCATTATCGGATGGATCAAGAGCCAGCACTCGCAATTCCTGGGGAGAGCCGCTGACGGCGAGCACCTTCTTCTCACCGCAAACTAGCTCTGATAGTGTGCCCAGAGACCTTCCTGCGCCGACTATTTGCACCTCGTGCAGCTCTACAGAGCCGGTGTTCTCCAGATATACCTGAGACATCTCAGGCGATAGTCGGACAGTGGCCAGAAGTGAAGTTCCATCGGAGGGAAGATCCATCAAAGAATTGCCATTAGCTCTATTTTCCGAATCGGGATGGTCTGGATGAGAAGGAGGGATTGATTCCAATTCGAGACGGGACGACAGTTCAGGAGAATTTTCAGGGGAAGAGTCGAGGTCTAGCGAAGAGTCCGCATAGGGAGAAGAGTCAGGTGCATGTGGGAATATGTAGAACAGAGATGGAACTAGAATAACTAAAAACATGGCTACGCCCAGGAGTGCCGGACTTACCTTATGGCCAAGCCTCCCCCGAGGTAGTCTGCTCTTAAAGCTACCTCTACTCATGCCACTACTCCCTTCATTCCCCTGCCAGACTATCCCTTGCCGGGATCGCCATTTTCACGATCCGGGCTGATTTAAATAAGACTAGATCCCTTCTCTGCCTTTTTTTATATTTCTATCTATAAATGCGTTTCGGATGTTTAAGAAAAAAAGACATTGAAGTCATAATTATGGTTTTATAGCTAAAAAGATATACTCGAAATTATGGACCCGTTCCTGGCTTTTCTAGCTGCCGTGATTTTCGTCAGTCTGATCATACCCAGGCTTGGTCCGTTCTTGAGTTTAGTCATCTCATCTATCATCTTTGGCCTTCTGGTCGGCATGGGCGGAGAGTTGCAGGGATACATCTCTACCGGCCTGTCCCGAATCTTTTCTTCCCTGGCCGTTGTAGTATTGAGCGGTGCCCTGCTGGCGGAGTATCTGCGCAGCACAGAGAGCCTGGGTCGAATCGTTGCCGACCTGGGGAGGTTGGCCGACAAAAGCCTGGCTATCAGCGGAGCGGCCGGGTACCTCATCTCGCTGCCTGTGATGTGCAGCATCACCGCCTACATGATTTTGCAGCCGTTGGTAAGCGGCCTGGCCGGAAATAGCAGCGATAGCCGCAAGAGGGCCCTTTTCATGACGGCTGCCTGCTCCATAATATCTTTCAACCTCATCTATCCCTCCCCGGTCATGATCACCCTCTCCGCAGGTCTGGAGGCTGCACCCCGCGATCTGCTCATGCAAGGCATTCCCATCTCACTGATTCTGTTCGCCCTGGCCTACATATTGATGCAACATATTTTCCCAGGGAACGCGGAATGCAAAGAGATCACCAATCCCCCAGTGATAAGCCGGTCACGTGCCTGGGCCCCTCTGCTGCTGCCCATAGCCATGACCCTGCTGGGAAGCATGCTACCGGAGAAAGCACACATCCTGGCTGACCCTGGCATTGCCCTGCTACTGGGCGCATTGCTCGGTCTGGCATTGGAGAGAAAGAAGATGCAGGAGATGGTTCATGTGGCCTCAAGAAGATCCGGCGTGATACTGCTGGACCTATGCGGAGCGGGAGCTTTCGGCTATGTGGTAGCCCAGAGCGATTTACCTGAGGAGATCTTCCGCCTGGGCCATTTTCTGCCTGCTCTGTTCCTGCCCTTCCTACTATCTGCTGTGCTACAGTTTGCCCAGGGGTCCAGAGTGGTAACGGCAACAGTTGCTGCACAGATTCTAGCCGGCTATCCTCTGCCGGCAGCAACTCTTGCCCTGCTCATTGCCTCTGGAGCTTTCATGTTCTCTTACGTCACCGATCCATTCTTCTGGCTCATCAAGAGCTCCACGGGAACGAGCATAAAAGAAACCGTTCTGGGATATACTCTGCCCCTCAGCCTGCTGGGCCTGGCAGCTTTCGCTTTGGCAGCCATCTTGTCGGTATTATGAGACCCTGCATTTTCGGAAGAGAAGGTGCGAGGCAGAAAATTATGTGAATAGGAGGGAGGCAAAAGTCACGAGCCTTGAGAGGGAAAGAAATGAGTCTTCGACCTTTGCCAATCAAACTATACGTCAATTGCCGTATTTAAGGATTTCCATATTCAGGATTTCGCCAGATCGAAGACCCAGCGGCTGACGCCTGGAGCGACATTACCGCATCTGCGACACAGTTTAACCTCCAGGCCCAGATCCTCGTAGCTTCTCTTGAGCGGCTCGATCTGGTGGAGCTTCTTAAAGGTATAAAAGTGCAAGCATCCCTTGGATTTCACCAGTGGCAATACCTTCTCCAAAATCCCGTCTGCCCCGTAGGGCGCAGGAATGACGGCCCTGTGAAAATCCTTGCGAAGCCACTCGCTCATGTGAAAGGCATCCGCATTTATTATCATTATCATCTCTTCCACTCGATTTCTCTTGGCGTTCTCTGCCAAATAAAAGCATGCTTCGCGATTCTTCTCCAGAGCCAGGACATGAGCGCCTCGAGCTGCCAGAGGAACGGCAAACGGTCCCACTCCCGCGAAAGGAAGGAGCACGTCCTCTCCAGCCATGACCGCTGCCGCCACCCTCATTCTCTCGTAGGCAAGACGGCTGCTCCAAAAGACAGTGGCTACATCCAGACGGTAGAAAAAGCCGAATTCTTTGTGTGTGGTGACGGTATTGCCGCTGCCTGCTAAAGCCTCGAAACCTGCCACCCTTCTATCACCCTGCAACTTGGAGGTCTTGTTGAGCACGGTATGAATGTTCTTGCCTGATGAGAACACGGCCCCGGCAATCACCTTCTTGTAGGGCTCCAGCTCCGGGGCGAGAGAGAGTATGGCAATATTCCCAATGACATGAAAGCGATCCGATAGTCCGCTCAGGCACTCCTCCGGCACAAGGCCTTGCAGCTTTTCTTTGAGGCGCATGATCTCTTTAGTCCGTTTAGGTTTTACTCTATTATTCCGTTTGGGAATTGAATAAAAAATAGGCAAGAAAAGGAGAAAATCCAAGCCGCCAGGGGCCGGATTTTTCGGCTCAGGCCTTCTTGCGATCCCGGATGAACATGCCGGTGCTCGTCTCATCCAGCAGCTTCTCGGACGGTTTCTTGGTCATCAGGCTGACAACAATCATGGCTGCCAGCGAGAGTGCAAATCCGTATATGCTGGGGTGCATGGGCATGGGGGAGATGAATTTGGCGTAATAGCTGAAGGCAAATACGCCCGCCAGCCCCAAAATCATGGAGGCGAGGGCCCCCTCGCGCGTCGCCCGCCGCCAGTACAGTCCGGCAAATAGGGGTGTTACAAAGCAGGCCAGCATAACGCCAATGGCCATCCAGATCAGCCAGGCCAATAGCTCCGGCGGATTGGACCAGGCCAGATAAAGCGTAATGATGGTAGAAATCCCAATGGCCGCCCGGCTGAGCAGGGTTATCGACTTCTCAGAGGCATCCTTATTGACGAACTGCTTGTAAACATCCCAGCTCACATAGCTGCCGATGGTCAGCATGAGCCGATCCGTAGTAGACATGACTGCAGATAGTACAATTATGGCTACAATGGGCGCAAAGATGGCTGGAAATACATACTCAGCTGCTACAATAAAGCTGTAGTCGGAAGGATTGGCGACGCCCGTGGGAAGAGAGATCATACCTTCGCTGACCATGGATCGAGCTGCAAAGCCGGCGATCTTGCACAGATACATGATCACGGCATAAATGACGAAGGCGGCCAGCGGAGCCCACTTGAAGTACTTGATATCTCTTGCCGCCAGGACGTTGTTCACTACGTGCGGGGCTGCTGCCAGCCCGAAAGTGAGCAGGAAGAAGAACGAGACCAGGTATTCAGGCGTCATAAAGGCGTACGGGGCATAAGGCGGATGCGTTTGCGGATACCAGAGATGGGTCATATTCACATCGATTTCCGCCAGGACGACGTTGATGTGCTCCAGCCCTCCCGCCGCAGCAATGACCACCGGCCCTACCAGCAGGACTCCTGCCAGTATCATTATCCCCTGTACCAGTGAGGCCATGCCGATAGCATAAAGGCCGCCGAGGATGGTGTAGGCCATGACGATGACCGCGCCGATCACCAGAGACCATTCATAGGGGATCTTGAATAGCCATGACAAGACCATGCTGATGGAGATATACTGTCCAACCAGGTAGATGATGGAGATAAGGACGCCAATAATGGCTGATGTGCCGCGAATGCCCCTCGGGCTGTAGAAGCGGTGAGCGAAGTAGTCTTGCACAGTCACATAGCCAGTTTTAGAGGCCACGGTGTGCAGCTTGGTTCCAAAGAACAGTATGCAAACCGCTGCCGAGAGCGGCACGAAGATCTGCTCCCAGATGCTGGGCCAGCCTGCAGCGTAACCAAGACCGGCAACGCCCAGGATGGTCATACCGCTGCAGATGCTGGCCACGATGAGCAGAGTAAAGGTCCAGAAGCCAAGATTTCTTCCTGCTACCAGGAAATCCTCCGAGTTCTGGATCTTCTTCGAGGCTATGGCTCCAATGGCCACCAGGCCAATGAAATATAGCACAATTATGATGCTTCCCATAAGGTCCAAGCTCATCACCACCGTAAAGCCCATATCAAAAGCAGTAGCGAGATGGCTATGGGTACAACTATCACCCCAACAAAGGTATCAGTAGGTAAACCAATGATCAAATAGAATCCCTCCATGATTGTTATGTGATAGCATGTTGCAGATTAGCATTTTATAAAGCTTTTTAATCTCAAGTGAGAAACTTTTATAGTGGGCATGCTTGTAGGAAAGGGATGAGCGAGCGACTTTCCCCTCAAGGCAGCGATTTGTTGATACTTTGCGATAATGCGGCAAGAGCCGTGGACTGTGCCATAAAGGAGATGGCAAACACCGCGGCCAGCGGCCGGATGGTGAAAATGGGTGCGGACGGCACCCCCACCAAGCAAATAGACAGGGCAGCAGAGAATGCAGTTCTCGATACACTGCGAGCATCCGGACTGGGCTTTAAGGTGCTAAGCGAGGAGATAGGCGAGGTCTTGATCGGCGAGAAGCCCGACTATTTCCTGCACCTCGATCCCCTGGACGGCACCTTTAACGCCATAGCCGGCATTCCCTTCTATTCTGTCTCCATTTACCTGAGCAAGGACGATTTTCATTTTGGGTATATTTCTGATCTGGCTCGAGGCGAGTGCTATTACGCCGAAGCTGGACGGGGCGCCTATTCTGAGCAGAGCGGGCGCCTGCAAGTGTCAAATAATGCCGACCTCCACAATTTCAGCATCTCTGCTTACACATTGCGGCCCCATACCGGCAGGATAGCTGCCATAGGCGATACCGTGCGCCGCATTCGTACCTTGGGGAGCACCGCCCTGGAGATGGCTCTGGTCGCCTCGGGAAGGCTGGATGCTTTCGTGGATCTGCGAGGTCGGATGCGGGTGGTGGATATGGCTGCGGGAAAGCTCATCCTGGAGGAAGCAGGTGGAATGGTAACAGACTCGGTGGGAGGAGCACTGCATCTGGACGGCAATATGTGGCAGAAGACGGATCTGATCGGCTCGAACGGCCTAATGCATGCACAGCTGCTCAATCTCATAGGTGGTATTTCCCATTAAGATAGGCTTTGTCTCTCGACTGCAGCCGGAATCGATTAAGCTGGCGCAGATGCTCATCAACCAAATTGAGAAGGCTGAGAAGGGCGTTACTATATTAGTGGATGAGGACCTGGCGCTAAAGCTGGGCAGGCAGGGCACAGCCGTCGCTGAGATGGAACGACAGAAGGTAGACTTCATAGTCTCTGTGGGAGGAGACGGGACCATCCTGCGCACCATTCACAAGATGGCAGATCCGGCACCTATTTTGGGTATAAACATGGGCACGCTGGGCTTTCTGGTAGATGTTGAGCCAAGGGACGCTGTAGAGACGCTCTCCCGCCTGCTGGTGGGTTTTGATGTGGACGCCCGCTCCCGGCTCAAGCTGCTCCTTAACGGGGTATGCCTTCCCCGCGCCACCAATGAGATCGCCTTCATGACAGCCAGTCCTGCCAAGATGATCGAATTTGAGATCATCGTAGACGGCGCACTCATGGAGGACTTTCGGGCGGACGGGGTGATCATCGCTACCTCTACCGGTTCCACAGCCTATGCCATGTCTGCGGGCGGGCCCATCGTAGATCCGCGGGTGGACGCCATCGTGCTCGTTCCCATGGCACCCTTCAAACTCTCCAGCCGACCCTGGGTGATTCCGGGTGACAGCGTCATTGAGGTTCGGCTCAAGCTGCCGGACAAGGAAGCACTGGTGGTGGTGGACGGCCAGACCTCAACCACCATATCCTCCAAGGACACGGTGGTCATAAGCAAGGCCAAGACTCCAGCCAGGTTTGTGAAAGTGGGTAGAGAAGGATTTTACGCCAAGGTGAAGAGCAAGCTGACATGAGGCGGGTTGCCAGACGACTGATCCGGGTCCTTCAGTTACTCACCAAAAGTGGCGCATGGCAAGTGCCTTACGCCCATGTTGATATGTCTAATTTCATGCCTTTGAATAATATGGCCATAGGATTGGATTTTTCCGATACAAAGGGCACCTTGACATTAAAACGCAACGACTCCCCTGCCGGTATTGTCTTCAACATGTCATCTTCTTCACCAGAATAAACCCATCCGAATTGATCTATCAGGGCAAAGCTTGAGCTGTTGAATTCGGCGGTTTGGTTGGCACTATTGGTGATGTTCAAGTCCAGGTTCCAGTTACCCTGACGCCATCTCATCCCATTTGGCTCATAGGTTGCCCCGTAGAACCTGAGCGTTGCATTGTGACCTTTGGCCTCCGGCATGTCGGTCCAGTTTATGTAGAAGGGATCTGAGTGAGTGGGCACTATTCTGAGACGCTTTACAATGATCTCATTAGGGACATCGAATAGGAGCATATCTCTGACAGATCCATTATATTTGGTCTCGGTCGGAAATCCATTTAGACTAGATCTGTAAGGGCCACTGTTGCCGTTGTATGTATTATTATCGGTATCTATCAGCTCTATGTTACATACATCCACATCACTGGCTGAGATATCTGCATATAATCCATCACCGTATTCGTATTTCATAACGCCGTAAACTGTTGCATTGACTATTCCGTTGCCGCCGTACAGGGGAAAGGCCTGAGCCGAATACATCACGATTATTGCCAGAGCAAATATCACAACCGCTCCGAATAGGCTTCGCCCTTGATTGAACTCTTTCATGAGCGAAATATCGATGCTAATTTCTTAAATAGTATTGTATTGATGGCCCCTTGAGTGACCGATAGCTTGAAGTCCGTGTCTGTGATTGGTTATTTTGAAATAGTATGATCTCAGCAGTCAAGAATTTCTGCGACCTCACCCGCGCAAGTTATACCCGAAAATGGGTTACGCTAAGCATATTGATAGGAATTGCCGCCGGATTAGGATCGATAGTCTTCTATTGGTCTTTAACGACGGCCACACAGCTCATGCTCGGGTTTGTTGCGGGATACGTTCCTCCCACCTCTACGGGTGAGGGGGCGACTGTTTTTACCGGCGTGGCCAGACCCTGGATCCTTCCCATCCTCACAGCTGCTGGGGGGCTGCTCAGCGGGCTTATTGTCTTTCGTTTTGCACCGGAGGCCGAAGGCCACGGGACTGATGCTGCTATAGATGCATTCCACAATAAGGGTGGTGTCATTCGTCGGCGGGTGCCGGTAGTAAAAGCCCTGGCATCGGCGATCACCATTGGATCGGGCGGCAGTGCCGGAAGAGAAGGGCCCACCGCCCAAATAGCAGCTGGAATTGCCTCTGCCCTGGCAGATCTGTTCCACCTGTCTGATTCCGACCGGCGCATCGCCGTGGCCGCCGGGATCGGTGCCGGGATCGGCTCTATCTTTAAGGCACCCCTGGGTGGAGCCATCCTCAGCATGGAGGTCCTCTACCGACGTGATTTCGAGTATGAAGCCCTTCTGCCATCTTTTATCGCATCCGTTGTGGGTTACAGCATATTTGCTTCCTGGAGTGGATGGGCTCCGGTGCTGGGCAGCGGCATAGTCCCGCCGTTCAGCAGAGCTTATGAGCTTGTTTCTTACTCTCTGCTCGGCCTGGTCTGCGGACTGGTTGGCATAGCGTACGGACGCAGCTTTTACTACCTGAGAGACCTGTTTAAGGGTGCCGGAATTCCTAACTGGATAAAGCCCGCCATTGGTGGGCTCATGGTGGGCTTAATTGGCGTCTTCTTGCCACAAGTCCTAGGCACCAGCTATGGCTGGCTGCAGTTTGCCATTAATGGCGACTTCATCGCGCTGCCTGCGACGATCATGCTGGCAGTGGTCGTCTTTAAGATCCTGACTACTGGACTTACAATTGGGTCGGGGGGAAGCGGTGGTGTTTTCGCGCCCGGTTTGGTGATCGGCGGAATGGTGGGCGGTTTCTTATGGAACCTTCTTAACAGTTTTCCGGCCATCACTCCCAGTTCTCCTTCGGCCTTTGTTATTGTGGGCATGATGGCCCTCTTCGGGGGCATAGCCAAAGTCCCACTGGCGGTTATTATCATGGTAAGTGAGATGACCATGGATTATACCCTCTTAATTCCCAGTATGCTGGCCTGCTCCATTGCCTACTTTGTTACCGGAGACAATTACATCTACGAGAAGCAGGTGAACGTGAGAGCCGAGTCTCCTGCCCATCGACATGATTACTCTCTTATGCTCCTCAAGTCGCTTAAAGTGAGAGAGGCTATGGTCAGCAATGTACCGATTATCAGCCCCTGGTCGACGCTCGATGAAGTAGCCAAACTCCTAGAACGGTATGAGGTCCACGCCGTGCCGGTAGTAGATGGGAATAGGATGGTGGGGATTGTGGCAAAACAGGATGCTTTAAGATGCATCTGCCAGGATCAGTCACCAGCCACGGTAACGGATATAATGAGCAGCAAGCTGATCGTAACCCATCCGGACGAGTCTCTATTCGACGCTATGAATAAGATGATCGTAAATCACATCAGCCAACTACCGGTTGTTGAGAGAAATAATCCCGATCAGATCCTTGGCTTGCTGGCTTTGGATGATGTGACCAGAATGCAATGCACCGCAGACGTTAGCTGAGGCGCTGGTCGCGGGCGCTGGCGAGATTGGCAACAACATCGCTCATAATACATAAATTATAATATTATCTAACATGGTAATCAGAACCTTTGGACTGAGGGGGATAGCCTGTGGAGAACTGACCTCCGGCTTTGGCCGATGTCCAAAGTAAGCGCCGGTTCGTCGAATCAGGAAGTCGCCTTAGAGGGAGAGCAAGAGCTTGAGAAGCTGCTTATGCAACTCGCCAAGACCAGGCGCGTTATATCCTAATTCAAGTTGACTGATCTAGTATTCCGATAGCTTTGTTTGAGCTGCCATGCACTTCTCACCCGGAATCTCAACGGGATAAAGTCCCGTCAGGCATCCCATGCAGAGGTTCTCCTTGGGTATGCCCACCGCGTTCACCAGGCCCTGGTGGCTCACGTAGCCCAGTGAGTCGGCATTGATCACCGCTTCCACGCCCGCCACGGTCTTGTAGGCGGCTATGAGCTCCTCGCGGCTGGCCATATCGATGCCAAGATAGCAGGGCGCCAGGATGGGAGGGCTGCCTATGCGCACATGTACCTTTTCGGCGCCGGCCTTGCGGACCATGTCCACGATCCTGCGGCTGGTTGTGCCGCGCACAATTGAGTCATCCACCAAGACCAGCTTATGACCTTCAATATTGGGCCGGATGGTATTCATCTTCAGGCGCACGGCGGTCTCTCGCATGCTCTGATCGGGCATGATGAAGGTCCTGCCGATATAGCGGTTCTTCATCAGACACTCCCGGTAGCTGATCCCTGAGCACTGGTGGTAGCCCACGGCCAAGGTAATCCCTGAGTCCGGGATGGGTGTAACCGTATCCGCATTAGCCGGATGCTCGCGGGCTAAATTGGCTCCGATGTTCACCCGCACATCGTAAATCAGTCGACCGTCCATAATGCTGTCGGGCCTTGCAAAGTAAATGTACTCGAATATGCAGTGCGCCTGATGGGGCAGGCGGGCCAGCTGATACGATTTCATCTCGCCGTGCCTGATAACGATCAGCTCACCGGGCATGACATCGCGAATGAGCTTTCCATTAAGCGTATCTATCGCGGCACTCTCTGAGGCTACCATAATGCCGGAATCGATCTCGCCGATGCAAAGCGGCTTGATGCCCAGAGGGTCGCGCACAGCAAGGACTGTGTCTCCCCAGAGAAAGACAAGCGAGTAGGAGCCCACGATCTTACGCATCAGGGCGCGCACGGCTTCCTGTAGGTCATAGCGCAAGAGCTCTTTTACAAAAAGGTGAGCTATAACCTCTGTGTCCGATGTAGAATAGAATATGTCGCCCGACTGCTCTAGGTGCTCCCGGAGCTGGCAGGAATTCACCAGATTGCCGTTATGAGCTATGGCAATAGCTCCATCTTTGTATTTCACCAGCAAAGGCTGGCTGTTTTCTATGCACGACCTGCCGGATGTAGGATATCGAACATGACCGATGCCCACCTGGCCGCGCAGCAGGGCAATCTGGGCATCATCAAATACTTCTGAGACAAGGCCCATGCCCCGATGGGTGCGTATGGCCTTGCCGTCATGCACCGAGATGCCGGCTGCCTCTTGCCCCCGGTGCTGCAAGGCATAGAGGGCATAATAAATGGATTTGGCTACATTATTGCCCGTCTCATTGAAGGAAATCCCGACAACGCCGCAGGCATCGTGCAACTTTGCGCCTCTAGTAATCCGCCTTTCTCATCCACTTGTGACTGCCCATGCGCAGTTTGGTTGAGTTGCCAAAGCCGCAGTGGACACACACTTTTCTTTTGAAATTGAACGATATGCTGCCACAGCGTCTGCATCTGATATGCGAACTCTTGTGGCGCTTGCCCATAGAAGGAGTACCTTTCGTCATCTTATGCACCTCATGGTGAAATATATACTACGTTATCTCCTCGCACGATTACAGTTCCAATCTTGCGTGCGACCGCCCCTTCTGCCACTTCTTCAGTTTTTTCGAGCACTAGGTTCATGTGTATATCATAACCCTGTAGCTCTCCCCGAAAGACCCTTCCGTCCTTTAGCTTAACTATGACTGGTCCATTCAGTGATTCATTCAGAATATCAAGCGGTCTTTGACCCATTAAACTCTCTCCAGCATTGATAACCGCAAAAGGCTTCAAAATCCAAACGTGCTCGTTGCATATTTAAACCTATCGGGATATTCTCCCTCGCATGAAGATAAAATCCAGGCATCACCTCAAGGGGAGCGACGCTCGGAAGGTAATTGCGAAGATAGAGCCCTTACTGGACGACACTTCTCGCCTGCGCCGCTCATCTCTGGAGATGGCGATAAGCGACGAGGGAGTAGATCTCATCTTCGTGGATGGACGACCTTTGATGATGATTGTGGAAGATCAGCCATTCTTCACCGTTCTCGGTGCCATTGAACTTAGCCCCAAGAAGAGGCTGGTGGTAGTGGATGCGGGCGCCGTGCGCTTTGTGGTGAACGGAGCGGACATCATGAAGCCTGGCATCGTCTCAGCCGATGCGGAGATCGCCGTCGGAGACCTGGTAGTAATCGTAGAGGAGAGGTATCATAAGCCTCTGGCTATTGGCCGGGCATTGGTGGCTGGAACGGATATGAAGGGAGAGGGAAAGGCGATCAAGTCGCTGCACCATGTGGGCGATGCGATCTGGAATGAGCTGGAGGAATGAAGAAATGGAAGAAATTGGTGAGCTGATCGGCAAGGGATTTGGCATCTGGAGGGGCAACCTAAACCTATGTATTCCCTTTCTGCTCAGCATTATCCTCTCCATGATAATCACCCTGCCATTCCTGGCTGCTTTCTTTATGACCTCCATGCCTTTGGCCAGTATGAATGCGACGGCGCTGCAAGATGAAGAAAATATGCAGGAGCTGATCGCTCAGATGCAGGGCTCTTTGGATAGCCTTGAGATGGACAAGATCCTACAGATCGCAGTACTCTTCTTGGTGCTGGTTGTAGTATTATCTTTGGTAAATGCATTCTTCACAGCCGGGTCTATAGGCATGGCCAGGCAAGCTCTGGATACCGGAAAATCAGATACAGGTAGCATGTGGTCCGCCGGAAAGACGCATTTTCTTAATATGTTTCTGGCAATCCTGCTGGTGGGATTGCTGACGCTGGCAGGTTTGATCTTCCTTCTGCCGGCACTGGCCCAGGGGGCGACATCTTTGCAGGCGGATTCGCAGGCTATTGGCCTGGCGGCAGTAGGCCTGCTTCTCTTCATCCTCTATGCCCTTGTCCTCTCTGTGGTCCTGGTCACCATGCCTTATGCCCTGGTGGTGCAGGAACTGGGGCCCATGCAGGCGGTTTTGGCATCTGTAGATTTTTTCCGGTACAACAAGTTCGACGTGGTAATTCTCTGGCTGGTAATAGCCGCATTATCTTTGGGCCTGCAGATGATCAGCGGCGCATTTTCCACGGGCGAGGAGGTAAGAGGCACTCCTCTCTCGGCGCTGAGCGGCCTGGTGAATTTGCTGGTCTTAGCGCCACTATCCAATCTCTGGTGGACAAGGCTTTATATGAACAGAAAAGGAATGCTAAGAGTCGATGAGGTGAAGGACCCGTGGTAAAATTTCCAAATTATGCAGAGCTTATTTTGCGCTTCCGGCAGTATACGCTGATGCAACAGGCAGCTATTGCCGGTATTATGGTTCTACTGATTTATGTCCCTTATTCTTACTTTTTGTTGAAATTGAATATCGTAGAATCGATCAGCATGGCGATATATTCTGCCATCTTGTTCATAGTAGTGTACTATATAACCTCCTCAATTATTACAAAGAAAAGCCAGCAGTTGGCAAAGCAATCTGTGGGGCCTAAGAAGGGACTTCGTAAATAGGCATTGCCCATTTATTGCTTTCTCTTCTCCCTAAAGTATAAGTCTGCAGCTCGCACACATTACTTCTACGAGGGTATTGTTGATGGAGCTAAAGATTGTCGACATGAAAATTCCTGAGGGAGCGAATCTGATTCTCGGGCAAAGTCACTTTATCAAAACGGCTGAGGATATCTATGAGGTCATGGCGGGCAGCATCCCATTCGCGAAGTTCGCCGTCGCTTTTTCCGAGGCCAGCGGCGACTGCCTGGTGCGCACGGAGGGTAACGACGAAAGCCTCATCGAGGCGGCCAGAGGCAATTCTCTGGCCCTCGCCTGCGGGCATACCTTTGTGGTGCTGATTAAAGGGGCTTTTCCCATTAACGTGCTCAACGCCGTCAAAGCAGTGCAGGAGGTATGCGGCATCTTCTGTGCAACAGCCAATCCCTTGCAGGTGGTTGTGGCCGAAACAGAGCAAGGACGGGGAATTATGGGTGTCATCGATGGCTTCTCTCCCCTTGGGGCGGAGACGCCATCCCAAGTAGAGGATAGGCGCAAGCTGCTGCGGAGGTTTGGATATAAACTTTGATCTGGTAGTTAAAAACGGCCGGGTTTTTACAGCCGATGGGCAGATGAGCATAGACATCTGGATCAAAGATGGACGAATTGCGGCCATGGGCGGAGACCACCGAGCTGAGGAGAGAATCGATGCGAGGGGCATGCTGGTCTTGCCGGGTGCCGTCGATGCCCATGTGCACTTTCGTGATCCTGGGCCCAATTACAAAGAGGACTGGGCCAGCGGCTCGGCGGCAGCTGTCGCCGGAGGCGTGACTACGGTAATCGACCAGCCCAACACCCTTCCTCGCACAATGGACGCCACATCCTTTAGAGAGAAGCTGGATATTGCCAGCCATCGCTCTCGGGCGGACTTCTGCCTCAATGGGGGGCCTGGAAATATCAATGAGCTGGCTGTAGCCGGGGCGGCGGCCATAGGCGAGATATTCTCCTATGAGCACAGCGACGAGCAACTTCAAAAAATCCTTGTGGAAACGGAGCAGGCAGGAATGCTGGCCACCCTTCATGCCGAGGACGGATTGATCATAAAAGAGAAGATGGCATCACTCTTGAATAGGCATGATGCAGAGGTCTATTCGCAGGCGCGGCCTGCGGCTGCGGAGGCGGTGGCCATAGATAAGTGTCTGGGCAGGGCCGGCCGTCTGCACATCTGCCACCTCAGCTCGGCCCAGGGTCTGGAAAGGGTCGCCAAGGCAAAGAGAGACGGCAAAAAATTGACCAGCGAGGCGACACCCCACCATCTCTTGCTCAACATCAAGGATTACAAGAAACAGGGATCCTATCTGAAGATGAATCCGCCCCTGAGAAGCCAGGCGGACAACGATGCCCTCTGGCAGGGCCTTCGCTGCGGCACTATCGATATTTTAGCCTCGGACCATGCGCCGCACCTGCCTGAGGAGAAGAAGGAGGACATCTGGGAAGCGCCGGCTGGGGTGCCGGGTGTGGAGACCATGCTGCCCATAATGCTCATTGCGGTGAAAAGAAACCTGATCGGCCTGGATAGGCTGGTGGACGCCATGGCAACTAGGCCGGCCAGAATCTTTGGCCTTGCCGGCAAGGGCAGCATTGAGACTGGCAAGGATGCCGATCTGGTGATTATCGATCCCAAGTCAGTCTCGAAAATAAACGCCGATCGGTTGCACAGCCGGGCGGATTGGACGCCCTTCCAGGGAAGAGATGCCATCTTTCCCCAAATGACTTTGGTTCGGGGCAATGTGGTCTATGACGGAGATGTCTGCGTCTCTCCGGGATATGGCCGCTTTTTGGGAAAGCCGAGGATAAAGCAAAAGGTTTTATGATGGCAATGACATTATTTTGATCATGAAATCTGATTCCTCAGGTAGCAGCGATCTGGAACGTGTGATCGGCAGGGCGGCAGTCGAGGCTGCCAGGATGTCCAGCCAGGCGAGCCAAGCGGCCAAGAAGATCCTGGGAGACGTGAGCAGTGAGATTAGCGAGGTCAAGAGCAGCGATCTTGCCCCTATTGACCTCATTGAGACGGACGATGAACTGATCGTCCTGGTGGCTCTGCCGGGTGCCAACAAGGAGAAGATCGATCTGCGGGTGACGGAGGAGAGCCTCTATGTCGATGCCAAGATCTCTCCAAGAGAGGGTAAATATCTGCGCAGGGAGATGGGCACCATGGGCCGCAAGCGTGACATCAAGCTGCCCATGGAGGTCAAGCCGGAACAGGTGAAAGCTACCTTCAAGGACGGCATATTGGAGGTGCATCTTCCCAAGCTCGTGGTCATAAACGCGCAGAGGGTGCAGGTGGATTAGACACGTAAGCCCTCTATGCAGATCAATCTTTTTTTTCGCGAGCATTCTCATTTCAATTTCAAATAACAGCATCTACTTCTGCATCTGTAAAGCCCAACTGACGCAAAACGAGTTTTATATATTTTGATGAGAGATCGCTCTTGGCCATTATCACAGGTGCTCTATATATTCTCCCACCGCTCTCCCGTTCAAAGATGGCATGACTGGGATCTTCTTAGACACTAGCACAAACCTCAAAGGTTATACTTTCTGAATAAACCCAGCTCGAAGACGGCCTCACGCACTCGACATCATCCATGAGAAATTCGCGTAGAATGTCCACAGGAACTGATTTTATTTCATCTACCAGCCCTTCGTCCTTCATAAATGATAGATACTCATCACAAGCTTCTTGTAGCATTTTCCTCGCTTCTTCTATGCTCTCTCCCTGGCTAGATACATTAATCTCAATGCATAGAGCCACATAATAGTCTCCAGATTTTTTTATTATGCCTGTAAGTTGCATTTCCTTTTCTGCCCCCATAGTAACAATCCGCTGATTATCGAAGAAGGATATGAACTCATTCATCATCCTGTTTATGTGATTCGCGATTTGCTGCTTGAGGGTTGACGGAAAGGACGCAGGTACATGGGAAGCAAATCTCGGCGATGGTGGTGAAATATTTTCCCGGAATTTATCTGAAGAATCGACAAAAAAAAAGGAAAAATTGAAATCAATATTCACTATCCAGGCTCTCCGTCGTAGTCACCTGGTAGGTGTAGTTGATGGCCATCTTCTGTCGCTGGGCAATAACCAGCTTCCACTTCAGGCTGGTGGCCGTGCTCTCGGCAGGCTTGGGTGTGACTGAGATGATCACAGCCTCCTGGGGGACGGTGTCGGTTACCTCCAGCATCGCCGCTCGGTCCAGGTTGCTCTTGATCTTCAGGTTATAGGTCCAAGCTTCAATTGTCTCTTTAACAGTATGATTTCCCAGCCCTGAGCCTATCACTTTGATGTTCTCGGTTTTATTGTAGTCGAAGAGCTTGCGTTCTACCTTCAGATCGGCAGATGGGCCCACCACAATGGAAGCATTGGTGCCTGCCGGCGTGTAGGGCATCTCAATGGTGGATACATACTCATCATTTCTGTAGAGCAATGCATTTCCCGTCGGCCAGGGACTGGTTAAGGTGTTATTGGCTCGAATCTCCTCCTTGGCAGGTCCCTCCTCCTGATTGTAGGCATCCCAGGTATAGACTCTTATCAGGGGGGCCATCTCCTCGAAGAGTGGAAAGCCGATCTCCTTGTCCATGACCAGGTCTTTTCGCCCTTCCAGTTCGAAGATGTAGAGCGTCTCCAGCTCGCCAGAAGCTGGCGCAGGTGCGGCTGCATAGTCCATGGCCTCGGCCAGGGGGGCAGCTTCTGCATATCGCTGATTTATCTGGGGCGCGGCTTTGGCCAGATAGTGCTCCACAGCCAAAGGCAGGCCGGCTACCAGCTTTAGGCGCACGTTCTTGAGATCCTCTCCGCCGTGATTGCGCAGCACCGCATTGGCCTTCACCAATACTGAGCCATTCATAAGGTGCAGGTCGTACACCGGCTTCCAGGCGGCTGCATCGTACATGAGATAGGAGAGGTCAAAACTCTGCGATCCAGGCGCGGAGACGTTCAGAGTGTAAACGGGATTGGCATCGTAGACCACCCTTTCCTGGGTGGCGTTGCTTACGGTTAAGAGCACTGAGCTTTGCTCGGCCTTTTCCGGAACATTGATCACAAATTTGTGCACGCCGTCGGTTACATCCAGGCTTCCCGTTCGTTTCACTGCCATCAAGCCGTCCGGATAGATGGTGACGGAGTCTACAGGCAGGGTGATGGCGGTGGTGGCTTCGACATCGCTCGCCTCATCGGAGAGGGCAAGGGCCGGAGCGCATAACAACAGCATTAGAATAGCTACAAAGAGCTTCATGGTAAAACCTCATCATTATGTGAGTCCCTAAACATCATATACTTTCCGAAAAAGGCGGTTATAATGTTTAATGGATCAACATTAGTGCAAATAGACGAAAGTGGCTTATACGGATAAAAACATAGAAGGAGACGGCAATTGGACCATTAATATAACTCAGGTTACATTGCGCGAATCATCGTAAAATGCGTCGATTACAGCGAATTATTTCACTGGGAAAAATGCTTCTCTTGCTGAGCACGTCGCGATTGTGGTCAATGACAGCGTATAGGAAAATATCGGAGTCTACGGCTATGCGCATTGTTTTAGCCGCCAAAAGCAGTCTGGATTTTCCGGGATTATATTTCTTTCGTTTATCTCTGAGGAGTGCAGTTTCGTGATCATCGAATTCCTCTGGATGTATTTTTTCCAAACGAGGCCACTCTTTTTTGCACGCAATGCTTATATCGCCCCATCCAGTTGATGGATACAGATACTATTCATACTGGTGTTCCCATGTTTCTTGATTTCATGAGCGAGGTCGAGGGCCTTTTGCATGCTGCCCTCGGTTCCTGTGGCTACAAGGTAGAGGAAGGAGTAAACAATCTGGGGCTGGAACTGAGCCCACATGCCGATCTGGCCTCGTCCGTGGCCTTCCGGCTGGCCCCGCTGCAAAAGAAAAGCCCGGTGGCCATTGCCAGGGAGATCCACCAGGCCCTCGGCCGGAATTTCAGCTATGTGCAAAAAGTGGAGCTTTCCGGCCCCTATCTCAACTTCTTCATGAGCCGCAAGTTCCTGGACACAGTCTTGAGCCAGGCCCTGGCAGACAACGTCTGGACTGGTCGAATGAATGAAAGGGTCATTGTGGAGCACACCTCCGCCAATCCCGACGGGCCGCTGCACGTGGGCCATATTCGCAATTCCGTAATCGGGGACACGCTGGTGCGCATCCTGCGCCGGGCGGGCTGCACAGTAGACGCCCAGTACTACGTCAACGACATGGGTCGCCAGGAAGCCATGGTGGTTGTGGGCTTGGATCACTTCCAGCTGGACGGCAGCAAAGCCGACCATGCCATAGCCAAGGTCTACATCGCCGCCAACCGTCTCATGGAGACCAATCCCGAGATCCGGGATGAGGCAGATCAGGTTATCCAGCGCTACGAGGCTGGCGACGAGGAGACGGTGGCCAAGATCCAGAGCGCCATCAAGTACGCCGTTGGCGGCATCGAAGGGACGCTGCACCGCATGAACATCCGCCACGACAGCTACCACTGGGAATCGGAGTTTGTGCGAAAGGGAGATGTCATCGAAATTTTGGGCCAGCTGGAGAAGACGGGGCTCACGGAATACGAGGAGGGGGCTTTTCAGCTCGACCTCACTTCGTATGGTTTTGAGAAGAAGATGGTCCTCAAGAGGGCGAACGGAACCTCGCTTTACATCACCCGCGACCTGGCCTACCACCGCTGGAAGTCCCTTAATTCCGACCGCTCCGTGGATGTCCTGGGAGCCGACCACAAGCTGGTCTCAGGACAACTGTGCACTGCGCTTCGCCTTCTGGGCGTTCGCGAACCTGAGGTGGTCATCTTTGAGTTCGTCTCGCTTCCCACGGGCTCTATGAGCACCAGAAAGGGCAAGTTCATCTCCGCTGACGAGCTGCTCGACGAGGTGGAGAAGCAGGCCTATGAGGAGGTTAAGGTGCGCCGGCCAGAGGAGAGCGAGGCATTCCTGAAAGTAGTTGCTGCCCAGGTGGCGACAGGTGCCGTGCGCTACGATGTGGTCAAGGTCTCCCCGGACAAGGCAACTACCTTTGACTGGAAGCAGGCCCTGGACTTTGAAAAGCTTTCCGCGCCTTTCATCCAGTACTCGCATGCCCGCGCTTGCAGCATCCTGCGCAAAGGAGAAGATCTGTGCAGGGCAGACGCGGCTCAAGAGGGACAGAATGATCCGACCCAGGTCGATCTGCTCTCCGGCGAAAACGAGATCGCCCTCATCAAGAAGATTGCAGAGTTTGATCTGGTCATCGACAGAGCCGCCCGTGAGCTGAAGCCTCATCAACTGGCCACGTACGCCCGCGAGCTGGCTGAGAGCTTCAACCACTTCTACCGCTACAGCCCGGTGCTGGATGCCGAGCCGAAGCTGAGGCAGGCAAGGTTGGCCCTGGCGAGAGCAGCGCGCAATGCTCTGAGAACGACCCTGGAGACCCTGGGCATCGATGCCCTAGAGACGATGTAAATGCGCCTTAGCCACTATCTTTGGTTCGCGGCTTTCGCCTCAGCACTCGTTATGCTATTGGCACTGTCTGCCTGGGCAATGCCGGAGGGAAATCCGGTCTGGACTGAGGAGCCCTGGACGAAGCCCGGTGGTGTGTCACTGGAAAATGGTGCACAGGAAACTCGAGCAACAACCCTTTCGGACCCAATATACTTCAACCTGAGCGGCAATGAACCGGAGTCGATTCACCTGGGTGAGAGTCAGCTTAACTACTCCGATTATCTCAACAGTACAACTTGTGCGCCACTTTTCAGCGAGCTATGGATTTCAAAGGATGCTGTCTGGACCCGGTACGGGCAGGTCACGGCTGGCGAAGCTGTCGACCTGATCGTGCACACTCCTCGGGAGGGCAGCGGCGATATCTATCTCGTATCCTATGCCAATAGCACAACTATGCACTGGAATCACAAATTCCTGGCAGGCTACTATAGGCTCCGACTGACGCCGGAAGAGAGCGGCAGGCTCTTCATGCTGCTCGCCCAGGGAAGCGATCCGGGCAATGCCCTCATATTGGATGTCCTGGCCCGGCAGAGCAAGCCGTCGTTCTCGCCATTGGATGTGAATTCTATCTCGATGGGTGACGCTTTTATTACCATAACGTCTCAAAGAATAAAAGGATTCGATGTCTTTGTGGACGGCGTCTTTTATTGCAACGATAACAGCGATAGGTCTCTGGACGGAATAGCCAGCTTAACCATAGGGGGCGGCAAGACTCACACTATCACCATCTCCCAGAGGGACGGCATGGGCGGCATCATCAACAAGAACGAGCATACGAAAAGCTTCAGTAGAGATACTCATTACACTTTGCAGATGGGTTAGCGGCTTTAGCTCCCGCAAATAATTTATTGTATTTTATTTCCGGGAAAAAAAATGTCTCTCTGGCCGCTTCGGCTTGCCATCAGCCAAATGGGCCAGAGATGATCTTTGACTAGTCTAGGGTAATGGTCGATTTTTCTCTTTGTGCCAGGCCAGGGCTCTACCTTACGTTGGATCTGCCTTTGCTGGCCATCATGAAAGCGAAGTCTGCCCTGGTATCGGTCTTCTTGCCATCCGGGAGGCGACCGTAGGTAAAGTCGCTATAGGAGTTGTCGCTCTGCTGGGATGTCTTGTCAACCTCTGTGCCGGTGGCGTCATAGAGAAATACGGTTCCATTGCCGGTAGCAGTCCAGGTATCCTGACCATCAAAAGCCACGAATCCCTTGGGCTCGATGCTGCCCTTCAGGGAGATGGGCCCCTCCCAGGGTTGGTCTACGATATTGATCATCCATCCGGTCAGATCCACGGCTGCGTCCCCGGTATTGTAAAGCTCTACCCATACGGTGCCGTTGTCTGGCGGGCTTAGCTCAAACTCATTGATAACCACGTCGCACATGCCCAGGCCGCAGACGGCCATAAGGCCGCAGAAAGCCAGGAGCGCTTTGATGCCTATCTCGGATTTATGCAACATTTTATTTTCACACTCCTCAGATTAGCGTATATTCGATTCACCCTTGGTGGCGGAGCCCAGGCCCCAGTCGCCATCAGCATTTGTATCATGGCCATCCGGATGCCTGCCGTAGGTGAAGTCGTTGTTCATGGAGTCCTGCCGGGTGGCCGCCTTATCCATTTCTTCTCCTGCTGCATTATATAGCGTGGAATATCCTCCATCATTATGATTCCAGGATGATTGGCCGCTATAGACATAAAAGCCCTTGGCAGGCAGAATGGTTCCAGCGGGCACAGCAGGGAGCTTTCCCACCCAGCTTCCATCGGTGATTTCGGCCGTCCATCCGCTGATGTCCACGCTCTCGTTATCGGGATTATAAATCTCAACCCAATCCACCCCGCCTTCCGGTGGATTCAATTCCATCTCGTTTATAACAACCGATGCGCTGGCGCTCATGGTTAAAACCGTTAAAGCTGCGACAAAATATTTTGCCATTGATGTTGACATTACTGTTCTATCCTCCACTCATGCTTTTATCCTAAATTTGTACACAGATTATTTCAGGTATATTATCATATCGGAGCTTTCTATACGCGATTGGAAAACGGCTAAATAGTTTGAGAGGTATAAGCGAAAACAAATATTTAGAATTTGCAAGGGAGATTTAATAAATTAGCAATGAGGTGGATTGGATGAAATTTAGGAAATTGGATGATAGATTGATGCCTCTTGGAAAGATGCTGCTTTTTTGCTGCATCATGCTTGGCCTCTTGACTGTATTTTCCGTTGCAGTCGCCCAGGAAACGAACCTTGGAAAAAACGTTACTCATGGGGCGGAATGGGGCAATTATGCAAATTTTGGCTTCAGCCTTCCAGAGCAAGTTGAAGTCGTGGGTGATACGATGGGCGAAGCGAATTATACCAGCGGAAGTGAACTCACAGCAACAATTCTACTGGATGGGAAAATTGTCGGCCTGCATATTATCTACCCATGCCAGGCACCCCAGAGAGAGCTGGAACTAGCAGATCTGAAGCCTTATCTGGAAGCTTTTGATCCTGTCTTCGCCCAAGCTACATATAATGACTCGGTTCCGGGGCCTGTTCTCTTGGGACAGATTGGAAATCAGAACTTCATCGCTTATCAGCCGAACAATTTTACCGTAGCTCTGGTAATGATGGATGCAAACATGAGCGCAAGTATGGTGGCTACCTTCCTGGAAGATTTGAAAATTAATGTAAATGAGGGCATCACGCCGCCAGGCAATTGCCAGGGCAGCGCTGATGCTGTAGATACTACCATTGCACCCGAAACGGCTACGGTCCAAGAAAATCCCGCGCCCGTCCCAGCCGCAAATGAAGTGATGACTCCTGCCGAGAAGATGAAGGCAAATCAAGATAGACTTAAGGCTCAATTGGCTGAAAAAATGAAAAAAATGAAGGCGATCTAAGGGCAAAAACTTGCCTGATTTCGCTTCATCTCTACGATGCGGCAAGGCCGGGTCTGCCTTTTCTCTGGCCATCCCGGCTCGAGCCTTTTATCTTAATGGAATTAGGATGCCGATTTTATAAGAACAGAATGTGAACTACCGCGTCCTGAAGGGCGCGGCTTCCCACTTCATCGCCAATACTTGCATCACTGAGATGTGATGTAGAGGTTTTAGCTCTATGGGCGCAATGGGCTGTTCCATCCCTGTGAAGAGTATGTTCCTGGAAGCATTGTAGTCTCGATTGCATGAGAAACCGCAATAAGGGCACTCATGCACTCTTTCGCACAGTTCTTT
>Ga0074199_1000352_pt1 | contig 81457 bp, 54 predicted proteins | sample EPASupsiteSAE347_FD_64528 | JGI IMG/M metagenome (GOLD analysis project Ga0074199, IMG submission 64528) | Bioremediated contaminated groundwater from EPA Superfund site, New Mexico - Sample SAE3-47 | ecosystem: Environmental > Aquatic > Deep subsurface > Groundwater > Contaminated ... | reverse complement strand
CCCGCAGCCGGGCAAGGTTGGTGTTGTCGATGATGCAGCGAGGGGCGGCGTACTTCCAAAATGTCAGCCCCTCGTGAAAAAAGCATTTCATCTTGAAGCGATTGAAGGAGCGGTAGAATTTCAAATAGCGTATCTTGCAGTATCGAAAATAGAGTAGTGAGCCCACCACGTCGGTCGGTCTTCCTCCGATTGGCAGGTTGTAAGGAGACGTATCATGCTGCATCTCGGCACCGGGACGGTCCGGTACCTGCTCGCAACGCTCCTTTTTATTACCACCAAGATCCAGTTCACGGATTTGCCTGGTCAATGTGGAGTAGCCGACCTGAATGCCGTGCTCCTCGATCAGTTTCTCGTGCATCCGTTGTACCCATCCACTACATTCACCATGGAGCCTAGAAAGAAGCTCGGGATCGATCTCGATCTTGTCCCTTCTTCTGGATTCAGGCATTATCCCTTTCTGGGCAATGATGGCGTCGATGGTGTTCCTGCTCACCTTTAGCCGGCGGGCAATATCACGTCTGCTCATGCCCTCCTCATGGAGGAGGTAAATCGCTTTTCGCTTGTCGGGACCGATCATGCAATTCCTTTACGGCTTCAGAGAAGAGATCGAGGTTCCTCAAGAGCCCACCCGTGAGCAGGTTCGCCTGGGCATGGAATGCGTTGGCGCGGTACCTCTCGTCTCGGCTTTTTGAGATTACCCGGCACATGTATTTGAGCGTTATATCGAGGTCCCTTAGCATGGCCTGCTCGATTTGGCTGCATTGGGGCGCGGCGGCGCTATTCTCTTTCATGCGGCTCAGCGCCCAGGAGACATTGCCATCCTTGATCTGGGCGCGCAACTCCTGCGGACCCTTGAAATAGCCATGTGCAAGGGTTTCGATCTGACGGGTGCTCAAACCCTTGCCGCAAACAGATCGTACAAACTCTTCCACCTCTTCTTTCGGGGTCGAGTTTATGCGCATAAACTGTCGCAGGGTGTACAAATAGGAATACGCGGGAAACTCCCCGGCCAGAATCCTCTCCATAACATAGGGAGTCATCTGGCCCATCATGCCAACCCGAACGCTCACCCAGGCCTTGCTCTTCTCCAAAACCCTCGAAATCTCGGCATTGGACATTCCATGGACTTCCCGCAGATTATCGATCCATTTGGCCTGCTCCAGGATGGTGAGAGCCTTGGAATTGGCGGTGCGCAGAAGCTCCAAAATGCCAAGGGGCTCATCGCCGGAAAGGGAAAAGTAAGGCACCATACCGATGTCGAGCTTCCTCGCGCAGCGGTATCGCTTAAATCCATTGAGCAAGATCCTGGCGTCCTTGGTGTCCACTCCCTCCAGGGGATCCCGGATGCCATGCTCAAGAATGGACATGAGCAGCGTTTTCTCGGCATGACGGTTCCGCATTCGATACCCCTGATAACGCAGATCCAAGCTCGATAGCTCCACCTGTTCCAACATGATCCGACATCTCCATCCGCGGGTGGCCCAGGCAACTTGTTGCCTGGGTGCGAAGCACAAGAGGAATACCTCCTGCTTTCGAGACGGGCAACAAGTTGCCCGTGTCACCCGTGGACTTCGCCGCTGAGTTCCGCATTAGCCTTGCACACCGGCAACTCGCTGCCAGATCCACCCGCAGCCAGTGTGTGAAAAGTGTAGGTCTGACACCGTTGCCTTCCGAGCTACCCGCCATTATCCCTCTTGTGCTTCGCACACCGGCAACGAGTTGCCGGTGCCACCCGCCGATTAACTAGTTGACTTATTCCAACCACGATTGGTTCTGTATCTGTCCAACAAGATATTCACTCTCTCCTTGAGCTTCTTCGGGTCTGCCTTGTATAGAGAAGGACTTCTAGCTATAGTTACCACTGTTGCAAGTTCCTCGGGATTAAGTTGATTGAGATTGTGACCATAGTGATAATTTGCCGAGTTGTTTAGGCCACATCCTTCCTCATAAAGTGCAAGCTCCAGCCAGAGCGTAAATATGTCATGATCACTATAGTGTGTGCTCATCAAGAAAGTCCATAAACTATATTCAATATGCCACCAAAGCATTTGTCGATTGTCCAACTCAAATCTTGCTAACAGATGTTGAGCCACGTAGTTCTTGATTTGATTGTGACCTTCGGATAAACTTATTAAATCCAAAACTGCCTTTGATGGCACCTTGTGTAGTGGATGAGCCATCCGAAGCATGTCCTTAATGTTCGCCTGATATGGTCGGAATCCGACGAAATCATATATCACTACTCCAAGCAAGGACGTGAATGCAAGAAACGCAATGCACAACAAAGAGAAGTTTTTATGGAATTTCATGAGCCATTCCTGTTAATAGGGTGCCGTTACAAGTTGGAGGACGATCTCATTGTAACGGTGACGCCCCCAACTGATAACTCCGTCCCTATCTACCACCGCGCTGGATAGCATCTAGTGCTCTGCTGAGGCTTCCTGGGAGAAACCTGATTCTTAGATCCTTGAACGGGCCAATCCCACTAATCACTGATGAGGTAGCATAAGCACAAAAGAAAGGCGGAACTCCGCCCTGTTCTTCGATTCTATTTGCTATCGCTTCTTCCTCACAGGGAGATGTATCGAAAGGCTGAATGGTTACCTTGCTCATCTCTGAGTGATGTCTGAGGTAATCGTCCAAGTTTGCTTCCTGATCGGAAAATGCATCGCCGCTACCTCTCGATCCACTTTGGTAGCTTCCAGCAGGATCGTACAGTATGGGCGAACCAGCATTATCGATATATAGGGCCGAATGTGTACCAATCCCATAGTCACTAATCGTAACTACAATTGTCTTGAGTCCAAGCGGGTCAGGCCAGTTGATCGGATCCGCTAAACAATACCCATACAGATCTACATCCCCGCCTTCGAACAGAATCGGATCTTTCGCGCTCCATCTTCCCGTTTCAGGATCAAAATCCCTATACCCGAAGCGGACAAGATTGGTGTCACGATCATGAAGTCCTCCCGCAAAGCCGAAGGGGATCTTGAATCCTGGGTTTGTGTCGGAAAGGATGTTCCCGAAGGTATCGTAATCGATGCGCTTGACTACGGTGCCGGCGGTATCGAGCACTTCGCGCAGGGACCCTACTTGATCGTAGGTTAGATAGTATATCGCTCCATCCTTGTCCATGGAAACCGGCATGCGGGAATCGGCGTAAGCAAAGCGGAGGAGAAGCGAATCGCTTCCGTCATAGACGGCGAGAAGGCGTGTGCGTCCCTGCCAGAGGTATTTTTCGACGATGACTCCATTGATTTTCTTGGCGATGCGCCGGCCCAGGGGGTCGTGGAGGTACTTGACCTCTTGCCCGTCGGGGAGGGTCACTGAAAGCAGCTCTCCGCGCGAGGAATAGCTGTAGCGAGTAATGGAGCTTCCTTGGGTTTTGGCTTCAAGGAAGCCATCGGGGTCGAACCGGTAGGTGGTGTTGCCGGCGCTGACAATCCGGTCCTCCTCGTCATAGGTGAGGGTTCTCGAGATTCCTCTTCGGGTATTCATCTCGGACGTGCGGGCTCCGTCGGGGTCATAGCCGTACTCTTCGACGAGCATGCCGTCCCTGGTGACGGTCCTAAGTCTTCCCAAGAGATCATAGGTGTAGATGAAATCGGAAGAGACACCCGAGATGGTATCGGTCTTCCTGGTGATGCGTCCCGCCTGGTCGCGCTCTGTTACCGCCCAGGAAAAGGCAGGTTGCCCGGCGATCCCGAATGTCTCGGCCTCTAGCTCTGCGTGGCCGTTGAAGCTTCGGGAAAGGGCGAGCGCACCTCCGCTTACTGATGTCGGGAGCCCGTTTCCGGGATGCCGGGTGATCGTATAGGATCCGGAGCCTGTGAGAAGTCCATCGAGATCATAGGTGTAATTGACGGAGCTGCCGGCGTAGGTGAAGCGGGTGACATCGAAATCGTTGTTGTGGGTCTCATTGCGGAGCGCCTGATCGAGGGTTCCGCTGTAAGTCTCCGAGGTAACCAGGGGTCCGTCGTAGCTGTAGGTGACGGCTTCCCCACCCTTGGCGACGGACCCGACTTTGGTCCCGCAAAGGTGGGTGAAGTCGATATTTCCCTCAGGGGTTATGACCTGCTGAAGGCGGCCGTTGACGTAGACGTTTTCGATCGTCTTCTCCGAGGGGAAAAGGATCTTCTTTAAGCGCCGGTCGCCATCGTAGATGTAGGTATATTGTCCGCTCAGGGGAGGTGAGTAGGAGTTGTTGCGGTTGACCTTGTTGTACCCGAATCCGTGATGGATTGCTGTCTGGTTGGTGAGAACCGTCATGTTGCCGTTGTCGTCATGGGAAAAGGAAAGAGTGCTGGAATCGGGGAGATCGATGCCTTTCATGCGCCCCAGCGAATCGTAGCGATAGACGGTTGTCTGGTCCATAGGGTCCGTGACGGTCAGCGTATGGCTCTGATCATCATGAAAGAGTGTCGTCTCCCTCGTGCCGGTTTGAATCGAAGCGATTCGCCCCCTCGAATCATAGCCAAGGGTGGTATCGAAGAGACCGGGGATGGCGAGACGGGTGGTCAGGAGCTTTTCGGGATCATAAAAAGCGGTTGCGCTTCGCCCTTCCGGGGAAGTCAAAACCTTCTTAGATGAAAGGGTATCGGTTAGAAGAGTCGCTATCTTGCCGTTTACAGTCTCTTTTTCCGTGATCTTGTCCGGCGTGAGATCGTTATCGGTATCGAGGTAGGTCTTCTCTCGTGTCGTGGTCTTAGTCAGCCCGGAGGGGGTGCTCCTGGCTTCCTCCTTGACATACTCGAACTTGTAGCGGGAATCGATTCCGTAGGAGAAGGTGAGATCCATTCCGCAGGGGAGAGTCTTGTGCGCCGTGAGGCCGTCGGCTGAAAGGGAAAAAAGTGTTTCTCCGCCGGTCTCGTCGGTGATCGTGGAGCTAAAGGCACCGGTTGAATCGGTTCGATCAAGATAGGTCCTTCGGTTTCCCTCGGCGCTCGATACATCGGTTCGAACCGAGCCGTCTTGTAGGACCTCCCGGGAGTAGCGCCAGCTTCCGCCCTCTTCGTCGAAGGCCTCCTCGAGCCTTCCCGAAGGATCGAAACCGTGTCCAAAACGATTCTTCTTTGGCTCTATCTTTGTCGTTAGAAGGCCGTCCGGGGTGTAGTCGAAATCATGATGGCTTCCGTCTGGATAGGTGATTCGCGTGAGATGGTTGGCTGCATCGATTGTGAGCCCTGTTCGGATCCCGGTGTGAGAGACGATTGCGGTAGGCACTCCGCCGGCGGGGCCGCGCTCGATGACAATCTCGTTTCCGAACCGATCCGTCACGGCGCTAAGAAGATTTGCATCATCGTATCTAAAGGAATAGAGAATTACTCCGCTATCTACGTCGATGGTTTTCTTTTGATCTCCGGTGCTTGAAAAAATGTGTCCGATGCCATTCTCCTCGACAAAGGGAATGTCGATGTCTCCGGGGCTCATGGTTTGGATTGACGAAGCGGCGGGAGCGACCTTGCGAATGCGGTGATTTAAAGAGTCGGCGATATAGAATTCTCCAAGAGGCCCCACGGCGATACCGAACGCCAAGTCGATAGTTGCCTGTGTGGCCGGTCCTTCGTCACCAGTGTATCCACGGCTGCCGACTCCAGCAACGGTAGTAATGATGCCGTCTGTACCCACCCTACGAATGCGGGCATCCCAGGTGTCCGCAATATAGATGTTGCCCATCTGATCCAAAGTCAGGCTGGCAGCGCTAGCCAACCATGCTTGAGTCGCGGGACCTCCATCCCCCCTGTTGACGGAATACTGCCCACCACCCGCCATGGTGGTGATGATGCCCTTTGCATCGACTTTGCGAATGCGCTGGCAGCTATCAAGGATATACACATTCCCTTCGGTATCCACGGCAACGTCACTCGGATAAGTTATGGTTGCTTCCGTGGCTGGGCCGCCGTCGCCGTTACAGCCCCGAATGCCGTTTCCGGCAACGGTGGTGATAATGCCATTGCTATCCACTTTACGAATGCGGTGGTTGTAAGTATCGGCGATATAGACATTTCCCTCGGTATCCACCGCCACGCCATAGGGATAATTCAAGTCGGCCTCTGTGGCCGGGCCGCCGTCGCCACTGTAGCCGGCATCGTATGCGTTCATTCCTCTGCCGGCTACAGTGGTGATGATGCCGTTGGTGTTTACCTTGCGAATCCGCATATTCATAAAATCAACGAAATAGAGATTGTCCTGAGCATCAAAGGCGAGGTCCCTGGGCATGTTAAGCGAGGCGCGTAGGGCCGGACCGCCATCTCCCCAGTACCCTCCTCCCCAAATCGACCACTTTCCCGCGACCGTGGAAATGATCCCGTTCGCATCGACCTTGCGGATGCAAGCATTCCACGTATCCGCAAGGTATAGATTTCCGGCGCTATCCACCGCTACTCCATGGGGTGTGTTCAATCTGGCGTCCGTGGCCTGACCACCGTCGCCGCCGAAGCCACCACCACCGAATCCACCTGCGGGGCCGCTTCCTGCCTGCGTGGTTATAATCGAGGATTTCCCCGTAGTGGTTGTTCCATCTCCTTTATAGAGTGTCGATGGGTCCGTGGGGTTTAAATGGTGGTGGATTGAAAGGGTCCATCCATCCGCAACGGCATTGGTTATCGCCGCCGATAGATAGAGATCGTGACGCATCCATGAGATCACCTCGCGGCGTGCTTGAATTCGTGTGACATCCCTTCCAGCCTTTGCGAATGCCTGTGCAAGATTGCCGGGGGACTGGTAGACTCCGTTGTAGACAAAGCCTACGCTCACATGGGCCATGGTTCCGCCGGTTACGCGCCTCCCCAGGCTGTCCAGCCCATCCCATTCAATAACCGCCTTCTGGTAAGGCAATGGCTCGAGGTTTTGTTCCAGATAGCGACCCGCCACCTCTACTGTAACGACAATTTTCTTGAGACTGGAGGGAACCGATGCGCCACTGGCGGGAATAGTGATGCTTTTCTTGTAGCCATCCACCCTGTTGCTTGCATAATGAAGGGCTATACCGGTCCCTGGTATGGGGATGTCTTCGTGAAAGACACGGCTTCGTTCTTCAACGGACGAGCTGACGGGGAACCGGCAGTTATTTTGCTCGGTCGTTTGCTGGTCGACGCCAGGCACTCCCTCCGGATTTGGAGGTGTCGCATCATCCGGCGGAGCGCAGGGCCAGTTACAGTCCCACGGCGTGAAGTGAGTGATTGCCACTCTCCAAAAAGTGGCTCCCGGAGGGTATTTTTGCACATTGTCCAGTCCCGCCGCCTCGTCGGCGAAAGACCCGTTTTCGTTGAGATCGTCGGGTTGGCCATCTCCGTTGATATCGATGGCATCCACTATGCCCTCGCCCGTGGTGTCAAGAAGCCTGGCCACGATCCCGTTATCGGACGGGATCCAAGCTCCCCTGTCCCGATCGTAGTAGCCGACCGGGACAGGCTCTCCAATCGGAAAGTCGAGGAAATTCTCGACCCATGCGATGACAGGTTTCTCGAACCTCACCCTCTCGACGCCATCTACTCCAAGCTCCGCGCAGTAGGTGAAGCCAGAGTTATGAGGGAGCTTGGCCGGCATGGATTCAGGAGTGGTGAATTCGGTTGCGCGGGTCGTGATGGTGGTGAGCTCCCGGATTGCATTGCCCTCTTCATCCACGGCATAGGCATGGTTGTCGCCGGAAAAGACTAGGGTGCACGAGCGCCTCCCGAAGGTATCCGATACCTCGGTGCTTCGATGAGTGGTCACGGTATTTGGATTGCCGTCGAAGGTCAGGGTCGTCGAAGCCTGGTCTTCCCCGATCATCCGCAGTGTTTCCACGATGGCAAGATCGTTCCAGGGGACATAGACCTGGCGGTGGGAAGCGATAAGGCCGGCTCGTCGATACGTGAGCGTCAGAGTAGCTCCTCCTTCGACGGGAATGGTAAAGCGCCCGGTTGCGTCCGTCGTGGCCGTGCCGTACTCCGGATGAGCATGGATACCGATGGTTACTCCAGGCAAGGGAGCCCCGCTTGCGTCGCTCACCGTTCCGGTGATTAGGCTGAAGCGTTTTTGATTGTACTGGGTGATGGAGGCGTCTCCGGGGATAAGATCCCGGTAATTGTAACCGAAGCTTCCCTCGGGGATGCTCTGTGCCGCAGGGGGAAGAGTGGAAGCGATCCGAAGGCTTGCGACGGCGCTCTCGTTTCCCGCGCTATCCATTACGACAACGAAGATGCCGTCCCCAGCCGTTGCTTCGATATCGGCCGTGAACGCACCGTCATTTCCCGCAACGACGATTATTGTCTCTCCGGTTCGACTGTTGGTGAGTCTGACCCGTGCTCCAGCCTCCACGCTTTCGGCTGCACCGCAGATTGTTAGGCGGCTGCCCGCGATATTTCCAACGCTAATGAGGCCCACATTGGCAATAGCGGGAGCAATCGAGTCAAGATTGAGCCTCAAGGTGAGATCGCCCAAATTCCCCGCTCTGTCCTGTGCACTGAAGTGGAAGGAATTTCCGCCCTCCATCAGTGTGACAGGAAAGCTAAAGGTGTTATCCGCGGCCACTGCGGTGACCTGGCCGTTAATCATGAGCGTTGCCGGTTCGCTGAGAAATCCCGTTATGGTCTGTTCAAGCTTGTTTGTGAGAAGGTTATTGACGGGAGAAGTGAGTGTTATATGTGGTGCAATGGTATCTATGGTGAAATGCACTTCGAAAGGGCTCGAAGCATTCCCCTCGTAATCTTTGATGATGGCGCTGAGGGGACACCCAGCCAGACGGATCCATCTGCTGGGTTGGTAACCAGCGCTACGTGCTCGCATTCGCCATTTCCCTCGGGATCAAGGAGAAGACTCAAGATACGGTCGCCATTGAACGAGAAGGCATTGAGAGCGCATTGGCCGTAGGCCCAGAGCCTTCCTCTTCGCTCATCCACCGCAATGGCGCGAATTTCCGCGACATCGGTGATCCTCAATAAAGAAGCGCCGTCTGAAACGGCGATCTTGCTGATTCCCGTCGCCTCGCCGACCCAAAGGGAGGCTACATAATCGGAGCCACCGCCGGCCTGCTGCAAGGCATGAAGCGAAAATCCACAGACAAGGATAGCCAGAATCCCAAATAAAACTCCCGCGCCGATTGCTTTTCTCCGTGCCATCTCTTCCCCCCCTTCTCAATATGCAATGCACAAAAAAACAAGGAGCTCTTTTGCCTCGTTTCGGCCGCCGAAGGCTTTCCACCCCGCTTCCTGTCACTTTCCCGAAAGTCCCCTTCCTTTAACAAGAAAAGGGATCTCGATTCTAAAACATCGCGGCAGAGAGCATCAGGTTGGCCGAAAACAAGGCATTCCATGCCGACTCAAGTCACGACTTGGATTGCCCCTTATGAGGAGCAAAGTACATGCCAATGTCTCATTTTTTGAAAAATAGTTGTAAGTAACGGTAAATAAAGAAAAAATAATGTCGAATCAACGCGGAAAGAAATGAATGAGTGTAACTCCAGGTAACACTTGTCTATGAATGGGGGGAAATGGAGTATGGAAAAGTAACGGTTAGGTCCTTGTGAGAAGCAACTGGAAAGCAGGATTCAGGGAAAATCTCCGAGAAAGCTCTTATGGGCCAAGTGAGCTCAAACGGGATAGCTCTCTGGTGTGCAGTCATGATTTGCTAAGTAAGATCGGCTACCCACATAGGGCGGGACAACCTATCGATTCAATATACTCTGAGCGGATAGCGGCTGAGCTTTCTTCACCGCAGAGACGCAGAGGACACAGAGGAAACGCAGAGAAAAGCTCTTGGAAATCTCTAAATCTTCTCTGCGCTTTCTTTGCGTCCTCCGCGCCTCTGCGGTGAACACACAAGCTCCGCCTTGGGCATGTTCCGTTTTATGCCGGTAGCCGTAAGATCTTTTTTCTTCGCTGTTCACTTCTCGAACACGAAGGGCGCAAAGATCACGACGAAGGATCCTCACCCGGCCGCCTTTCCGTCGAGCGTCTTACGAATGGCATCTGCCAGCTCCCTGCGTATGACGGGCTTCATCAGGAAGGCCCGGATGCCCATGGCCAGGGCTTTTTCTTTTGTGACCATTTCGCTGAAGCCGGTGCAGAGGATGATGGGGATGTCGGGGCGGATGAGCAGGAGCTCTCCGGCCAGCTCGAGGCCGGTCATCTTGGGCATGGTCAGGTCGGTGACGACCAGGTCGAAGAGGTGAGGGTACATGCGGAAGGTTTCGAGGGCCTCGGTGCTGCTGGTGCGGGTGAGGACGCTGTAGCCCAGGCACATCAGCATCTGCTGGACCATTTCCGCTATGCTGGTTTCGTCGTCCACGAAGAGGATTCGCTCGTTTCCTCCCGCGATGGGCTCGCATGTCTCCAGCTCCGTTGTCGTTTTGCCTTCCAGCCTCGGAAAGTAAACGCTGAAAACGCTTCCCTTTCCCACTTCGCTCCGGACGGTGATGGCTCCGTGATGGCTCTTTACGATCCCATGGACCACGGACAAGCCGAGGCCGGTTCCTTCCCCCGGCTTTTTGGTCGTAAAGTATGGGTCGAATATCCGCTCCATTATGGTGCTATCCATCCCGGGTCCGGTGTCTTCCACCGTAAGTCTGACATAAGGTCCGGGATTCAGCTCCGGATGGAGTAAGGACGTGAGGGGAGGGACATCGACGACGCTGAGCCCCACGCCGAGGCTGCCTCCCCTATCTCGCATGGCCTGGGCGCCGTTGGTGCAAAGGTTCATCAGGACTTGATGAAGCTGCGTGGGGTCCCCCAGGATCTTCTCGGATAGGGCTTCGATATTTTGCTCTATTTCAATGGTGCTCGGCAGGGACGCCCGAAGGAGCCTCATGGTTTCCTTGACGATGGAGCTCAGTTGAACCGGCTTTTGCTCCTCTTCGGTGCGGCGGCTGAAAGCCAGGATCTGGGCCACCAGATCACGGGCGCGATTGGCTGCTTTCATCACCTGATTGAGGTTTCGCCATTCGGTGCTGTCCTTGGGTATGGTGTCGAGGGTCATCTCGGCATAGCCGAGAATGGCCGTGAGGATGTTGTTGAAATCGTGGGCGATGCCCCCGGCCAGGGTTCCGATGGCTTCCATCTTCTGTGCCTGGCGCAATTGCTTCTCCAGGGCGGCCTCCCTGGTCACGTCGCGCTGAACGGCGACGTAGTTGATAGTCGCTCCGGTCCGGTCGCGAATGGGAGAGATACTGCATTCGACTTCATAGGGCTCACCGTCTTTTCGTTTGTTGATGAGGTGCCCTTTCCACACTTCCCCTGCTTCGAGTGTTTCCCATATCCCGGCGTAGAAGGCCTCGTCCTGCTTGCCGCTCCTCAAGACCGCGGGGCTCTTTCCGAGGATCTCCTCGCGACCGTAGCCGCTGATGGTATCGAAGGCCGGATTGACGTACCGGATCAACCTCTCGGAATCCATGATGATAATGGTTTCAGAGACCTGTTCGATAGCCGTTACGAGGCGAAGGTGCTCTTCTTCGGCGCTCTTTCGGGCCGATATGTCCTTGAAGACCACCACCGTCCCGGTCGGGTCCCCTCGCTCTCGCAGAGGTGCACTCACGTATTCGATGGGGAAGCTCGTGCCGTCTTTGCGCCAGAAGGTTTCATCGTCACCCGAAGTGTTGGCTCCGTAGCGGTAGGCTTTGCAAATGGGGCAGTTTTCCCGTGGATAGGGGTGTCCCTCGGAGGTCGAGTGGTGCACCCTCAGGTGCAGCTCCCTGCCGAGCAGCTCATGGACCTCGTAGCCCAGGAGCTTGGCCGCGGCCGGGTTGATGAAGGTAACTTTGCCCTGTACGTCGAGACCGCAAATCCCTTCACCTGCCGTGTTCAGAATCAACTCGGTTCGGTGGCGAAGCTGTTCGAGGGTTTTTTGAGCCCGTTTGAGATCCGTGATATCCATCATGACACCCTGAACGAAGCTCTTCCGGCCGGCTTCGTCACGCATCACGCGGGCTTGATCCAATACCCACACCACGTCCTGGGGGTGGCCTTCCCGGGGGATGAGGCGGTATTCGGAGCGAAAACCGGAGGAGGCCGGGTCGGAATGGGTGCTCCGCAATTCATGGAGGACTCGGTCCCGGTCCGCCACGTGAAGCCTCTTGTTTCGAAAGTTGGAGTCCGCCTTCCATTCGTCTTGAGTGTAGCCGAGAAGGGTCTCGATCTGAGGGCTGACGTAGAGGATGGGGCCGAGGTCGTCGGGGGTCGTGATGTAGGTGACCGCGGGGATTTGCTCGACCAGGGTCCGGTACTTGACTTCCGCCTGGCGGAGCTGCAGGGTGCGCTCTTCCAGGGCCTCGGACATTTCGTCGAAGGTTGCGGCGAGCAGACCGAGCTCCCCCGGAATGGAAGGAGGACCGATTCGGGCGCTCAGATCACCCGAGGCAAGCCGCCTTGCGGCCTTGAGAAGCCTGTCCACGCAGCGCACTATTCCAAACTGAGCCACGAGCCAGGTCGAAGCCAGAGCCAGTATGGCCACCAATCCCAGGGAAATGAGATTGCGCGACAGGGCGTGGTGGACGCGGTCGAAGACGACTTCAGACGGGATGCCCACGCTTAAGTGTATGCTCCCGTCCGGAGCCTCGCGAAGATGAGTGAAAGCGTACAGACGGCGGACTCCATCCACGCCCAGGGCTTCGGCGGTACCTTCTCCCTGCTGTGACATGATGGCCTTGTTGATGGAGGCTTCGGGCAGGGCCTTTCCGATCCATTTCTCGGGATCGGGATAGCGGGCCAGAATCTTGCCGTTGATATCACGCACGGTGATGGTCGAGCCCTGGGGGAGCTTCATTTCGGAGGCAAGGCGGTTGAGCCAGGCGAGGTCGAGGGAAGCCGTCAGGATGGTTTGGATTTGCCCTGCCGCATCGACAACGGGGTAGGCGAAAATAAGGACTCCCTTGCCGGTGATCCGTCCGATCTGGTAATCCCCCACGACGAAAGCGCGCGTTTGAACGGCCTTCTGAAACCACGGAAGATCAGCGGCGTTGATTGGCTGGGTGAGCGGAATACCGCTGCAGACCATGTCTCCGTTTGGGGCGTCGGCAGCCAGGTTCGTGTAGAGGGGAAAATTCTTCAGAAGGTTGGCGAAGACGGTCGTGCATGAGGTGGCGTCATGCTCGGCGACCGCGGGCAGGTAGCTCAGAGTCAGGAGAAGCTGGCGTGTTTCTTCGATCATCCTCTCATGATAATCGACGACAATGCGGGTCAGGCGCAGGGCATTTTCCTTTGCCTCGGTGGCAGCCATCCTGTTCTGTTCCATGCCCGTGTAGAGGGTCAGAGCGAGAGCGGGAATCACGGCCAGGAGCACGAGCAGCAGCAGGCGGGAGCGGAGACTGGAAAAGAAGCGAAACATGATCCTACCTCGAATTACGTACCGTCAAAGACAGATGGTATGAGCTTTCTCGCGATCCGTCATCAAATCTATTCGCTTTCACACATATCCTAATAAGTTTCCTTAGACCATAGAAATGTAGCGCGCAATACCGGCTCATGGCATGAGGGCAACGAGCGCGCGGGGATTCGTTCCAGCCTTGTGAAAATTCGCTGGACGGTAAGCCGTTTTTGATGGATAAGTGGAGCATGGCAGAAGGACAATCCCAAAGGACCAAAACCTACTGACTGGACAATCCTCGAAGTTAAGCCAACCGCCAACATGCGGTGAAAGGAACGGCGATATCCCGGCAGTTATGATCGACGTTCCGAATAGAGCGTTGCACTGTGCGAGCAGCAGAGGAGGCCAGGGGAGGGGAAGCTGAAATGAAAGCTCGTCCCAGACTCAAAGAAATCGACGCTGGCGCTTTTGAAGCGGAAATACGGGCAATTACCACGGAATCTATTTCCGTGAAAGTTCGTGATCTTTTCCCGGGAGCCCTTCTCCCCTGCGATATCTACTATCCGGGACTGGTCGGGATGAACAGGACCATTGCCCTGACGAGGCTTCTTGCTCGAAATGAGATATACGAAGAGGACTATCACAACTATCTGCTGGGGGAAGGCATCTATGAGGTTTTCATAAAGGCGGGAGACGAGAATAGCTTCCTCGATTATTTCGATCGGAACGTGAGGCGGATCGTCAATTCTTCCGATGCTCTTCCCGAAAAGAAGACACAGCTTCTCTACGACAATGCCGAAAATGTGATCAAGAAAGTGTTCAGAGAGCGTCCTTCGCGCTCGAACATCATGATGGGCCGGCAACTGATCGAGAATTTCGCCGTCCACCTGGCGCTGGACAAGGTCACGGCGGAGGCTCTCCTGTCTATCTTTTCCAAGGATTACTTCACGTTCAGCCACTGCGTACACGTTGCGCTCCTGGGCATGTCGTTTTGCAGGTTTCTTGGCTGGGGCGATGACGAGGTGATCGATTTTGGCCTGGGTGCCTTATTTCATGACATAGGCAAGAGCGCCATCGATGAGCAAATTCTCAACAAACCGGCTAAACTGGACAAGGAAGAATTCGAAACCATCAAGAAACATCCGCTCCTGGGCTACCACCAGCTCAAGAACGCTCAGCTCATCTCCAAGCCTCAGATGGTCGTCGTCCTGTATCACCATGAAGCCCGGGACGGCTCGGGATACCCTCAAGGACTCAAAGGCCGGCAGATCCACAAAAATGCACGAATAGCCCGCATAATCGACTGCTACGACGCTCTTACCACCAGGAGACCTTACAAGGAAGCTCTTTCAGTCTCCGAAGCCGTGCAAATGATGAATAGCGAGATGCGCCATACCTATGACGTCCAATTCCTGGATGCCTTTATAGATTATCTCGGGCTGGAACAGAAGATGAGAGAGACCGCTCAGGCAAGGCGCGTAAACGTCGAATTGGGGACTCAGATCATGATCCAGTTCGAGGAAGGAGGCGTTCGCCTGAAGACGCTCCTTGTAGGAATGGAGCCCGGCGAGTATCTGATTCTTCGTATCCCCGGCATGGCCCAAATTCAGAGGCAGCTCGATGAAACCGCGACGATCATCGCCCGTTATGTTCATGCGGGCGTCGTGTACGGATTCCGGACCGCAATTCTGAGCCTGATCACCCGGCCCTTCCGGTTCTTGATACTGGATTATCCTAGAGCCATCGAGAACCTCAACCTGCGCGGGAGCCCCAGGATCGAGTGCTTCCTGCCCGTGGAAGCGGTCATCGGAGGTACGACTTATCTGGGAGTAGTCACGGATATCAGCATCGGTGGATGCAAAGCCGTGCTGAAGCAGTCGGACACCCGGAGTCTTCCTCCCATCCTGCAGGATGATAAAATCATCCTGTGCACTCAGCTCCTGGGAGAGAACAAGAGGGATTCCCTGCCCGGAAGGGTGCGCAGCGTGAGGATCGAGGACAACAAGTCCATTCTGGGCGTACAGTTCATGGACCTCGGCCCGGAGGCGCTGGAAGACCTGGACAGGTGTATCGGGAATGTCCTGTTACTGGTAGGATAGGCTTACCGGATTGCCCTTTGATGATGTTCTCCGGGCTTGCACCGGCAGCCGTGCTCCTTCGGGGAAAATAAAAAACGGGGAATGAATGATGCATTCCCCGCCCGTCAATCTTGCCGCAAGACTCTTGTTTCGTTTGCCTCGAAGCTCCTAGCAACTGCAGGAGGTGCTGCTGCAGCTCCCTCCGCCAATCGGCATCTGAGATTGTACCTGGAAGCCGGAGCCCATTCCGCTGACCACGTAATCGACTGTAACGTCTTTCGTCGTGGTGTGAAGGTCCTTGTCCACCAGCACGGTAAAATCTCTTACCTGAAATACATCGTCCGTCTCTTTAGGTTCGTCCAGAACCATCGCCAGCGACGGACCGCGTCACCCTCCCGTCTGGAGGAAGATGCGGATAGGAGAGAGCTCCTTATCCTTGAAATAATCCTTCAAAACCTTTTCGGCACTCTCAGATATATGAACCATCAATTTCTCCTTTCGCGTTTTCTACGGTTCGCCTTTGTGTAGCCATAATTTCATCCGGTGTCAACCCACATCTATGAAGAATGTCACGCGATCTGCTCTCGTCTCATTTACATCATGCCCAGCGCTCCCAGCAACGCCATCACGACGCCCATGAGGCTTTCTCCGGCAATGATACCCGAGGCAACCGGTATTATATACCGTCGGGCAAGCCCCTTCGCCTTTTCAGCCAAAGCCCGGGCCAGGAGGGCTCCCAGGAACATGGACAGCGTGTTCCAGAAGGGGATCACGAAGGCCAATCCCAGGCCCATGGCCGAGGGGATGAAACGCCGGGCTCCGGCCGGCAGAGCCCGTTCGAGAATGGGGATGAGAATGCCCGTCAGGCCGCCGACGGCCAGCGCCCAGCGCGCCGTGAGGTGAAGGCTGCTCAGACCGTGAGCCAGCAGTTCTGCGACTCCTTTCCACACCTGTGCACTCGGAGCGGGAAACCGCTCGCCGCCCAGGATGTCGGCTGTCGGGACCAGGAGGTAAAAGGCCGGCACGATCACCAGGGCTCCGGCGAAAACCCCCAGAAACTGGGCGATGAACTGCTTTCGGGGATTGGCCCCCAAAAGATAGCCCGATTTCAGATCCGTCAGCAGGTCCGCGGAAGACGCCGCGGCACCGGCGGTGACGCAGGCGGTCATGAGATTGGTGGTTATGTCGGCCGGAGCGATCACGCCATAGAAGAGCTGGGTTATCTTTCCCATCGCTCCGATGGGGGTCACGTCTGTTTCTCCGGTCGCACGGCAGGCCACGACGGCCAGGAAGAAAGTCATGAATACCGAGAGAAGCCCCATCCACCAGTGGATCGAGAAGCTGACGACCTGGATGAATACCACTCCCACGGTGGCTGCCGTCATCCCAAGAGCAAACCATGAACCGGGGACTTCAATAGCCTCCATGGCCGCAAGCCTCTCAACGCCGGCTTCGGCTGCATCCGAGGGAGCCCGGCCGGCGCCCCGGCGAAGAAGTCGGGTCACGCCCGCAAAAGCCCGCCCCACGGTCCGCCATTGGAAGGCGAAAGTCAGCATGCCGGAGGTCACCATGAGGGCCGTTCCGCCCCAGAGGCTCCAGGACACGATCCCGCGGTACCCCAGCTCCTGGATGATGCCTGCCTTGTAGACGGCAGGCGCAAGAACGGCGTAGTTGAAAAGGCCTCCCAGCAGCATGCTCCAGGCAACGCGAAGGCCCATGATGGCTCCCGCGGCGATCATGATCAGGCTCATCTCAGCGGAGATCGTCCATTGGGCGAGGGGCTGTCCGGCGAGAAGACCGGGAAAGCGGAGCATATCGGGAATCTTCCATGCCCCGGGCCACCAGGAAAATGTATTGTCCCGAGCGAAAGCGACAACGGCTCCTATAACACCCGCGACCCCGAGGCTTCTGGCTTTCCTCGAAGCCTCGCTTCCCGTCGCGTAGAGGGAGCGAAGCGTCTCGGCGGCCGCAATTCCGCTGGGAAACCTGAGCTGCTCGATGTTGATCATCTGCCTCTTCATGGGAATAGCCATCAAGACTCCCAGAATTGCCAGAAAGACGGTCCAGAGGATGAGTGTCCCCATCGGCAGGTGCTCACCCCGGATCATGAGGAGGGCGGGCACCGCGCTCACCATGGTCGCCCCGGTGGAATATCCCGCCGAGCTGGCGGTGGACTGCATGCAGTTGTTTTCCAGCAGGGAGAGGTTCGATCTGAGCAGCCCGAGCCGGGTCAGCGCCGAGCCCATTGAAAAAGAGAGGATGCATGCCGTGATGGCGACCCCCAATCCCCATCCCGTCTTCAGTCCCACAAAGAGGTTGGACAGTGTCATGACGGCACCCAGAACCGATCCGATCACGACAGCCCGCACCGTCAATTGCGGCACCTCGCCTCGATAGTGCTTTTCAAACCACTCCTGCTCGATCTGCGCCGGAGTCTTCCCCCGGGGATCGATCCCCAAAAAGTCCTCTGCATTTTCGTGGATTCCTGAAGGCTCACTCATTGCGCGTGGTCCTCGGTTCAAGGGCTCCGGCCGGTCAACAACCCGAGGATATTAAGCGAATGAGGTGCCCTCATCAAGACCATTCATTGGACATTATCGGAAATGAGGTTTTGCTTTCTATTGGTTTCAAGCTGAATGTAGAATTGGTGCTTTACCAATAGCCCGCCAAACTTCTCCGAAAGTTTTTCTTGGGGCGAGTTTCTTTAAGTTCTTTTTGATATTAAAATAGATACAACATACCGAAGAGAAGGTCTTGTTTGCGTAGAGAGGCATGTGAATCTACCTACGGATGGAGGAGGTCAGGTATGGATTTTAGAAGCGCAGGCTTTTGGGGAGGTGGAAAATGCTCGATGGACTCGAGTCAGCAGGTGGAGCGCAACGAGAAAAAGCGCGAGCTGAGGAAGCGCGGGAGAGGAAAGCGCGAGGCGAGGAAGTGCGTGACGGCGAAGCGCGGGCCAATGAAGGGAAGCTCCGGAAGTTCGTGGTGCCGGAATTCATCTTCGGTGAAGGGGCTCGATTGCTGGTGGGACAGTACGCCAGGAATTTCGGGGCACGAAAGGTGCTCCTTGTCACGGACCCCGGAGTGCGGGAGGCGGGCTGGGCCGGTGAGGCCGCGGAAAGCCTCGAGGCGGCGGGGCTTGCCCAGGTGGTTTTCGATGGAGTCTCCTCGAACCCGAAGTCAAGTGAGGTCATGGCGGGGGCGGCGGTCTACCTCGCTGAAGGCTGCAACCTCATTGTGGCGGTCGGGGGAGGCAGTCCCATGGATTGCGCCAAGGGTATCGGCATCGTCAGCACCAACAGGGATCACATTCTGGCCTTCGAGGGGGTGGACCAGGTTCCCGCTCCGATGCCGCCGCTCATCTGTGTTCCCACGACGGCCGGGACTGCCGCGGATGTTTCCCAGTTTGTCATCATCTCCAATGAGCAGGAGCGAGTGAAGATCGCTATCGTCAGCAAAGCGGTCGTTCCGGACCTTGCGCTTATCGATCCGGTGACTCTGACGACCAAACCGGCCTCGTTGACGGCTTCGACGGGCTTCGATGCCCTGACGCATGCCATCGAAGCCTACGTTTCCCTGGCTCATTCGCCCATCACCGACGTGCATGCCCTCGAGGGCATTCGTCTCATCACGGCCCATCTCATCGACTCCATCAGGAGCCCGAAAGACCTCGCTCTGCGCAGCAAAGTCATGCTGGGAAGCCTGCAGGCGGGGATGGCCTTTTCCAACGCCAGCCTGGGAGCGGTCCACGCCATGGCTCACAGTCTCGGCGGACTTCTGGATTCGGCTCACGGGGAGTGCAACGCGATTTTGCTGGAATACGTGATAGCGTACAACTTTCCGGTGGCGGCGGAGCGGTATCGAAGCATAGGGGAGGCGATGGGACTGGCTCTGGGCAGCCTCTCTCCCGGGGAACAGGAAAAGGCGATCCTTGGTGAGCTGAGACGCTTGCGGGCTGCCGCGGGCATCCGGCAGACCCTCGGGGACGTGGGAGTGCGGCGGGGCGATATTCCGGAACTGGCCAGGAAAGCCATGAAAGATGCCTGCATGGTGACCAATCCTCGCCGGCCTACGCGCCAGGATATCGAGGAGATCTATGAACAAGCGCTCTGACGACGAATGGGATGAGCTGCGCGCAAAGGTCATGGGCTTCGGAAAACGCTCCGTCCGCAAGAGCTACTATCCCGAGCTTCAGGAGAAGCTCAACGAGCTGGAACGATTCAAGGCGCTGCTCGATGAGGCCAAGGACATCATCTTCCTTGTCGAGATTCCGTATGGGCAACTGGTGGACGTCAGCCGGTCGGCCTCCCGCCAGCTCGGCTACACGCGGGACGAGCTTCTCGGCATGACTCTTTGCGATCTCACCCCGCCGCTTGTATCGTCCTGGATGCGGGAATTTTGGTCCAACACGGAAAGCCGGGCCGGCTGCCAGGAGGTCCTAACGACGGCGCTCACCCGCGTGAGCGGTGAAGCCCTGCCCGTCGAAATGACGTTGCGCCTGGTGACATTTCAGGGCTCCTCTTATGCCGTCGTCGTGGCGCGGGATATTACCGCCCGAAAACGTGCCCTGGACGCTCTCAAGGAATCCGAGGAAAGACATCGTGCCCTGGTGGAGAGCTCTTCCGACGCCATTTTGATGGTGAACCGGCAACGGCTTATCGTTTCCTGCAACCAGGCCTTTCTAGACCTTTTCGGATTCAGGAAGGAGGAAGTCGTGGGGCAGTCCGCGAGGATCATCCATCCTACGGAAGAAAGCTTCCATGCCTTTGTTCGGGCGGTGGAAGCGTCCCTGGAAAAATCCGGTTCTTTCCGTACCGAATGGGAGCTCATGCGAAGGGACGGCTTTGTGTTTCCGGTCGAGGAAACGGTTTCGCCTGTCAGGGTGCGTGACGAGGATGGCGAGACCGGCAGCGGGGCTGGTGGCAGTGCGAAAGATGATGAAGAAGGCGGTGATGCGGAGGTGGCTCACGGGGATAGCGGCAAAGTGGATTCCTGCGCAAACAGGGCTGAAGAGCCTGATGAAGCCTCGGTAACGTGCACGGCTTTGGTGGGAGAGTGCAAGAAGGCTCCCTATGAAATACGGGAAGGGATGAAAAGGGCTTCCGACGAATCTATCCGCGGCTTCGTAGCCATTATCAGAGATGTGTCGGAGCGAAAAAAAGCCGAAGATGAGCTCGAAAGATACCGGAGCCACCTCGAGGAGATGGTCGCCGAGCGGACGCGCGATCTGGAAACCGCTCACAAGGCGCTGCTGCAAAGGGAAAAGCTCAGGACTCTCGGAGCCATATCCGCCGAGCTCGCTCACGAGCTTCGCAATCCCTTGGTCGCCATTGGAGGCTTCGCCGTACGGTTGCAGAAGAAATTTCCCGAGATCCTCGAAACGGATATCATCTTGAAGGAATCTCAACGACTGGAACAGATTCTCGACAGAATCAAGCACTACCTGAAGCCCGTGGACATGCTCCCCGAGGAATGCTCCGTCGGTCCCGTACTGGTCGAGAGCGTGGAGCTGCTCTCCCCCGAGCTCGAGCGTGAGGGTGTGGCGCTGCGTCTGGACCTGGCCGAGGGGTTGAGCGGGGCTTATGTGGATTCCGCCGTGCTGCTGCAGGTGTTCGTGCATATGATCAGAGACGCCGTCAAGGATACGGATAAGCACGGCAGGCTTACGATCAGAACCTTCGAGGGAGACCAGCAGATTTACATCGAGTTCAGAAACCCGGTATCGAGTGTGGAGATTCATGACCCCGGACTGCCTTTTCTGCCTCTGGACGAAGGCGGCCGGAGCACCATGGTGCCTCTTTGCTTTCGGCTGCTGAAGGACATGGGCGGGTCGATCTCGTGGCGGCTGGAAGAGGAAGATGGCTCCGGCCGTGCGGGGCGCGCCGGGTGTTCACAGCGAGATGAGCGTGGAGCGCAAAGAGGTGATAGCAGGCAAGGCATGCAATGCACCATGGTTTTTTCCGTGTCTTTGCTCAAGGCGATCCAACGGGAGATAGGAGCGGCAACCAAAGAGATGACAAGAAAGCGAAGAAATGGTGGAGGAGCGGAGGAAGGAGACGTGTACGGGCAATGCTGTTGACTTTATATCGGCAGACATCATAAAGTCCCTCTTGGAGGCCCGAGAGCAATAGAGATGCAGAGCGCGGAGAAACCACGAGGGACACGAATGGGCATCGATAAACACGAAGGGCACCCGGTTTTTGCCTGCTATTTCATACACTGTTTGTCTGTTCGTGTTTAACGGAGGCTTATGTTAGACGAAAAGCAGAAGCTCCAGGAGATCATTCGTCTCGGAAATGAAATGGCCGATATTAAAGATCTGGATATCTTGATGGAGAGGATCCTGAGAGAAGCTCGTCTTTTTGTCAATGCCGATGCCGGATCGATTTACATTATCAATGATGGCAGATTGGAATTCACGTATACCCAGAACGAAACCCTGAGAGAGCGGACTCCCGACGGGCGCAAGCTTGTATACAACACCTTTTCGTTGCCCATCGATAACAACACCATTGCGGGTTATGTAGCCAACAACGGGATTATTCTGAATATTGCCGACGTCTACCGGATTCCTTCGGATGCTCCTTACAGCTTTGGAAAGGAATTCGACAAAATCGCGAGCTACACGACCAGGTCCATGCTCACCGTCCCTCTGAAAACCCATCATGGAAGAACCATGGGGGTCCTGCAAATCATCAATGCTCAGGATGGCACGGGGGGGATCGTGCCATTCTTCGACCAGGACGTCGAGCTGATCAAATATTTTGCCTCCAATGCGGCTATTTCGATGGAAAGAGCCCAGATGACCCGTGTTCTGCTGCTCCGGATGATAGGTCTGGCCGAGCTTCGGGATCCCAAGGAAACCGGACCCCACGTCAACCGCGTGGCAGCCTACTCGACGGAGCTCTATGAGGCCTGGGCCCGGCGCAGGACGCTTTCCGAGAAGGAAATCGAGAACAACAAGGATATCTTGAGAATGGCCGCCATGCTCCACGATGTCGGCAAAGTGGGCATTTCCGATCTCATCCTGCAGAAGCCGGGCAAGCTGACCTATGAAGAATTCGAAATGATCAAGCAGCATAGTCTCGTTGGCGCGCAGCTTTTTTCCAACCCGCGCTCCGACTTTGACGTGGCTGCCGCGGAAGTGGCTCTGAATCACCACGAGCGCTGGGATGGCTCGGGATATCCGGGCCATATCGATGCAAGGACCGGCCGGCCTGTTCCCGGACACACGGATCAATACGGTAAGCCCGTCGGCAAGAGAGGCAACGAAATTCCCCTCCTGGGTCGTATCGTCGCCATAGCCGACGTTTATGACGCTCTGTCTTCCAAGAGATCATACAAGGATGCCTGGAAGGAGGAGGACGTTGTGGAGGAGCTGAAGAATCAGGCGGGGAAGCAGTTCGACCCGGAGCTTCTTGAAATTTTTCAATCTATTCATGATGTGATTATCTCCCTCAAACAACGCTATCCGGACCCGGAATGAGCGAAAAAAAAGTTTTTTTTGTGATTGACTGGCTATGTGAAGTGTTGCACAGTAGCGTGTCAAGTCAGAAAATACTTCGGTACATCGTTTTTTGGGGGGGAGGCGACATGTCACGCGATCTACGAAGGCATACACGATTTCGAACGAAAAACGGAACCTTTGCAGTGTTTCCTCCCTCCGGTCCCAGCGATTCCATCAAGGTCGGCCAGATAGTCGATATCAGCGAAGGTGGCCTCGCCGTTCATTACTTTTGCTCTAAAGGACGCGAGCATCTGCCTCTCACGCTGGACCTCTTTTTGTCCAACGGAACCCCGACCTCCTTGATAAAAGTGCCCTGCCGACTGATCTACGATATTGAGATATCCGCTGAGCCTTCTATCGTCCTGACCAAGAGACGATGCGGGGTCCAATTCGGAGAGCTCACACAGAGCCAGTTGACCCACCTCGGATGTTTTATCCAGGACTACGCGGTCGCCGCGGCCTGATCCACATCCCCTCTAACGGAAGTCCCCTGCGCAGGAGCTTTGAGCTTCATTCCAGAATTCCAGCCCGGTTGCGGTGCCGCGCCGCTTGTCCGCCATTCTTTACGACCCGCCGGAGCATATTTAACTTCATTGTGTTGGAGAATGTGAGCGGACTATACCTTTCAAAGGAGAAAAGCCATGGTGAAGAAATGGATTCTCTTTTTGCTCTGTATTTTTCTTACCGGATGCTCGACGATGATGGGATGGATGAGCTCGCCGCACCCGGGCACTATTTTCATACCGGGCGGCCGGGTCCAGTTGTTTTACAGCAATCCCAACGCCGACCTTTATGGCCCTCATATGTTGGGCGATACATCGTATATTCTCGAGAACAGAGTTGGACAGCCCACCGTTACGGGTGGAATAGGTGTCATGGCGATCTGGAAATTCTGAAAACAGCAGCGCTCGTGTCGAGAAGGGAAGATCTCCGTGCGCCGGTGAGCAAAATGCTCACAAACATAAACTGAGCTTTCAGCGTGCAGCTACAATCTTCCGCGATCCATACGCAATCTCGATAGTTGATGAGGAGCATAGTCTTGAGGAAGAACGGTGGCTTACAATAGGATTGGATAGTGGCGGCATAGTTATCGTAGTTTGTCATACTTTCCTTAGAGTTGATGAGTTATCATCTACTGTTCGGATTGTTTCCGCACGGAAAGCAACAAAGAAGGAAAGGCAACAATACGAAGGAGGAAATCTATGAAAAAAGAGTACGATTTTTCAAAGGGTGAACGTGGCAAGTTCTATCATTCTAACGTTCAGCTAAATATACCTATATATCTAGAACCAGAAGTAGCTGAGTTCATTCGAACGCTGGCAGAGAAGAAAGGGCTTGAGGTTGAGAAGATAGTTAATGATTGGCTCAAAAAAGATATTGATCTAGTGCAGAGCGCACAATAAGACATAGATCAATATCTATGTTAGCGCACATAAGGATTGGGTTTTCTCATGTGGAGCAGGCTTTCCAGTCTGCCCCACATGACTGCTGTGCTATTTTGAACCATGCTCACAAGAAGAATACCTCTTGCCTTCGGCACGGGCAACAAGTTGCCCGTGTCACCCCTCCCCCCTCATCCGTATCTCTGAGGCGTACCGTCTTATGCTGGTGGCCGCCATTGACATCTCACTGCGGTTTTGCGAGGACAAAGCGTCCAACTACCGTAATGGTCTTTGGGAGGTACCCCGCGATGGTTTCAACGTAGGTGCCCGAGATGCCGTCCTGTGAAAAGATAGGGTTTTTGAGAGTGATCTGGCGTGTCACTTCCCTTTCGCTCGCCGTTCCGGGAAACAGGGTGCTGGGGAAGGGCTGAGTTCTGAGGAAAAACCGATTGTTGGGAGGATCGATGTACCCGGACTTCACCCTCGGTCCTACGTCCTTTCCGCCGACTTGGGGAGCGACCTTCGGAAAGAGGATTGTTTTATCGAGAAGTATGTAAGAGTCCGCAAGTGCTATATTGCCATTGGCATAGAGCACCAGGTGAAAAGCGAGGTCGAGGTTCCCCAGTCCAGCCGGAGAGCTCACGGCGACGCTGCCGTAATAGTCCCCGGAAAGCGGGTTGGCGGCATGCACCGCGACTGAGCTTCCGGCTACGGCGAACACATTCACCAGCAATACCGTAATGACACATTGAACAAGAAATAATCGAGCTTTCATGGTGTTACCCCTCCTTGAATTTGGATTCTCCATTGCATCGTCTTAATGAGGTCGTCCGTGAACAGTCTCCTGAACCACCGCACCGCAAATCCGTATTTATCTCGCTCTGCGCCTCCTGCATGAGAACGCGGGCTACCCTCATAAGCCGGAACACATCCCACGGGTGACACGGGCAACTCGTTGCCCGTGCCGAAGGCAAGAGGTATCTCTTCTGTGCTTCGACAATACCAACGAGCTGCCCGTGTCCCCCATGTTTGTTATCCGTGTCCCTAATATACCCCGTCTTATGCTGTTAGCCGGTTCACACCACCCAACTTATGGCCACTCCAACCGACCTCCCCATGAGATACCACCGAGCCGAGCTATACAGCCAATCGCACGGATTCTCAACCAGTCCGGCCTTTACGGGATTGTTATGCATGTAATCCAATTTCTCCCTCGCCTTGGCCTCCGAGAAAACATTGAAAGCATAATACTTGGGCTGCCACATTGGCCCTTCCAAATCGATGGTCTTTCCATAGGCAGGAAAATGATCCCGATACAATTGCTTCAGATTGATGGACGAGCGTCGCTTCCATTGGCCCATGAAAGAACTGAGCTGATCCTTGGCCTGAAAATGGACGAGAGCATGAACATGGTGGGGCATAACCACAAAGCCAAGACATTCTCCTTGCTGGTTACGCAATTGGGCTCCAAGGAAATGGATAACGATCCGCTTCGCACGGTCTTCGTCCAGCAACCTGCGTCGCCTGTAACAGGAAAAGGTCACGAAATGCGCGTGGCCTTCATCGTCGAAGATTTTACGAGGCATGGCTCAATGAGGCTCCTGATTCGTTGGGATACCGGTTAGTAGCTCTTGTCATCAGAAAAGAGCAAGCCGTCGGCCGCATGACTCGCCGGAATAGTCTAATCTGAATGCGCCAGCAGGAACCAGTTTCATTTCCACCTCTTGTGCTGAGTACCGACTACTCGGGTTGAGCATAATGGGTGACACGGGCAACTTGTTGCCCGTGCTGAAGGCAAGAGGTATTCCTTCCGTGATTTACCCACTGGTAATAAGCTGCCTGAACCACCAGCCCCACCTCGCAGCACCCGTCAGAGTTGGTAAAATCCTCATGTATTGCCTCTTGTGCTTCACACACCGGCAACAAGTTGCCGGTGCCACCCGCCCCATTCCCCCACTCGGGATATGGACAAGAAGCAAGACGAAGGCCTTATAATGGCATTCCACAGCCCAGTAGCCTATATGAACGCCGAAATTTATCGATACCGCAAGCTCAAAGCCTAAGGCCTCCGCTTCACGATTGTCCTGGGGAAGCCTTCGAAAACTCCATGAAAATAGCAGATAACAACATGATTGAATCGAACATTTGAAAATTTTCGAGTCTACCCTTACACGTGTCATGATTACTGTTAACTGAAAACTTTCACATGATGCAGTTTATCTCCAGCCCAAGCGTCACGAGCATCCGAGTAGATCTTACTGTGTCTTCAAGTTACTTTCGTAAAGGAATTTCCATCGGATGCATGTTCAGATCTAGGATCGCGTTGAAAACTTAGAAGATGATCGTCAAGCGACCGGATATAGACCCTTCGAGCCAGGTTCCGAGCGCAAACACGGTGGAAATCATAAATTATGGAAAGGTCTCCCAAGCCTTTCCCTCTCATTGCTGAATCGGGAAATTCAGACAGCCATTTTCGCAACTGTTCCTGTGACAAGAAGGCGATGGGTCTGAAAGGAGATTCTCCCTTCAAAGCTTTTTCAACCTGTTCCACGAATCGTTGGGCGCACTTACGGCGTTGTTGCCCGTCGCCGTTCCGGGCGATGTGGTTGCCGGTTTCAAATATGGTCGCCATAGGCAGAAAAAGGTACTCTCCCTGCTCGATCTTGACTTCGAGCTGCCTTACACTTCCTGCCGCGTGGAAGCTCATGTTCGGCATGGGTGACACGGGCAACTTGTTGCCCGTGCCGGAGGCAAGAGGCATTCCCTCTTGTGCTTCGCACCCAGGCAACAAGTTGCCTGGGTCACCCGTCACCCGTCAGCTGGCGAAAGAAGCGGCATCCTGCCGCTTCTTTCGCCAGCTGGCTGCCCACCAAAAAAGCGGCAGGATGCCGCTTCCACACTGGACGAGAAATGTCCCGCCTTGTGTGGGTAGCCAGAAATGGATTCTCTTTTTGCGTGGGATCAATCGTGCACCGCCTGTTGCATCAAAATCTTTCGTTTTTCGTAATACTCCCGAATATTCAGATTATAGACCTTGGACTGGTTTTCGTCCTGGTTGTTCGTAACGTAGTGGCAGGCTCCGATGTAGGGCTCGACGATGCGGATGTCGTTGCTCTTGGGGGGGGTTACGACGAGGAGCTGGAGGTTCAGCCGCTTGAAGAGCTCCATGGCGTAGCGTGCGTTGGCTTCGTCGGACTTGCTGAAGGCTTCGTCAACCACGACGAAGCGAAAGGAGCGGGAGCGCGTCTCGCCGTAGTCCAGGCCGAACTGGTAGGCGATGGCCGAAGCCAGGATGGTGTAGGCGAGCTTGGCTTTCTGGCCTCCCGATTTGCCCGAGGAGTCCGAATAGTAGTGCTTTTCCGAGTTGTCTTCCTTGTAGCGCTCACTGGCGGAAAAAGACATCCAGTTGCGTACGTCGGTGACTTTGGCCGTCCAGCGCTCCTCGCTTTCGAAACGCTCGATGAGGGCCTTGATGCGGGCGAGGCTTTCTTCGCCGGCTTCCGGGGGCTGGGGGGTGCCGACGTCGGAAAGGCAGGCTTTGAGCGTGTTTCTGAAGTCCAGGATTTCGGGGTCGCGGTTCACCTCGAAGGAGAGCTGTATGAAGGTTGAAGGAGTGTAGTCTATGGAGCGAAGGGAGCGGTTCAGCTCCTCGATGTTGCCCTTGATGTCCTCCACCTGTCTTTCGAGAGCGCTTTTGAAGAAGGAAATATCCGCGATGACCTTTTCGTTGAGGAGTCCCTTGAAGCGCTGCTCGTGGCGCGGGAGATCCTCCCATTCTACCTTTTCGAGCATGCTCCTGAACTCGCCTATGGCCTCGACGGAGGCATCCACGTTGGATGTTTCGACGGGATAGTCTCGCTTGTAGTTGAGCATGCTCTTTTCGATCATGTTCTCCAGGCGGTGAAGCTCCGCCTTTTCCTGGTCCACCCGTTCCCTGTAGTACTGCTGCTCCTGGCGCTCCCAGAGATCGACATCGGAGAGGGTGAGGCTCTTGTCGCGGATTCTGGCATCGATGTGGGGCGTGTAGAGGCGGACTTCTTCCGGGGGGAAGATGCTCAGGCGTGTTTCGCAGTCCCGGAACTGTTTCCGGTAATCGTGAATGTCCCGGTCGATATTGTTGACTTCCCGCTCGACGGAGCGGCGCGTGGCGTCCTTTTCCGCAGTGCGGATCGTAAGAGTCGCCAGTTGCTCGCGCAGTTGCTTGAGGCGATCCGAGCTTTGCTCGAGCTCACTTTTTTGCTCCTTGAGGCGCCGGACTTCGGCGTCGTCTTGCTGCCAGTCGAGGGCGGGGAAGGAGTCGAAGCGCAGGAAATCCTGGAGCCGCTCCCGCTGAAGAGTCAACTGCCTTTTGCGGGTATCGATCTCGTGGAGGTTTTTTCCGTTGGCTTCCAGTTCTCTTTCCCGGCCGCTCAGCTCATTTTCAATGGCCCGGATCTTGTCCTGATTGTCCCAGCCGAGGATGAAGCGCCTCCGGTCGTTCAGGGTGTGCCGGTCGTCCTTTTCGTGCCTGGCGTTGCCGCTCTTGGTGAGGCCGGTCTTGGTGATGGCCCGGCTTTCCTTTTGGAATCGCTCCATGTTGTCGCAACAGATGTAGTCGTAGCGGAGGACGAGCTCGTTACGAATCCAGTCGTGGAATTCGGTTCCCTGCTTGATTTCGAGCTTGTGGACCACCGCGTCGTCGTCGGGAGTCTGCCCGACCGAGTACAGCCGCCGCTCGCCGACCCGATGGAATACGATGCGGCCTCCCAGGTAGGTTTTGTTCACATACTGGCTGACGGCCCGATAGTGTTTTTCGGGGACCAGCAACCGGAGGCCGAGGCTGTGGAGCAGCCGCTCGAGGGAGCCCTCCCATTCGCTTTCTTCGTCTCTTACCTTGAGCAGCTCGCCGACGAAGGGGATTTCATTTTCCGGAATGTTCAGATCCTTCAGGATGCGGTTTCGGATCTGGAGGTTTTCGTAGGGGATCTGACTCTTTCTGTGCTCGAGCGACTGGAGCTCCTGGCGCAGTCCCTGGCAACGCTCGCTGAGCTTTCGCCGTTCGATTTGATGTTCGAGGAGCTCCGCTCCCAGCTTTTCGAGCTTTGCATCGATTTCCCGCTTGAGGGTGCTTCCCCGCTGCCTGGAAACGTTGAAAGCGTGTTCGTCGTCACCCGGCTCGATATCGAGGATCTGGGCAAGATTGGTGTATTCCTCGGCGAGCTTGTGCTTGCGCTCCAGCTTTTCCTCGAGACGCCGGATCTCCTGCTCGAGCTCCCGCATGCGCTGGCCCGCCGCATCGGTGCTGATGGCGATCTCGAGATCTCGTTGCTCCTTTCGAAGGTCCTCGAGCTGCTGCACCGTTTCTTCCAGGCGATGCCGGACTTCGGTCATCTGTTGCTCGCATTGGGTTGCCGCTTCATCCAGGAGAGCCATCTTTCGCTGGGCAAAATAGGCCGGAACGGCTTCGACGCACCATTCCAGCTCCTGGATGCCTTTTTGGGAGTCTTCATAGCGGGCGACGCCGGCGATGAGGGGCTTGAGCTGGGCGAGCTGGCGCTGCGCCTTCAGCATGGCGTCGTGGGAGCGGGTCAGGTTTTCATAGTTGGCGCGCAGTTGATCGATCTTTTCATGAACATCGGTCCGATCGAGCATGTGAGTGCGCACGAAGTCGTTGAGATCGCCGATCTCCTTTATGGCCACCGTCTGATTGAAGAGCTCGAGCGCCTTTTCGGAGCGAAAGCCGAAGGTTTTGCGCACCTGCCTTCCGTACTCTCCGAACTGGTCGAAGACGTCCACGTTGGGCATGGCTCGAAGCCGTTTCTTGAGCTCGGAGATGCTCGAAAAGTTGCTGAAGTGCTGCTCGATTTGCAGCTCCTCGCGGGCGAGTACGAAGAATTTTCTTACCGCTCCATCCTGAATCCAGAAGACTTGGGCCAGGGTCACCCGCTTCTTGTAGCCTTCGTTGTAGAATTGGGCGAGGAGAACGGAGTAGTCGTCCTTCGTTCGCAGGTATTGTGTTTTCGAGGCGGAGCCGTCTCCGCTCTTAACTTTCCCATAGGCTCCAAGAACGTAGGTCCTCTCGTCCCGCTCCTTGCGGCGGTCCGACCCGGAGGCCTGGTTGTAGGTCCGTTTTACGTTGGGGACGAGAAGAGTCAGAATCGCGTCCACCAAGGTCGATTTGCCCGAGCCGTTGGCGCCGGTCAGGAGGGAAGTGCCGCCGGCGGGCTCGATGGTCCAGATGCGGTTGTGAAAGGTCCCCCAGTTCCAGACTTCGAGCCGATGCAGGCGGAATCCGGCTTTCTGGTCATCGGTCTCGAATTCAAACATGAGCTGATTCTGCATAGGCTTTCATTTTCTCTTTGATGTCAAAAAGAATGTCCGCGGAAATTTTCGCTTTGAGAATGCGACGGACTTCATACAGGTTTTCCTCCGCACCCGTCAAGCGCTTGAGGAAGCCAAGGTCGGCGGTCTGTTTTATGATGGCGTCGAAAGTCCGGAGCATGCGCACTTCGTCGGTTCGCTCCTTGAAAAAGGGCCGTATGAGATCGTTGAGGTCGTCCGTATGGAGCACGAGCCGCGTCGAGCCCGAGGCGCTGGTGTCGAATTGCTGCAGCCTTTCGCGCAGGAGCACGCAAAGCAGCGTGACGTGAAAGGAAAGCCTGTCCCGGCGAACCAGGCGGGGAAGGGGCCTGGACGGCTCCTGGCCTTCTTCGTCTTCTTCATCGTGCTGGCGCAGATAGGCATAGCCTTCCGGCTCGTCGATATAGACCTGAACTCCGATTTTCTCGAAATACTCCTGAACGGACCTGGCATGCCGTAAGAGCATATCCCAGTGAGCGGTCTCCTCCTGGTAGAGCACGTCCTGCAGGAGCTTGATCAAAACCGGAGCGTACGGCAGAATGTTTTCTTTTCTCATGATTCTGGATCTTTTTCCCTCTTGGCGGATTGTCTTTATCGGCTGAACACGACCTGCGGCACGCTCACATACACGAGCTTCTCACCCTCATCCGACGGCTTCAGCATGGCAATGTCTTCCTTCAACGTGTCGTCGATGCGATGTTTGTCGCTCTGCGAGGCAATGGAAAAGTAGGCAAGGATTTCAGGAAGGCCTTTCTGGATCGGGTATTGCTCCGTCAGCTCGGCCAGGGTCAGGCGGCGCTTCCTGAGAAGCAAGCTGGTGAGCCTCTGCTTGATCGACAACTCGTCCACGTGGAAGGGGTCGTAGAGATCATCCATCTCCACGTCCCACGGATCTTCGTCCGCCATGAGGACATCCTCGCTGTTGAAGCCGGGGATCTCCACCGGCTCCCAAAAAGGCCTCTCCATGATCATGCGTACCTGGGGATAGCCTTCGATTCCGATGAATTCTTCCTCTTCGGGAGGATTTTCCACCAGGGCCAGAGCGTGCCTCTTGATTTCGGTAATCAGCTCCATCACGCGCCGATATTCGGGAATGTTGCGGTCATCAAGCACCTTTCGCAGTTGCTCGGCCAGGCGGTGATTTGATTGGACGACTTTCTCTCCGGCGTCGATGAGGCTCGTCTTGATGCGCTTGAGGAGCTGATTTTCCTCGCTCAGCGGTTGCACATCCGGGAGGTTGTAGACTCTTTCGAGGAGCTCTTGCAGATCTTCCTGCTTTGAAGGCGAAAGCAGGAAATCCCAGAAGGTATAGAAGCTGCGCCCCTGATCGGAAGCTTTCAGAGAGTCGTCGGCGTCGATAACGTACTTGACGACGGAGCCTTTCCGCACACCTTCCTTCAGTTGCTGTTCCTGGACGGCCCGGGTGATGTCCCTGAAGTTCTGCTCGACTTCCCGAAAATCCGCCAGAAGGCGTCGGGCGGCATCGTTTGCCTCCAGAAACCGCTCCTTGATCTGAGTGACGTTATAGCGCTGAACTTCTCCCGTCGCCTTGATCCTGTCGATTTCCTTCTGAATGTCCTCTTTCTGCCTTTCCAACTGAGCCAGCCGCGTGGGAGTGTCCTCGGTGCTCCTTACGACGATTTCTTCCAGGATGGAAAAAATCCGCAGAAAACGGGATTCCGTCGCGATAAACTGGCTTCCCTTGAGGTCTTCCAGCCACCCGAGGGCTTTTTCCGTGCCAGGAGTGAGCTCGAAGACCGGGTCGTCGCTGTTGGAGTCGTAGTATTTTCTCAGAAACTGGTGATCGTCATCGCACCAGGTTTCGAGGTAGAGCTGTGCCGACCGTGGATAGAGCTCCGGCTGGATCTCGTGCAGCATTTCCAGATAGTCATCGAGCTTTTCCACCAGTTCCGAGTAGGGGATCCAGATCCTCTGGGAGGTTTTGAACTCCCGGTGAAGAAAGCTGAGGATCAGCGGCGCGCTGTCACTGCGCAGAAGCCTTATGCCTGGAGCATTGCGGATATGGCGCTGGATGCGGTCATGTTCCATGAAATTTTGGGAGCGACTGTCCATACGCCTCGGTTCAACGGTTGAAGAAATCGTGCTTTCTTTGGCCTGGAAGGGCTACAAAGGATTTTTTTCATGTAGCCTTCTGATTTTATTGCATCTAAAGGAGAAGCTCCTCGAATGACGGAAGCGAGTATAGCACTTTTCGCCGCGATTTACCACCCGGTGGAGATGTGGGGGGGCGGGCTCCGCAGGGTGTCAGGTAATTCAAAGCGAAAAGGACAAAAAGGACAAAAAGGACAAAAAGGACAAAAAGGACAAAAAGGCATGAAGGGTATGAAGGAAAGGCATGAAGCTGGAAGGGATTGCTCCAGTTGCCTTTCTTCATTCCTTAACGTCCTATTTGTCTTTTATGTCCTTTATGTCCTTTATGTCCTTTTCTGATTCCTCAATAGCGGCATAAACCGCAAAGTCGATTCGATTTTGACCGAGACGAACCATGCCTTACCGAAAGAGACTTCGGAAGATCCGGTCGTGCAAAGCTTCCTTCTTCGAAAAAAACAGCCGCCTGTTTTTGTCGCGCGCTTCTTTCGCTTCTTCCAAGAAATAATGCAGGACGTGGAGGTCTTCCTGCCGAAGGCGTCCGGCCTTGTGGTCGGAGGTCAGTCGGGCCAGCAGTGCCAGCAGGCCGAAGAGGTAAAGGCTGAGGGTGGTGATTCTGCGAAGGAAGAACTCCTTTTCCTGAGCCTTCTTTCCGTAAACAAGGAGGCCGACGAAGAGCATTCTTCTGATGGTTCGGGCGTTGGCCCTGGCGAGCTTGGCGGCTTTTTGCATTACCTTGTTCTTGTATTTCAGCGGCCACCTGGTTCTCGAGAAAAGATTGCGAAGCAGGAATCCGAGCTGGGAGAATCTGCCGGCGTTCAGCAGCTCCATCTGTTTTGAGATCTTTCGCATGAGAAAGAGAGCCGGATAGATGGAATGAATCTCGGTGGTGCCTTCGAAGACTGTGGCCACTCGAAAATCCCTCATTCGCTTTTCATAGGGCTGCGTGGCAAGGTAGCCGGCTCCTCCGGCGACTTGAAGGGCATCGTAGAGTGTGTCCCAGGCACGGGTGGTGCCGAAAAGCTTGCAGTGTGAGGTCTCGAGGGCGACGTTGGCCAGGACGTCGTCTTCCAGCAGTCCCCCGGCGAAGGCGTTCATGGCGGAGGCAATGGTGCTGTTCACGCGCGCCGTGACCATTTTTTCCTGAACCAGGGGGAAATCCTTGATGGGGACACCGAACTGTATCCTCGAGGAGGAGCGCGCCTTCATGTCCTCGATGGACTGCTCCATCATCCCCACAGAGGAGGCTCCAAGGCCGAGTCTTCCGTAATTGAGAATGGTCATGGCGATTTTGAACCCATCGCCGGGCTTTCCCAGAAGGTTCTCGACAGGCACTCGAACGTCCTTGAACTGGATCGCCGCCGTGGAGCTGACCTTGAGGCCCATCTTGGGCATGTCTTTTCCGATCTTGACCCCTTCCCGGTTCGTTTCTACGATGAAGGCCCCCATGAAGCCGGGCCGCTTCGGGTCCATCTGAGCGAAAACGGTGAGGCCTCCGGCGTAGTTGGCATTGGTGATGTAGGTCTTATGGCCGTTGAGGATGTAGTGAGTGCCGTCCGGGGAAAGCTCGGCCTTTGTTTCGATGTGTTGAGCGTCAGAGCCGATATGAGGCTCGGTTAGGGCGTAGGAAAAGATCATTTCTCCCGTTGCAGCGGGTTTTAGATACTTTTCTTTCTGCTCTTCGGTACCGAAGAGCACAATGCCCTTCACGCCGATGGAAAGATGAGCCATGGATACCAGGGAGACCGCAAGGTCCACCGATGTCAATTCTTCGACGGTTTTCAGGTACTCCCAGAGGTCAAATCCCAGCCCGCCATAGAGCTCGGGAATGGAAATGCCGAAGAGACCGATCCGGCCCATTTCTTTCAACATCTTGTCGGGGATTCTTCCCTCCTCTTCCAGTTGACTGGGAGGGTACTCTTCCATCAATTGCCGGAACGAATCCAGAAGAATCCGTACCTTGTCTCCCGGCTTCGGTGTTCTGAAAGTGCGGAAGACTTCACCATCAAAAGATCCTTGATAGATTCCGTCCAGAAAGCTTTCTGTAGACATAGCGCTCCTTTTTTTGTCGGTGAATCGGTGAGTCGGTGAGTTTGTAAAGCTGTTTACCCATTCACCCATTTACCTATTCACCTATTCTTCCGGCGGAATGAAACGAAGGTTGCCGGCTGCGTTGATCACATATTGCACCTTTCCGTCGCGAAAGAGAATATTCGAAAACTGATAGAACCATAAATTGCCCTGAATGCTGCTCGGGGTTCCCTGCACGGAGAGGACTTCATCCCGGCTCGAGCCGATGGTGAAAAAGCCCCTCTGTACACCGGTATTGGACGGAGTGGAGGGAAGGATGATGATTTTCAGGTTTCCGAAGTAGTTGTCGAAATCCTCCACGTGGCCGTTTTTGAAATGCACTTCGCTGAACCCGAAATACCACTTGTTCCCTTCCACTCGAGTGGGCGTTCCCTGGGCTAGAAGAACTTCATCGGAGGTGGAGCCCAAGGTAAAAGAGGGGCGAGGGTCTTTAGGGGGTGGGGCCGAGGGCTTGAGGCGCACCTTGAGTGTGCCGTCGAAGTTGTTGTAGCGCCATGCCCGCCCATCTTTGAACTGAACGTCGGATATTCCATAAACCCAGGTCTGGCCGTGGATTCTCGACGGAGCTCCCTGGATACGGAGCACCTCCGCCTGTGTGGAGCCAAGGGTAAAGTAGGCTTCCTCACCGGGGCGGCCGTGAGGCGGCATGGGGCGGCGAATATTTTCCCTGGAAGAATTCCGTTCCGGGGGGGATGTTGTGGGCGTCTCCAGGAGACTGTCTTCATCGGGTGAAGTTTCATTGTCGGAGGGAATATCGTTATCCGGGGCCGGGGCCGTTTTATTGTGGGCTGCTTCGGGAGTGGCGTCCTCGGGGGTACGTTCGGGATGGTGAAAGAGCCGGCTCGGGCCTGGAAGGGAAGTGATGATGGAGATGAGCATGAACAGGAAAAGCATGATCGCGAGGGAGCGCCGGTTTCCGGGTGAGGTGTTCGAGGCGACGGTTTTTCTGATGATCTCCAGGATAGCCGGCCCCGGCGCGTCGAAAAAGAAACGGGCTCTCGCCGTTCTCCTTCTCCTCGCCGTCTTTGCCCTTCGGTTTTGCCCGCGATTTTCCGAAGATGCTTTTCCTGGCGCTTCTCTGCCGGTTTCCGCCCCGGTTGTGGTGCTGGTCTCCTTTTTCGGTTCCGTTTTGGCTTCAGTCCCTGGCTGTCCATTTCCTCCCGGCTCCGGCTGCGATTCCCATTCCAGGGAAATGCGGCGGTAGGCTCCCGTGATCTCCTTGAATTTTTCCTCGGCCCAATGCCGCTCCGAAGAGGTTTCCTGTTCGAAATGATCGGGATGCCAGCGCTTTACGAGCTCCCGGTAGGCTCTTTTTACCTCGGCCTGCGAGGCACGCGGAGCAAGCCCGAAGATGCGGTAATCGTGATCGGAGGCTTTTTCGGATGGACGAGACATTCTTTCCTGTCGGCTGCGCAAAGATAAGTTCGGCCACTCTACGGATTTCCGTGGATGCCCCGGAGCCCTTTACTCGAACGCTCACTGAAAGCTTGAAGGAAGCATGAAAATTCCTGTACAATCAGGTGTCGTTCAACTATGTAAGATCCACATAAAAGATATCTGCTAAGCGAATAATATTCAAGTTTGTCGAGGCCTTTTTCGATAGGGAAGTGGAGGGGCAAAATGGTCTCGATAAAAAAGGAGAACTGGATGGGCGGGGCCGAGTCGTCACCTTTGTTGAAAGAGGTCATAGCAGCAGCCGAGAAACTTCCGCCGTTTCCGGAGGTGGTGTCGAAGGTCATGCCTTTGATTCAGAAGATGGCGCCGCTAAGCCAGATCGAGGCCGTGATCAAGTATGACCAGGCCATTGCGGCAAAGATTCTGGCCGCGAGCCAGAGCCCCCTTTATGCCAGAAAACATTCGGGTGCCTCGCTGAAGGAGGCTATTACCGCTCTCGGAGAGCAGCAGCTCCTTGCGGTTATCATGACGGCTTGTTCATCCCGGTACTTCACCGCTGATACCACGGGCTACGATTTGAGGGAAGGGGAGCTGTGGGAGCATGCCGTGGCTTCCGCCCTCATGAGCGAAATCGTCTGCCGTCACCTGGGGCGGGAAGATACCTTCACGGCCTATACGGCGGGACTCCTCCACGACATCGGCAAAACCGTGCTGCATCATTTCGTGAAAACCAGCTTCGATACAATTCTATGCCTGGTTCAGGAAAAGAAAATGCGCTTTCTGGAGGCTGAGCGGCAGGTGCTGGGCATCGATCACCAGCAACTGGGGGTACTCATCGCACGCCGGTGGGCTTTGCCGGCTGAAGTCCTGGTCGCCATCCGCTATCATCACAACCCGTTGAAAGCGAAAGAGCACCAGGGGCTGGCCGCGCTTATCTACGTTGCCAACCGAATGGTCTCCGCCCTGGGGATCGGTTGTGGCGTGGACGGCTTAATGCAGCCCAACGAAGACGAAGTCTTCGTCAAATTGGGGATCACCAGCCGCATGGTGGAAAAATTCCTCATGGAGCTGCTCGTCGCTTTCAGGGAAGCGAAGGAATTCCTTGCCGCCTGATTCAGGAATTCGTATCTTTTAATCTTTTTCTGCATCGAAGAAGTAGCTTACCTGGACGCGTGGGTTCAGATAGGCGTAGATTTCCGGCGGGAGCTGAGAGGGGCGGATACTGCGGACGATGCTCAGGTCGGGGTCGTCGTTCAGATCCCAGATGAGGGCTTCCTTTTTGGGGACTTCCGGGTCATAGACGAGCAGGTTGGGACGAAGCTGATTCTCCATGTTGATCGAGACAACCATCCCGATGATTTCATTTGATAACTGCACGATGGTTCCCGGAGGGTATACGCCCATGCAGCGAATGAACATGGAAAGCAGGCCGTGGTCAAATTGATGGCGCAGATTGCGGAACATGTGCGCCAGAGCTTCATGGGGCGCCATGGATTGGGCGGGATCTCCCTGATTGCACAAATTGTCATAAGCGTTGGCTACGGATATGATTTTGGCGAGAAGAGAAATCTGATTACCCCTCAGTCCGTCGGGATACCCCTTTCCGTCATTTGATTCATGGTGCTGCCTGATAACCTTGAGGGCCTCTTCGGGGAAGCTCTTGATCCGGGAAGCGATCTCCTCGCCGTATTTCGGATGGAGGTGCACCAGTTCACGCTCGGGCTGGGTCAGTGGGGTCTTCTTGTAGAGAATCTTCTTGGGAATGCGATATTTCCCGATGTCATGAAACACGGCTCCCATGCCGAGCCATTGCATCATTTCAGCTCCCAGCCCATATTCCTTTGCAAGCAAGAGCGATAGAATGCCCACGTTCAGGGTGTGGTAGTAGACGCCTTCATCCTTCCCCTTGATATTCATCAGGTGCAATACGACTTCCTGGTCGGAAAGAAGGGTATCGACCATCCCATGTATCAGGTCTGAGGCCGTTTCCGCCGCTTCCTCCGATCCCGTCACCAGGTTTTGCATGGTGGCCTTGATTTGATCGAAAGTCTTCTGGTAGCGCTTTTCACAACGCTGAATCCGCAGGTTTCGCTGCTTGAACTGTTCGATACGCTCCTTTTTGAGGTGCCAGAGGGCGTCCGAAAGGGGGCTTTTCTGAGGCTTGGGCTGCGGACGAGGGCTTTGCGCCTGTGTTTTCGAGGGAGGAGCCGGCTGTCGCTCGCTTTTTTCAGGTATCCACACAACGTGAGTCAATCCCAGCTCTCTCAAGGCTTCGATCTGATCGGCATTCTTGATCTTGAAGCTGTTGAGGAAAAAGGGATGCTCATACCACTTCAAATCGAGGTGAATGTAGACACCCACTTTCAGATGCTCTATCGGAACACGTTGTGCCGGCATAATGTTCTCAATGGAATGAGGGAAACGCTTCATCGGGCCCGAACCGCACGAGTTCAAATAATTCTAAACGACATCGTTTTCTCTAGCAAGCTTTCAAGATTGCCGGGGCTGGGAACGGAGAGCCCGGCGAAATCACGGTCAGCCGCCGGCAAGGTGCGCCCTGATGACTTCCATGACCGCGGATGTGACATCATCGACGTCCTTCGGCGACATGGCTGGAAAAATGGGCAGGCTGAGTATGCGCTCATAAGCGCGCTCCGCCGCGGGGCAGTCTCCGGGGCCTGTGTGGAAGCGTTTTCGGTAGAAAGGGTGCAGGTGCACGGGGATGTAGTGCACGTTGACACCGATGCCTCGGGCTCTCAGGTCCGAAAAAATCCTGGATCGGTCGGCTTTGAGTAGAGCCTGCTCGAGCTGAATTACGTAAAGATGATAGGCATGGGAAACGTTTTCGCGCCTTGTGAGGCTATTGAAGGCCTCCGAGGCTGCAAAGGCGGCGTCGTAATTGCGGGCGATCTCCTGGCGCCGGGCGATCCAGCGGGGCAATTTGCGCATCTGGCTGATGCCCAAAGCGCATTGGAAGTCCGTGAGACGGTAATTGAAGCCCAGGTCCACCATCTCGTAGTGCCAGGTGGCCTGTTCCGAGCGCTCCCTGTGGTCCGTCGTGATGCCGTGATTACGAAAGAGGCGCATTTTTCCGGCGAGAGCGGGATCTCCGGTCACGATCATTCCCCCTTCTCCCGTTGTGACATGCTTTACGGGATGAAAGCTGAAGACCGTGAGATCGGCCAGGGCTCCCACTTTTCCGCCCTTGTATTCACCTCCGAGGGAATGGCATGCGTCGGAGACGAGCGCCAGTCCGTGGCGTGAGGTCAGTGCTCTCAAGGCGTCGTAGTCGCAAGGGTGTCCGGCATAGTCCACGGCCACGACGGCTTTTGTTCGAGGCGTGATTCGAGCCTCTACGGAGCCGGGATCGATGAGGAGGGTGTCGGGCTCGACGTCTGCAAAGACCGGGGCTCCCCCTTGGTAGACAACCGCATTGGCGCTGGCGGCAAAGGTCATGGGCGGGACTATGACCTCGTCGCCGGGGCCGATCCCTATGGCATACATGGCCGCATGCAGGGCCGCCGTTCCGCTGGAAACGGCGACTGCTTCACCTGCACCGGTGAAATCCGCAACCGTCCGCTCGAAGGCGGCCACCTTCGGGCCCGTGGTCAGCCAATCCGAGCGGAGGACCTCGACGACTTCCCGTATGTCTTCCTCATCGATCCACTGCCGACCGTAGGGAATGGCCGGGCGCGGGCTGCTTGGGTCCGGTGAAGTGTTGTTTGCGTCCGGTATCGAGACTTTCAACGATGTGCGCTTCGGGGGCTCCATAGACGATTCTCCTCAGATCCTCGACGGTCATCCACTCGTCATTGTTCTTGCTGACGTAAACGAAACCCTCCGGGACATTCACTCCTGTCTTGTAGTTCTTTCGCTCCCACCAGGAGTAATCCGGCAGCACCACGTACATACCATCATACATGATAGTGTTTCTACCTTCTTCTTCCATGATGAGGACTTCGTGGAGCTTTTCCCCCGGTCTGATTCCGATGGTCTCGATTTCACACTCGGGTGCCACGGCTTTGGCAAGATCCATGAGCCGCATGCTCGGGAGCTTCGGGATGAAGATCTCTCCGCCCTGCATGTGGCGCAGTCCGTTGAGGGCGAGCTCCACGGCCTGGTCGAGGGTTATCCAGAATCGCGTCATTCTGTCGTCGGTGATAGTAATCTTGCAAGTCTTCTTCTGTCGCAGGAAGAGAGGGATGACGCTGCCCCGGCTTCCGATGACGTTTCCGTACCGGACACAACTGAAGATCGGGCCCGGCCTCTTCGAATAGGCATTGCCCTGGATGAAGATCTTCTCGGCACACAGCTTCGTTGCCCCGTAAATATTGACGGGATTCACAGCCTTGTCGGTGCTGAGCGCCATCACTTTCTTGACTCCCGCGTCAATGGCGGCGTCAATGATGTTCTGTGCCCCGTAGATGTTCGTTTTTACGGCTTCGAGCGGGTTATATTCACAGATGGGCACATGCTTAAGGGCCGCGGCGTGAACGACGATATCCACCCCTTCCATGGCGCGTTTGAGGCGGTCCCGGTCCCGTACGTCTCCGATGAGGTACCGTATGTGCTGTTCGCCAAATTCTTGACGCATCTCATGCTGCTTGAGCTCATCCCGGCTGAAGACCCTGATGGCTCTGGGATGATATTTTTCGCTCATCATTCTGCAGAAGTGTTTTCCAAAAGACCCCGTTCCCCCGGTCAGAAGAATAGTCTGTTTTTCCCAGTCTATCTTGCCGGAAGTGCTCGATTGCCCGTCGCCGAGGATCTCTCTTGCCTGGCCGATGCTCTTCTTCTGGCCGTGGACTATTTCCTTGATCTTCAGGAGCGATGCGATATCTCCCTCGGAATATCTTCTTTGCCCTCGCTCGCTCTTTTCCGGTTTGACGAAATCGGCGAATTCCTTCTGCCAGTGCCGAATGGTCGACACGGGGACTTCCACCCTCTCACTCACTTCCTGAATTCGGTAATTCATCTCATACCCCCTTTGCTTGCACCCGGAACCGCCATCCGATTGCAACCTTTGCGCTGTCGCGATGACTCGAAGTTGAATGTAACAGTCGGTTTTACTTTACATGCAGGAGCTGTGCCTGAAGATGGAGCCGGCGTCTATCTTTCTGAAAGTGTTTGCAGCTCACAGGGTTAGGATCTCGGACGGATATGCTGGTTGAAACCTGCCACAAGACTCCCTGCGCGTAATTGACGCCAGAGGGAAAGTTCTGCCTGGAGGAGGTCGATCTTGCCATCTTCTATATCTCCGAAGTACAAATCGGTCTAATATGGTACACTGAAGCGTAGAGAGGATCAAAGCCCAAGGTAAAGCTTTCCATGCTATAATGCAGGAGAATCGCGAGCTGTCAAGATCATGACATGAGTATGGCAGCCGCACCGTTGGTGTGGCTGTCGAAGGGATGGCCGGGTGATGTTTTGCGAGGTATAGAGCTTTTCCATCCACGGGAATATCCGTGAAGGAGGATGACATGCTAATGCCATTGGAAGATAGAGTAGATACTCTCGAGACTGTATTGGGACATTTCATGGTTTCGACAGACGTAGCTCTGAATCGTATGGAGCGAGGTTTGAGAGAGTTCAAGGATGAGATGCAGAAATTCAAAGTAGAAGCGGAGCTGGATCGAAAATACATGAACAGGAGGTGGGGCGAGCTTGCGAACAAAATGGGGACCGTGGTCGAGGACATAGTGGCTCCCAACATCAGGGGCATGGCCAGGGAATACTTTAAGAGCGGAGATCTGGAATTTTTCGGTGTTCGCGTAATGAAAAGAAATGCTGCCGACAGGTCTCTGCGCAGGGAATTCGACGTGATCGCAGTTTCCGACGAGTATTTCATAATCAACGAAACGAAATCGAAGCCGAACGAGCAGCATGTGAGAGAGTTTGTCGATCTGCTGGGTGAAATAGGCCAGTACTTCCCTGAATACGCCGACAGGAAGCTCATTCCCGTATTTGCCTCACTTTATATGACTGAGGAAATTGTCAGGTTTTTGACCCGCAATAGAATATATGCAATGACCATGAAAGACGATACGATGGGTCTCGCCAATTTTGGGGATTTTGAGCTTTGATCGTCAACCGGGCCATGCCGAGCCTGCTTTCCCTGGTGACACATCGAGAGCCTGAAGCACACGTTCCATGCTGTAAGCTAAAGTGCGGTTCTTGGGGCAATGTCAAAAACATGATAATTGCGCCGTGGAAATCGCGGGATGATCATTGCTCTCGGAGTGGTACGGATGTTGCTTTCATGGGTTGCGAGTATGGCTACCCTTGATATGTCGTTCGCGCGCAGTACGCGGCAACCCGGCTAACGTAAGGATCGCATAAAATGAAAGTCTTTGATTCAGAGTGCAACATTTGTATCGTTCCGGCGCGTGGCGGGTCCAAACGGTTGCCCAGGAAAAACATACATCCCTTCCTGGGAAGGCCCATCATCGACTACACGGTCGAAGCGGCGAGGGAATCCGGTCTTTTTGCAAGAATCATCGTCAGCACGGAAGATCGGGAAATAGGGGAGGTGGCAAGAGCCGCCGGGGCCGAAGTTTATGAGCGGCCCGAACATCTGGCCACGGACCAGGCAGGTGTGGTGGAGGTTTGCCTTCAAACCCTCGAGGTATTGGCGCGGGAAGGCATGAGGCCGGCTCGCCTGTGCTGCCTTTATGCCACGGCGCCCATGCGCACCGCGGCCGACATTACGGGGGCTTTGCAGTTGATGGAGACTTCGGGAGCCAACGGCGTCATGGCCGTTACCTGCTATTCGATTTCCCCCTGTTACGCCCTCATGAAAAACCCAAAGGGCTACCTGAGCTTTGTGTGGCCTGAAATGGCGGAGCTAAAGAGCCAGCAGCTTCCCGAGATCGAGGTGGATAACGGATCTACCTACTGGGTGGACGTCGAGGCGTTCATAGAGCAGAAGACCTTTTATACCGATAGGTTAATCGGCTACTGGATGCCTCCCGAGCGATCCATCGATATCGACACCGCCGACGACCTGGTTTTGGCCGAATATTATGCACGTCGCTTGTTGCACGGCTCTAATCCAAAAATCCTTCCATAAAAAGCGGGCTGATAAAAATGAAAGCTCTGATTTGCGGTCTGGGCTCCATCGGGAAAAGACATCTCGGTAACATGCTGAAAATCCTCGACCCCCATCATGTGCGGGGCGTAGAGCCCAATCCGGCGATATCCGCGGCTTGCCGGCAAGCCTATCCCGTTTGCATTCACGAGATCCTTGCCGAAGGGCTCCAATGGGAACCGGACCTGGTGATGATCTGCACCCCCAACCATCTGCACGTGAGCCAGTCGATGGAAGTCTTGAGCACTTCTTCCGCGGCCCTTTTTATTGAAAAGCCGGTGGGACGGAACGTGGCCGAGGTCCTGCCCCTTCATGATAAGATCGAGGAGACCGGGCGCTTTGCATGGGTGGCCTGCAACCTGCGCTACCATCCCGGCGTGCGTCCCCTTCGCGCCCTCGTGGAAAGAGGAGATCTGGGCCGTATCTTCTATATCCGGTCCCATTTCGCCCACTATTTGCCTTACTGGCGCCCCGACCAGGATTACCGAAAGACATACAGCGCTCAGGCGGCCATGGGAGGCGGCATACTCCTCGATGACATTCATGAATTCGATCTGGCGTTGCTTATGGCGGGACCGCCGCTCCGCGTGGCCTGCATGGCTCAAAACACCGGCTCTCTCGAAACGGACGTCGAGGAGACGGCGGGCATCATCTGCGAGCATCTCGGAGGGACGATGAGCGAGATCCACATGGACTACCTTCGAAAGGACAAGAGCCGGGGAATGGAGGTGGTCGGTGAGGGAGGAACGCTGACCTGGCAGAGCTGGGGCAAGAATCCTGAAGCCGTTCTGGTGACTCGCTTCGATGCCGTGACCCGCCGGCGGGAGATTCTTTTCGAAGGGCACGCCGAAGATCCCAATATCGCCTATGAAATGCAGCGGGACGACCTCATGGACTGCTTGAAGGATGGGGCGGCATCCAAGAGTAATGTGCGGCATGCCATGGATGCATTGCTTTTGGTGGAGGGCTCAAAGGAATCTTCCAGATCCGGGCAGTTCGTTTCGATTGCCGGGAGGGCAGAGAACAGAGGTACAATCGGATAGAAAACGACCATGTTATGGGAAGGAGCTTCAAACCATGATGCGTGAGGACTTGCTCAAGTTTGATAAATCTATCGAGTGGATGCAGAGAGCCCAGAGGGTTATTCCTGCTCAGACCCAAACATTCAGTAAATCCGTCCTCCAATTTTCCTGTGGTGCAAGTCCTCTCTATGCGGCTCGGGGTGAGGGTGCTTTCCTTTGGGATGCCGACGGCAACCGCTACATCGATTTTACCATGGCTCTTTGCCCGTGTATTCTGGGCTACAGCCACCCGGTGGTGAACGAGGCCATCGTGAAGCAGCTTCAGGACGGGATAGTCCTATCGTTGCCCTATCCCCTGGAAGTTGAGGTCAGCGAGCGCCTGGTCGAGCTCATCCCCTGTGCGGAAATGGTGCGCTTCGGGAAGAACGGCTCCGATGTCACGGCGGCGGCCGTGCGTGCCGCCAGAGCTTTCACGGGCCGAAACCGCGTGGCCATTTGCGGCTACCATGGCTGGCAGGACTGGTATATCGCCACCACGACGCGAAACAAGGGCATTCCGCCAGAGGTCGTGAGCCTTTCTCATACTTTCCCTTACAATGATCCGGATGCTTTATCCACTCTCCTCGACACCCATCCGGGAGAATTTGCGGCCGTCATCATGGAAGCCACCGGGATCGTCCCTCCAAAGCCGGGGTACCTGCAATCCGTGCTGGAAATCGCCCACGCCCACGGCGCTCTCGTCATCTTCGATGAGATCATCAATGGCTTTCGTCTGGCGATCGGCGGTGCCCATGAATATTTCAAGGTGCTCCCCGATCTTGCATGCTTCGGCAAGGCCATGGCCAACGGTATGCCCATTTCAGCCCTCGTGGGGCGAAGGGATGTGATGAAGGTCTTCAACGAGGCCTTTTTCTCGTTCACCTTCGGAGGCGAAGCGCTGAGTCTTGCGGCCACTCGGGCCACCATGGATTTCATTCTCGATCATCAGGTGCTCGAAACCATTGCGGTCCGCGGTGAATCGATGATGAACCGGGTTCGAGGGCTTATCAAAAGCAGCGGGCTAGAGGATGTGATGGAGGCTTCGGGTTACGGCTGCCGATGGGTGATCGCCTTCAAAGACCATCCGGCAGGGGATGCCAATGTTCTGAAAACCTTCTTTCAGCAGGAATGCGCCCAGAGGGGAGTTCTTTTTACCGGGTCCCACAATATGGCTTATGCCCATGAAGAAGAAATCATCAGTGCGGTTCTCGATGTGTATACAGAGGTCGTCTCCGGCCTGAAAGATGCCTTGAAGGAAGGAGATATCAAATCGAAGCTCGGAGGGAGTGTGGCTTTACCGGTGTTCCGGAAGCCTTAGGAGGAGAGGGAAGGGTTATGAGCGCAAGAAAGTGCATTCAGATGAAGGACAAGATCATCGGTGACGGCTATCCGGTCTTTATCGTTCTGGAAGCGGGAGCGACTCACAACGGTCTCGAGTCGGCCCTGAAGCTGGTGGAAGTTGCAGCGGAGACCGGCGCCGATGCCGTCAAGTTTCAACTGTCCGATGTAGATCGTTTGATGTCGAACAAGTCGGTTCCTTTTTCCTATAAGATTCTAGCTGATCGGGAAACCGGGAGGGTGGAGGAGGTTACGGAGCCGTTGGACGTGATCTTGAGACGGCGTGAAATGCCGCGCGAAGATTGGGCCGCGGTGAAAAAACGCGCCGATGAGCTCAATTTATTGATGTTTTGCACGGCCGTATTCCCCGAAACCGTCGAGTGGCTGGTGGAAATGGGAATCCCTTCCATCAAGGTCGCCTCGGGGGACATCAACCACACTCCTTTCATCCGCTCCGTGGGAAAGCACAAGGTTTGCGTGCAGCTCGACACGGGAGCCTCCACGCTGGGGGAAGTGGAAAGAGCCGTCGATACGCTGCTCGGCGAAGGTAACGATCAGATCATCATTCACCACTGTCCCTCCGGCTATCCGGCCTACCTCGAGGGAATCAACCTCAATATCATCACTACCCTCAAGCAGATGTTCGAATATCCCATCGCTTTTTCGGATCACAGCCCGGGCTGGGAGATGGACATCGCCGCGGTGGCTCTGGGTGCCAACCTGGTGGAAAAAACCATCACGCTCGACAAAACCACGCGAAGCTGCGAGCATATGTTTTCCCTGGAGCCGCACGAGGTCAAAGCTTTCATTCAGGCGATCCGCTCCATCGAAGTGGCTTTGGGAACGAAGCGCCGCCTGATGAGCCCCGAAGAGCGTGTCAAAAAATTGGCTGCGCGTCGCAGCCTGGTTCTGACTCGGGACCTCGGGGAAGGCGAGAAGATCGAGCTTGCGGATATCGATTTCAAGAGACCGGGAACAGGCATTTCCCCCGAGTACCTGGAACAGGCGCTGGGACTGAGAGTCAACGCCGACCTGAAAGCCGGCAGCATTCTCTCCTGGAGTGATCTCATTTAACCGGCGCGAACGAACGGATAACGCGTTATGGAATCCACGGAATTCAAAGAGTACCTCGAAACCCGGCGATGCTGCCTGCGGGCTTTGACGGCTTACGACGTCAATGAAGCCTACGTGTGCTGGATGAACGATCCGCGGGTGAGCCAGTATCTCGAGAGCCGTTTCACGCCTCATTCCTTGCAGGATTTGAAGGTGTATGTGGAGAAGACCAATGCCGATCCCAATTCCCGCCTTTTCGGGATTTTTGAAAAGGAGGCGGGGCTCTACATCGGGAACGTGAAAATCAGTCTCATCAACTGGCTTCACCGGCATGCCGAGCTGGGAATCCTGATCGGCCACAAGGCCTTCTGGGGGAAGGGCTATGCGACGGAAGTCCTGGCGCAAATCGTGGATTATGCCGGATCGTGTCTCAACCTGCGAAAGCTCACCGCCGGAATCTATGCCAACAACATCGGCTCCATCAAGGCTTTCGAGAAGGTGGGATTTGAGCGGGAAGGCATCATAAGGGAACAGTATTTCTTCAAGGGCGGCTACGTGGACGGTATCCGCCTTGGAATCCTGCTGCAAGGATAGCGATGGATCACCTTTTCATTCGCGCCGATGCCTCAACGGAAATCGGCGCGGGGCATCTGATGCGTTGCCTGGCGCTGGCTCAGGCCTGGAAGGCTCGGGGCGGTCGGGCAACGTTCATCACGGCCTGCGAAAGCGCCGGCCTTTATCGCCGCCTGGTGGACGAAGGCTTCGGGGTGGTCCGGGTGGATCGCTCTTACCCCGATCCCGCCGACTGGAGAGTCTCGGGCGATCACCTGGCGCATTATTCCGGCGCTTGGGTGGTGCTGGACGGGTATCATTTTGACGCCGCCTACCAGTGCCGCATCCGGGAGGCGGGACACCGGCTGTTGGTGATCGACGATATGGCGCACCTGGATTATTACTGCGCCGACATTCTGCTCAACCAGAATATTTATGCCGCGGAGCTGACCTACTCCTGCCGCCCGGAGACGAAAATGCTGCTGGGTGTGAGTCATGCCCTGTTGCGCCGGGAGTTTATGGCGTGGCAGAGCCGGCGCGGGGAAATCCCCGAAACGGCCCTTCGGGTGCTGGTGACGCTCGGGGGAAGCGACCCGGACAATGTGACGCTCAAGGTCGTCAAGGCTTTGCACCTGCTTGGCTCGACCGGTTGGAATTGGGAGGCAAGGATCGTCGCTGGGGCTGCCAATCCGCATCTTGGGGCTCTGCGCCGTGAGATCGGGTTACTGGAAGATCGCATCCGCCTTCTGGCCGACGTGAACAACATGCCCGAGCTGATGGCGTGGGCCGACGTGGCGGTTTCAGGAGCGGGGAGCACCTGCTGGGAGCTGGCGTTCATGGGTTTGCCGGCTCTTTTGCTGGTCCTGGCTGAAAATCAGCGGAGGGTGGCGGCAGCGGTAGCCGCCGGCGGTGCCGGCATCGATTTGGGTGCGTACGAAACGATCTCCGAGGCGGATATGGCCCGTGCGCTGGAGGATTTGATGCAAAACGCCGGGGAGCGCCGGCGGCTGAGCGAACGGGGCAGGCAATGGGTGGATGGCCGTGGCGCCTCGAGAGTCATTGCCGCTCTGCGGGAGGTAATGTCATGAAGACGATCCGTGTTGGGAAAGGCCGAATCGGAGCCGGCTGTCCTTGTTTTCTCGCCGCTGAGATCGGGATCAATCACAACGGAGACATGGCTCTGGCTCATCGGAGCATTGACGCCGCCGCCGAGGCGGGCGCCGATGCGGTCAAGTTTCAGAACTATCGGACGGAGGATTTCCTCTCCGACCGCTCGCTCACTTATGAGTACATTTCTCAGGGAAAGGCCGTCGTCGAAGCTCAATACGACATGTTCAAGAGATGTGAGCTCTCGCCTTCATCCCTCGTGGAGCTGCGCGAGCATTGCGACCGGCGTGGCCTCATTTTCTTCAGCACGCCCACGAACGAAGGGGGTGTCGAAGACCTGGCTCGTGCCGGAGCGCTCCTCCTCAAGAACGGCTCCGACTACCTGGTACACCTGCCCCTGATCCGGGCCATGGCCGGGAGCGGGCTTCCGACCGTTCTTTCCACGGGCATGGCGACCCTGGGTGAAATAGACGACGCCGTGCGCGCCTTTCGCGAGGCGGGAGGCACGGGGCTCCTCTTGCTTCTCTGCACTTCTTCCTATCCCACGCCACCCGAAGACGTTCATCTGCGAAAAATCGCCGCTCTGGCCGCCGCCTTCGATTGTCCCGTGGGGCTGAGCGACCACACGCAGGGCATTGTTGCGGCCGTGGGGGCCGTGGCCCTGGGGGCGTGCTTTATCGAGAAGCACTTTACTTTGGATCGTACTCTGCCCGGGCCGGATCAGCGTTTTTCGTCCGATCCGGCCGAATTTCGCGCCCTGGTCGATGCGGTCCGGGTGATGGAAAAGAGCCTGGGAAGCTCCGAGATCACTCCCACGCCCTCGGAGATGGCCGGGCGGCGGGGCTACCGGCTCTCCTGCGTGGCGGCGGAGGAGCTGAAAGCCGGGCATTGTCTTTCTTCAGCGGATGTAGCGTTTCGCCGCCCCGGCACCGGTTTGCCTCCCAAGGCGCTGGAATGGCTGCTGGGCAGGCGTCTGGCTAATCCCGTCAGCCGTGGACACATCTTTATGCCGGAGGATTTTGCATGAGCGAAGCCAGGACCTTCGATCCTGTTTGGGAAGAGCGTTTCAGCCGCGGCCATTTCAGCCGCTACCCCTGGGACGTGGTGGTGAGCTTTGTTTTCTCCAATTATCCGCGTCACAAGCCACGCCGGGAAGTGCGCATTTTCGAGGCCGGCTGCGGCGCCGGGAACAACCTCTGGTTTGCCGCCCGCGAAGGGTTCCTGGTGGGAGGCGTGGACGCTAGCCCGACCGCCATAGCCAACGCCCGCAAGCGCTTCGAGGAAGAGGGCCTATCGGGGGATTTCCGCACGGGTGATTTCACCCGTTTGCCTTTTGAAAGCGATACCTTCGACCTGGCCCTGGATCGGGCGGCCATCACCTGCTGCGGCTTTTCAGCGGCCAGGGCCGCCGTAGCCGAGGTGCGGCGGATTCTGGTGCCGGGAGGCCGTTTTTTTTTCAATCCCTACAGTGACAGGCACAGCAGCTTCGTTTCAGGACACTACGGGCCGGATGGGCTCAAGGTGGACATCGGTGAGGGAACCCTTGTCGGCGTGGGGCAGATCTACTTCTACAGCCGCCGGGAGGTGGATGCGCTCTTCTCCGAGGGCTGGAAGCTTCTGAGCGTCCAGCACCTCGAAATTGCCGAACAGCTCCGGCCGGAATATTTGGTCCATGCGGAATGGCGGGTCGTCGCCGAAAAAGTGGAGTAGCAGGTCCCATGGAGACTTCGATTCAACTGCGACCGGCTGTGCTCGAAGATGCCGGGATGATTTTCCGATGGCGAAATGATCCGTTCATCGTGGCCCGTTCCTCCTTTCAACGGGAAGTGCGATGGGATGAGCATCTCAAGTGGTTTGAGGAAACGATCCATGGTGAGCGCCGAAAGATGTTCATCATCGAAAGGGAAGGGCGGCCGCTGGGGCAGGTCCGGTTCGACCGGCTGGCCGAAGGGGTACTCGCCATTTCCGTCTATTTGCTCGAGGAATCCACGGGCAAGGGATACGGGATCGAGGCCGTCCGCTCGGGCTGCGCCAGGATCTTCGGGCTCCCGGATGTTCAAAGGATCATCGCCTGCGTGCGCCGGGACAATCACCGCGCCCGCTCGGCGTTCATCAAGGCGGGCTTTCTGGAAGAAGGCGATGCGGGGCTCTGTCCGGATGCGCATTTTACGCTTTCGCTCTCTCGAACGAAGGTATGGAAGGAAGATGATCGGCGCATAGCAAGCTTCTATGCGGATCTCATTGCGCGCTACGGTGTCGATGCGCGCGCCCTGGATTGGGGAAGCCGCGAATCCCAGAGGCTGCGGTTTGCGGTTCTGGCACAGGTGGGGTCTCTGGCTGGAGCCCGCGTGCTGGATGTCGGCTGCGGCATGGGGGATTTTCTGGGCTGGCTGACGGAGGCCGGGATCGAGGTCGATTACACGGGCATCGATATCACCCCCGGCATGATCGACATAGCGAAGCGGCGCTTTCCCGCCGGCCGCTTCGAAATCCGAAACCTTCTGGAAGACGGGCCGGCGGAAGTCTACGACTATGTTTTTGCAAGCGGCGTGTTCTATTACAGGCAGACCGAGCCCGTGGAATTCATGCGGAAAATGATCGAGGCCCTGTTTTCCGTGGCGGGTGAGGCTGTCGTGTTCAACTCCTTGAGCGCCTGGTCGCCGGGCCGGGACCCGGGCGAATTCTACGCCGACCCGCTGGAGACGATTCAGTTTTGCCGGAGCCTGACTTCCAGGATGGCCTTGAGGCATGATTATCATCCGAGGGATTTCACTCTCTATTTATACAAAAAGGAGTACAGGAAGGAGTACGGGCCGTGATTGTATCAATCATGCAGCCTGCCTACCTACCCTGGTTGGGCTATTTTCATCGCATCTCCCTTGCCGACGTACACATCGTTCTGGACCACGTGCAGATCGACAAGAGCAGCAAAACCGGGTTTACCAACCGAAACAAGATCCGCACCAGGGATGGTTGGTGCTGGCTCACGGTGCCCCTCCTGACGAAGGGGAAGGGCGCGGATCTTCTCATCGATAGCCTGGAGATCGCCAACGACACCTCCTGGGCCAGGAAGCACTGGGCAGCCATCCGGCACAGCTATGCCAGAGCACCCTATTTTGCCGGGCACGCGCACTTTTTTGAGGATATCTACAGCCGTGAGTGGCCCTGCCTGGCGGAGCTGATGCGCGAGGTGACGGCCTATCTTCTCAATGCTTTCAGCATCCGTACGCCGATTCTTTTCAGCTCGGAGATGAAAGTGGAAGGGAAGAAGGATGGGCTCATCCTGAACCTGTGCCGTGCGGTGGAGGCCACGGTCTATATTTCAGGCCCCTTCGGCAGGGGCTATCTTAGGGAGCCTTTGTTTGAAGAGGCGGGAATTCGCGTGGTTTACCACGATTATGATCATCCAGCCTATCCCCAGTCGTATCCCGGCTTCGAACCGTACATGTCCGCCGTCGATCTGCTCTTCAACTGCGGCCCTAAAAGTTATGAGATCTTGTCCCGCGGTCAGAAAGGAGCTCTCTCTTGAGATCCTCTCCGGCCCGTATTTTCCGCTCTCCAGCTCCCATCCTCTCCGTGCATCAAGGGGGTTCTCCGTATGTGTATCGCTCATGAAACCTGTCTGGTCGTGGCTGCCCATCCCGACGATGAAGTCCTTGGCTGCGGGGGCACCGTTGCCCGGCTTGCCGGGGAAGGGGCACGAGTCTACTTTGCTATTCTGGGAGAAGGTGTTACATCTCGTTATCGGCATCGGGAAGAGGCTGATCCGATGCTGGTCCAAGCCCTGCGGAGCCGCAGCGGAGAGGTTGCCCGGCTCCTGGGAGCGCGGGACATCTTCACTCACGATCTGCCGGACAATCGCTTCGATACGGTGCCCCTGCTGGACATTGTCAAGATCATCGAAGAGCTGGTCGATCGTCTGAAGCCGCAGGTCATCTACACACACCACGGTGGTGATCTCAATATCGATCACGTGCTCGTACATCGTGCCGTTTTGACGGCGACCCGCCCGGCAGGAGGAGCCGATGCGGTGAAGCATATCCGCACCTTTGAAGTGCCTTCTTCGACGGAATGGGCGTTCGGCCAATTTCCGCCGGCCTTTCGTCCCAACATATTCGTCGATGTGAGCGGTACCCTGGAGGTCAAGATCAGGGCGATGGAGATTTATGAGTCGGAGAAGCGAGTCTTTCCGCATCCCCGTTCTCCCGAGGCGCTGCGGGCTATCGCCCGGCGATGGGGGAGTACGGTCGGACGTGATGCGGTGGAGGCTTTCGAGCTGGTGCGCTCCGTTGTGTAGGATAGCGCATGCGCCTGGTTTCGATGCGGCATGAGGGTATGACAAGGACGTCGGGACCCCGGGATGGAAAGAGGCTTCACGAGTGAGCCTTGTTTATCGAGTGTGAAGGAGAATATATGGAAGCTGCAGACCTGGCGAGAAGAGATCTCTTCAAGAAAAATCTCGAAGCACTGAAAACGAAGGATCCCGGGCTGGCACAAAGGATAGATGCCTTCGCCAAGGGGCCCTCCGGGTGCCAAATGAATAGAAGCCAGGATGGAGGCCCTGTCTTGATCGTCAAGTCAAATGGCATGGAGCTCCCTCTGGAAAGCCTCCGGAGTCCGCGGGAGGAGGCTGTCGCTTATCTGGCGACCAAGAAAAAAGATCTGAAGAATCCGAGAATTGCAATCTTCCTGGGACTGGGCACGGGCTATTTGCTGGAAGCGTTCTTGAAGGATCGCCCCACGCACAATCATCTTGTTTACGTCATCGAGCCGGATTTGACCATCCTGTGTGCCAATATGTTTTTGTCGGACATGACTTTTCTGTTCACAACGCCCTGGATCAAGTTCATCGCGGGATTGTCTCCGGAGGAGCTTTATCCGCGGATATATGAGGAATTCAACCAGTACGTGCCATACGTGCGCACGATTGCCCTGCTGGAGCATCCCGTCGAATACAACGTTGCCAAGGACTATTTCCAGCGATGTACGCGGATCGTTCGGGATGCCGCAAGAGAAGTGCTTACCCGTTACGGCAACAGCCCGGAGGACTCCCTGCGGGGTATTGTCAACATGCTGGATAACGTTCAGAACATCATTCGCTACCCGGGGGTCAAGGCCCTGGAAGGCCGGTTCGCCGGCAAGCCCGCCGTGATTGTTGCCGCGGGGCCGTCCCTGGAGAAAAACGTCGATCTGCTCCGGGACGTGCAGGACAAAGCCGTGATCATCGCCTGCGATGTCATGCTGAAGGGTTTGCTGAAGCGAGGAATCAAGCCGCATTTCCTCGTATCCGTCGAGCGGATTCCGGACCTGTATCATCTCTTCGAGAACGTACCCGCGGAGGAGGTTGAGGATACCTGGCTGTGTGCCTGTCCGGTCATCTTCGCCAATAACTTCGATGTTTACCAGGGACCCAAAGTGATCGGCTACAGGAATTTTTCCCATTTCAAATGGCTGAACGTGGAAAAGGGCATCCTCGACAGCGGTCCTTCGGTCATTTTTCTGGGCACCAAGTTGGCGGAGCTCATGAAATGCGATCCGATCATCCTGATCGGACAGGACTTGGCTTACGGGCGGGAAGCCAGCACCCACACGGATCTGACAACTTACGTAAACGAAGATGCCAGAGGACAGCTCGCTCCAAATCAGATGGGCGCTTTCGAAGTTGCCGCCAATGATGGAGGGACCGTGCCGACCAATCTCATCTGGTACTCCATGATCAAACACTACGAGCTGGATATTGCCGCCTATGCGGGAACCTATGTGAATGCCACCGAGGGGGGCGCAAAGCTTCTCGGAGCCAAACTCATGACACTGGCCGAGGCCATTGACACCTACCTGGGGGAGTCCTTCGCTCCCGGAAAACTGGTAAGAGAAATGCTGCAATATCCGCCCGATGACAACAAGATTCGAGACGCGGTTACGATCCTCGATCAGGTGCGGGTAACGCAGAAGTTCATCCAGCAGACCATTGACAAGTGTACCCGTGCCCTCAAGGTGATCGACAAGCTTGAAGCGAAGATCGTCAAGCGGATTCGAAGCCGGGGAGGAGAGGGCTACGTCTCGGTAAGCGATGTTTCCTCCGCGGAGGCAGTAGCGGAGACCCTGGGCAAAGTGCTTCGCATGAAAGAGGAGATCATCAACAAGGACAAGATGTTCTATCTTTTTCTGATGCACTATATTCAATCATTTTTGTTCCAGACGGACATCGATGCGATTGCCGCGCCGGAGAAATTCGATCTTCCCCTCGAACAGAACTTTTATGTTATCCAGGTCCAGAAGACCTTTTTCAAGGTGCTGATCGGCCTCATTCAAATCATCCGGCAAGCTCTGGATCGTACGGGAGCCAATCTGGACAGTTGGCTGGCGGAGCTGAGGGGCGAGGAGATGAAAGGGCAGGCTCCCGCGAAGAGTGTGGGGGCAAGAAAAAAGTGAGCTTTACAGCAGGCTCTTAGCTGGAATCCAACTACACAGCGAGCTTTATGGATTCCGGCCAAGAGCATGCCGGAATGACGATAGAATCGTTACCCTGATCTGAGCCAGCCGGCAAAGAGATTCGGTCATCAAGCCCCCGATCAATCAACTGAAATGTGGATTGTTTTGATTCGTAGTATTTTTGCCGATTCGGCAAGTCGGTCATCCGCAGTGACAAAAGTCAATGATTCCGATGAGGCAATTGGCCCCCTCTTTTTTCTTTCAATCTACAGGAGCCGAAAAATTTCTTTTTGAAAAAGACTAAAGTTTTTTTGGTGAGGCGCCGATAGGATGATTGAATAGAAAAGCAAAAGCCAATCGAGGGCCGGAGAGAGTAGCCGGCTGATGGACGAAAAAACGGAATCTGCCTGGTGCACGGGAAGACATCAGGCGGGTCACAGTGAAAGGAGGTGACAGGGGAAGCCAGGACAACCATAGCAGTGTGATCGAACCAGACGACTTGTCGGGCCAAGGGAAAGGATTCCCAAGGGACTTGAGCATCAGGGAGGATTAGATCATGCCTCGTTTGCCTTCACTCTCGATTGTCAAGAATATGACGTTCTTGGGAGCGCAAAATGCGTTCCGTCGGAGCGTCAATCATCCAAGAGAATCCATATCCAGATTTTTTACAAGGCTCCGTATCCGTATCCGTGTCATGGCAAATGCCTCTTTGGGTTTGCATGTCTTACGGGGATGTGCGCGGATGAGTGCAGTGGGTTTCCACGTGCCTATGCCTGCGCTGAAGACCGTGTGATATGCCGTGGATAGGGCTTGCAGCCGATGAGCTGATCAGGGCTGTCGGGTTGCGTGGAGCAGGTGAGCTTATTGGTCCCGAGTGGAGGAGCTCCGACAGGAGTCGGGGCGGATTCAGAGGGGTGTGTTGCGTGCTCCATCTGAAGAAGCATGATCTGAGGGAATATAGGCCTGTCAAGCGATTTACCGCTTGAGCGGAGTCGGGGGAGGACTGCGGTTACGTAAAGAACACTCCTTTTAGGAGGTACAGGAAGAGCTGTGCGTTGGCTTGTGGGGCTGTGACGCTCCCGTGCGCACGGTTGACGGCTATGAATGGCCTGGAGTGGACTGTCTTTCCCACGACATGGAGACGACTGTCCTTTGACGCTGAAGTATCCTTTTGCGTGTCGGAGGTGGTTGAATCAGGAGGACAGGCTCGTCCGGCATCGGAAGCTTCGGCTTACGCGGTGTGTGCCGGCTGTGCCCTGCCGGCAAGAGGATTCCCGAGGTGGTGTTTGGGAACGGGGGGTGGGGCTCGGTGGACGGGTGTGTCCTGAAAAAAGGGGTATGGAAGGGAAGGCGTGAGATGGAATTGTCCGGCTAGTATGCGGGCAGGAGAGGTATGGCGTGGATCATAGTGGAAGGAGGTGATGATGGACTCTTCGGCGTAAGTACGGGATATACTTGAATCAACGTTAGTAGTCGACCCAAGGGAAAGGATTCCCGCGGATCTTTTGTATCAAGGAGGATAGATCATGCCTTGGTTACCATCACTTTCAGTTGTCAATAATATGGCGAGTTTGGGAGCGCAAAACACGTTCCATCAGACCGTCAACAATCTTCAAAAATCTGTAGGAAAACTCTCAACCGGACTCCGTATCAACAGTGCGTCGGACGATCCATCGGGGCTGGCCATATCCGAGCGTATGCGCACCCAGATCCGAGGACTTTCGCGCGCCTCCGCCAATGCTGAAGACGGCGTGTCCATGCTGCAAACGGCGGAAGGGGCTCTCAACGAAACCCACTCCATCTTGCAGCGCATGCGTGAACTGGCCGTGCAGGCTGCCAACGGCACCCTCACGTCCAACGACCGTACCGAGATCCAGAAGGAAGTGGATCAGCTAAAGCAGGAAGTGGACCGGATTTCCACTTCCACCGAGTTCAACACCAAGAAGCTCCTGGACGGCAAGGGCGCCGGCCTGTGGAGCAGCAGCGACGCCGATACCCGGGCCGTTATCGTGGGGAAGGTCGCCGAGGGCAACTACAAGCTCTCCATCGACAATGCTCCCGGGGTGAACGAAGTTCAGAAGACGGATATCTTCAGCTATAAGTACCAGACCCAGAGCGCTCAGAACTTCAGCGCGGGTACATCGGCCACGGCCGCGGTGAGTGGTCCCGGAGTGAGCCACATATCGGCCGTCCTGTCAACTCAGGACATGATTGCCGGTGAGGTGAAGCCATACAGCACCTCGACGACGACCTTCGAGATCGGCGCGAGTGTGGATACGCTCGAGAGCACCATGTACCAGACGACCCTGGAGAATACCTCCACGGTGAGGGCTTCGGTCGATGTGGTGGGAAGCTACGTGGATGGCGGCTCATCGGCGCAGGACGGAGTGGATGTAAAAAACATCGCTTTCAGCACTGCCACGGGGAGCACTTCCGGAGCCGTTACCGCCCAGTACATTCAGCTCGAGGTCCTCGGCAGCACCACTGCCGTGCAGACCAACCAGGTGAGTGTGCGCTGGTCCAACGATCAGGGGGCAACCTGGAACATAGCGGACACCACGAACGGTGTCGCAACGCTTGGAAGCGCGGCCGGAACGGCTCGGGCCCTGGTGATCAGCCTGTCGGGCTCCGTTACCTCGGGAGACAGGTACCTCTTCTCCCTCACCAGGTCGTCGGCAGCTTCCTGGGGGGATGCAACGGGAATCAATACCGTCGATATTCGCACCAATATGGTCGATATCAACAACTACGGAACTGGAAGGGCCGTAGAGAGTGTAAATACGCAGTTCTGTGGCCAGCAGACCTTTGTCGGGGTCGGAGACGCCGGGTCCGGTACGATCATCGACCGCTACAAGGCAACGGTGGCCGGGGTTCAAGTGGGTACGGCGACCTCGACGGCAATCACGGCCAGGGCATCGGTTGTGGATGTGTTCGACTCGGACGGCAGTATGAATGCCCATGGCTTCAGCATTGCCATGACCAACGATATCGGAACCGTGACGGCCCTCTCGTCTCGACAGGGAAATCTCTATGTCACGGTTGTGAACAGTGCCTTGGTGACCTTCCATTCCGATGCGGACCAGACGGAGCGGCAGGCAACCTGGGGCGCCAATTACGGGACCATCGTGATCTCGGATACGGCGACCATCTTCAGTGGAGCGGGTGCTACCCTGACCGTCACCTTGTCGGCGGGAACAACAGCCCAGGCTTCCGCCGGTTACAAGTTCGTGGTGAACTATCACGGCTCTTCCAGCGGAACGGGCGTTGCGACTGCCCTGGTTCAGATCTCGGGGACCAAGAGCAACGATTACCGGGAATCGGTGGTTTTCAACCTGAGTCCCGCGAAGGATTCAGCCTTTTTCTCCTGGGGGAGCATGACCGGGATCGCGGCGACCACAGCCGGTCTGACCGTCCTTCGAAACAACACGACGGCGAGCGGTACCGTGGGCTATGCCAGCCAGTTTTCGGTGGCCGGAGTCGATTGCGCCAGCGGCACCTTCAGCCAGGGGAGCATCGAGCTCCAGTTCAACAAGGCGTCCCTTACAACCGGCGTGGCCACCTTCGAGGTGGACGACGGCGTGGCACTCAGGGTTGTCCAGAGCGCCTACAAGACGAGTACCCAGGTCGAGTACACCATAGGAACCCTCGACGCCAAAACCGGAGATTTCAACTTCGGCACCTTCAAGCTGAGCTATGGAGCCAATTACAGCACTGGTACGGCTCAGTTCGATATCGATCACTCGACGGGCCTGGCGCATGGAGGCACACAGCTCCGGGAAATCGATAAGTTCTACGATGCAAACGGGGTCTTCGTCCTTGGAGATCACGGCCAGACGATCACTATGTACAATGGGAAGGGAGACAGCGCCGATATCTTCATCGGAGCCGGAGATACGATGAACAGTCTGGCGGAGAAGATCCAGAGCGCCCTCATCGATGATCTGGGAATGACCAGCGGCAATGCCGAGGTGGACAAGAACCTGGCAACCTTTGTAGATACGCCGACGAGCAGCGGCGACGAGGCCGTGAAGGGCACCATCGTGGTTCGCTCTCCGTGGGCGGGAACCAACGGAAAGCTCATGTTCTCGGGTCCCGAGAGTGTTCTAAACGCCCTGAGCCTTGTGACCATCCAGGATCCCGCGGATCTTGAGAAGACCATGGGGCAGATGAGCATCGATGTAACCGATGCCCATACCGGTGTTGAAGTCGGCAGCGACAGCACCACCGATGGTATTCTGAGGAACGTGATCAAGGGTGTGGAAGTCGGTCTCGATCCCAATATCGATGTGGAGGCTACCTGGGACTCAGTGAACAAGAAGATCACCTTCGCCAGCGATACCGGTGAAGCGACCCGCTTCCTGCACGTGGTGGACAACTCCATGAACCTGCACATCGGTGCCAACGAAGGCCAGACCGCCGGCGTCTACATCGGTCAGATGGATACCGAAGGCCTGCGCATTCAAGGCATACTGGTGACGGATCAGGGAGCCGCCGAGAAGTCGATCACCACTCTGGACGATGCAATTCAAAAAGTGTCTTCCGAGCGTGCCCGAATCGGTGCCTACGTCAACCGTCTGGGAACCACCATCAACAACCTTGCGGTGCAGGAAGAAAACATGACGGCCGCGGAATCGACCATCCGCGACCTGAATGTGGCCAAAGAGATCTCCAAAATGACGCAGCTCCAGATGCTCCAGCAGATGGGCTCCGCCATGATCGCCCAGGCCAACTCGATACCGCAATCCGTGATGTCCCTCCTCAGGTAACTGAGGCATTTCATTAACAATCAACCGAGAGCCCCGCCCCGGCGGGGCTCTTTCGGAAATCCACCACCGATATCTTGCCGCTAACCTCCGGGCATTTCCTTACGTGCCGTCAGGCCGCGTGGCGCCTATCCTTGCTTTTTCTGGGCTACAATAATTTATTGTTGAATTTAAGGCACTTAGTTATGATCCTCGCAAAAAAATCACGGGAGGATTAAAGTTCTTTGCGCCCTGATCCGATATGAATATCAAATGGTGTGAAAAGGTAGAACGAACGATAAGGAAAGGAGGAATTGAGGACCCTAAAAGATAAGTATTCAGTTCAACATCAATCATAGAGATACTACAAAACCGAGGGAAAGGATTCCTAAGGCTTGTCGAACATCAAGGAGGATAGATCATGCCGTGGTTGCCATCACTTTCAGTCGTCAATAATATGGCGAGTTTGGGAGCGCAGAATACGTTCCATCAGACCGTCAACAATCTTCAAAAATCTGTAAGCAAACTTTCAACCGGCCTCCGCATCAACAGCGCGGCGGACGATCCATCGGGGCTGTCCATCTCCGAGCGTATGCGCACCCAGATCCGAGGACTTTCGCGCGCCTCCGCCAATGCCGAAGACGGCGTGTCCATGCTGCAAACGGCGGAAGGGGCTCTCAACGAGACCCACTCCATCTTGCAGCGCATGCGGGAGCTGGCCGTGCAGGCCGCAAACGGCACCCTCACGTCCAACGACCGCACGGAAATTCAAAAGGAAGTGGATCAGCTCAAGCTGGAAGTGGACCGGATTTCCACTTCCACCGAGTTCAACACCAAGAAGCTCCTGGACGGCAAGGGCGCCGGCCTGTGGAGCAGCAGCGACGCCGATACCCGGGCCGTCATCGTGGGGAAGGTCGCCGAGGGCAACTACAAGCTCTCCATCGACAATGCTCCCGGGGTGAACGAAGTTCAGAAGACGGATATCTTCAGCTATAAGTACCAGACCCAGAGCGCTCAGAACTTCAGCGCGGGTACATCGGCCACGGCCGCGGTGAGTGGTCCCGGAGTGAGCCACATATCGGCCGTCCTGTCAACTCAGGACATGATTGCCGGTGAGGTGAAGCCATACAGCACCTCGACGACGACCTTCGAGATCGGCGCGAGTGTGGATACGCTCGAGAGCACCATGTACCAGACGACCCTGGAGAATACCTCCACGGTGAGGGCTTCGGTCGATGTGGTGGGAAGCTACGTGGATGGCGGCTCATCGGCGCAGGACGGAGTGGATGTAAAAAACATCGCTTTCAGCACTGCCACGGGGAGCACTTCCGGAGCCGTTACCGCCCAGTACATTCAGCTCGAGGTCCTCGGCAGCACCACTGCCGTGCAGACCAACCAGGTGAGTGTGCGCTGGTCCAACGATCAGGGGGCAACCTGGAACATAGCGGACACCACGAACGGTGTCGCAACGCTTGGAAGCGCGGCCGGAACGGCTCGGGCCCTGGTGATCAGCCTGTCGGGCTCCGTTACCTCGGGAGACAGGTACCTCTTCTCCCTCACCAGGTCGTCGGCAGCTTCCTGGGGGGATGCAACGGGAATCAATACCGTCGATATTCGCACCAATATGGTCGATATCAACAACTACGGAACTGGAAGGGCCGTAGAGAGTGTAAATACGCAGTTCTGTGGCCAGCAGACCTTTGTCGGGGTCGGAGACGCCGGGTCCGGTACGATCATCGACCGCTACAAGGCAACGGTGGCCGGGGTTCAAGTGGGTACGGCGACCTCGACGGCAATCACGGCCAGGGCATCGGTTGTGGATGTGTTCGACTCGGACGGCAGTATGAATGCCCATGGCTTCAGCATTGCCATGACCAACGATATCGGAACCGTGACGGCCCTCTCGTCTCGACAGGGAAATCTCTATGTCACGGTTGTGAACAGTGCCTTGGTGACCTTCCATTCCGATGCGGACCAGACGGAGCGGCAGGCAACCTGGGGCGCCAATTACGGGACCATCGTGATCTCGGATACGGCGACCATCTTCAGTGGAGCGGGTGCTACCCTGACCGTCACCTTGTCGGCGGGAACAACAGCCCAGGCTTCCGCCGGTTACAAGTTCGTGGTGAACTATCACGGCTCTTCCAGCGGAACGGGCGTTGCGACTGCCCTGGTTCAGATCTCGGGGACCAAGAGCAACGATTACCGGGAATCGGTGGTTTTCAACCTGAGTCCCGCGAAGGATTCAGCCTTTTTCTCCTGGGGGAGCATGACCGGGATCGCGGCGACCACAGCCGGTCTGACCGTCCTTCGAAACAACACGACGGCGAGCGGTACCGTGGGCTATGCCAGCCAGTTTTCGGTGGCCGGAGTCGATTGCGCCAGCGGCACCTTCAGCCAGGGGAGCATCGAGCTCCAGTTCAACAAGGCGTCCCTTACAACCGGCGTGGCCACCTTCGAGGTGGACGACGGCGTGGCACTCAGGGTTGTCCAGAGCGCCTACAAGACGAGTACCCAGGTGCAGTATACCATTGGAACCCTCGACGCCAAAACCGGGGATTTCAACTTCGGCACCTTCAAGCTGAGCTATGGAGCCAATTACAGCACGGGTACGGCTCAGTTCGATATCGATCACTCGACGGGCCTGGCGCATGGAGGCACACAGCTCCGGGAGATCGATAAGTTCTACGATGCAAACGGAGTGTTCGTCCTTGGAGATCACGGCCAGACCATCACCCTCTTCAACGGAAAGGGAGACAGCGCCGATATCTTCATCGGAGCCGGAGACACGATGAATGGCGTGGCGGAGAAGATCCAGAGCGCCCTCATCAATGACCTTGGAATGACCAGCGGCGATGCCGAGGTGGACAAGAACCTGGCCACCTTTGTAGATACGCCGACGAGCAGCGGCGACGAGGCGGTGAAGGGCACCATCGTGATCCGCTCTCCGTGGGCGGGAACCAATGGAAAGCTCATGTTCTCGGGTCCCGAGAGTGTTCTAAATGCCCTGAGCCTTGTGAGCATCCAGGACCCCGCGGATCTCGAGAAGACCATGGGACAGATGAGCATCAATGTAACCGATGCCCATACCGGAGTGGAAATCGGCAGCGACAGCACCACGGATGGTATTATGCGCAATGTCATCAAGGGTGTGGAAGTCGGTCTCGATCCCAATATAGATGTGAAGGCTACCTGGGATTCCGTGAACAAGAAAATCACCTTTGCCAGCGATACCGGTGAAGCCACTCGCTTCGTGCACGTGGTGGACAATTCCATGAACCTGCACATCGGCGCCAACGAAGGCCAGACTACCGGCGTCTACATCGGTCAGATGGATACCGAAGGCCTGCGCATTCAAGGCATATTGGTGACTAACCAGGAGGGGGCGGAGAAGGCTATCACCACCCTGGATGAAGCCATCCAGAAGGTTTCCTCCGAGCGCGCCCGAATCGGCGCCTACGTCAACCGCTTGGGAACCACCATCAACAACCTGGCGGTGCAGGAAGAGAACATGACGGCTGCGGAATCCACCATCCGCGATCTGAACGTGGCCAAAGAGATCTCCAAGATGACGCAGCTCCAGATGCTCCAGCAGATGGGCTCCGCCATGATCGCTCAGGCCAATCAGATTCCTTCGTCCCTGCAGTCACTACTCAGATAACGAGCATCAAGAGCTCCATCCAACTATCGAGCCCCGCCCCGGCGGGGCTCTTTCTTTTTGCGCTCCTCTCTTGTATTCGACTTTCTGATCCTTTTTCTCCTTAGAGGTAGGAAATATTTTCTCCGACCGGGAAAAAAGTGCGTCAAAAAGATTGGACCGGGTCGTCTTCGATCCCTGGAAGCCTACACTCAACTCCTTCCTTCGTTATTATCACGACTCTTTCTAAAGCACATATATCTCAGGACCTCCGGTCATGGCATGTGCGTTGCATATTGAGTCTGCCGACAACTCATAAGGGTTGTGTTTAGAGGGAATCTAGATCGCCAGGGATGACACGACAAAAGCTCAGGAGGGCAACACCATGTCTCTTTCAATCGTCAATAATATGACATCTCTGCACTCGCAGAGCTCTTTCGGCGCGACCGTTGAGCGGCTCAATAAGTCGATTGGCAAACTATCAACAGGGCTCCGCATTAACAGTTCCGCCGATGACCCCTCCGGGCTGGCCATTTCCGAGCGTATGCGCACCCAGATCCGTGGGCTTGCGCGCGCTTCAGCCAATGCCACCGACGGCATCTCCATGCTGCAAATGGCGGAAGGAGCGCTGAACGAGACCCACTCGATCCTGCAGCGGATGCGTGAATTGGCGGTCCAGGCGGCCAACGGTGCGCTTACGGCGAACGACCGCATGGAGATTCAAAAAGAGATCGACCAACTGAAACAAGAAGTTGACCGGATTTCAGACTCGACCGAGTTCAACACGAAAAAGCTCCTGGACGGGAAAGGGGCGGGCCTGTGGAGCTCCAGCAACTCCGATACGCAGGCGATCATTGTCGGACAGGTGGACCAGGGAAATTACCGGCTCGCCATCGACAACACTCCCGGGGTCAATGAAATCAAGAAAACGGACATTTTCCGTTACAGAAACGAGATGCAGAGCGCGCAGGTTTTCAGTGCGGGCGGTTCGGTCACGGGCTCCGTCACCGGCCCCGGAACGACGCATATATCGAGCGTTCTTTCCACCAAGAACATGATAACAGCCCCGCTGGGCAACACTGCATCCTCATCGTCCATGAACAGCATGTACCAGGTCACCCTGGAAAATGCGGCCGGGATCAGGTCCAAGGTCGAGCTCGTGGGCAGCTATGTGGACGGCGGCTCGGCGGCGCAGGACGGTGTGGACGTGAAGACGATTGCGTTCAGCACTGCAACCGGGAGCACGTCGGGAGTGGTCACGGCTCATTACCTCCAGGTGGAAGTCCTCGAGGCGACGACCGCCGTCACGACCAATTCCATCAGTCTGCGCTGGTCCAATGATCAGGGGGCGACCTGGAACGTTGCCAATACTTCCGGCGGCGTGGCAAACCTGATGAGCGCCGCGGGCAGTCACAGAGGCATTCTTTTGACGCTAACCGGTCAGGTTACCAGCGGAGACCGCTATCTCTTCTCGCTCACCCGCTCCGCCGCCGCTTCCTGGGGAAATGCAACCGGTATCAATACCGTCGATCTGCGCACGAACATGCAGGATATCAACAAATATTCCACGGCGAGAGCGGTGGAAGGGGTCAATACAAATTACTCGGGCCAACAAACCATTGTCGGAATCGGCGATGCTGGCACCGGTACCCTGGTGGACCATTACAAAGCGAGTGTTCTGACTGTCGTCGGATCGACCGGGACCGCCGCTCTGACGGTTCCCACCACTGTCAGCGCCAGAGCGGCCGTTGTGGATGTGTACGATTCGGATGGCGGGATGAGCACGGTTGGGTTCACCGGTGTGACGGTTGCGAATGACATTGGAAACGTAACGGCTCTGTCGTCTCGCCAGGGCAATATCTATGTCACTGTGGTGAACAGCGCCCTGGTAACCTGGCATTCGGATGCGGATCACACCGAGCGTCTGGCGGCTTTTACCGCTAATAACACTGCGATCGTGATCTCGAACACCGCTACCATTTTCAGCGCCGGAGGCGCCACTTTCACGATTACCATGAATGCCGGCGCTTCGGCTGAGGCTTCCTCAGGGTACAAGTTCGTTCTCAACTATCATGGAAGCGCCGGTGATACTATTGCAAATAGCGGTAATGCCACCGCGCTGGTTCGCATCTCGGGAGCCAACAGCTCTAACTACCGGGAGACGGTTGTATTCAACACAAATACCCGCAAAGATTCTTCCTTCTATACCTGGGGCAGCATCACGGGGATTACCTCGGGCAGTGCGAATTTGACTCTCCTTCGCAACAACGGGAGTGCCAGCGGATCGGCAGGATACGCGGGACTCTTTGCGGTGGGCGGCGTAGACAGTGCAATCGGCACTTTCAGCAAAGGAAGTGTCGAGCTGCAATTCAACAAGAACTCCCTCGTAACGGGTAGCGCCACTTTCGAGGTGGCCGGAAACGTCGCCCTCAGACTCGTTCAGAGCGCGTACCAAACGAGCACGCAGATCGGTTACACCATTGGAACCCTCGATGCCAAAACCGGCGATTTCAACTTCGGTACTTTCGATCTGAGCTACGGAGCGCAGTTCTCAGCCGGTACGGCGAAGTTCAATATCGATCATGCCACGGGCATAGCCCACGGCAGTACCCAGCTCCGTGAAATCGACAAGTTCTACGACGCCAACGGCGTATTCACTCTCGGGTATCCCGGAAAGACCATCACGCTTTACAACGGCAAGGGCGACAGCGCCGACATCTTTCTCAGCCCGGGAGATACCGTGAAAGAGGTTGCCGATAAGATCCAGAAGGCTATCGTAAAGGATCTGGGCATGACGAGTGGAAACGGTGAAGTGGACAAGAACCTCGTCACTTTCGTCGATACCCCCACCAGCAGCGGTGATGAGGCGGTGAAAGGCACCATCGTAATCCGTTCTCCCTGGCAGGGCGCCAATGGAAGGCTCATGTTCTCCGGCCCTGAAGACGTGCTGAATGCCTTGAGCCTCATGACGATCCAGGAGCCGATCGATCTTTCTCAGAATCTGGGACAGATGGATATTACGGTCACGGATGCTCATACCGGTATCCTGGTAGGCGAGACATCCACTACCGACGGTATAATGAGGAATCTCATCGGGGGTGTGGAAGTTGCCTTGGATCCCAATATCGACGTGCAGGCCTCTTGGGATGGAGAGAGCAAAGAGATCGTGTTTTCGAGCATAGCCGGTACCACGGAACGCTTTGTGCATGTTACCGACAATTCCATGAACTTGCAGATCGGGGCCAACGACGGGCAGACCACCAACGTATTTATCGCTCAGATGGATACCCAGGCCCTGGGCGTGAAGGGGATGCTGGTCACCGATCAGACCATGGCCGAAAACGCCATCAGCCTGTCGGACGAAGCCATCCAGAGAGTATCCTCGGAGCGTGCCCGCATCGGTGCGAACATCAACCGCCTGCAGTCTACTTTGAACAATCTTGCGGTTCAGGAAGAAAACATGACGGCGGCGGAATCCTCCGTGCGTGATTTGAATGTGGCCAAGGAAATCTCCAAGATGACTCAGCTCCAGATGCTCCAGCAGGTGGATTCGGCAATGATCGCCCAGGCCAACCAGTTACCCCAGTCCGTCCTCGCCCTGCTGAAGTAATGACAAGAGGAATGGAGGAAGTGAGCATGCGCCGAGGAGCTTCTATCGAGAGGCCTACAGCGAAGTCAACGACAACATGGTCAGGGGATGAGGTTGCCATGGCCGTGGTGTCCTGCTAAGGAAAACAATCCAGGGATGGAGTCGAGGCTATGAAAAACATGTGGATCAACGATCGGCAGCATAATTTGCCCGAAATGGCTCAAACACTCGGGGATGTCTTGGATTTCGCCGCATCGAACTGGGTGCCGGCAGGAGAAGTCATCACACGGGTGACTGTCGATGGGCAGGAATTGCCTTTCGAGGAGGAGGCCGACAACCGGACCGGTTTTCTGGGAGAGATCTCCGATCTGCGGCTATGGACGGAACGGCCTCGGGACGTGGCCTATGAAGGTATTTCGGAAGCGATCCGGTACCTGCCTCGCCTAGTGGAAGGCTCCTCCCGGATCGCAATGCTCCTTCGTGTCGGAGATCTTCGCGAAGCTCATGACCTGCTCGAAAGGGCGCTTGGAGGCCTCGACTGGTTCCTCTCCCTTCTCAAGTTCGGGTTGGAGCAGTGGCCCGGAATCTGGCAGCTCTCCCTGGCACCCAGGGGGGAAGATTTTTCCGTGGAAAGCGCCTACAACAAGCTGCAGGCTCTCGTCCCCCTCCTGAACGACCGGATGCAACAGGAGCAATGGATATTTTTTGCAAGCCTCGTTGAAATGGAGCTTATCCCCCAATTGAACAGGTGGACTAACCAGTATCTGCCCGTGCTGCTCAACAATATCTCTCGGGACAACTGACCATGGCTTCCCAGGATGTATATGAGACATTGATCCAGGCCCTTCTGGCAAAAACCCTGACGGTCTATGAAGCCTTACACGAGGAGAGCGTTTCTAAATTCGTGGATGCCGTGGAAGAGCGGCAAAAGGTCCTGGACCTTATTGGGTCTTATGCCGATGGAACGGACGCCGCTGTCGCGCATTGCGAAACCGAGGCCACTGGAAAAATGTTCGGCCGTGTCCTGGAGCTGGATGCGCAATGCACGCGAATGGCCGAGCATCTCCGCGACCGTCTGAGGCAGGAGATGGGAAATTTGCGCCGTCGGAAGCGCGTTGTCGGAACATATGGAAAAGCGGTGGATGCTTATGCCGTGCGGCGAGGCCACCTCAAGGGGAGCGCTTGAGTGTGCTCACCGCGGAGACGCAGAGAATCTTTGAGATTTCCAGGAGCTTTTCTCTGCGTCTCCGCGGTGAAAAAAGCTCAACCAGTGCCCGTTCAGAGTAAATACTGCCGGCTCTAATCCAACAATCCCTCCATGAGAATCTTTCGTCCACTATGAGCTTTGATGGCTAGATCCGGATCGTTTTGCATGCTCGATTTCAGTCCGGCCAGCATGTTTCGCGCCTCATTCAGGTCGATAGGCGGGGCGCTCTCTATCCGGCTCTGGTCGGTGATCCTCGAGGCCGGCAGTGAGGAATCAGTCGAGCCCTTTTCCGTATCACGCCGTGCCTCCGTAGCATCGTTTTTTCCCGTGGTCTTGCCGGGAGACTTTCCGGCCGGAGGAATGATATTTGTATTGCCGATTCCCGATATGGTCATGGGATATCTCCTTCGATACAAACCGAGGGTGCCCTCTACCCTCGGACGCTGAGCCGTTTCGCCGGCGCTCCATCGGCACCGGTGGAAGGGTAGGGTGTTGTTCTGGGTAGCGGCTTGCGCGGGAGAACGGAGGTGGAGGCCGGGACATTTGCCGCTTCCGGTTGTTGTTCAACGGCGGGTATATCCTGCTTTGGACTGTCCAGCATTTGCCTCCATCCGTTTCGAAGATCGGTTATGACCGCCGAAGCATCATCGATCCCGGCGGGATCTTTGGAAGAATTAGCCTCCGTAATGCGCCTGATGGCAAAGGCGTACAAGCAGTTGAGATTCTTGGCTATGTCGCCTCCGCCTTCAAAATCCAGACTCCCCTGAAGCTCATACACGATGTCACGCGCCCGCACAAGAGCGTTGTGCGTGCCGGGAATATCTTTCTGTTCCATAAGAAGGCGGGCTGTGTGGAGAAAACGCACGACACCGTCCAGCAAAAGCCAAACCATTTCTCCTTGGCTGGCTCCTTCGATTTGCTGCCGCCTGTACTCATTCGCGTATGCTCTCGGGGAATACATAATTTCTCCTCTCCTGTCGTAGTGTGAGCCCGATTACGTGGAGCTCCCGCCCAACTGGGAAATCGAACTGGTTTGGGAGTTCAACTTGGCTATGGCGTTTTCCATGGCCGCAAACTGTCTGGTGTATCGCTCCTGCAATTCGGTCAAACGATCCTCCTCGTTGGTGATCCGATCGTCCATATCCAAAAGCTGTGTGTCGATGGTGCCTCCGACCTGGATCTTTTTTTGTAACAGGCCGCCCGGCTGAATGTAGGAGTTGGCCAGGTAGCCCAAAGCGCGTGCGAGCCCGGTTCCGGGGCTCGCTTGGCCGGGTGTGGGGTCCACGCCGAAAAGCTCGAACACCTGGTCGGCATGGTCGCGCAGATTGTCCATGAGCGTTGAGTTGAGCTCGAGCTCGGAGCGAACGGCGGTGCGGTATTCGTCGTCGGTGCCGCTGGGAGCCTCGATGAGATAGCCTGCTTTGGCGTCATCCCAGCCGCCCACGGAGCCGGGGGTAATGCCCAAATCGGCCAGGGTTTTCAGTTGTCCGGTAATGCCCGTCACGCTCCTGCCGGCATAGCTGCGCACGGAAGAGAACAGGCGCGACAGTGTGCTTTCGCCGCGGATGTCTTCGTAGCTGTTGTAGAGGTCGTACTTTTCCTGATAGGTCAGGATGTCGTCGTAAATCATGGAATTTTTCTTCTCGTCCGTTAGCGGCTCGAGGTACTTGCGCTGGTCCTTGGTAAGAACGGGGGGATTGAGCAGCTTGAGTATCTTGTTGTACTGTACGACAAAGTCGGTCAGCTTGTCCAGCGCCTTTGACGTGTCGTTGTCGATGGATATGGTGGCGCTCCCGTCGGTGGCGTTGCGCAGGGTCAGCGTTACTCCATTGATCACGTCACTGACGGTATTCGAGGTGCGGGTGTAGGAAAAGCCATCCACGGTGAAGCGTGCATCATGGCCGGCTATGCCCGTCTCGGGCTGGTTTACGAGCTCGGCATTGACGGTGGAGCTTCCGAAATAGTCCGCTATGGTTGTTCCCCCGTTCTCGGTCAGAGTGAATTGGCCGTCGTAGCCGATGTTGGTGCTGGTAACGGTGATTCCGCCCGCATCGGTGGTGGAGACATGCAAGGCCACCTCCCTTGTGTTGACGGCATAGGCGAAGCGGATTGCGTTGTAGGGGGCGGAGGGAGCGCCGGCATTGGCGTTGGTGCTCGAGAATGCCTGGGTCGTCGGATTCGGCGCCAGACCGAGCTCATAGAGGTCATCGAGATTGCCTCCGCCGTTGTCATCGACGGTGAAATCCTGGCCTTCGGTGAGACTGAAGAAGCGCAGGCTGTCGCTGCCCTCCTTGATGACTCCCACATTCTGAGCGCCGCCGCTCCAGTAGGAGCTGTTGTTCCAGGCGCTTACAAAAGTATCGATATCGTTGAGCGCACTTCCCGTATTGTTGGTCCAGGTCACGGGGACACCGCCTACGGTCACGGTATAGGCTGCGCCGGCCGCAATGCCGTCTTTCCAGTTGACGGCGCCGGCGCTGGCCTGGTAGCCGCCTGTTGTATTGATGGCGGGCAGTGGGATGTTCGTACTCGCTCCAGCGGCATTGGTGAAGGTGATGCTGTCCGCCGCTCGCGCCGCGCTCGAGGCCGTTCCGCTCACCGATGAATACTCGGTGCCCACCAGGTTCATTGCGCTGAGAATATTGCTGGTGTCGCTCCAGTCGCCCAGCGTGATCCGCTGGGTGTTGGTGTCCACCTCGGACGTATCGCTCTGGATAGTAAAGTGGCCGGAAGAGGCGTCGTAGCGTGCGGTGGCCTTGGCGCCGGAATTATTGATTTTGGTGATGAGGCTTTCCATGGTGTCCTGGGCGGTATCGACATAGATTTTGATCCCATTGACGGTGAAGTTCCCCGAAGTGGGTGTAATCGTCAATCCCGCACCCTGCAGGGAAGCAGTGGTATCGATGCTGCCCCCCTGGGCACCATTGACGAGGGTGGCGCCCGTATTGGATGTCAATTTGGCAACCGTCAAAAAATTGCTCGTGTCGGAAGTGGACCCCAGAGTGATGGGGTGATATCCGGTCTGGTTACTCTGCAGGTTGAAGCTGTCGGTGGTGCTGTCGTAGCTGGCAACCACTCCCGCGCCCGACCCGTTGATGGTGGCGAGCAGGTCATTTACGGAAAGAGTCTGATAATCGCCGACGGTGATTTGCACCCCATTGATGGTGAACGTCCCGTTGGTGGAGGGACCCGCATCTCCGGCAAAACCGGCGCTTTGGAGCCCGGCCACGTTTACGTTGAGTATCCCGCTGGCCGCTACCCCCGTGGCCCCGTTGAGCCGACTGTACGTGGCGCCCGTGGCGTTGAGGGATGCACTGGTATTTACGCTGGCCGTACCGACCGTCAGTCCTCCCGAAGCAGCGGTGAAGTGAAGACCGGGGATCAGGCCCTTGGTGGTGTCGTTCATGTTTCCCAGCAGGGCTGCCAGGTTGGTGGCAGTCACCACGGTATCCATGTGAGTGGCGAAATCCGCGGTGCCTCCGGTGGTGAAGCCAAGTGCCGTATGAGCCGTGGATGTCCCGGTATTGATGGACAGGGTATTGTTTTTTCCTGAATTGACGTCGTAGAAGGCGAAGTTGTCGTTGCCCGTTCCGGAAGCGTTGCGCGTGGTGCGGACGGCCACGTAGGTGACGTCCTCCGTGCCATAGGCAGTATTCAAAGCGGCGTTGACCTTGCTCTGAGTATCCGCGGCGACGGAGGCCATGGAAGTCTTGTCGGCCACGGCATCGGCCAGAGTCACCGTTATGGCGTGGCCGTCGTAGGTCATGGCGAGCTGGTTGTTGCCGGCTCCCGCATTTATGCCGGTCGCAATGGCTCCTTCCACCGTGGCGGATTCGACACCGGATGCGGAACCGGTAAGGGTTGCCAGTACACCGCCGCTCTTGCGCTGGAAGGAGGAAACCGCCCTGTAATAAGAAGTCATGTTCTGGATGCTGAGCTGATTGGTGCCTTCCAGATTCTCGCTCGGAGAGCCGCTCACCGAAACGATGCCGGCCGTGTTGGCGGGAGACGTGGCTAGAGAGGGCTTTGCGTACAGGCTGGTGACCATGGCAGACTGGGCCACCTCGGTGATGGAGATGCTGTGAATACCGGCAACCGCCGACACCGAGGCCACGGCAGTGACCGAATTCTGGTCCGTGGACGTCGTGGTCTTGCTCTGGAAGGTGCTCTGCATTCGCAGGTCCAGCAAGTTCTTTTTGAAAGTGTCGATCTGATCGTGAACACTCTGGAAATGGGTCTTTTGCAGGTCGAGCTTGTCTCGGGCGTTTTGCAGGCGAAGCAGAGGTGCCTGCGCGGCTTTCATCATCTTGTCAATGATGGATTGTGTGTCGATTCCCGACACCAACCCGGGCAACTGAATTGTCGCCATCTGTCATCCTTCCCGGCTGATTGCCTCATCTGCAAACACGGTGCTTCACCCCGTCTTTCGGATGATTCCGTGCGGAACTTGAATCTTTTCTTGCCTACGTGGCCTTACCGGGAAAGAGTATGCGAAGGTTGAATATACTTCAAACGGGCACAATGTGAGCTTTTCACCGCGGAGACGCAAAGAGCGCAGAGAAAACGCAGAGGAATTCTCTAGGAATTTTAACAACTCTCTGCGTTCTCTCCGTGTCCTCGGCGTCTCTGCGGTGAACACAAGAGCGCACATCATGACCGTTCAAAGTATAGCTTAGGCGTAACATACGTCAAGGTTCGCCCCCGGTAAGTACCCAGCTATCCATCTTGGATGAGGTAGCAAAAAACGTGCCCAAATCAACGCCGTCTGCGGAGCGAGGGAGCGAGCAGCACTTATCCCCATGATATGGAGAGCTTTATGTTGAGGGAGGACTGTCCTTGGCAAGCCTGGCTTTGACGAGGCCGGCCTTGCGGAGCCTAGCCTTGAGCAGCCAAGGGGGGGGTAAGAGAAGAGATATATTTCTCCATGTCGTTGTTGTCCATAATCCACTGATATCCAACGTGCGAAGAGGTATTGAACAGAAGAGGGCCGCGCAGATGGGGACGCATCGCCTTGTCGGTGCGGTTGAAAGAGACCATGATCATAACCATCAGGTCTTCCTCGCTTTCGACGGAGATGGGGGCAAGTTTTTCCCCTGGGACTCGAAAGGTGAACCCTTGAATCTCCGGCGCGCAGACGACGAAGGCCACGCCGGGATCATCTATGGCATGGAGCCAGAAAAAAGGGCCGTCTTCGTGTCTGAGAAGGGCGTAGCGCTTGAGACCCTCGAAGCCCGGAAGACCCCAGGGAAAATGGATAAAGGAACTTTCGTCCACCTCTAGGGAGCCAAAGCGCAGGCTCTTGATCTCCATGATATTCTTCCTTCCCGAGCGACCTTTTACGATGAACTTCCTCGCGGAATCTCTTTCGCGGAAGTCAATGCTTATGGTTTTGAGCTATTTTTTGTCGGATAGGCGTGCCAGCATCTCATTCAAGTCCCCCGGGACCATGACCGCGGCTTCCCGATTTTCTTTCTGTATCTCCAGGTAGACTTCCTCTCGAAAGATGGGAATGTGCCGAGGACCCTGTATGCCGATCTTGACCTTGTTCTGTTCAATACCGGTAACCATTACCTTGATGTCGTCCCCGATCCGAATTGATTCGCCAACCTTTCGAGTCAGTACCAGCATGACCGCCTCTCATCCTGTGTGCTTTATCAGCCGCTGGAGGGAGAGCCCTCCAAGAAAATAAGCATTTCTGAATATTGCTCAGAAGCCGCTTATACACCATACTAACAAATTCCATAAAGAAAAAAAGACGGAGCCGGGCGCGAAACATAGATTGGCCATGTCAATGATGAGCAACGATCCCCTTGCCTGGACACTCGACAAATGCCTGCTTACTGTATCTCTGATGGTGGGCCGCGGAGATACGGGACGGCCGGCTCATGGTGTTGCAATCATGCCCGCCGGCTCGTCTCATTTCATAACAAGGAGAAAGCTAAAGGTACAAAGGTACCGGCACATAAGGAGAGACGTCATGCGATACGGACTGTTGCTTTTGATCGGCTCCCTGCTGTCGCTCGCTATCGGCCCGGCTATAGCCAATGCCGAAGTGCGCACTCAAAACGTGGAGTACAAGCAGGACGGCACCGTCCTCGAAGGCTTCTTTGCCTACGATGACAGCTTTTCGGGGAAACGCCCCGGGATTCTTGTGGTACACGAGTGGACAGGGCTCGGCCCTTACGTGAAGAAACGCTGTGAAGAGCTTGCAAAGCTCGGCTACGTAGCCTTCGGAGCCGATATATACGGCAAGGGCGTAAGACCACGGACACATGAAGAAGCGGCCAAGGTGTCCGGCGCGTACAGACAAGACAGGGCCCTTATGAGGACGCGCGTAACGGCGGGCCTCGAGGAGCTCAAAAAACATCGATTCACGGATCCCGCCCGCATTGCCGCCATAGGTTATTGCTTTGGAGGCATGGCCGTCCTGGAGCTGGCGCGAAGCGGCGCCGACGTAGCCGGCGTGGTGGCTTTCCATGGAGCCCTGAGCAATCCAAATCCGGCCGATGCCGGGAATATCAAGGCCAGGGTACTTGTGGAGCACGGTGCGGACGACCCGATGGTGGACCAGAAGCAGTTGGAGGCCTTCATAGACGAGATGCGCAAGACCAAGGCGGACTGGCAGGTGGATATCTACGGCGGAGCGGTACACAGCTTCACCGTGCAGGAGGCGGGCAACGATCCTTCGAAGGGCATTGCCTATAACGAGCGTGCCGACAAGCGCTCCTGGCAGGCTATGAAAACCTTCTTCGATGAAATCTTCAAATGAAGGCTTCCCCGGCTTCCCATTCCTGTTTTCGTGTATCCATGCGAGCGGTGTCGTTCTAAAGCCATCGCTCCGGAAGAAGCACCTGTAAACAGTTGTAAGCGAGGGCAACCCGCTCGGGCTGCCTCGCTCACCTCACCCTCAGGCTTTCAGCCGTTTTCAGATATCGCTTTCAGATGCACTATTCTTCAGGCGCTGACGGCACTGCTCCACAATACCGGATTTATCGCCTCAAGATACCGTATTGACCCTATTGAATGATAGTGGAATATCGCCTTAGCTTGCGTTGAGAGATACCGGCACACTCAATCAATGCTTGGCGACGTTTATCATAAAGGAGAATAGTACCATGTCCCTGAAGAAGAAAACCATCGTCATGGTGTTCGCCGTATTCCTTCTCTCCGGCGCTCTCGACTTTGCCGTACAGCAACTGGTGATCATGCCCAGCTTTCATGATTTGGAGCGCGAAGAGGCGATGAAAAACGTGGGGCGGGTTCTGGAATCGATCAACCGTGAGCTGCAGGTCATCAGCATAGCGGCCTCCGATTGGGCATACTGGGATGATCTTTACCACTTCGCGGCCGGAGAAAATCCCGATTTCCTGAAAACGACCATGAACCAGAGCGCCCTGGAAAACGCCAAAGTCAATCTGATGAACGTGTACGACCCTGAAGGAAAGCTGGTCTGGGGCAAGGCCATGGCCCTTCCGTCGGGGGAGGCCCTGGATTTCGGCTACATTTCGGCACCGGAGCTTCCTTCCGGGCATCCTCTGCTGAATCTTCCCGAAATCACCAGTGAGGTCTCGGGTCTTTTCAGGACTTCCTACTCACCCTTGATGCTGGTGGCAAAGCATATTCTTACAAACGAGCGCAAAGGCCCGGCCAACGGGACCTATGTACTGGGACGATTTCTGGATGAAGCTGCAATTCAGCGTATTTCGGAGCAGGTGCGGCTGAAGCTCTCCATCGATATTATCCCGGATGGTGAACAGGCCGCCGATTGGAGCACCGTGAATATTCCCGGTGTGCCCTATTCCCCCATTATGCTGAAGGAAGGCAACGGTGAGCTGCTTGCTTCCACTGTCATTCCGGACGTCCATGGCCGCCCTTTTCTGAGTGTGAGCGTGGCGACGCCGAGAGCGATCACCGCACGGGGAAAGTCGGCGGTGCTTATGGCCATACTGTCCGTCGGCAGTGCCGGGCTGCTCGTGATGGGGCTGCTTATGTTCATGCTTCACCGTACGATCCTAAGTCCGCTTGCCAGGCTCACAAGGCATTCAGTCCAGTTGGGTGAGACGGATGACCTGCTCAGCCGCCTCGCCTTCGACCGAAAAGATGAAATCGGAGTGCTCGCCAACGCCTTTGACCAGATGATAGGCCGGCTGGCGGAAGCTCGCAGGAAGCTCGTCGATCAGTCCTTTCACTCGGGCATCGCGGAAATGGCGAGCGGGGTGCTTCACAATATCGGGAACGCCATGACTCCTCTTCAAGTGAAAATGGTTACCTTGAATGATGAGCTGCTGGCGGCTCCGGTGGAGGAAATGAAGACGGCCGTCCTCGAGCTCTCGGACACTTCAACGGAGGCGGAGCGCAAAAATGACCTCATGCAATTCGTCGAGCTGGCCGGAAGTGAAATGGCCGGCACCATCGGCCGGTCGCTGAATCACGTTGCGGATATCATGCGGCAAGTGCAATATGTTCAGCGGATACTGACGGATCAGGAGCGCTACAGCAGATCTGCACGGGTGGTGACACCTCTGAGCATGCAGGACGTGGTTCTCGATTCCGCACAAGCTCTGTCTCCTCCGATGCGTGCCGCGATTGAGATCGAGGTGGATCCCAGCGTGGAACGGGCCGGGCGGGTAATCGGCTCCCGTGCCGCTCTTCAGCAGGTTGTGAGTAACCTGCTGGTCAATGCCGCCGAGTCGATCCGGGAGAGCGGAGTGGCCGGAGGCCGAATCATCGTCCATGCCGCAAGTGAAGTGATGGATGGAGCCTCCGTGGCACATTTCTGCTTCGAAGACAATGGAAAAGGAATCCATGAAGAAGACTTGAAGCGTATCTTCGAACGGGATTTCTCCACCAAGGGGAGAAGCTCCGGACTCGGGCTGCACTGGAGCGCCAATACCGTGAGCGCCTTGAACGGCCTCCTCTATGCCGAGAGCGATGGCTTCTCGCGGGGTGCCCGTCTTCATCTGCTCTTGCCGCTGGCTATAGAGGAACAAGCTCGATGAGGAGCACAAGGGGTAAATATCGATGACTGACTTGATGCAACATCCCATCAGAGTGCTCATCGCCGACGATGAGCCGGGGGTGATCGACGCATATCGCAGCATCCTCGATGCTAATAAGGTAGATGCCGGAAAGGGCGGCTCCAATGCCATGGAAGACCTTCGCTCGAAGCTGTTCGGAGGGAGCAAGTCCAAGCCCGATAAAGCCGAGCAGAGCTTCGAGGTAACGTATGCGGATGGTGCTGAAGCCGCGGTGCAGATGGTAAGAAAGGCTCTGGAGCGTCGGGAGCCCTTCGAAGTGGTATTCCTGGACATGCGCATGCCTCCGGGACCGGACGGGGCCTGGGCGGCCGGTAAGATCCGGGCAATGGACCCAAAGCTGGATGTCGTCATTGTTACGGCCTATTCGGACGTGGATCCACGAGAGCTCTCGGCCAGGATACCCCCTGCGGACAAGCTCTTCTATCTTCAGAAGCCCTTTCATCCGCACGAGATACGCCAGTTGGCCGTCGCCCTGGGCAGGAAGTCACGGGCGGAAGCCTCGATGCATCAACTTGCCTACTATGACAGTCTGACCGGGCTGCCCAATCGAGAGCTGTTCAAGAGCTACCTGACTCAGTCCATCGATCTGGCCAAGCGCTATGACAGGCGGGTCGCCCTGCTCTTTGTGGACCTCGATAACTTCAAGCACATCAATGACACCCTGGGACATAGCGCGGGAGATCAGCTTCTAAAGATCTTCTCGAGACGCTTGGAGGAGTCCGTACGCAGTTCGGATGCCCTCACGCGCTTTTCAACGTCCGACCTGGACGAAAGCCTTGCACGCCTGGGAGGCGACGAGTTCACCATACTCCTCTCCGAGATCAGTGACAATCTCGATGCCGGAAGAGTCGCCGGCCGCATCCTGGACAAGCTGTCCGAACCGCTTCGCCTCACCGATCTCGAGGTGATCGTTACCTCCAGTATCGGTGTCGCCGTCTTTCCGGAAAACGGGCAGGATGCCGAAACCCTGCTGAAAAATGCCGACACGGCCATGTACTTTGCCAAGAGCTCCGGGAGGAATTGCTTTCAATACTTTTCCAAATCCATGAACGAAGTGGCCATCAAGCGCCTGACCATGGAAAATCATCTCCGCCATGCCATAAAACGTGAGGAGCTCTTCCTGTGCTATCAGCCTCAGATCAACCTTGCGACCCTGGAGCTGTGCGGAATGGAAGCCCTGATCCGTTGGGAAAGCCCGGAGCTGGGGTCCGTGCCGCCAGTCGAATTCATCCCTATCGCCGAAGAAAGCGGTCTCATCATTTCCATTGGTGAGTGGGTGCTGCGCACCGCCTGTCTCCAAGCCAAGGCCTGGCATGATGAAGGAATTTCGCTGCCAAGGATTGCGGTGAACATTTCGGTTCTCCAATTCGTCCAGACCGGCTTTCCCGAGCTTGTAGCCCGAGTGCTGGAAGAGACCGGGCTAGCCCCGTCCGCCCTGGAGCTGGAGCTTACCGAGAGCCTGCTCATGAAGGATGAAGAAAATGCCGTCAAGACCCTCAAGGCTCTAAAAAGACTGGGCGTTCAACTGGCCATCGACGATTTCGGCACCGGCTACTCCAGCCTCAGCCGTCTCAGGCACTTTCCCATAGATCGGATCAAGATCGATCAGTCTTTCATTCGCACGGTCACCACCAATAAAGACGACAGGGCCATTGCCGCGGCGATCATTTCCATGGCCTACAGCTTGAACTTGAAGGTGGTGGCGGAAGGCGTGGAAACCGACAGCCAGTTCAACTTTCTGAGGAGCAAGACTTGCGACGAAGTTCAAGGGTACTACGTGAGCAAGCCCTTGCCCGCCGATCTGGCTGGAGTTTTTCTGAGAGGTGGAGATTTTGCTTTTGCCGTTTCAATCGAGAGCCAGACAGCACGGATCGGTGCATGGGTGAATGAGTGAATGGGTGAATCGGAAAACATGATCCTAAAGGTTGGGACCTTCGCGTTGGGCTTTTTGCCGTTTCAACTGGAACAGAAACTCTCTTTCCTTTTCCTCCAGGCTTTCCTCGATGTGCTTGATCGTCGCTTCGTAGAGCGGCACATAAATGTTTTCCAAGGCGTTGATGCGCTTTATGGTCCTTTTAATCTCCGTCACAAGGCGAAAGAGCCCCACTTCGATTTCGGCCAGCTCCACGATGATCCCGAGGCTGTCGTACACTGACCTTGCGACCGAGTCCATGGAAGCTCCCGTTCCCTGAAGACCATAGGTGGGCAGGAATTTAGGAAGGCTCATTCTCACGACGGGCAGGGCGACTCCCATGTAGCTCTTCTCTCTGACCTGGATTTCCTCGTTCATTGCAGTGCCGAGGGATGCTCTTTCACAGTCCATGCGGCCGTGAGCCACCATGGCCTTACGCAGATGCCCGTAAGCCTCTTCCATTGCCTCGTTCATCCTGGTCCGAACTGTCTCGGATCTAATGGAAAGAGAGCTGATGTGGGCCATCAGGGCTTCCTTTTTTTCATCCAGCAGCTCCAAACCGTCTTTGGCGAAGGAGAGCTCGTCCTTCAGGCGCAACAGGTTGCTTTTATTGACCGAGAGGGGCAGACGTTCCATTCGTCACCGTTCCTTCCTTGAGGCCGTACCTGTGGATCTGTTCCGGCTTCACCCTGGTGAGGTCCCTTTCCGGAAATATCATGGCAAGCTCCCAACCGAGATCGAGGGTTTCCATAATCGTTCTGTTCTCATAAGGGTCCTGGCGGATGAATCTGTTTTCAAGCTCTTTGGAGAACTTCAGGAAGAGCCGATCGTGTGCGGTCAGGTCTTCTTCACCGATAATGGAAGCAAGTGTTTCCACCCGTTTTGCCTGAGCGTAGAGGGCGTAGAGCTGGCTGGTGAGGTTTTGATGATCCTCCCGGGTTCGACCTGCCCCGATGCCGTCGCTCATGAGGCGGGAGAGGGAAGGCAGGATGTTGATAGGCGGGTAGATGCCCTTCTGAAAGAGACCGCGCTCCAGTACAATCTGCCCTTCGGTGATATAGCCGGTAAGGTCGGGAATGGGGTGGGTGATGTCATCATCCGGCATGGTCAGAATGGGGATCTGGGTGATGGAACCAGCGGCTGAAGTAATCCTGCCGGCCCTCTCGTAAATAGAGGCGAGATCGCTATAAAGATAGCCGGGGTAACCCTTCCTGCTTGGAACTTCTCCCTTGGAGGTTGCCACCTCCCTCAAGGCCTCGCAGTAATTGGTCATGTCCGTCAGGACCACCAACACGTGCATGTCTTCCCGGTAGGCAAGGTGCTCCGCAACAGTCAAGGCTATGCGCGGCGTGATCAATCTTTCGATGGAAGGGGAGTCGGCCAGGTTGAGAAACATGGAAACGTTTTTCAGACTTCCGCTCTCTTCGAAATCCTTCCGAAAAAATTGTGCCTCTTCATGCTTGATCCCTATGGCCGCAAAGACAACAGCGAATTTATCATCCCCTTCGAGAAGTCTCGCCTGTCGGACAATTTGTGCCGCGAGGCGTGCATGCGGGAGTCCGCTTCCAGAGAATATCGGCAATTTCTGGCCACGCACAAGGGCGTTCATGCCATCGATGGCCGAAATTCCCGTCTGGATAAAATCCTGGGGATAAACTCTGGCCACTGGATTGACGGGAAGGCCGTTTATGTCCCTGGCTTCTCCGCCCATGGGCGGTGGACCGCCGTCGAGAGGCCTTCCCAGCCCGTCGAAGACCCGCCCCAAAACCTCCTCCGCCGAGACGCTGTATTGAAAAGAATGCCCAAGGAAGCGCACCTTTGACTGTGATGCCGAAAGGCCGACTGTTCCCTCGAAGACTTCCACCACGGCCAGGTCTTCGGAAATAGACAAAACCCGCCCCCGTCGCACCCGCCCATCAGGAGCGACCACTTCAGCCAGCTCCCGAAAGCCTACGTTGCGCACACTTTGTACAAAGACCAAAGGCCCCTGTACCCGTGAAAGTCCCAGATATTCGACACCGGATTTGGCAGCCAACGCTGATTCCCCTTCCCTGAGCTAAGAAATTATCTCAAAGCGTCATATAATACTCTGCGTCCCCGCGGTGAACGATTATTTGTTGTGTGTTTGACAATATCGTGGAGTGTTGGTATTATCTCCAACATGAATGCTGAACTGATGCTCACAGAGCGCCCACAAACATATGGGCGAGGACGAAGCTCCATACACATTCACCACGCCCCACGCCCCACGCCCCAAGCTCTGCTCGATGATTTCTGGAACGACGTAGATCACCGCGCCATAAATTCGTCCCCCCTCCGTTCCCACGCTCCCGCGCACGGGCGTTAATTCAAGGGACCTGAAGGGCACAAGGGGCGTCAAGGAAGGGAAGATGCGGGTAGGGGTGGCCCGGGCAACTTGTTGCCCGGGTGCGAAGCACAAGAGGTATTCCTTTCGTGCTTCACCCCCTGGTAGTAAGCTGCTTGAACCACCGGCATTCGCCCGCAACACCCACCGAGTCGTAA